>Ga0070707_100000345_pt1 | contig 45749 bp, 30 predicted proteins | sample KBSK5502metaG_FD_65468 | JGI IMG/M metagenome (GOLD analysis project Ga0070707, IMG submission 65468) | Corn, switchgrass and miscanthus rhizosphere microbial communities from Kellogg Biological Station, Michigan, USA - KBS K5-50-2 metaG | ecosystem: Host-associated > Plants > Roots >... | reverse complement strand
TTGCAAAGGAGGGGTGGCTGCGGCATTAATAAAAAGGCGCGAAGCCTCCGAAGCGCCGCAGACGGGGTGGTCAGTTCGGCGAAACTCTTCAGGCCTAAAGATTTCGCCGATCTGACCACCGCGGCTGCGCGAACCAAGGTTGCTTCGCGACATTTTCTTGATCGCGCATCCACCCCTCCTTTTCAAGGAGGGGAATAATGCCTGATTCCAATTCATTCACACGTTCTCAGCCCTAGGGCTGGCGCCGCTTCGCGGCTTTGACAGGGAGGGGGCATGGTGAAATTGTTTCTGTTTTTTGTTCTGGCCCAGACTGCCGGTACCGGCGCATTGACAGGCAGAATCATGGACTCCTCAGGTGCCGTCTTGCCGGGCGCCACCGTCACGGCAACAAGCCTGGATACCGGCCAGAGCCGCACGGCAACCACGGGCGAGGACGGAGGCTACAGCCTGAACCTTCTGCCGCCCGGCAATTACAAAGTGAAGTTTGAACTGGCAGGCTTCAAAGGTGTGGAAGTTCCTTCCGCGAAGGTGAACGTCACCGAAACCGCCGTACTGGACCGGACCCTGGAAGTGGGGGCTCCATCCGACGCGATTCGAGTTGAGGCGGAAGTCGAAACGATTCAAACGGCAACATCAGCTCTTGGCACTGTGGCGACAGCCATGACGGTCACGGAGCTTCCTCTCAGCACCCGCAACTACACCAACCTCCTGGCAATGTCTTCGGGCGCGAATGCCTCCGTACAGGACGCGAGCCTGATCGGCAAAGGTACAACTCTGATTGCCGTGAATGGCGCCGGCACGGCCCAAAACACTTTCCTTCAGGATGGGGTTGTCATCAACAATTGGTTCAGCTTTAACACCGGCGTGGAAGGAGTATCGGTTGGCGGTTTCGCGATTCCGAACCCTGACGCCATCTCGGAATTCAAAATTCAAACATCGAGCTACGACGCTGGATACGGCCGGAATCCGGGCGCAAATGTGAATGTCGTGACCAAGTCCGGAACGAACTCATTCCACGGATCCGCGTTTGAGTTCTTCCGCAATACTACCCTGAACGCGAATACGTGGTTCCGGAATTATCAGGGTCTGCCAAAGCCGCTCTTGAATTCGAATCAGTACGGGGGCGCTTTTGGTGGACCAATCAAGAAAGACAAGGTTTTCTTCTTTGTGTCGTACCAGGAAACGAATCAGAAAAATGGTCTGACGGGATACGGCGCTTCGAGCGCTACTGCGCCGCCGATTCCAACAGGCAATCGCGGGAAGTGTCCTCCGGGCTGGACAACGTTGTCCCAGTGTGATGCCGCCGGGCAGGCTTTCGTACCTGCAGTTGCGTCAGCCGTCAGCCCACAGGCTCCATGCAGTCGGACCGGAAATCTGAACAACACCACTTCCAATGGTGGCATACAAGTTCAATGTCCGAACGGCACGGTGACGGATCCCTTGTTCAATCTCAATCCCATCGCCGTCAGTCTTCTTCAACTCCAGTTTTCCGATGGCCGATATCTGGTTCCCAGTTCCGGTTTCGATCCGGGTGCTCCTAATGGAGGGTACGCGCTTCAGAACTATTCAATACCTGCCATTTTCAAGGATCACAATGGCATGGCCAATTTTGATTATCTGATCAACAGCAAACACACTCTGGCCGCCCGCTATGAGTATGAGCGAGATCCCCTCCAGGCTCCGTTCCCGGTACAGAATGCCACGCAGGCAGGTAACTTCGTTCCGGGAAATCCGATCATCACCATCAAAGCGAACCATTCGGCGCTGCTGAGGCTCACGTCGATTCTGTCGGCCAACTTTGTGAACGAAGTCCACGGCGCCTACCAGCGATACCCCATCAAGAACGACATCCTCACGCCATTCAAAAATTCACAGATCGGTATAACGGATTTGCGATCCGGGATCGACTTCCTCTCGGGAATCACGATCGGTTCCAGTTCCGGCGCCGGGATCTCCGGCGGGATGTCGATGGGAGGGCAATATCAGTACGGTGGTACCGTAGTCACGAACCAATATCAGCTCGGTGATCAGATTTCATGGACTCACGGGAAACATACACTGCGGAGCGGATTCGAGCTTGTGCGCGTGCAGGACACACCGGTGAACTACGGAAGTCCCGTCGGTAACCCGACGTTCTCGAGATGGGCGGACGTCTTTATAGGGCGCGCCGGATGTCCAGCTTTCATCGGCACAGGCACGTGCAGCGCGACGAATCCCGGCAACACCAATGGTGCGACAGGCAGCAGTATCACGGGCGGTGTCGGTGGCACCATCACCACGGGCACAACGATTCCGTATGGATGGCGGATCACCGACCTCGATGCGTTCGTTCAGGATGATTTCAAACTCAATTCACGATTGACGTTGAACCTCGGACTCCGATGGGAATACGACGGCTGGGCCACGGAGAAGAATGGATACTTTTCGAACATCTGGCCAAGCCTGATGAACAATGCGCCCAATCCGGGATCAGGATGCGTCATCAACGGAGTCTCGATTGGTGCAGGAGCCGCCGGAACCGGATGCAGCCTGGCAGGCTTTGTTGTGCCGCACAATTACAACGGCTCGATTCCCGACGGCATTTATCGGAACACCATCGACAATGTCATTCGGAACCATGCGCCTTATACCGACTTTGCTCCCCGAGTTGGGTTTGCCTGGCAGCCGCTATCGAACAGCCGCTGGGTCATGCGCGGAGGCGGAGGTTTCTTCTACGAAATGATCCCCGGGAATAACACGGGGAATAACGGCACGCCGCTGAACGGCTCTCCAGTCATCACCGGGCTCACGACCGCGAGCCTGGTGAATCCGTGGCAAATAGCGCCGGTTATTCCAGGACCTCCGGGTAGCTATGGTTTCACGCCGAGATGGATCAACCTGACCACCGGAGCGAACTCCAGCATCGCCCAACAACCAGTGGCAGAGGATCTGACCGTTCCGGTCACATATGAATGGATGTTGAATACACAGTACGAATTTTTGCCAAGCTGGTTGCTCGAAGTTGCGTATGTGGGATCGCATGGTATCCATCAAACGGCTCAATCCCGAGCCGGACAGATGGGACAAGCCTCGAACGTCAATTTCAATATCGCTCCACTTGCGGGACCCGGTTGTGTGAGCTGCGCTATCACGGGAGTAACGACGAGTACGCCGGCGAATGCGGCATTCCGAGTGCCATACCTGGGCCTGGTTCCGACTGCCCTGCGGCTGGCAAACGATGATCAATACAAATTCAACAGCCTGCAGTCGTCGGTTCGAAAGCAGTTGTCGCGTGGGTTTCAGCTCCAGGGGTCCTACACCTGGAGCCGCGCGTTCATCACGGCCCCATACGGGATCAATACGTATCCGTACATGATCCATCAATATGAGCTGAACAATAATTATCGTCCGCACCGTTTCGTCCTGAGCTATCTCTGGAATCTGCCCCTCGGACAGCGGCGCGGTATCGCCGGCAAGATGGTTCAGGGCTGGACCTGGTCGGGAGTCGTCACGGTCCAGGATGGCTACCCCATAACCATCACGGATGGCACGGGCGGATCTGTTTTCTGTGGCGGCAATGGCTGCGCCGGCAACGGCCTGACAGCCACCGCCAATTTCTGTCCGGGAATGTGGATTAAAGATGTAGTGACAAAGGGCACCATCCAACAGCGAGTCACGAGCGGATTAACCGGCGGCCCCGGTTATTTCAACGGGAAGACGCAAGGCGTGTTTTGTCCGCAGCCGCTGGTCACAGGAGCAGGTAATTCCGGAACTCTGTTTGGTAACGCTCCGGGAGGCGTCATTCTGGGTCCCGGCCAGAATAATTGGGACATGTCGATATCCAAAACGACTCGTATTCGAGAAAATCAATCGGTGCAGTTCCGGGCAGAATTCTTTAACGCGTTCAACCATCCGCAGTTTGCGCTGCCCAATTCGTCTTTAAGCGGCGGAAGCCCCGGGCAGATTACGGCTACCTCGGTGAGTCCGCGTATTATCCAATTGGCGTTGAAATATGCGTTTTAAACTCGCGACGATATTCATTCTGTGTTTCGCCGTGCTGGCGCCCTCTGCCGAGGTGCGTCCGCGGATCCGCGCGGTGACGGCTTTCATTGAAATTGATGCCAACAACTATGAAGCGCGGGTTCAAGAGGCCCAGAAATTTCTGGCAACCGCGAAAGACGCGTTGAACAAGGCGGGCTTCGAAGGCGCCGGCGGGCGAATCACCACGCAGCCGTTTCCGCAGTACACGAAGGGCATGATGCCGGAGGACGCGGTTGCGCTTATTGGCCGATTGCGAGAGGCGGCTTCCAAAGAACGAAGTGGCCTGAACATTGGGTCTGCAATGGTGCACGACACCGATGAGCCCGCCGCCGTCTCGCTCCTTGTCGACATTCTTGCCAGGGTCAACGTTAACGCGAACTTGATTATGGCTGACGAGCAGGGCATTCACTGGAATGCAATTCGCCAGGCCGCGAAGGCCATCAAACAACTTTCAGAGCGCAGCCCACACGGCGACGCCAACTTCAACTTCGGCGCCATCGCGATGATGAAGCCGTACGGGCCTTACTATCCGGGCTCGTATCACCTCGGCAAAGGCCACGCTTTCGCTATCGCGATGGAAGGAGCGGAAGTTGTCGGCGATGTGTTTCGACAATATCGCGATCCTGTCCAAGCGGAGAAGCATTTATCGACGGTGCTGAACACGTATACCAGGCAGGTCGAGGCCGTCGCCCTGCAAGTGGCAAAGAGCTCCGGCTGGACTTACGAAGGCATCGACGCGACACCGGCACCTCTGGGTGATCGCTCGATCGCGACAGCGATTGAGAATTTTCTCGGCGCGCCATTTGGATCGGTCGGAACCGAAACCGCTGCGGGAATCATCACGCGCGCCGTGCAGTCGACGAGCGTGAAGCGCACCGGTTACTCGGGTCTGATGATTCCAATTCTGGAAGACAACGTTCTGGCGAAGCGGTGGGCGGAAGGAACGTTCACTCTGGATTCGATTCTGGCGTATTCCGCAGTTTGCGCCGGCGGAGTCGACACGCTGCCGCTTCCAGGAGACGTTTCAGAGGAACAGATCGGGCGCATCCTGGGCGATGTTGCGTGGCTTGCCTACCGGTGGAACAAGCCGCTCGCCGCGCGCCTTCTTCCCGCGCCCGGCAAGCGCGTGGGCGATCAAACCGAGTTTTCGAACGGGATTCTTGCGAAGACAACCATTCAGCCGCTTCCGGGGAGTGGCCGTTAACCACAAAGACACGAAGACACAAAGAAAGCCGGGCAACAACGATCATTGATGCCGGCTTTCTTTGTGTCTTCGTGTCTTTGTGGTTAACGGCCGTACTTAATTCGCGCCGTAGGTCTTGGCGAGGTATGCGGCCAGAGGCGCAATGTCGGCGGTGTCGAGTTGAGCGCCCTTGATCCTCATGTCAGTCACGATCTCTCGCCACTTATCTTCGGTGTATTTCGCGACTTCGATCCGTTCCAGTGTGTGGCACGTCCTGCATACGCTGTCGACAACGCGTTTGGCGGCAGCGTCCCGGGCTGCAGTATCGCCACCGCCAAAGTTGAGGATAGGACCATCGGCGCGCGTCCTTGGAAATGGTTTCGAATCCGGACCGAATTTGCTCACCAGCCAATCGAGAAGAACGGAGCGATTGTCGTCCGAAATAACAGCACCCTTGTCTTTCATCGTGTCGATGAGCTTTTGCCATCCGGCCCGGTCCATCGCATAGTAGGCATAGTCATCGATGCCGTGGCAGGTCGTGCAGCTGTCGAGGATGACCTGCCGCACAGGGCCGCGAGGAAGATCCACCAGTGGCCGATTTCGACCCCTCCGATTTTGGGCGGCCAACGGCATCGCCAGGAAGGCGACGAGTATAACAACTGCGAATCTTGGTCTCATCAGATTCATCTCACGCTAAACCCGGCAGGCGTCCCGTGCTGTCGCCGATGCTGTCGCGATGAATGTCATAGAGATCGAGGATGCTAAGCAACATGTTCGAATTTCTCTGCGTGTTGTCCGGGAATACCAGATGGCGATTTCCTTTGAACTTGCCGTCGATTCCACCGACGAGCTCAACCGGAATCTTCTCATGCGCGTGCCGATGCGAGTTCCCCATGTTGGTTCCTTTATAGATCAACACGTGATCGAGAACGTTGCCGTCGCCGTCGGGCATATTCCGCAACTTCTCGCAGAAGTACGCAAGATTCTGCACGTGATACCGATTGATCCTGGAATAGTTGGCCTTGTTTGCCGGAATGTCGCCGTGGTGCGACGTTCCATGCCAGGGTCCATTGAAGCCGGATGTGGGGAAATTGTTCGACGTGAGATCGCGGCCCAGCATGAGTGTGGCGACGCGCGTGATATCGGCCTGGAATGCCACAGCAATGAGGTCGTACATCATCTTGAAGTGATCGTCGCTGTTCGTCGGTATGCCGAATGGGACTTCGAACGACGTGCCGGAAGCTTCCGGTTTGCTGGTGATGTTCTGGATTCGCCGTTCAATCTCACGAATGTTTTCGAGATATGTGTCGAGTTTGACTCGATCGCCCGCAGTGATGCCTCTCTTGAAAGACGCAATCTCGTGCGTCACCGAATCGAGGATGCTGCCGGTTCGTTTTCGGTCGACAACGCGCTCATCGACGCTGGCACCGTCGCCGAACAGGCGTTCGAATGCCATGCGCGGATTGATTTCCGTCGGAAGCGGCGTTGCCGGTGTCGGCCACGAGATAGAGTTGGAGTAGCTGCAGCTGTAACCCCAATTGCAGTTGCCGGTGTTGTTGCCGGGATCTTCGATACCGAGCTGAATAGATGGCAGCAGCGTATCGGTGCCCCACTTGTTCGCGATCATCTGATCGATGGTCACACCCAGATATGGACTCACCGAGTCTCTTCGCGGACGCGCGCCCGATAGCAGGTTCGCGCCACGCGCATGATCGCCTCCGGGTTCCTCCGCCGTCGGACTCGAGCCTGTGGCATCCAATCCGGTGATGAGGACGACTCGATCGCGGAACGGTTCCAGCGGCTTCGTGATGAACGAGAATTCGAAGTTGGAACCTTCCTGAAGAGGACTCCAATAGCCTGGCGCTGCGCCGTGCGGATGCCAGATGCCGACAAAACGTCTCACGGAGCCCGGCTTCGCTGCCGTCTGGCGCAAAGGTGTCTGTGCGGGCAGCATCGATTCAAGGAGCGGCAAACCCAATGTCACGCCGCAGCCGCGCAGGAACGTTCGGCGAGCAATATGTTTCTTGGTGATAAACATTTATCTAGCCTCCGGAATTTTTTTAGCCACAAAGAGGCACAAGAATCACAAAATTTTTGTGAATTTTGTGCCTTTTTGTGGCGATTCCTTTCTTAGTTCGTCGAGTCCGCATCGACTTTCATCCTCATCTGGAATGGCGCACTCTTAACGATACCCAACACTATCGATGAGAACCTATAGTTATTCTTCGCCGCATCCCGTACGATCGACCGGATCACCGGCATATCGTAATACTCGACGCCCCGGCCCAAACCGTAGGTCATCAGCTTTTCGGTCACCATGCGGACGAATTGCGGGGAATAGCGCAGCAGCGCGGTTCTCAAGCCGACCGGTCCATTGACCGGCTGACCATCATAGAGTTCGACGCTTGCATCGATCGGAACACCGCCCTCGCCGCCATCCTTCGTTCGCCAACTGCCGTCGGCGGAAAAGTTTTCGAGCGCAAAACCCATCGGGTCGAAAAGTTTGTGGCAACTGGCACACGGCTCATTCTTGCGATGCAGCGTCTGCTTCTCACGCACGCTCAGAATCTTTCCAGGTTCGCCGGTTGTGTCTTCCAATGGCGGAACGTTTGGCGGAGGTTCCGGAGGCGGGGTGCCGAGAATATTGTCGAGGATCCACACGCCTCGTTTGACCGGTGAATTTCTATCCGGAACCGAAGTGATCGCCAGGACGCTTCCTTTACCGAGCAATCCGCGACGGTAATCCAGCTCCGGTCCAAGCGTCACACGGCGGAATTGTGACCCGTAGACGTTCGGGATGCCGTAGTGCTTCGCGAGGCGATCGTTCACGAATGTGTAGTCCGCGGTAAGGAAATCCAGAACGTTTCGATCCTCGTGCATCACGCTTTCGAACAGCATCTCCGTCTCACGGCGGAAACCTTGTCGCAGCGAATCGTCCCAGTCGGGATAGCTGGTGGCAACAGGCGACGTCGCTTTCAAATTTCGCAAATAGAGCCATTGAGCCGCGAAGTTGTTCACCAGGGATTCGGATCGAGGATCGGCGAGCATGCGCCGCACCTGCTGTTCGAGCACAGTCGGATTGCTGAGTTTTCCCTGGCTCGCGACGTTGATCAACTCGTCGTCCGGAATGCTGCTCCACAGGAAAAACGACAGCCGGGTTGCCAATTCCAGATCGCTGATGCGGTAGGTTTGGCCGACAGCCAGGTTGACCGGTTCTTTTTCGACACGCACCAGAAACTGCGGGCTTGCCAGGACCCGCCGAGTGGCGATCTCGATACCGTCTTCAAACGTCCCGCCCTTGCGTCCTTCCTGATAGAACCCCATCAGACCTTCGAGATCTTCCGGAGTTGCGGGACGCCGATAAGCGCGCCTCGCCAGCGTCGAAACAATCTGCTTTGCGCAAGCCTCTTCCTGGGCGGGCTGGGCCGCACTCGCGGGGTGGCATGTAAACACCTTGCGCATGCTGCGCGAGTTTGTCGGACGCTGGGCAGCGAAAGGACCTTGAATCTTCAGGAGGCCAACTTCCGGATAGTTGGTGAAGCCGGCGATCCTGCTGTTTTCGAGCGTGCTTCGCGCAAAGTGTTTGGCGAGATCGAGGCTGGGCCGGTAGTTGGTGGCGAGGAACGTGACGCCGACCTTATGCGTACCGGCTGTTACGGGAACCGTGATCTCCAGGCCTCCGCCGGTGTCGCCGTCCGCGCCCGGGTTTCCGCCTTTGAGATTGTTCCAGTCGAAGAGCTGTACTCTCTCGCCGTCGATGTCGAGTTCGAGTTGCTCGTCTCCTATATAAGGACCGAGAACGAATTCCTTTAGCGAGAATTTGTACTCACCGTCTGACGGAAAAACGTGACTGACGACCATCCCGCCACGAGTGCCAAGAGGCAGCCCTTCGATTTGATATTCCTGCGACGTATCGCTCGGCGCGATGTAGGTCCGCTCCGTCGGCGTCTTCCAATATCCCACGGCCATGCGCGCGACCTTGCCGGCGGCGTTGGCGTAGGATTCCAGGAGTGTCGGAGACAAGCCTAAAGAGCCCGCCACATTGTCGAAGCCTCGGCTGGAATCATCGGGCGGCAGAAGCGTAGCGGGGTCGATCTCGACGTCGAGGAGGTCGCGTATCGCATTCGCGTATTCGGCGCGATTCATGCGATGAAGTACTTTGGTGCCGGGATTCGTCTTTGCTTTGCGATCGATTTCGGTTTCCAGGTACTCCGTGAGCGCGGTGTACGCCGCGAATTCGGGCCGCCGCATTCCCGGCGGCGGCATCACGCCGGCACGAAGTTTACGAACGACCTTCTCCCAGAATTGCGGGTTCTCGCCGACATGGGTTGCAAGATCCAGTTTCTCGAGCGAAAGATTGGCCCGCTTCGTTCGATCGTTATGACAGGTGACGCAGTATTGATCGAGAAGAGCACGCTGGGTGGGGGCGGTTTGTCCGTAACCCGAAACCGCAGACACGATGACCGCGTAAACAATCCATAAAGTCTTCCTCATCCGCGCCTCCGGAATTATTGGTATGAGTTTCTCCGCCAACATTTTCATTGTCAAGCACCAACCGTGGTGGTACACGTGAAACATTGCCAAGGAGATAACCGATGGGTTTGAAACGTGTAGCTGCGTGCTGTCTGGTCATGGTGCTGTCGGCCGCTGCGCTTCGTGCGGCCACTGCGGAATTAGCGGACGCCGTGATGAACGGGAATAAGGCGGCTGTGCGTTCGTTGCTGCAGAAAAAAGCCGACGTCAATGCCACGCAAACGGACGGAACGACGGCCCTCCACTGGGCCGTGCGCCTGGATGATCTGGAGACCGCGGAACTCCTCATACGTTCCGGCGCCAAGGTGTCGGCTACCACGCGCGCGGGCGCTACGCCGCTCGAGCTTGCGGCCATTAACGGAAATGGGGCCATGATCGAAAAACTCATCAAGGCTGGAGCGGATCCGAATGCCGCATTGACGAAGTATGGCGACACCATACTCATGATGGCTTCACGCACAGGCAAGACCGACGCGATCAAGGTTCTCCTGGACCATGGCGCACAGATCAATGCTGCAGAGACCTGGGGCGGCACGACATCTTTAATGTGGGCCGTCTCCGAGAGCCATCCCGATGCCGCAAAGCTTCTCATCGACCGTGGCGCGAATGTGAATGTCCGTTCGAAGATTGTTCCGTCGGAGGGCCGCCGTGGCGGCTCCACATCGAATTCCAGTGTCACCAGCCTGCCACGCGATCCTCAACCCGGTGAAAAGCCCAAGAAAGATTATTACGGCGGGTTCACTCCGTTGCATTTTGCGGTTCGGCAAGGTGACATGGAATCCACGCGCGCCCTGGTCGCCGCCGGAGCGGACGTGAATGCGATCACCGCCGACGGGAAAGGTTCGCTGGAACTCGCGATCTACAACGGCAATTACGACCTCGCATCGTTTCTCATCGACAACAAAGCGAATGTGAATCACGCCGACGCCGAAGGATTCACGCCGCTATTCTGGGCAGTGGATCGACGCAATATGGAAACGAATCCCGGCATGCCGTGGATGGTCACACTCGATCCTCTTCCGCTCATCAGGAAGCTTCTGGCATCCGGAGCAGATCCGAATGCGTTCGTCGACAACATCCCAACATCACGCAGATCCGCGCTCAATCTGACGCCGCGCACCACGTTTGCTACCGCCCTCGCGCGCGCGGCATTTTCCGCGGATACGGAATTGGTTCGGCTTCTGTTGTCTTACGGCGCGGATGCGAACATCGTCTCGAGTCACAACGAGACGGCGCTTATGCAAGCTGCAGGGTATGCCTGGATCGATGGCTATAGCCGCGGGAAATCCAACGCGGAACGCCTGGAGGTCATCAAACTGCTTGTTGATCTTGGCGCCAACGTGAATGCAGCCGACGACGCCGGTATCACGGCGTTGATGAGCGCGGGGAATTTCGGAGATCTCCCAATCATCCAGTACCTCGTGGACGCGGGCGCGAACCTGGGAGCTCATGATCTCGGCAAGAAAAACGACGGGCAATTCGGTGGAAGCATCGAGCCGTTGATGGCGATCGATTATGCGATCGGTGTGGGAACTTTCCGCCCGAACAACTCGATCGTGCTTCAGGAGAAGGCGGTCGACCTGATATCCCGCCTCATGAAGGAAAAGGGAGTCAAACACACCACCTCAGAATGCACCCTGCGAGGGTTTACGTGTGGTGATGTCGACCCGATGGGCGCTTCTGCCGCGGAGATCGCGAAGGTTAGAGGTATCGCGGTCGGGAATCAGGTTGAAGGCATCACTGGCGGGTTGGGCCAAACCCAGAAGTAGAAGACATTAGCCACAAAAAGGCACAAAAGTCACATAAAGGAAAAACCCTTTGTGACTCTTGTGCCTTTTTGTGGGCTATTTCACTGCCCGCACTCCGCACTCAGCATCTCTATCGAACTCAGATTGATCCGCTCGGCCCGTGGTTGCCGCACCAAGTAACCCTTGGCCTGCATCTTATGTCCCTTGTGTGAGTCGGGTGTGAAGTTGGGGACGGCTTCGAGATCGGCGAGACGAAAAATCAGACTACCGGGAGGCCGTTGCGATGATGCGGCCAGCTCAGCAGGAGTCGACCCAGTAGATCGGCGGGTTCGTGCGGGTTCGGTTGCATTGAATAAAAGCCACACACCGTCGCGGTTTTGAGACAGGCAACCGACGGTGATAACGAGCGAGCCATCGGGCACGGGCTGCGGTCCATTCTTTCCGATGAGCAAGACTTTTCCGATCAGATCGGCTGTCAAGTCGTCAGAGCCGCTTCGGTAACCATTCACGTTCAAAATGTGCGTGAGGATATCGAGGTAGTCGCTGTCGGGTATTCGCGGCGCGTCCGGCGCGCGATTCAGCGGCATGTTGTCCTTGATGTAGTTGTAGATCGTATCGAGCGTGTCCTCACGCCATCGCTCGAGAAAGTGATTACCGGTGAGTTCCGGAGCGGACACTCCATCGAGAGCATCGCCGTGACAAACGCTGCAATGCGCCCTGTATGCTCCCTGCCCGCGTTTCGCCTGAGCCTCGGAGAAAACGCCGTCGAGAACGGTCTTGGCCGGCGCCGGTGACTGGGCGTGAGCCAGTGCTGTGCACAGCATGAAAACCAGCAAGCAATTCGTGGTGACAGATTTCTTGACAAACCTCAAAACCCCGACGTAATTTCCGCGCATCACAAGCACGCAGACCATCTTTTGAAGCGGAAAGTCTTTCGAGTGGAGGGATGTCATGAGGAGAAATCTACACCTACAGGTGAAGATCGCAACAGCGATTGTTGGATTAATCGCAATGGGAAGTTGCCTGGTCTTTGGCCAGGGATCCACTGCGGCAATCTCGGGCATCGTGCGCGATGCCACGGGAGCGGTGATTCCAGGCGCGACTGTCACGGCACGGCACATTGAGAGCGGAACCATCCGCACGACCACGAGTACTGAGAACGGCGGTTACAACGTCCAGTTTCTTCCCGTGGGCGGCTATGAAATCACCACGGAAATGCCGGGCTTCAAACAGGCAGTGCGGCGCGGCATCAATCTGGTTGTCGGTCAGGAAGCGGTCGTCAATCTGACGCTCGATGTGGGAGCCGCGGCAGAGCTCGTCACGGTGACGGACGAGGCTCCCATCGTGAACACGACGCTGAGTTCGACGTCAGGATTGATCAACGAGGCACAGATCAAAGATCTCCCGCTGAACGGCCGCAGCTTTGACCAGCTCCTGACGCTGAACGTGGGCACAGTCGACAACCGGTCGAATGTGAGCAACAACAACTGGACGTCATTTTCCGTTGCGGGAAAGCGGCCGGAGACCAATCGATTTCTCATGAATGGGGTCGATTACCTGGGGTCCAACTCGGGCGGCACTTACATCACGCCGTCCGGATCCAGCGGACAGTTACTTGGCGTCGAAGCAGTGCGCGAATACAACGTCCTGCAGCACACGTATGGCGCAGAGTACGGTAAACGCGCCGGTGCTCAAGTCACGGTCGTGTCGTCTTCGGGGACGAACCAGTTACATGGCGATTTATTTGAATACATGCGCAACAGCGCACTGGATGCGCGCAACTTCTTCGAAGACGCGAAGGGCCCGTTCCAACGAAATCAATTCGGAGGATACCTGGGAGGTCCGCTGAAGAAGGACAAAGCATTCCTGTTCGGAAACTATGAAGGATTTCGCGAGCGATGGGGAGTTCCGAGCAATGCTATCGTGCCCGATGCGCAGGCTCGCCAGGGTCTTCTTCCGAACGCTGCCGGCGTATACGCTCCGGTTCCGAATCTCGAGCCGCGCATGCTGCAATTCGCCAACGCGTTCTGGCCTGCTCCGAGCCGCGAAATATTTCGAGACGGCCTGCCGACCGGAAGCGCGTATGCCACTGGTAATCCGAAGCGCAAGGTTCGCGAGGATTTTGCTTTATTGCGCTTTGACTACACGCATTCCAGCAAAGATTCGTTGTACATCAACGGCAACCTGGACGATGGGACCAGAACGAATCCACAAACCGATTCCATTTTTAATGAATCCAGCCGCCAGCGCGCCAGCGTGTTCGGCCTTCAAGAGACGCACATCTTTACGCCGAATGTCGTCAACGCCGCAACCCTGGGATACTCGCGCGCGCGTGGGCAGTCTGTTGTCCTTCCGTCGACGCCGATTCCATCGAATCTGATATTCCTTCCCGGAACGAATCCGGGTTCAATCACGATCGGCGGTTCGCCGATTACGGTTGTGCCGGCAGCCTTCGCACCCGCGAACGGCAACAGCGCGAACTGGGATGTTCGAAACCACATAACGTTGTCCGACGATCTGCGAATCAACAGGGCCAATCATTCCTGGAGCATGGGTGTGTGGATTCAGAAGATCCAGCAAAACATATATTCAGTACCTCAGTCGACCGCTGGAAATCTTTCGTATCCATCGTTGCTGGCGTTTCTCCAGGATCAGCCGACTCAGTTTCTCGCGAATCCCAACCCGCAGCCACTCTACTTCCGCACTACGGAAGGAGCCTGGTATGTGCAGGACGAAATCAAACTCAAACAGCGTCTCACATTGAAAGTGGGATTGCGGCATGAGATGACGGATGGGTGGAACGAAGCGCATGGACACAATTCCAATTACCTCTTTGTTAACGACATCATCCAAACCGATCCGCGAATCGGGGACTCTGCGTTTGTCGAAAATCATTCGAAACTGCTCTTGCAGCCCCGCGTGGCTTTGGCCTGGGATCCGACTGGAACGGGACGGTGGGCCGTGCGAGCCGGCTTCGGAATCCATCATGACCTGCAGGACAATCTCGCTCACCGTCTCAACGCTGATCCGCCATTTAATTCCCGGATTTCGGTTGTGGCAACGCCGATATGGACTTACTTGCAGCGTCCGATCCCGTTTGGACAACCGTTGCCGCCGAGTTGCAACGCTCAGTCGCCGTTGCGATGGCCCGATTGCTCTGTGTACTTCCCGGGAGGTCTGGATCCTGTGATGAAGACGCCGACCATTCAGCAATGGTCACTTACTGTAGAGCGCGGCCTTACGAGAGACCTCATGCTGCAAGTCAGCTATGTCGGAAGCGAGTCGTATCACATCCTGACGGCGATGGACAAAAACATGGCTCGGCCTCAGGTGTGTTCGGACCCGGCAGGATGCATCAGCGGTGGAATTCGCGCGGCAAACCAGACAGCCCGCGTCGCACAGGGAACAACATATCTGCCATCGGTGCCTCCGGTGGGTACAGGACCTGCAGCGCTTCAAGGGCGTCCCAATCCTTTTGTAGGCCCGACTCTCAGTTGGTTCTTTAACGGCACCAGCAGCTACCATTCCGGCAACGTATCCCTGACGAAGCGCTCCACCCGCGGACTGACGTTCAAAACCAATTACAGTTTTTCAAAAGTTCTTGACCTCAATTCCGCCTCACTCGTCGCTGCGGCCACGAATGAGCCTGCGACAGTGGCGAACCCTTATGATCTGAGATCGGCCAAAGGAGTGGCGTCCTTCAACGTCAAGCACCAATTCAACGCCAACTTCCTTTATCCGCTGCCGATCGGAAGCGGCTACCGCTTTGGCGGCGGAGCAAAGGGTTTGGCGGACAAACTGATTGGCGGCTGGCAATGGAGCGGAGCGCTCAACATTCAAAGCGGATTCCCCTTCACTCCGCAGGTGGGCGCCAACATCTCCGGTAGCGGGGATACGTTAAGTCCCGATCTGCCCAACCTGAATCCGAACTTTACAGGGCCCGTAATTTTGGGCAAACCCGGCCGGTGGTACGATCCCAATGCGTTCCTGCTGCCGCTTGCTGGAACTTTCGGCAGTGTGGCGCGTGGTTCCTTTATCGGGCCGGGGTACTGGAATCTGGACACATCGCTGGCCAAGAGGTTCAAGGTGACCGAACAGGTGAACATGCAGTTCCGGGCCGAAGCCTTCAACGTTTTCAATCATGCGAACTTCGCCTCGCCCAATCCGGTGGTATTTTCGGGCAACGCCTATAATTCGTCGGCGGGGTCGATTACCGCGACCTCGAACGCGTCGCGTCAGATTCAATTCGCGTTGAAGGTCTTGTTCTGATGATGTACGATCACGGGCAACGAATCTTGGGATATTAATCTATGCGAAGTTATTTGAGCGATTCGATGATTTCTCGCCTCGTCGCGATAACCGTTTTGTTGCTGGCTGCAATTTCAGTTTCCGGTCAGACACCTCAGGCACCGGCTTATCGCGCACCGCGGACTGGTGATGGAAAACCCAATCTGAACGGCATCTGGCAGGCAATGAACACGGCCGATTGGGACCTTCAGGGCCACGCCGCCGCCAAAGGACTTGTGCCTGCCCTCGGAGCGGTCTTTGCCGTACCACCGGGCCTGGGCGTGGTGGAGGGCGATGAGATTCCGTATTTGCCCGCGGCCGCCGCGAAGAAAAAGGAGAACCAGGCGAATTGGGCGAAGCTGGATCCGGAGGTGAAGTGTTATCTGCCGGGCGTGCCACGCGCCGCGTACCTCCCGCATCCGTTTCAAATCGTGCAGGGTCCGCAGAACATTATGATGGCCTACGAATACGCCGGCGGGGTTCGCGTCATTAATATGGGCGCTCCGACGAAGGCGCCGGGCGATAGCTGGATGGGTTGGTCCAACGGTCACTGGGAAGGCGAAACACTTGTAGTCGATGTGACCAGCCTGAACGATCAAACGTGGTTCGATCGCGCCGGTAATTTCCATAGCGACGCATTACATGTCGTCGAACGTTACACGCCGCGCAGCGCGGACACTCTCATGTACGAAGCGACGATTGAGGATCCGAAGACATTCTCGCGCCCCTGGAAAATCAGCATGCCGCTGTATCGTCGCGTCGAGAAGAATGCCAGGATCATGGAGTACAAATGCGTCGAGTTTGCGGAAGAGTTGTTGTATGGTCCTCTTAGTAAAAAGCCCAGCAATTAAAAATGTACAAATACGGAGTGTGGGGGGACCGGACGGTAGTGAAGAGGCCGCCGCGAAGCGCAAGCCCGATAGGGCGCAGCATCAAGCAATGCGGTGTACCGAAGCTATCCGGACGGTGGGCCCGACACCAAAAAAGGAGGCTCCGATGAGCCATCGCTCGCTTGCTTCAATTGTTGCGCTGGTGGTTTTGATTCTGGTCGCGCTGCCCGCAGCCGGACAAACCACAAAGGCAACGACCCCTGGAAAGACCGTGCCGCGCACGCCCGACGGCAAGCCGGACCTGCAGGGAATATGGTCGGACAATACGCTGACACCTTTCGAACGGCCGAAGGGACTCGGCACGAAAGAGTTCTACACCGACGCGGAACTCGCCGAAGCGACGAAGAAGGCCCAGACGGGGAATGTGGGCGAGGAAGGCGAGCTTGGGGCGGCGCGTCCGCAGGCCGTGCGTTACGATCTGGAACTCTACGGCTTTGACCCGAGCAAACTCCGGTACTCCTCCAAGCGAACATCGCTTGTTATCGGGCAGGAAGGCGTCGTGCCTCCGATGTTGCCCGCGGCAAGAGAACGAAACGCCGAACGTGCCGCCCAAAACAAAGGACACGAGTTCGACAGCTATGCGCAACGGCCGTTGAGTGAACGCTGCCTCCTGATGAACCAGCAGAGAATTCCAATGACGCCGGGAGCGAACGAAGGCAACCTGATACAGATTGTCCAGGGGGCCGGATATGTGACCGTGCTTCACGAGATCAACCACGATACTCGAGTCATCCCGACCGATGGCCGTCCGCATGTTCCGCAGAATATCCGGCTGTGGCAGGGCGACTCCGTGGGACGTTGGGAAGGCGACACGCTCGTTGTCGATACCACGAATTTCACGAACCTGACGAATTATCGAGGGTCCAGCGACAAGCTGCATCTCATCGAGCGTTTCACGCGCACTCCGGATGGGATCACCTATCAATACACCGTCGAAGATCCATCGACGTGGGCTAAACCCTGGACCGTGGAGATTCCCTGGACGAAGTCTAAAGGTCCCGTTTACGAGTGGGCCTGCCATGAAGGTAATACGATGATCTCCACCATTCTTAATGGCGCGCGCGTGTCCGAAGCGGAAGCGGCGCAAAAGAAATCAAAGTAAGCGAAAGCGTGGGGGACCGGCCGGTAGTGAAGAGGCCGCAAAGCGGTGTACCGAAGCGATCCGGACGGTGGGCCCGACGCTAAGAAATGAAAGGGGTAACACATGAGGATAAGGCTATTGGCTGCAGTTACTGGTGTTTGCCTTCTTCTGGCGGTAGCGGTGCCGGTTTGGGCGCATCACGCATTCGCCGCGGAATTCGACCAGAACAAACCGATCAAAGTGCAGGGATCGGTCGTAAAGTGGGAACTGACCAATCCGCACTCCTGGATTCACATCGACGTGAAGGGGCCTGATGGCAAGAACGTCACGTGGATGATCGAAGGCGCCAGCCCGAATAATCTCTACAGACTCGGGTTAACAAAGGAATCCCTACCTCCGGGATCCGTAATATCAGTCGAGGGCTACCAGGCGAAGGATGGTTCCACTCGCGCCGTCGGCAGAAACATCACTTTCGCTAACGGCAAAAAGTTCTTCCTGGGTCTGTCGGAAGCGGAGAGCGGACCGGCGAAACCGTAAACATTGGAAATCGGAGATTCCAAATTGGAGATTTCTGAATATGAAGAAATTTAGAAATCTCCAATTTTGGAATCTCCAATGAATTACTTCTTGAGCGGTGCCGGTCTCCCTAACTTGGTCTCATCTATCGGAACGTTCGTCCTTATCTCGCTCAGCACAATCGAATCGCGTCCATCGAGCCACGCATAGGTAATGCGGAAGGGAAGCTTCACGCCATTGACGTCGCGATAATCCGCGTAATCAATTTGCGTGGGGACGCGGCCGATTGGTGAATTGCCAAAACGCAGTTCGCGCAAGAGCAAGCCGGTCTGCTGATCGAAAAACAGCGTCACCAGAAGCCCTCTGGGCCCGGTTCCCTGGACAACATCAACCATGTGAGTCTGGCCGAGCGCGACGTCCTGCTGCAGCGACGATTGGCTGGCCGGCGCCGGAAGATCGGTAATCGTCGTCGGCGGCCCACTTTTCACGTTCGTGAGAATCTGTTTGATCTGTCCCGGAAAAGACAGCTGGGCATCGAATCGAGCTCCATCCAGATCGCCGCCAACCAACTGAAACTCACCGACCACGTTAAGCGGTGTTCTCACCCAACCGGTCGTGCCATCGTAGGTTCGGATCTGGTCTCCGCGGCCGGTCTCTTCTTTGAATAAGATGATCGTGGCGCGCTTATCCGGAGCTTTCGCGACAATTTCAACTGCGCCTCCTCCACCAAATCCTCCGAAGCCGACGCTGGTTCCTTTCCCGACAAAGCTGGTGAGGCCGGCCAATCGCTGGGCGCCCCCCACGGCCTGAATGTATTTGTCGAGGATGGACTGGGCGGAAGGTGCCAGGGGCGACTGTACGAGAACGTCGTCCGGCTCATAAGGAGGCATGCCGTATATCGTGCCCATCACGGGAGTGGTCAGCGGCTTGTCACGATTGCGGTGGCAGGTCCAGCAGGTCACCATCTGGCGTCCGCCAAAGTTTGTCCTGTTGATGGTGGTGACCATGTTGACCATGTTGCGCGCCATCCGCTTCCTCGGAGTATCCGCGGCCCAATCGACTTTATCGGTGCCGGCACCAACGTGACAATCCGAGCAATCGAACTGAAGGGCCGCCGCCATGAGTCCCATCGTCTCCATGAAATCGTCGACAGGGATTCCCTTGAGGGCCTGGATGTTTTTGAAAACCTGGTCCGCCATCAGCGGCTTCTCTTGTGACGTAGCCTGCGCGCCCGCTAACGCGAGGCCGATTAACGCGGCAACTGCGAACGTCATAGTTGTCTTCCTTTTTGGAGAGAAGTGAAAAGCGACGCCATTATATTCCCCAATTGATTGACAGAGAAGTAGTACGCATATAGGATCACCGCAAACATTGCTCGGAAATTTGTATTTCGTCTGTCGCGACGTCCGCGTCCGCCCGAAAAGGAGGCAAGAAATGGAAAGCATCATTGCAAAGGTGCTTCAGGATTTCGAACAGGGAAAGATGAACCGCCGTCAGCTCATCCAGAGTCTGGCGCTCGCCGCGCAGGCAGCTCCCGCCGCGCCCGAAGGCTACGTCGCGAAAGCCACGGCGATCAATCACGTTTCCTATCAAGTAACCGATTACAAGAAGTGCCGCGACTTTTACTCGGGTTTATTCGGAATGCAGGTGTCGAGAGATGACGGCATGCAGTGCCGCCTGCCGTTCGGCAACAACATTCTTATTGTTCGGAACCGGACGCCCGCGCAGAAGGTCGATCACATCGCCTACACGATCCAGAACTGGGACACCGACAAAAGTGTGAAGCCAGCCGTTGAAGCCGAGCTGAAGCGCCGCGGGTTGAAGATCCGCACCACTGAAGGCAGCTTCCATGTTGAGGATCCCGAGGGGTTCGAAGTTCAGATGGGTGGCAAAGACCAGTAAATTTGAGATTCGAAATTGGAAATTGGAGATTTCTAAATTGCTTCAAATTCAGAAATCCAGAAATCTCCAATTTGCAATTTCCAATGAGTTTTATTGACTGTGGGGAGGTGGAATTGAAACGCATTTTTGTCTGCACATTGATAGGACTGCTTACTTCTGCACTGAGTGTTGCGGCGGCGGCGCAGGGCACGACCGCTCAAATCACCGGCAACGTCAAAGATCAAACGGGCGCGGTTCTGCCGGGCGTCGAGATCACCGTGACTCAGACGGCAACCGGCGCGAAACGGACTGCCGTCAGCAACGAAACCGGCAACTACGTACTCGCGAGTCTGCCGCTCGGCCCTTACATGCTCGAGGCGGCGCTGCCCGGATTCAGGACCTACGTCCAGAGTGGAATCGTCCTGCAGGTCGGCGCCAGTCCCACCATCAACGTCGTTCTCGAGATCGGCCAGGTTACCGACCAGGTAGAGGTCCAGGCAAACGCCGCGCTCGTGGAAACGCGCAGCAGCGGCCTCGGCACGGTTGTGGACAATCAGCGGGTGGTTGAACTGCCATTGAACGGACGCAACATCACCGAACTTGTTTTTCTCGCGGGCATGGCGAACGTCGGCGGCAGCGGCTTCCTGAACTCGGTCCGCAATTATCCGACGGTCATGATTTCCGTGGCGGGCGGGATTTCGAACTGGACTGCATATAACTTCGACGGCGTTGCTCACAACGACGCCTACAATAGCCTGAATCTTCCGTTACCGTTCCCCGACGCGCTGCAGGAATTCAAAGTCGAATCGAGCGCGCTGCAGGCGCAGTACGGCGTGCACGCATCCGCTAATGTAAATGTTGTCACGAAGTCCGGTACGAACAACTTCCATGGCGATGCGTTCGAATTCTTGCGAAACGGCATTTTCAATGCGCGAAACTTCTTTGCACCGAAGCGCGACACGCTGAAACGAAATCAATTTGGCGGAACGCTCGGTGGCGCGATCGTCAAGAACAAGCTTTTCTTCTTTGGCGGGTACCAGGGCACCATTCAGCGTTCGGAGCCGACGCAAAATACTGCTTACGTTCCTACGGACGCCATGCTTCGGGGCGACTTCACAACTTTCGCCGGGCCAGCGTGCCAGGCCAAACCGCTCACGCTGGCGCCGTCTCAGGGATTCGTCAATAACCAGGTTCCGCCATCGCTGATCAGTCCATTTGCGTTGAAAGTCGCATCGCGACTTCCGCAGACGAGCGACCCATGTGGCAAGGTAAACTTCGGACTGAAAACCAATCAGACCGAACACATGGAAGTTACAAGGCTCGACTGGCAGGCGAGCGAGAAGCATTCGATATTCGGGCGATTCTTCGTCACGAATTTGAATATTCCCACGACCTTCGATGGATCGAATGCGTTGACACTGAGCAGGAACGGGCAGGCCGATCGCGTATACGCGCTTTCGATCGGGAGCACGTACCTGGTAAGCCCGAACATTGTGAGTTCCTTCCGCATTGGAGCGACGCGGCAGGAAATTCCAAAGGTAACGGATCGTTTCGCAACCTGGCCCGAACTGGGCGTCAATGCTCCGTTCAATCCTGACACCGAACCGCGCATTACAGTCGCGGGAGGAAATGTCGGTGCAGCCGGAGCCGGTAATACGGGTGGTGGCGGAAATGGCTTCAACATCGGCGGCGGCAACGCCATCATCAATTCGGACTACGGCGGGCCGAACGCCAACGTGAGTGAAGATATAAGCTGGTCACGAGGATCGCATCAGTTCGGGTTCGGAACGAGTTACATTCACACGGGTCTGAACTATAAGTCGGGCATCAATGCGACCGGCTTGATGACGTTCAACGGGAATATCACCGGGCATGGCATGGCCGACTTTCTTCTCGGCAAGCCGATAAGCTGGACGCAAGGCAACGTTCAATCCTACCTGTACAACCGTCAGGAGTATCTCGGCGCGTACATCCAGGACTCGTGGAAAGCGACTCAGCGACTCACCATCAATTATGGCCTGCGCTGGGAGCCATTCTTTGCATTCAAGAACAAACACGGATGGTTTGACCACTTCGACATGGACCTGTTCAATCAGAATGTGCACAGCACGGTTTACCCGAGTGCACCAGCCGGACTGATCTTTCCAGGGGATCCTCAGTGGACCTGGGGCCAAAAGAGCATTGCTTATAACCGCTACAAGGTCTTTACGCCTCGCCTGGGTCTCGCATGGGATCCAAAAGGCGATGGGAAAATGTCGGTCCGTGCGTCTGCAGGAATCTTTACCGATCGCGGCGCGTTGTATTCGATGAGTGCGATGGCGCAGGACTCACCGTTCGGAAGCGTGCTTGTTGTTAACAATCCGAGAGTGGAGGATCCGTGGAGCAGTTACGCCGGTGGAAATCCTCTGCCGATTGTCCTCAACAAGAACATCACCTTCCCGACATTTGCTTCCTATGTCACATATAACCCGCACTGGCATCCGACAACGGTCAATCAGTTTTCGGTGAGCGTTCAGAGGCAATTCGGCCAGGACTGGTTGGTGACGTTGAACTATGTCGGCAACACGATTTCGCACCTGATCACCGCGGGACAGATCAATCCGGCGGTCTTCCTCGGAACCGCGCCGTGCACGTTGAATACGGTGACTGGTACGCAGTCCTTCCCGGTGTGTTCCACTACTGCCAATACCAACATGCGGCGCGCTCTTTATATGAAGAACCCGGCGCTCGGCCAGTACTACGGAATCATTTCCACGAGCCACGATGACGGCACGGGTAACTACAACGCCATGTACATTCAGGTCCAAAAGCGGTTGAGCCGCGGCACGACCATACTCGCCAACTACACGTGGTCTCACTGTATCAGCGATCTGTGGAACGGCAATCCCGGAAACAATGGCGTCTCTGCTGTTACTCCGGGCGATCGCCGCGCCGACCGTGGCGGATGCGACGACGCCGGAGTGCAGAGCACGGATCAGCGTCATGTCTTCAATCTTTCTGCGGTGGCCCAGGTACCGAAGTTCTCCAACAATATGCTGCGAATGATTGCGAGCGACTGGCAGTTTTCACCGATTCTGAAAGTCAAATCGGGGCCGTACTTCACAGTCAACCTCGGCACCGATAACCTCCTCAATGGCGAGGGCGGGGGAAACCAGCGTCCTAATCTGATTCCCGGCGTGAACCCCTACATGGACAACAAGAGCGTCGATGGATGGCTCAATCCGAAGGCGTTCGCTGCTCCGCCCCTGGGCACGATTGGGAATATGCCGCGAAATTCGCTGCAGGCTCCGGGAATGGTCCAATTGGATCTGTCAATCTCCCGGACTTTCCGTATCGCCGAAGGAAAGTCGATTCAGTTGCGCGGCGAATCGTTCAACCTTCCGAATCGTCTGAACCCGGGACTTCCGATCGCAGCATTCAATACAGGGACGTTCGGAAAAATTCAGGGTGATATCAGCGGGACCAGCGGCTTGTCCGGCGGCGATCCGCGCATCATTCAGTTTGCGCTGAAATACGTGTTTTAAAGGCTAATTTCGGTAATTCCACGTCGGACGCACAATTACCCAATTAGCATTCCAGGTACGATTCGCTAATTGGGTAATTGTGCGTCCGACGTGGAATTACCGAAATTGGCTTTCACGCGGGTTTCAGCGCGCGAATCCTGTTGTTCTCGCTGTCGGCTACGTAGAGCGTGTGACCGAGCAGGAGAACCGCATGAGGACGCGAGAGCTTGCACTGAAGGGGATCTCCGTCCGGACCATCGCCGCGCTGGCCCGTGCCCATGATGCTTGAAATGACGCCGGTACGCAGATCGATTTTGCGGATGGCGTGATTTTCGCAATCGGCAACGTACATCGTGTTGCCGTCATCCGAAATGGTGAGGCCTTTCGGTCCGGTTAAGCCCCCGGGACCTAATGAGCCGAATCGCGCCTCGAGAGCAGGCCCGCCGTCGCCCGAGTACCCGTTCTCCCGGCTTCCAGCCATGCGCTTGGCGGTCTTCTTTGCGGGATCGAGCAGGAAGATGCTGTTGCCCTCGCGGAGCGCCAGATACCATTTGCCGCCGCGCGTGATCTCGAGCGATCGCGGACCAGGGAGCGGAATCGCCGTCAGAGCGCCTTCATCGGGCGCGCGGCCGCCTTCGCCGTTGCCTGCAAAGGTTGTGATGATGCCGGTCTTCGCATCGACGCGGCGCAGTCGGTTATTCAGCGGATCACATATATAAAGGTTGTCGGCGCGATCCAGCGCGATGCCGTGCGGCTGGTTCAACATCGCTTTTGTCGCCGGCCCGCCGTCGCCGCTATAGCCGTTCTTGCCGGGCGTTCCTGCGACTGTTGAGATGATCCCGGTCTTCATATCGACTCGCCGGACGATGTGGTTGTCGCGTTCATCGATATAAAGGTTTCCCTTGCTGTCGAATCGCACTTCGTGGGGGGCGGCCAGTTTAGCGGATTTGGCCGGCCCGCCGTCGCCGGCATAACCCTTTGTTCCGGTGCCGGCGACGAGCGTGATTTTCGACGTGCGAAGATCCCATCGAAAGACTCTGCTTGTGCCGAAGTCGGAAAAGTACATGGCGCCGTCGGGGCCGCGCACAACGTGAAACGGCTGGTTGATCTGTGCGTGGTCCGCGGCATCGCCATCCGCCGCCGCGCCTCTCACACCGGTTCCCACTACGGTGGTTACGCGGGTCACGCGCGCCCCGGCCGGGGATGTTGGCTTTTGCCCTAACGCGGCGCCCACAAAGAATGCAGTGCTGGATTGAAGGAATTCCCGTCGTCTCACGTTACTTGTTCTGCAGTTCCTGATAGATGACGTTGAAGTTTCCGCCCGGTCCGCCGCGTCCGCCTTGCAGGTTGTACTCTTTGAACTTGTCCGGCAGTTTCAGGTCGGCCATCGCTTGTTCGGGCGTCTTTCCCGCCTGGAGCGACTTGCGAGCGTGTTCGAGAAAGAGCTTATTGAACTCGCCGTAATTGACGAAGTCCTGCCACGTCAGCGGGCCGCTCGTCGTGTGGCCGGTGATGACCGTGTCGACATTCTTGATTGTGGATACCGCTTTGGCGATCGTGTCCGGATAGGCGATGCCACTTCCGCCGTTGTTTCTGTCAATCAGCGGCTGGCCTCTGGTTGCGAACACATCTCCCGCATGCATCGCGCGCAGCGCGCGGAAAACAACGAACGCATCGCCATTCGTATGCGCGGGTCCGAAGTAAAAGAGGTCGATCGTGTCGGGTCCTTTGAAGAGCGTCATCTTGTCTTTGAAGGTTCGGTCGGGCAGGCCATGCTTGTTTGCAGGATCCTTGAACACGTCCATCTTCTCCATGTTCGTTTTCGTGTTCTCCTGCGCCACAATGTCGACGCTGGCAGGGAAGAACATATTGCTGCCTGTGTGATCGCCGTGCGTGTGCGTGTTGATGATGTACGTGATGGGTTTGCTGCTAACGCTCTTCACCTGATCCAGGATCGCCTGGCCGTTGTTCGCGAGCTTCGTGTCAACGATCAGAACACCATTCGCCATGATGAACACCGCGGTGTTGCCGCCGGCGCCGGGGATCATATAGAGCCGGTCCGCCACCTTCTGAATCGTTCCAATAGGACCGAGCCCGGCCGCCCCGCTCCCGCTGCCGCGTCCGGCACCACTGCCGCGCCCGCCCTGCTCACCCCGGCCGGCCTGTTGTGCAATGAGACCGGCGGTAATCATCGCGAACCCGACGCAAACAATCACTGCCAATACAAACAGCCGTTTCATGCTTTCCCCCTATGCAGTTGATGAGAATGGCGGCCAGTATAGTCCGATTTGTGCAACCTGGAAAGGGACGGCAGTGATAACATGTGTCGAGTTTTTGGTCACAATCGGGCGAAGGCGAGGAGCACATGAGGAGACAACTTTCTCCGACATCATCAGAAAGGCGGTCCTTTCTATCGCGGCTTAGCGGTGGAGTCGCCGCGTTTGCCGCCGTCGTCGGCGGGACTACGACAGCATTTGGGCAATCGGCGTCAAGCGGGCGCTGGGAACCGGCGCGTCACGACAAGGATGATTGGATGGATCAACTGCCGGGCAAGCACCGGATGATCTTTGATACGACAACACCGGATGGTCTGGGTGATGCGATTGCATTCGCGAGCAATTACATGCGGGTGAACCGGAACGACTACGGGCTCCAAAACAGTGACCTGGCGGTCATCGTTATCGCGCGCCACCGCTCAACGGGATTCGGATATAACGACGCCATGTGGGCGAAGTACGGCGTCCAGATGTCGGCGCGGGCCCAGTTCACGGACCCCAAAACCAAGCAGGCCCCGAAGATCAACGTGTTCAATGCGACCGATTACGGCCAGCAACTCAGCAATCGCGGCACAACGCTGGATTCACTGCTCAAGCAGGGCGCCGTTCTGGGCGTATGTTCCGTCGCGACTCGCGGCATAGCCGGAGTCATCGCGGAGGGGACCGGCGGGAAAACGGATGACATCTTCAGTGAACTGGCTTCCAATCTCGTTGGCAATGCTCGCCTAGTGCCGGCGGGAATCGTCGCAGTGAATCGTGCTCAGGAACGCGGATACACGTTCGTCAGCGCGTAATGGAGTCGAATATGAAACGAGTCCTTCAGCTTTGCATAGTCCTCGTCATTGGCGTGGCCGTCGTGTTTGCTCAATCACAGGTAAAAAAGGATACGATTCCGGGAATCACCAACTTCGCTCAGATCGAAGCGACCGTCGCCTGCGCCGGCGCCGCTACTCCGGCATCCCTGGCCGAGATCAAGAAGATGGGTTACAAAGCTGTCTTCAACCTGCGGCTGCCGACCGAGCAGGGAGCGGACATCGATGGTGAAGCGGCAGCCGCGAAAGCCGCCGGTATCAACTTCATCCACCTTCCGTTGAACGCAGCTTCACCGGATCCCACAGTGGTCGATAATTTTCTCAAGGCGATCACGACACCCGGCAACCAGCCCGCGTTCATTCATTGCGCGAGTGGAAACCGCGCTGCCGCGATGTGGTTCATCAAACGCGCCGTGATCGATAAATGGGACAATGACCGCGCGCTGGCCGAAGCGTCGGAACTCGGCACGATCAGCCAGCCGATGAAGACGTTCGCGCTCAGTTACATTGATTCGCACAAAAAGTAGGTTACCGCTCCATTTTTCTAAGGCTTCGCCCTATCGGGCTTGCGCTTGGCGGCCCCGGCCTCGGTGAGGCACGCCATCATCTGGCGATGATCCACAAGGCCGGGCTGCTGTTTGAAGATCCTGCCATCCATTTCTTCGTGTCCCCCGTGAAGTAGGACTGCCATGAAGGAGTGATCATCTTGGAAAACATCAAAATCGAGCGGCACAGTTCTCTTGGGCTTCTGTGGTTCGTTGCATGGCTCTTCACCATCGGCTTTCTTCGCCTGACTTTCTGGAAGGGTGTGATCGCGATCGTCCTGTGGCCGTACTATCTCGGTGCAACGTTCAGCTCAGTGCTGCGGTAATTCTTCGTCGGACGTGTAAATACCCTAATTACGAACTAAAGGCCCGTTGATGGTAATTAGGGTATTTACACGTCCGACGAGGAATTACCGCTATCGGATAAAGAATTGCCTCTTGTCGACGTTTCGGGGAACCGCAACGTCGAAAAAACCGACCATCATTTCGTCGTAAGTCTGATCGCCCCAGGTCACGGAAGAGTGCGGATCGGGATTGTGGGGATTCCTGCTTGAATTGTCATACCACGCGACGGCTTGAATTTTGGTTCCTGCCTTCAGTAGCCGCGGTTCTGCCAATCGATAACTGAGCTGCCAGTAGAAGTCGTAGTTCACGCGAAGGAGTGTTTCGATATTCGCTGCATTGTGCAGGATGTTGTATTCGAATCGTTTTCCGCGCAGATGCATGTGCGGAAGAAAGCTGAGCAGCGTCGCATCATTCGGCAGCGTGCCCCATGCTTCGACGCGGTAGTTGTCGGTCTCAGGCGGAATGACAAAATGATCGTTCGTCAGCTGGAGCGTTAGCACACGCTGTGCGGGCAACTGTTTCGCGAAGACAAGGCCTGCCGATGTTTGATCGCGATCGGCGTGACCGTTTGTCGTGTAGTGCATCTGGAAGACGAGATCCGATCCGGCGGGAACGAACTTCGCCATTCCATCCGGCCACTGATCGGGCGAACTGCCGGGCGCATAAACGAGGAGCATGTCGCTGTCGGTCCAATGCGCGTCGTGTTGAAGATGCGGGTCGGAAACACTTGAAGCCGTGAATGGCACCCCGACCGGCGCATTCCGCAACCATTGTGAATCCGGAGGCCGAACATAGACGACCGCGTGATGCACGTGCTGCCGGCTTGACGGCCGGATCTCCGACATCTGAACCCATTTGTCTTCGGTGAATCCCGTTGGAACAATTTCATACGTGTATTCGACATCCCCATGCGCCGGAATGACGATCGGCTTCGGCATCTGGATCACACGATCCGGCTGTGGGATGTTCCAACCTTCGACCCACCGTCCGGGTGGCGGCGCATCATGTGGATCGCCCGCCGGCGTACCGCTTTCGACCCAATCCGTGATCGTTTGGATTTCGCCGGCACTCAGCGAAGGATCGTTCGTGAAATGCCCGAACTGCGGATCCGCGAACCACGGCGGCATCTTTCGCGATCGCACCATCTGAGCGATCGCGTTCGCCTTTGCGCGCGCCTGCGCGTAGGTGAGGAGAGACATCGGGCCGATCTGGCCCGGCCTGTGGCAGGACTGACAATGATTTTGCAGAATTGGAGCGACGTCCTTGTAGAACGTGGGACTGGCCACAAAAAAGCACAAAAGGCTCAAGAAAATCATTTGTGAATTTTGTGCCTCTTTGTGGCTAATTCTTCTCCTTTATCAGGCTGCGGAGAAGTGCTGCCGTATCCTCATGCACGTCGATGCGCTGGCCGCCGCGGCTGTTGCCGCCGGCTTTACCGAGGGCCGATTCGACGGGTGTCATGCCGCGAGCATCTTTCGCATCAAGTTTCGCACCGTGAGCGACGAGGAACTTGACCACATCGTTCCAACCCCAGAACGCTGCGCCGTGAAGCGGCGTCTGGCCGCGCTGGCTTTCGGCCAGGTTGATTTCGCCGCCGGCTTTGAGCAGAGCATCGAGCGATTCGATGGATCTCTTCTGTACATCTTCAGTGGTGAACCAGCCGCGCGTATCCGCATCGATCGAACCAAGACCAGCAGCCGCCATCACGGGAGTGAGGCCCCGGACATTCGGAAGATTTGGATTCGCGCCATGCTTTAACAGAAGGCGAATCGCCGGCGCATCCATTGCTTTGGCTGCGCGAAGAAGGGGTGTGGCGCCGATAGTGAGCATGCTGTCGACTCCGCGATCCGCGCCCACGGAACGATACGGCGGCAGAAGTTTCAATTGAAGATTCGGATTCGCTCCCTTGTCGAGAAGCAATTCGATGACCTGCAGACCCGTCGTCTCATCCCGCGACGGACGATCGGGGCGGCCGCCATGCGGCAGCGTGTTCAAATCGACGGCGGCGTATAACGGGCTCTGGCCCCACCAGTCCCACTTGTTCACGTTTGCCCCTTTGTCGATCAAAAACGCTGCGAGATCGAAGTGGCCGTTGAGAACCGCAGTGAGCAGAGGACTGACGTTGTCCGGATCGCTGGCATCGAGATCGCCGCCCCCATCCGTGAGTGCGCGCGCGCATTCGACGCATCCTTCGCGCGCGGCGAAATGAAGCGCAGTTAATCCACCGGCCGGGCGGTAAATGGCACGAGGTTCCGCCGTGACCTGCCGATCGAAGTTGTTGACGTTGGATCTGGCATTGACGTCCGCGCCATGCGCGACCAGTTCTTTCACGGTTGCCGGCTGCTTTTCAGCAGCGGCCCACATGAGCGCCGTTTGCTCGCGCCATTTTTCAACGGCGTTGACATTCGCGCCATACTTCAGCAGTAGTCGAACGCCGTCGACATTGCCGGTGCGGCTGATGATCATGAGGGAGGTCTGCCCGTCGGTATTGGCGGACTCGACGTCGGCTCCCGCGTCCAGCAGCTTCTCCATGATCTTCACATTGCCCGAAAGCGCGGCTTCCGACATCGGCGTCGCGCCGTACTCATTCTTTGCATTGACCTTCGCCCCGGCCTTGATGAGGCGGTCCACCATATCGAGGTCTTCCCGCTCGACGGCCCAGTGCAGCGCCGTCGTACCGTCGGGTTCCGCCAGATTGACGTTGGCCTTCTGCTGAAGCAACGCCAGCGCAGCCGTCCTGTCGCCTGCCTTGATGGCATCCACAAGAGGAACGGCGGCAAGCAATGCGGTGAGAACGATGCTCAGCATGGTTAGACCTCCGAAAATTTACTGGCGCTGTCGCCGAATTTTTCGGTTGGAATGCCGGCCCTGTCGAGCAGCGTCGCAAACAGGTTGGCGAGCGGCGTGTGATCGGGATAGCGGAGATGCTGACCGCCTTTGATCTTGCTCCATCCGGCGACAACCGCCGTCGGCAGCGGATCGTGATTGTGCATGTTGCTGTTGCTCATGTTGCTGCCGAAAACAATGATCGAATGATCCAGCAACGTGCCATCGCCGTCGGACGTTTTCTGGAGCTTCGCCAGGAACTTTGCGAAGACTTCGGTGTGATAGGTCTGAATCTTGACCAGCGTCGCCATTCTCTTCGGATCATTCTGGTGATGCGACGTCGGATGGAACGCGTCCGGAATGCCGATGTGATTGTAGGTCTGATTGCTCGCCTCCGCGCACATCATCATCGTGAAAATCCGCGTCAGGTTGGCTTGATATGCAAGCGCGACCATATCGAACATCAGGTTGAGGCGCTCGTCGAACGAGGGAGTTCCCGGAGGCACGTTCGGCAAATCCAGCTTCGACAGGTCGTGCTCTTCCATCTTCTGGACGCGCCGTTCGATCTCACGGACGCTTTCGAGATAATCGCTGAGCATTGCGCGATCCTGGGGGTCGAGCCTGCGCTGCAAATCCGACGCCTCTTCCGCGACGAGATCCAGAATGCTGACATATTGCTTCGCGATCGTCTTGCGCTCTTTCGGTGTATCGCCCTGGCCGAACACGCGCTCGAAGAGTTTCCGCGGATTGTATTCCATCGGCAGCGGCGTCGACGGCGTGCGGAAGGAGATGGTGCCCGCATAGCTGCATCCGAAGTTGCGATCGCACGCGCCGCCATTGCCGCCATAACCGCTCTCGGTCGCGACTTCCAGAGAAGGAAGCGGCGTGTCCTGGCCGATCGCTTTCGCAGCGACTTGATCGACCGTGATCGCCATATATGGATCCTGGCTCTCGCGCGGGTGCGCGCAACTCAGCCAGGTTCCCGGCGTAATCGCGTGGACCGCGGGACTGACAGCAGGTTTGTTATCCAGCGCGCTGACGACCGTCAGTTGCTTCTTGAAGGGCGTGAGCGGTTTGAGGATCGGTGAAAGCTCGAAGTCCGTGCCTTCCTTCGCCGGAGTCCATTGATCCATGATCGCGCCGTGCGGGAAGTAAATGAATCCCATCCGAGGCAGCGGCTTCGCTGCCGTTTGCGCGAGCGCGGTTCCGGCGGGAACCATCGCGTCGAGAAAAGGCAGACCGACCGCAACACCTGCACCGCGAAGGAACGTGCGGCGTGAAATATGTTTTCTGGTGATGAACATTGGTTTCATCTCCTATTAATTGCTGGATAATTTCTCGACTCGTCGCATCTCGAACGGCGCGCTCTTCACGATGCCCATCACAATCGATGAGAATCGATAATTGTCCCGCGCCGCATCGCGCACGATCTTACGAATTGTCGGCATGTCGTAATACTCGACGCTGCGGCCGAGCGCATACGTCATCATTTTTTCCGTCACGGTTTCGACGAACTGTTCGGGATGCTTCATCAAAGCTTTTCGCAGATCGACAGGCCCCGTGATCGCAGTCCCATCGACGAGCTTCCCGGAGGCATCGATGGGCGTCCCGGCGTCCTGATCCTTCGTTCGCCATTCGCCAATGGCATTGAAATTCTCGAACGCAAAGCCGAGCGGGTCCATCACGCCGTGGCACGCATTGCATGACGGATTTGCACGATGCGCTTCCATGATTTCGCGGATGGATTTGGCTTTCTCTCCCGCCTTGTTTTCTTTGAATCCCTCGACGTTGGGTGGTGGAGGCGATGGCGGCGTTCCCGTGATGTTTTCCAGAATGAACGCGCCGCGCAGCACAGGCGCCGTCCGGTTCGGGTAAGAAGTGACCATCAGGATGCTGCCTTTACCGAGAAGCCCGAAGCGATTCGGATCCTCGAGTGTGACCCTGCGGAAGCGGTTGCCGCGAACATTCGGAATGCCGTAGTGCAGCGCCAGCCGTTCGTTCACGAAGGTGTAATTCGCTGTCAGCAGATCCGTGACGCTGCGGTCTTCACGAATAACACTTTCGATGAAGAACTCCATCTCTTTTTTGAAAGCTTCGCGCAGCGAGTCATCGAAATTGGGGAACTGCACGGCATCGGGATCGATGTTGTCGACGTTCCGCACTTTCAACCATTGAAACGCGAAGTTCGTCACCAGCGATTTCGATTTCGGATCCGCGAGCAGCCGTTTCACCTGCTGATCGAGAACTTTCGGATCGGCCAGTTTTCCTTTCGACGCGGCATCGAGAAGCTCTTCGTCAGGCAGCCGGCTCCAGAGGAAGAACGACAAGCGCGACGCCAGATCGACATCGTTGATGCGATACGAATTTTGCGCGAGATGCTCGGGAACGGCTTCAGCGCGATACAGGAACTTCGGGCTCGAAAGAACCGCCGTCAGCGCATTGCGAATACCCGAATCGAAATCTTCGTCCTGCCGCGCCGTTTTGTAAAAGGCCATCGGCGCTGCCAGATCGTGATCTGTTACAGGCCGGCGATATGCGCGGCGCGCGAACGTCGAGATGATTTGTTTCGCGCATTCGGCTTCTTCGTTGGGTGTGGCGGACGCGGCCGGCCGGCAGACAAAAATCCGATGGCGGCTCGGCGTGTCGCCACCCGCTATGGCATTGAATGGTCCAACGACTTCGACTGTTCTGACTGTGGGAATGCGATCGACGCCTTCGCTCGGCACGAATGAGGACAAAGTGTTATCGGATTCCGCGAAGGTTCGCCCAATGAACGTCACGCCGACTTTGTGCGGACCTGCCTTCACGTTCAGGCGGATGTTCTGGAAACGGCCATTGATCGCGGCGACAGCTTTCGCCTGCTGCTGATCGATGGCTTTCATGTCTTCCTCGCCGCCAAGCTTTTGCTGGAAGACTCTCGCGCCGTCGATGGTCAGGATCACCGTGTGCTGGTACTCCATGCCGCGCACGTAACCGGCCGTCGCCATGCCGCCGATGTTGAATTGATATTCACCGTCGGCAGGGAAGAGATGTTCGACGAGGATTCCGCCTCGAGTGCCAAGAGGCAGGCCGTCGACGTGAACATGCTGATCGATACCGCGCGGAGTTCGATAGATCGTGCTGGCGGTTTTCGGCGAAGAACTGCCGACAGCCTGATTCACGACCAATCGCGCAGCCGAAATGTATTGATCGAGGAACGAGGGCGAGACCTTCAGCACGTTGGCGACGTTATCAAAGCCGTTCGCTTCGTCATCCTTTGGCAGCAGCGCGCTTGCATCGACCGGCAGGCCGACGAGATCTTCCACAGCGTTGGCGTATTCGGCGCGGTTCAATCGATGCAGCGCCACGCGTCCGGGATTCGGTTCACGCGCGGCAACTTCGTCGAGCGAATTCTCGAGCCAGCCCACGAAAGACTCGATGGCCGGCTGATCGGGACGCCGCGCGCCCGGAGGCGGCATCATGCCTCCGCGGAGCTTGCGAACGGCTTTCTCCCAGATATCGCCGTGCTTTGAAACGTCGGCGGGATCCATCGTGTCGAACATCACGCCAGCGGTCTTCGTGCGCTGGTTGTGGCACGTCACGCAGTACTGGTCGAGGAATGCGCGCTGCGGGGTCTTCGGTGCTTGTGCGAAAGCAGCCGGGAGCAGGAGAACGAGCAAGAAACCACAGAGAAGGGAATAGCCACAAAAAGGCACAAAAGACTCAAAAATATTTTGTGAATCTTGTGCCTTTTTGTGGCTATTCCTCTTCGTGTGTTTGTCGTTCCTCATATGCTTAAACTATCCCTCCGAGTTCGCGGACGTGTCCCCACATACCTCGATACGCGTTCGAGATGAACAGCTCCGGGTTTCCCCACTTCTCGTCGAAGTCTTTTGAGGGCTGCGCGACGATCATGTCCTTCGGCCCCATGCCCTGCTTCATCAGCTTGACCAGGCGGTCTTTCATCGTAGCAAGCATGTCGTAGTGCGCCTGCAGATCGGCTCGAGTCTGCATCGGGCCCGCGCCGGGCATGATGCGCGTCTCCGCATTCCCGATGCTCAGCAGTTTCTTGTTGGCATCAACCAGTCCGCCGATCCATCCGCCGGTCGTGTAATCGAGGATCGGATACTTGCCGACGGACATCGCATCTCCGGCGACCAGAATGTTGGTGCCCGGGAAGTAAACATAGATGTCGCCGTCGGTGTGCGCCTGCCCGAGGTATCCATATTCGATCTGCTGGTTGCCGAAGCTCATCTTGCCGGATGTGTAGAAGGTTTCGGTCGGAAGGGCATCCGCCGGCCGCGGCTTGTAGTTGCGGTTTTGCCACTCGCAGTAGAAGTCTCCGCCGAGCCAGAGTTTCGTATTTTCGTGCGCGATGATCTTCGCCCCGGCCCTTCGAATCGCTTCATTGGAGCCGGTATGGTCCGGATGCCAATCGGTATTAAAGAGGACTTGAATGCGCTGGTTCTTGAATTCCTCGCCGAGGAACTTCATCAACCCGGCGGATCGCTCAGGCGCAGCGCCATCCACCATCAGAAGACCATCCGGGCCGGTAAGGACAAGGATGTTGCCGCCGGCTCCCGTGATCTGCATGAAATTGTCGGCGATCTTCGTGGCCGTTACCTGCTGCTGTGCGAAAAGCTGATATGGCAGCGTGAGGGCGGCCCCACCCTTAATTAAGGTCGTGACGAAATCCCTGCGGTTGACTAACTGGAACATGTCACACAATTTACAGCGAAACTGGTTCTGTTCCAAGGGTTAAAGAGGGGTATCACCACAAAGACACGAAGACACAAAGAAAGCCGGCACAAACTGACTGTGATTGCCGGCTTTCTTTGTGTCTTCGTGTCTTTGTGGTGATACCCCTCTTCTCTTAGAACTCCAGCCGCAATTGCGCCAGGAACTGCCGGTTCCCGGTCTTTGTCGGAATGTCGCCGAACTTCACGGCGTTATTCATGTTGAGATCAGGGGTTACCGGCGAATTTGTCGGGTTTATGGGCTGCGGATGGTTAAGTATGTTCGTCGCATCGAGACGGAATTGCAGCCGCTTGCCTTCCTTAATCTGGAAGGACTTGCTCATGGACGTGTCCAGGGCCCACGTGCCCGGCCATTCGATCACATTCTGGCCGAGATTGCCGCGGGTGCCGGGCTGGGGATTTTGTAGAACGATGTTTCCGGACTGATCGGCAATCGCGTTGAGCGTGCAGATGGACTGCAGACTCGCTGCAATCCTTCCGCATTGCGGGTCGGGGACCTTTTTATATTTGTCGCCGAAATAGTTGCCCGACAGTGCGCCTTCCTTCCATTCGGCGTGGCCGTTGCGATCGAAATTGCCAACGACGTCGGGCACACCGTTCGCATACAGCATGTTCTGCGCAATGATGTTCGCCGGTATACCGCTGCTCAGATCGACGATCCAGCTCATTTGCCAATTCTCGATGGCTCGCGCGAGAACGCCGGAACTGTTGCGGAACAACATCTGGCCTGGTCCGAACGGCAATGCAAAAGAACCATTCGTACGGAAATCATACCGGCGGTCGCCCGGCTGCAGCGTGTAGTCGGCCTTCCGGTCTGCGGGATTGGTGTAAGTCCCGCCGGCGGCCGACGTCGGAGCAACTGTGGAAAATGACCCGTAGCCCAGAAGCTTGCTCCATGTATACGACGTCTGGAAGCTCACGCCCGCTGTTGGTCTCAACGTCGCCTGTGCCTGCAGCGAGTGATAGTTGCTGCTCCCGGAATTCGTCAGCCAATTCGCGCTGCTGAATTGCGGATTCGTCTTGATGAAATTTTCCGGAAATCCGTTGAGCCGGAGGACAGCCCCGTTCACGCCCGTCGGAATGACCGCGAGATTGGAATTGATCCCGCCGGCCTGACTGTAGTTCAAAAGAGCCAGTGAATTTGCCAGCGCGACGTAATTGCCGTTGGCCAGATTGTTCCTCATGTTGCTGGCAGTGGCCGCGCGAAGCTGCTGAGCTCCCGTCAATCCAGTGCCCGCGATATTGACGCCCTGAAACATCTTGTCGAGCAATGGCGATTCGCCGCCCGCGCGCGCCGCATCGAAGGCTTCTTTCAATCCGTTGTACAGAAAGTTCGGTGCGTTCAGATCGATCGTGCCGTAAAGCTTGCGGCTGAGCGTTCCGATGTAGCGAGCATCCACTGTCAAACGGCTTCCAACGTTTCGCGTCACCGCCATTGTCAGGTTCTGAACGTATGGCGTCGTGAGATGAGGATCAATGGCGGACAGGCTCACCGTCCGGTCCGTGAAGGGAATCGGTTCCATCGGCTTCACCGAAACAGGCACCGGCACAATACGACTGAGTTTCGTCATGTCGAGATATTCCAGGCCTGGACCGCCCGTGATGATCGCATCGTAGGAACTGCCCGGCGGATTCGCCAGCGGACCATTCAGCGTACTGAATCGTCCACCACCGCCCGGCAGGAAGCTCACCTGATAACCGCCGCGGACTGTCGTCTGGCCGGCTCCAAACCATGGAACCTGCCAGGCAAATCCGATCGCAGGACCGAAGTTGTGGAAGTCCTTGGAATATGGCCTGAGACTGGCATTGGGAGAGCCGGGTCCCACGAATGTCAATTGCGTGAGATCGCCCCGCTGCCCGGGCTTCATCCAATCCTGGAATCCGCGTCCGGAGTATCCGAACAATGCGTTACCGCCGCCGATAGGCGATGTCGTCAGGCCATTCGACACCCATGGGACGCCGTAATAATCCCATCGCAAGCCGAGATTCAGCGTGAGGTCGCGCTCGAGTTTCCAGTCGTCTTTGAAGAAGGCGGACATTTCGTTTTGATTCAACTCGCGAACGCGTTGAACGGCAGTGCGGTAATCGGCGAATTTGTCCAGTTGCTGAGACGAGGCGAGCCAGTAGAGCTGGGTGACCTGGCTCAATGAGCCGGAAAGAAGCGCGAGCAGGCTTCGCATGGCCTGATTGTTGCCGGACGTCGCCGTTCCCTGCAGGCCGATCATGTGAGAGCTATCGATGTTCTGCGTGGGCGCGAGGGGTGAGTCACCTCCGAAAGCCCGCGCGTAACTGCTCCAGTTGTTCGAATCGACGTCGTCGGAATACCGCGAATGAGAAGATCGCAATTCAGCGCCGCCTTTGAATGTATGTGTACCTTTAGTCCATGTGATCGAGTCGGCGTATGTGTAGAGCGGAGTGCTTTCGCTGATATTGCCGTTGAAGTTGTTTCCCATCTGCGAACTGAGATTCGGCTGGCCGCCGCAAACGCAGATGAGCGGGACGAATGTCCCCGTATCGGACCAAGGAGTCGTCTTCATACCCAATTGTGGAAGGATGGGGATTCCGTCCACGCTCGGAATAAACCCAAGCGCGTCCTTTTGGGTCGCCGGATTGGCGAGACCGTGGATCGTATTTGTTCCCGTGCGGCGCATTCCGAATCGAGCTTCATTGAGAAGAGCCGGCGTGAGCGTCGAGGTGAAATTGACGGTCAGCACCTGCGGCGAGCGATGCGCGATGCCGTCGAACCCTGTTGGCCACACGCGCGTCGCGTAGTCCGAATGCGTGGTCTCGTAGCTCCAGCCCGCGTTGATTTTGTTCCTTGCATCGAAGTTGTGATCGATTTTGAGATTGAGCTGCTTGCGCACATCGGCCTGGCCGAAGCCGAACCGATTCGTACCGCCTCGAGTCTTCTTGACCCAGCGATAATTGCCCGTGTTCAAACCATCGCCGACTTCGTAGTTATTCGGCAGGGGCATCGCGCCCAGCATCTTTTTGACGTAACCGGTGGGATCCATCTGGTTCCGATTGGCATCCCACGGTGATCCTTGAACGACCGCATCCGTGCAATCGGGTCGCGTTGGATTGTTCGCGAGAGGTCCGAAGACGCTGTAGTAACGCAGTGCGCCATTGAACGGCGAGCCGTTCGGATTCGTCCTGGGCGCGACCGGATTCCCCTGAAAATCGACAACCGCCGTAGTCGGATTCGCGCCGCTCGGACTGGTCGTTTGAAGCACATTGCCATTGGCCCAGCCGTCGAAGTAACGGAAGATGCCGTTGCGCGCGCACGGGGTCAGCACGATGGCATTCACGTTCGTTCTTCCGGCGGGAAGGAGACCGTCCCACAAGGCAAAGAAGAATGTTTTGTTCTTGACGATGGGCCCGCCGACGCTGCCCGTGTACTGGTTGAGATTCGTCCAGTCGCGCGTGGCCGGCACCGGCTGCACGCGATTGTTCGCCCACGTGTTCGGATCGAGAGCGCTGTTGCGAATGTTCCACACGCCCGCCCCGTGGAATTTGTTCGTGCCGGATTTCGTTTGAACCTGAATCTGCGAATTGCCCCGGCCGACTTCGGCGTCGACAGGAGCGAGAATCATGCGCACTTCGCCGATCAGATCGGGATTCATGATCGTTGCGCCCTGAATCCCGGCAGGCCATCGGCCGGCTGCGCTGGCATCGACGCCGTCTCGCTGGATCTGAATGCTGGATGCGCTGACTCCGGCTAGCTTGCTGTCGTTTGCGGCGAAGATCAGATCGTTGGATAGATTGAGCCCCGGAAGCGTCCGCACCAGGTTCAGCGTGTCGTTGCCCATGACGCCGACGATGGGAAGATCTCGCACGGTTTTTTCCGGCAGCACGGCGCCGACAGAAGACGTGGATTCTAGCAGAAGCCTGTCTGCTGCGACCGTCACCTCAACGGCCGTGTTCACACTCGCAACTTGAAGCGTGAAGTTCAAGCGCAGCTGCGCGGCATTTCCAAGCCGGACACCGGTGAACGTCTGTGTCTGAAAACCCGGAAGTTCGGCAGTGACGTTGTACAGACCGGGCAGAAGGCCCGGGAGGTTATAAGTGCCCGTTTCGTTCGTGACTCCTGTCGAGACGACACCGGTTTCCGTGTTCGTCGCCGTGATGGTCACGCCGGGAATCAGCGCCTTCGCGGCGTCGGAAACGGTTCCGCTGAGCGTTGCGTTACTGGATTGGCCAAATGCCGATGTGGAAAACGTTACGCACACTAAAACCAGAATGACGGCCGAGAGTCTTCTCATGTTTCCTCCACGAAAGGGGCTCATAGAATCATCCGCGTCATTAGTAGTCAATTGAAAAATGTGGGATATGATGCACCGCGGAGGTGACTATGAAGCGTTTGTTGCTCGTGATTGCACTCGCCACCACGCTTTACGCACAGCCGCAAAACACCGCACGCCCGAAGATCGCGACCGACGCGGATTTCCGGCGCGCGATGAAGGAACTTTCGAACTGGGGCCGCTGGGGAGACAAAGACGAGCTCGGCGCGGCCAATCTCATCACGCCGGCGAAACGGAAGCAGGCCCTGGCGCTGGCGAAGGACGGAATCACGATATCGCTGGCTCACGATGTGATTCAGGAAAGCGCTGTCGATGCGCCGACGATTCTGGAGCGCAAAGTCCTCAGGGTCGAGCCAGGAGTCGCGCTGGATCAATACCAATACACGGGCTCGTACCACGGCATCATTCACAGCCATCTCGACGCCGTGGATTGTCACATCATGTCGGAAGGGAAAGGCTACAACGGCGTGTCGATGGATGAGATCAAGGCCGCCGGCGGTTGTCCGAGAGGAAACATCAATGCGTTGAAGGACGGCATCGTCACGCGCGGCATCCTGTTCGACGCGACACGCCTGCCGGGGAAGGCGACGGCTCAGGGTTGGCTCGATCCGGGAACGGCCATTCATCGTGAAGATCTCGAAGCGCTGGAGAACCTCGAGCATGTGAAAGTTTCGCCGGGCGACGTCATCCTTTTATTTACGGGACGATGGAAGCGCCGGGCGGCGCTGGGTCCATGGCCGAACTCGACGGGTTTTGCAGGCTATCATGCCGATGTGGCGTACTTCCTGAAGGAACGCGGCGTTTCGTTTATCGGAGGTGACGGCCCGAACGATGTCTCTCCATCCGGCTTGCCGCAATCCGTCGGCCTCGGCCTGCATCAACTCGCGCTGGTCGCGCTGGGCGTGAGCATTTTCGATAATCTCGATTTCGAGAGGCTGGCCGAGCAGGCGAGGCGCATGAATCGTTACGAGTTTCTGTTCATGGCTGCTCCGCTCAGGATCGAAAAGGGAATGGGATCGCCACTGAATCCTCTTGCGGTCTTCTGATGTAAATGGGTGTTCTTCTTACTCCCATCATCATCAAGCAGGACCTTGCGCTCGACGATCTGCGCGGAAAACGGTTCGCTGTCGATGCGAATGGCGAGCTCTATCAATTCCTCGCGCTGATCCGATTGCGCGACGGCTCGCCACTTCAGGACTCGCACGGCCGAACGACGTCGCATCTCTCCGGCCTGTTCTATCGCACCACGCGGCTCATCGCTGATTACGGCATGGAGCTGGTGTTCGTCTTCGACGGGAAGCCTCCGGCCCTCAAATTCGCGGAGATCGCGCGGCGGCGGGCCGTCAAAGAGAAGTACGAAGCGGAACAGGCGGAAGCGCTGGAAGCCGGGGATCTCGAAAAGGCATATTCAAAGGCGACCATGACGTCGCGCCTCACGCGCGAAATGGCCGGCGAAGCGCGCGAGCTGCTGCGGCTCATGGGACTGCCGGTGGTGCAGGCTCCGTCGGAAGGCGAAGCCCAGGCCTCGCACATGGCAATGCAGGGAACCGTCTGGGCCGCCGCCAGCAAAGACTATGACTGCCTGTTATTCGGCGCGCCGCGGCTCACGCGATTCCTGACCATTTCCGGCAAAGAATTTCTTCCGAGCAAAGGAGCCTTTCGCGCGATCACCCCCGAGTTGATCGACTCCCAGGCACTGCTCGATCAATACCACATCACGCGCGAACAATTGATCGACCTCGCCATGCTCATCGGCACCGATTTTAACGACGGCGTAAAAGGCATCGGCCCGAAGAAAGCGCTCAAGCTGGTGTCCGAGTGCGGCTCCATCGAAAACATGCCGTCCGAAATCCGTGACGGCCTGCTGCCTCTCGCGCCCCCAATCCGCGAAATATTTCTCCATCCGGATGTCACTACCAACTACGAGATCAAGTTCACCCGCCCAGACCTCGACGGCATCGTCCATTTTCTCTGCGACGAACGTGAATTCTCCCGCGAGCGCGTGACCGCCGCGCTGAAGCGAACCTTTGAACCCAGGTCGCTAAATCTGTTCCTTTAAGAGAACGCAGGTGGCGCCGAAGAGACGGTTTTTCAAGCCGCGATGGCGCCATCGTTCGAATCTCACGCGCTCGCAGCTTCTCTGCACGCCGCCGACCAAACGACAGAGCATTCCTTTTTGTGTCTTTGTGGTGAACAGTCTCTACGACCGCAGCGAGTTCATCAGCTTCCGTTCTTCACCATACGGATCGTTGACGATTTTGGGTTCGTTGCTGAGGATCATGGTGGCGCGTTTCGTCGTATCGAATGCGGGCCACGCCGGCAGACCTTTGTGGTTGGGATTGCCGGTCCGCGCAAAGTTACTCCAGGCCATGCTCATTTTGTCCTGAAGCGCGTATCGATCTTTGCCTTCGCCGGTCATGCCTTTGGCCTCATCGACATTTTCCTGATGGAACGGGATCTCGAGCGTGTGGAAAGCCTTGAGCTTGCCCTGCCGGACGGGCGACTGCCACGTGAAGTAATACATATACACGGGGGCCTTTTGCGTGGCTTTACGCTCTGCTTCAATGACGGCACCATTGCGGAAATTGTCCGACGCGATGACCAGGCTGTAATCGAGATTGGTGAGTCCGGGACGTCCTTTCTTATATGCCGCGATGACGCGATCCGCATCGGCATCATTCGTGACGCGCACGGCCTGCTTGACCGACGCGCGCAGTGCGGCATCGTCGATCGGATCGAACTTTGTAAATGGAAAGAATGCGACCTCGTATTCGACCGTCCCGATGAGCAAAGGGATATCCGACGAAATGGCGGGAGCCGTGGGATCGAACGGGCCATCGATGAGCGTCTTGCCATCGAGCACAGGACCGAAGTTGAAGCCGCCGCCGGGAGTGATCGCCGCCGCGATCAGCTTTTCCATTGGCATGGCGGCCATCTCGTCGACCGTGTTCGCGCCGACTTTGCTCATGAATGCTTTCGCGTTGTTGTTCGCTGCTTCGATGGACTGGCCGCGCAATGCCGCGCCGCTTTGAATCGACGCGCGATGGAACAGGCCTTTCGCCGCCGGCATCGCAAGCAGGGTGCTGACTTTGCCTGCGCCGCCCGATTGTCCATAAATCATGACGTTGTTCGGATCGCCACCGAATTTTGAAATGTTGTCGCGCACCCACTGCAGCGCCAGGACGATGTCCATCATGGCGAGATTGCCGGAAGTTGCGTACTTCTCGCCGCCAACGCCGCCGAGGTACATGTAACCGAACGCATTCAGACGATGATTCAGCGTGACCGCGACGACATCCCGCTTGCGCGCCAGATTGGCGCCATCGTACATGGTGTAGCAGCCGTTGCCGCTCGTGAATCCGCCGCCATGCAGCCAGACCATCACCGGACGCTTGCCGTTGAGGCTGTTCGTCCACACATTGAGGGCCTGACAATCCTCGCCGACGACCGTTTGGGGAATTGTGGAGGCAACTTCGGGAATTTCCGTGTGAGGACCTTGCGGCGCTTCGTGTCCCCATTCCATCACTTCGCGTACGCCAGTCCACGGTGCTGGCTTTGTCGCCGGCATGAAACGTTTTGCAGTGCCGTACGGGACTCCTTTAAACGCGTTTACTTTATCGATAACAAGGCCACGAATTCTCCCCAACGTGGTTTCCACAACCGCGCCCGGCTTCGTATCCACGGAGCGCCCCGTGCCGAGTATCGTCAAACCGGCGGCACTGACTCCGAGAAACGTACGGCGATTCATTTGTGATTGCGACATGCAACAGCCCTCCATTGGATTTAAGGGCCACATTGTATATCAACCAAGAATGCGCACTTCCCTTCTCAGCGGCGTAGCCGCGGGGCGGCCAGTTTCAGTGGAGGAACTTCCCCTCCTTAGTAAAGGAGGGGTGGCCGCGCCATCAATAAGATGTTCCGAAGGCACCTTTTATTGGCGCGGACGGGGTGGTTGGTTCAACAACCGCTTATTTGATTGACCAACACCACCCCGTCTGCGCCATCAACGGTGGCTTCGCAGCATTCTATTGATGGCGCAGCCACCCCTCCTCGGCTGAGGAGGGGAATAATAGGCTCCCTGAAAGTAGTTCCTCTCGAGAGCCGAGGAGGGGAGTTTTGCAGTGATGAGGACTTTGTGATTCCTTTTAGCTCGCGTTGAGGGATTCGAGGCGGTCGAGAACGTGGTCCTTGATCCACTTTTCGTCCCACCATTCAGTGGGATTGACCGGCACGCCATGCAGAAATAATCCAAAGTGAAGATGGTCGCCGGCGGCAAGACCGGTCGCGCCGCTCTTCCCCAGGATTTCTTTCTTCTTCACCATCTGGCCGGGCTTCACATCGATCGAGCTCATGTGACCGTAGAGTGAAATCAGGCCGGCGCCATGATCAATAAGGACGGCATTGCCGTAGATGCCGAAGTAATCCGCGACGACGACTTTGCCGTCATTGGCGGCTTCGATCGGAGCGTGTTGGACGACCGACAGATCGAAACCCACGTGGTCCTGCTGATCGACCGGCTTGCCGTTGTAGACATACGTGCGCCGGTCTGCGAAGTAGGACTCCACCTTCGAATTGCTCAACTGAACAAAGGCGCCGTTCCAGAGAAACTGTCCCGGAGATTGTTGGGCAAGCTTCGCGATCGTTTCGTGATTGAGCTTCCGCAGGTGACTGTTGATCTCGACGAAGTTCTTTACCGGGTCGCCCTGATCCTTGATTTCGTGCGTATGCGCCATGATCTCGGGAACCACTTTCGCAACGAAACTGTCTTCAAGAGGCAGGTCACGGCTTCGGAATTTCTTCGGGAAGACTTTGTGCCAGAACTCGGCCGTGGCTTCATTGCCGGCCGCGTCGCGTGCGACGACCTTCATTGGTGTATCCGCCGGCAGGTCATATTCGAGCGCGAACAGCGCGAATCGAAGATTCTTGTCACCGCCGCCCGGAACCGGATAGCCCGGGAAGAAGTGTTCCCCGACTTGCACGCCGGAACTCTCGGCATCCTCTGAGACGCGATAGACCACGCACTCGGATCCTCCCTGATTGATGTAATGCTGTCCGGAAAGCACTTCGAGCCGTGGAGGTTGAAGATGAAACGCAAAATCCTTGTGGAGGTCGGATCGGTTTCCTCTGGCGAAATTTCGGAACGCGTAGTCGTCCGCCTCGACGCTCAGCGTTGCGGGGCCGCTGTCCGGTTTGTATTTGTCGGCGATCAATTTCCCGACGTCATAACTTTTTGATTTCGCGGCGGAGCGATCGAAGGATTCGTCGGCGAGGACGACATCCTGGGCCTGCTGCCTGAGCCGAATCATGACATGCCTCAATCCCGTCTCGGGATCTTCAACTGTCAAATTCAGTCTGGGCGAGTGGCCCAGCGCCTGGAAATTACGATCGAACATGATGCGAGGCGCCTGGCCCTCCCACCGCTTGTACGTCAGCCCAAACCCTAACAGAATCAGGAGGATAAGCACGACGCCAAGCATGATTAGACCGGCCGCTCCCCGCGATGAAGTGCGCGTTTTAGTGTGAAGGTATTGCATAACAAAATTGTATCTCCGAGCCGCCGGCCGGCGTGATCCCTATCAAGAGACTCAGGTTTGCAGGGAAAACCACTAACTATTCGTATTGGTCCTGCCGATAGAAAATTTTTAAGAATTTCCAGGGGATGGAGGACTTTTGAAACCGACCGACACGTTTAAAGCTCTTCCATTGGCCGCGCGACGCGCCATTGTAATGTTCGGATTCGCAGGTATGGTCGCTCTTGCTTCGGCAATCCGACATGACATGGGCGGCATCCTGTCTGTCCGGTTGATGGTGTTGCTATTATTTGCAACGCTAACTGCGCTCCTGAAAGCCAGACTGTATCGTGGAACGACGCTCTCGTTTTTAACGGCGATTGTACTGATGGCGGTTATTCGAGATAGCACAGCGGTGTCGATCATCACTGCGATCTGGGGCGTGACAGTCCAAACTCTGTTTCCATCGAGGAAGCTGATCCCCTATCGACTGGCGTTCAATTCCGGAATGATCGCGGTTACAGCAGGGGCGTCGTCCTGCGCTTACCACGCGTTCGTAACGAATAATCACTCGGTTCCGCTGGTTCCCAACGGGATATTGGCGACGATTCTGGCAGCCTTCGTATACTTTTCCGGCAATTCGATTTCGATGTCACTCATTGTTGCAATAACGCAGCGGGTATCCATATTCGACATTTGGATGAAGCACTTCATGTGCTCTGCGCAGTCATTCTTAATAGCCGGCCTTCTTGCGTT
>Ga0070707_100000343_pt1 | contig 45816 bp, 49 predicted proteins | sample KBSK5502metaG_FD_65468 | JGI IMG/M metagenome (GOLD analysis project Ga0070707, IMG submission 65468) | Corn, switchgrass and miscanthus rhizosphere microbial communities from Kellogg Biological Station, Michigan, USA - KBS K5-50-2 metaG | ecosystem: Host-associated > Plants > Roots >... | reverse complement strand
GCGTCGCCTTGCGCTTCGTTGATGCGCCGCTGGCGGTAGCCTTCCGCTTCGCTTCTCAGCTTCTCCGCCTCGCCTTGCGCTTTGGCGACGGCGTCGCTCGCGTAGCCGTGAGCCTCGTTGATGATCCGGTCGCGGTCGGCGCGGGCGCTAGCGACTTCGCGGAAGGCGTCACTGACCTCGGCCGGCGGAGTCACGCTCTCGATGTTGATCGAGCTGAGGTGCACGCCGCTCGCGTAAGCGTCGAGGATCTCCCGCGAGCGTTCGAGCGTCTGGTTCTGCACGGCGATCTTGCCCGTCGTCAAGACGCTGTCCACCGGCTCCGCCGCAATCGTCTGGGCGAAGGCGGATTCCACAGCTTTGGCGATCAGTAGCGTGGCGTCTGGCGAGCGGTAGAGGTACAGGGCCGGGTCTTCGACCGCGTACTGCACGGCCATCTGCACGGTAATGATGTTCTGATCGCCGGTCAAAAACTGCGTCGGAGTTTCAGCGGCCGTCCGCCCGAGCACCCGGTCTGGCATCTCCACGCCGATGGTCAGCCGCTTGGTTTCGAGCACCCTCAGCTTGACGATGCTCTCCACCGGCCAGGGCAGGTGATAGTGAATGCCCGGCGCCACGCCTTTCGCCACGACGCGGCCGAACCGCAAGACGACAGCCTGCTGCTCGGGGGCGACGAAGTAAATCCCACTCAGCAAATAGAGCAGCAATAGCACGAGCCAGAATCGTCGCTTCAACTGGGCCACGAGCGGAGCCCCATCCCACCCTTCGCCGTGATCATGATGGTGGCCGTCATGATGGTCGTGATCGTGATGATGATCGCCCCCGTCATGATCGTGGTGGTGATGATCGCCGTCACTGAGTAGGGTAAATCGTTTGCCGCTCATTTCGTTCTCCCCTGGGTCAACAGTCGTAGCAATTCGGAATCGGACGAAAGGATAGCCGTCGTGTTCGGGTCGATCACCTTCTTGTACGCTTCGAGCGTCCGCACCAGTTTGTAGAACTTCGGGTCGCGCGAATAGGCCTCGGCGTAAATCCTCGTTGACTGCGCGTCGCCATCGCCGCGGATGCGTTCGGCCTCGCGGTAAGCTTCCGACAGGATGCGCGCCTTCTCCCTGTCCGCCTCGGCGCGAATCTTCAGGGCTTCGGCCTCGCCTTCGGCGCGGTATTGCTTGGCGATGCGCTCGCGTTCAGCACGCATGCGGGCGAAGACGCTCTCGCGGTTCTGCGTCGGCAGATTGAGCCGCTTCATCCGCACGTCCACGACTTCGATGCCGTACTGGTCGAGCGCCCGCGCGCGGCACTGCTCGGTCACGCGCTGCATGACCTCCGACACGCGCACCTCTTCAGCCTTCGTCGAGACGAGCGCGGCCAACTCGGTGTTGCCCAGCGCCGCCGCCGCCGCCGCCCAGACCGTGTCGTGCAGGCGCATTTCGGCGCCCGTCAGGTCGCCCGTGGTTTGCAGGAAGCGGTTCGGGTCGGCGATGCGCCAGCAGACATAGCTGTCCACGACGACGTTCTTCTTGTCTTTGGTCAGGAACTCGGACGGGCGCGGGTTGTACACCATCAGCCGTTTCTCAAACGCGAGCAGGCTCTGCCAAGGCCACTTGGCTTCCAGCCCTGCCATCGCGACGGTCCGCACCGGCCGGCCGAACTGCGTGACGATGGCGTACTGCGTTTCATCCACGGTGAAGACCGTCCTCAGCAGCAGCGTGAGCGCGATGAGCGACAAGGCGGCGATGGATATAGTCCGTTTGGTTCTCTCCTGCATACTTACTCCTTCTTTTCCGGTGTGGCGGTCCGGGCGGGGTCGAGCAGGCCGCCCTGCGGGTCAACGAAGAACATCTGCCGCCGCCCGAATTTCGATGAATCAATGATCAGCTTCTTTTTGCCTGCCAGCACCTGCTCGATGGTTTCCAGGTAGAGCCGCGTCTCGGTCACGTCGGGCGCATGTCTGAAGGCTTCGACGGCTTGCTTGAAGCGTTCGGCATCGCCCGTCGCGCGATTGGTACGGTCTGTCGTGAAAGCGGCGGCTTCGGCTAGCCGCGCCAGCGCCTGCCCGCGGGCCAGTTCCAGTTGCTCGTTGCGGTAGGCCTCGGCCTGATTGATCAGCTTGTTCTTCTCTTCAAACGCGCTCGAGACGTTGCGGAAGGCATCCACTACCTCGACCGACGGGTGCACGTCCTCGAGCTGCACCGCGATCACTCGGAGTCCACTTCGATAAGCGTCCAGTTTGCCCTGCGCCAACTCCTTCGTCTGCCGCTCAATTTCACTCCTCCCGGTCGTCAGCACCGTATCAAGGTCAGCCTGGCCGATCAACAGACGGAGCGCTGACTCCGAGGCCACGCGGACGAGGTTGGCCGGGTCGGCGGTAGCAAAGAGAAAGTCATCCGGCGAGCTGACGGCGTACTGCACCACCGCATTCACCTCGATCAGATTCTCATCGCCGGTCAGCATGAGCGATTCTTCGGCCTTCCTTTCGTAGCGCCCGCCCCGGTGCTGAAGATTCCATTCGTAAGCCGCCGGCTCAGCCGTTGTAGTCTGGGCCGCGCCTGGCTCCATCCCCACCGTGCGGAAACCGATTTCCGCCACCTGAACCTGGCGGGGTTTGAGCCGGGTGACTTGATCGACCGGCCACGGCAATTGGTAGTGCAGTCCCGGTTCTAGCGCGGGTGTAACTCGGCGGCCAAAGCGACGGACCACAGCCATCTCATCCGGCCCGACCAGCGTGATGCCTGAAATCAGATACGCGAGCAGCAATGCCGCCGCCGCCCATCCGATGATTGGCTCGGAGTGAGACTCAAGCTGGCGCAGCCCTGTGTGTAGCGCAACTGAAGGGGCGTGGTGTTCAAGGTAGTGTCCGGCGTCGTGGACGAGCGCGCGGCCGCGCCTGACCAGCGCGTTCTCCTCGACTTTGCCATAAAAGAGCAGCCGCAGCGCATTGAGCACCACGAGCAGCGCCGACACCTGATGCGTCGCTGCGGCGCCGGCCGGGCCGATGACTCCAAGTGAAGCCGCGGCGATTGAACCGAGGTTGACGGCGAGCGCGAAGACCCAAACGTTCTGCCTGATGACGGCGAGCGTGGCGCGGCTGACCTCCAGGAGCAGCGGGAGCCGCTCGAGCCGGTCATTCATCAGCACGATGTCGGCCTCTTCGATCGCAATGTCCGTGCCCGCCACGCCCATTGCGATGCCGACGTCCGCCGCGGCCAACGCGGGCGCGTCATTGATCCCATCGCCGATCATCGCCACGCGCAGCCCCGTGTGCTTGAGCCGCCCGATCAGCTCGACTTTTTGCTGCGGCAGCAGTTCGGCGTGAATCTCGTCAATGCCCGCGCTGCGCCCGATCGTGCGCGCCACGCGCTCGCGGTCGCCGGTCAGCAGCACGATGCGTTTGATGCCCGCGTGGCGCAGACGGTGGATCGCTTCTTTGGCGTCGGGGCGCAGACTGTCTTGCACGCTGATGACGCCTTGGACGACGCCGTTTTCAGCGACGATGACCGGGCTGCTTCCTTCCAGCTCTAGCGCCGCCAGGGCCGCTTCAGCCGCGCCGGTGATTTCAATCTGTCGGGCTTCCATCATCCGGCGGTTGCCGACGATGATGCAGTGGCCGTTGGCGCGCGCTTCAACTCCCAGCCCCGGATCGATGGTGAACTCTTCGGCCGCGGCAATCGCGAGCCCCCGCGCGCGAGTCTCCTGGACGATCAATTGCGCGATGGCGTGTTCCGATCGTTGCTCGGCGAGCGCGGCCATCTGCAGCAGATCGTCCTCCGCGTGGCCGTTGAGCGAAGTGATGCCCGTGATGACCGGGCGGCCTTCGGTGATCGTGCCGGTCTTATCGAAGACCACGCAGTCAACGCCCGCGACCGCTTCCAGGCTCGCGCCGCTTTTTGCGAGCACACCGTCGCGGGCCAGCCTGCCGATCCCGGCCACGACCGCCGCTGGCGTCGCCAGGATCAGCGCGCACGGACAGGCCACCAGCAACACCGCCACCGTCCGCACCCACTCGCCCGTGAAGTAGAAAGTAATCCCCGCGGCCAGCAGCAGCAGCGGGAGAAAGAACGTGGCGTAACGGTCAGCCAGCCGCACCGCCGGGGCTTTTTTGTGTTCAGCCTCTTCGACGAGCGCGATGATCCGCGCGAGCGTCGTGTCTTCGCCGACCCGCGTCGCCCGCACCTCAAGCGCGCCCGCGGTGTTGACGCTGCCCGCGAAGACCGTGTCTCCAACCCCCTTATCAACCGGCAGCGATTCGCCGGTGATCGGCGCCTCGTTGATCGAAGAGCGCCCGCTGGTGATTTCGCCATCGACCGGAATCCGCTCGCCCGGCCGCACGATGACCACGTCGCCCGCCCGCACTTCCGCAATCGCGACTTCGCGCTCTTCATCACCAGATTTGATGCGAGCAGTCTTCGGCGCCAAATCCATTAACTTCTCGATGGCGGCGCGCGTGCGGCGCGAGGCGAATTCTTCCAGCCCCTCGCCGATGAGCATGATGAAGACAGCCTCGGCCGCCGCGACGTATTCACCAATCGCGAGCGCTGCGCCGATAGCGATGACGATTGCCAGGTCGGCCGAGATGCGCTTCTCGAAGAGCGCCGAGATCGCCTTGTAATAGATCCGGTAGCCGCCGATGAGTGTCAGCAGGATGGCGGTGTTGATGCCGAAGAGAGTGGTAAAGACGCCGAGCCAGTTCGCGAGCAGCAGCACGCCGACGGCCGCGGTGAAGAGGATGTAAGCCATCCACTTCCCTGACTCCGACTCTTCCAAATGATCGTAGGAGAGATGCTGAATGATCATGATCGGGGCTTCCAAAGGGCACCGCGTTCACCAATGATGCGGTCATTATCATCCTGGCGCTTTCGTCCGGCGCGTGAAGGCGAAAGCGCCGGCAACGATTTCAAGCCCGCCCTTCTGCCGCGCCACATCATCCCCCCAGAAGCCGGTCTCGCGCAAGGCGCAACGGTCTGTGTTGTTATTTACGGGCGAAATCGGAGGATTTATTCTACGTGCGGGCTTTCTATAGCGGTTTTCACTTGTGCGCATCCTTTGCGCCTTGGCGCCTTTGCGAGAGACCTTACCTCTCGCAAAGGCGCCAAGGCGCAAAGAAACGCAAGGCGAGGTCGCGTGCAATTGCAAACTGCTATAGGTATCAGACAAAGTGCCCGGTCAGGCACTGGCGGCGAGTGCCTTCCTCACCTCATCAAGAAACCTCGGCACCTTCACGCGGGGGTCTCCCTCCCCGAGCGTCTCCAGAGGGAGGTAGCCCCTATAGCCGGCTTCTCGCACAATGCGCATGATCCGGTTGAGGTCGGTCTTCTGCTCCTTGCCCTGGACAAACATATTTTCCTTGAGCTGCCAGGTAGCGGCATGCGGGGCGACCTTGGTCACCTCCGCATACGAGTCTCCGGTCCGGAAGCTGCCGATGTCCAGATTGACCGCCAGCCATTCCGAATTCACCAGGCGCAAGATGCGCAACACCTGGTCGGCCGTTTGGATAAAGTCCGCATGATTCTGCAGCACGATCATGACGCCGTGCTTCGCCCCGAAGTCTGCGCACTCCCGCAGCGCCTCCACCACCCACCCGTTCACTTGCTCCTCGGTGTGCCCCTCAGTCACCCCTTTGCCTGCAAACACCCGCAGCACAGGGGCGCCGAACCGGGCGGCGAACCCGACCCATTTCTTGACCAGTGCTACTTCAGCCTGCCGCCGCTCGCGGTCAGGGAGGGTGAAGTCGTTACGCACCTCTGTCCCGCTGATGTCGAGCCCGAGCCGGAATGCCTGACGCTTGATGCGGTAAACATAGGAGTCGTCCGGCAGCTCGGGGTAGTTGGGAAAGTAGTAGCCTGTCGGGTCTACCGCATCGAAACCGAGGTCCGCGCAAAACTCAAACACCTCAGCGAGCGACATCTGCCCGCCGCGGAGCGGGCCATTGAAAGAGTATAGATTGCAACTGAGCTTGACGCGCCCGCCCTTCTTAAGATCAGAGCGAGGGCGGGCGGCAGGTTCGCCCACCTGCGCCAGCCCCGCCGTGGCAAGCGGGATAAAAGGCGTGGTCTTCAGCCATGTTCTTCTGTCCATCTCATCCGTTCTCCGAAACTTACTCTTTCTTCACGCAGGAAGACAGACGTTCGGTTCCTCTTTCAACGACCGCCCCAACGGGCTGATCTTCAGAGGCGTCAATTCTGGGGGAACTCCCCATACTCCATTTCAAGATATTGCGGGCCGCGTTTAAGTCGCGGTCCATGACCAAACCGCACACTTTACAATGATACCTCCGCTCTGACAGGGGTAACTCATCTTTGATCGCCCCACAGCCTGAGCAAGCCTTACTGCTCGGCAAGAAGCGGTCAATCTTCACCAACTGGGAGCCATGCCACAGAGCTTTATATCCCAACTGTCGCACGAACTCCGACCATCCAGCATCGCTGATGCCTTTCGCCAAGCAATGATGCTTGAGCATCCCGCTCACGTTCAGATTCTCAACCGCGATGAGTGACTTGTTTCTCGTCAACTCGCTCGTGGCCTTGTGGAGAAAGTCAGACCGCTGGCAAGAAATCCGATAGTGGAGTTTCGCCAGTTGACGGGCCGCCTTCTGCCGATTCTGAGAACCCTTCTGTTTGCGGGAATGCTGACGGGATAACTTCCGCAACCTCTTCAGACTGCGATTAAGCGGCTTGGGTGATTCTACGGTAGAGCCATCCGAGCCGACGATAAATGATTTCAATCCCAAGTCAAGGCCGATTGCTTCCCCTTGGTTATCAGCGATGGCAATCTCTTCCTCAACCTGAACTGAGACAAACCACCGGCCCGCTCGTTCCTTCACGGTGACACTATTGATCTTGGCCTTCACAGGCAGGTAGTTACTTTCTTTGAGCCGGAGCCAGCCCAGGCGTGGTAACTTGATCTCCTTACTCGCAATCGCGATCCTACCTGTGAGTCTGAATCCGCCTAAGCCCCGCTTCTTACGCTTGAACTTCGGGAACCCAACCTTGCCTTTTCCTGCTCTACAACGCCGAAAGAAGTGCTGGAACGCCTGATCCAAATCACGTAATGCTTCTTGCGGAGCATACTTGCTGACTTCGTACATCCAGGGAAAACATTCGGCTTTCAGTGCATTTAATTGTCGGTGTTGCTCAATGGCGTTGCTGGATTGACCCGTGGCTTGATACTCTGCGATGCGGCGACTGAGGCCCCAGTTCCAGGCGTATCTCGCAGCCCCGGCGTGCTTGGCGAGTAAGGTCCGCTGCACGTTGTTTGGATCAATCTCAGTCTTGTATGCCTTGAGGACCAGCATTTATCACTTTCTAAGTACGAAGAAAAAGTAAAGTCAAGTAGATTTAGATAAGCTTACTGGCGACTGCTTATAACCCTCCGTATCGCGCCCTTCTCGCGGTCAGATCGATTTTTTAGTCTCGTGAGCCAATTATTCACGCTCGGGCAGGATTGACAAGGGCAGGAGGCGCGCTACCAAGCGCCATCCGACTGGGCCGCGTCCAGACTGTCCATCAGCTTGGGTTGCGACAGCCACCCGCTTGGTGGACAAATGTCGATCCGGTGGCTTACTCTGGCATCCTGGACACAGACAAACAACAAACTATTGAGGGGGAGCAAATCATGAAAAGTGTATCCAGGCGTCAAGCCATCGAGGCCATCACGGTCGGAGGCGCGGGACTGGCACTGGCCAGCCTCGCGCCCGTTGAAAGCGCAAGCGCAGAAGAGGGGCGGGGAGTGATTGTCGCCGGAGAGCAAGCAACCGATGCATCCGCATCAGCGCGGGCTTTCCGCGGCCAGCATCAACCGAAGCCGCTGCCCTTCGATGCCGCTAAACTGAAGGGCCTCTCGGAGAAGCTCATCAAATCACACTGGGAGAACAACTACAGCGGGGCGGTCAAGGCGCTCAATGCGGTCGAGCAAAAGCTCGAGGCGATGCTGAAAGACAAGGACCTGCCGGCCTACGTCTACGGCGATCTCAAGCGCGAGGAACTGGTGCGCACCGGCTCAGTCATCCTGCATGAGCACTACTTCGCCAACCTCGGCGGTGACGGGAAAGCGGGCGGCAAGGCGCTCGACCTGCTCAAACAATGGTTCGGCAGCTACGAGCAGTGGGAGGCGGAGTTCAAGAAGACGGCGAATGCTTTATCGGGCGGCTCCGGCTGGGCGATCCTTTCCTACAACCTCCATAACGGCGAGGTCCATAATTATTGGGCCTGGGATCATATGCATAACGCCCCGATGGGAAGGCCGCTGTTGGTTCTTGATATGTATGAGCATTCCTACCACATGGACTACGGGGCGGCGGCGGCCAAGTACGTCGACGCCTTTATGCAGAACGTCAACTGGGAGGAGGTCAACCGCCGCGCCGAGTCAGCGATGAAGGCGAGTTTGGGGTAACGGTGACCAGCGGAGAGTCAGAGACAGGAACAGCAGTCGCCAAGACGCGGCGTGGGCGCTTAGCAGATTATCTCGGCCTGGAACGCAACGTGGCCGCCGCCTCGGCCGCCGTCTTCCTGCTCGGTCTTGGGGAGGAGTTGTGGAAGAAATTTCTCCCCAAGTACCTGGAGGCGCTCGGCGCCACCACGCTCGCCATCGGGTTGTTCGGAACGGCGAAGGATTTCTTTGACGCCGTCTACCAATACCCGGGAGGGTGGTTGGCTGATCGTGTGGGACGGCGTCGCGCATTCCTCACCTTCATTGCGCTGGCCTCTCTCGGCTATCTCGTCTACCTGTTGAGCCCGTCGTGGCCGTTCGTCTTCGGTGGGCTGGCCTTGGCGATGGCCTGGAGCAGCATGGCCTCGCCGGCAATCTTCGCCATCATCGGCGATGCGCTGCCGAAGGAGCGGCGGGCGATGGGCTTCACCCTCCAGTCTCTCTTGAAGCGCGTCCCGATAGTTATCGCGCCGATCATCGGCGGCACGCTGATCGGAGCATTCGGAGTTATAGCCGGCATTCGAGCCGGGCTCGCGATCACGCTTGGACTGGCAGCGATTACCTTGCTTGTGGCATTCGCGATCAATGTCCCGGTCGTGGCCGGCGCACAGGTCAATATCCGCGGCGTGTGGCGCTCCTTCCATGCGGCGCTCAAACGACTACTCATCTCCGACATCATCATCAGGACCTGCGAGGGGCTGACGGAGGTGCTGATCGTGATTTACGTGACGAACGTCCTCGGCGTCAGCGCCGCGCAGTACGGGGCGCTGGTCGCGGTCCAGATGGCGACGGCGATTTTGATCTACCTTCCATCAGCCAAGATTGCCGACCGGGTCGGCCGCAAGCCGTTCGTCATCGCCACGTTCTTCTGCTTCGCGCTCTTCCCCGTCGCGGTCGTGCTCGCGACCGGCTTCGCGTCGCTGGTCGTCGCTTTCGTCATCGGCGGCCTGCGCGAGATCGGCGAGCCGTCGCGCAAAGCCATGATCGTGGATTTTGCCGAACCGCACTTGCGGGCGCGCAGCGTCGGGCTTTACTACTTAGTGCGAAGCCTCACGATCAGCCCGGCCGCAGCGGTCGGCGGCCTGCTCTGGAGGATTGCGCCGCAGGTGCCATTCATCACAGCCGGCGTCGTCGGAGTGATTGGGATGTTAGTCTTCGCGGCGACGGTTGAAGAGCGGTATGCGAGTTGAGCGGGCACCGGCAAGCAGCCCGTGCGCCTCTTCGATCAGGTACTTCCCCAGCAAGGTCTCTCCGATGAGCTGGTCTTCTTCCTCTACCTCAAGTGCTTGCTTATTCTCGATGGACAGGTTACTACCTTCTCGGTCTTCCTCGTGATAGGCCTCGGGCGCGCTCGCTCTCGCCGGCTCAGGTTGTGAGGTTATAGCGCTTGACTTATTCATCTGTTCACTCTTTCCCGGACCTTCGGCAACCGGCCTTTAAGGTGCGATTAAGGTGCAATCCCCATACCCATCGCCCACGCCTCTGATGAGCGCAGGCAAAAGTTATCGGCTATGGAAGTTGGCTTCACAGAGAGTCCGCTGGGGGATGGCAGTAAATGGTACGGCTTGTATGAACGCCCTACAGAAAGTAGTCTTAAGGTGGGAGATGATTATCACGGGAACCATTCACCCCGGGATGTGGGTTAAGAGTTGTGATTCACTCGGTTCTGAATGGAATTTCATCCGCCTTTCATCTAGTCTTAATCTCCTTCTGCTAACTTAGCTGAAGAGGGTGCATAAATCTGCCGCATAGCGGCACGGTGATTTTAGCCCGGCGTTTCAACGCCGGGAAAGCCAGACACCAAGAGCCCGGCGTCGCGTCAGCGACAGTTGAATCTCCAGGCGGCGCAATCAAACGTCGCTGACGCGACTCTCCGGTGGAGCCTCTGGTTCCCGGCTTTGAAAAGCCGGGCTAAATTCAAACGCCGCTCCGCGGCGGGGGCCCAGCAGCGCACTGAGGAGAAATGCTTGCAATATTTTCTTCGCGCACTTAAAAAGGGTATTCTCGATCAGCACAACACTCTTCGTGGAGGGCCCCTTGGGGAAAACTATCATCATCCGGTCTTTATGCCTCTGGGTTTTGTCTCTTGCCTGTTCGGCCCTTTGCCTTGCGCAAGACCCTCCCCAGCAGCCGTTGACATTGAACGCGGCCGTTGACCTGGCGCTGAGCAACTACCCGGCCATCCGCGCCGCCCAAGCTCAAGCCGCGGCGGCCGGGGCGGGCATCGATGTCGCACGCACGGCGTATTTGCCTCGCACTGACCTGTTGTGGCAAGAGAATCGGGCGACGCGAAATAATGTCTTCGGCCTGCTGCTCCCGCAGTCGGTGATCCCGGCGATCTCCGGGCCGGTGCTGGGGACGAATTCCTTCGAGAGCGCGTGGGGGAGCGCCGGGGGCGTGCTCCTCTCCTGGGAGCCGTTCGACTTCGGGCTGCGCAAAGCCAACCTCGACCTGGCACGCGCCGTGAGGAATCAGGCTCAGGCGGGAGTGGCAGTAACTCGACTCGACGTTTCCACCACGGCGGCCGACGCTTTCCTGGCAACTCTCGCGGCGGATCAGACAGTCCGCGCGGCCCAGGCCAACGTCGAGCGGATGCAGGTCTTCGCCAAAGCGGTGCGCGTGCTGGTCGAGAATCAACTCCGCCCCGGCGTCGAGGCTTCACGCGCGGAGGCTGAGTTGGCGGCTGCGAGAAATCAACTCATCCAAGCGCAGCAAGTGGCTGAGGTCAGTCGCGCGACGCTGGCCGAAGCGCTCGGCATGGCCGGCACTTCAATCACGATTGATGTCGGCCCGCTGCTCGAACTCCCGCCAGCCACACCGCCGCCGGCTCCCGATTTCGTCTCCCACCCGCTCTCGCTGGCGCAGAACGCCACGCTCGAAACCGTGCGCGCCAGGGAGCGCGTCTTGGAGCGCTCCTACTTTCCGCGCTTCAATTTGCAATCGGCTATTTTCGGCCGCGGCACCGGCGCCCTGCTCGATGGACGAATTGACAACGCGAAGGGGCTGGTGCCACAAACGGCCAACTGGGTGACCGGCCTCTCGGTCAGTTTCTCGGTCTTCGACATCTTCGGGCTTCGCGCCCGCCGCCGCGTCGAAGTCCACAACGAAATGGCCGAGAAGGCTCGCTATGATCAAACGCTCCAGACGCTGAAAGCGCAAGACGCGCGGGCGCGGGCGATAGTCGATGCCGCCCGGCGCATTGCCGAGAATACGCCGATTCAACTCCAAGCGGCGCGAGAGGCGGAGACTCGCGCACGCACACGATATGAATTCGGATTGACGACCGTCACTGAAGTGGCTGAGGCGCAGCGACTGCTCGCCCAGGCCGAGATCGATGACGCCGTCGCCCACTTAGGCGTCTGGCGCTCGTTGCTCATCGCGGCCAGGGCGCAGGGCGACCTCAAACCTTTTCTTCAGCAAGTACAGAACACGCAGGTCCCAAGGAGTAAGTAATATGTGGCTCATCAACACCGCGATGCGGCGCCCCATCACAATCCTGGTGGCGGTCATCGGCATCGCCCTTTGCTCGATTCTTGCTTTGACACGCATGCCGGTGGACATCTTCCCGAACCTCAACCTGCCGGTCATCTACGTGGCGCAACCCTACGGCGGGATGGACCCGGCGCAGATGGAAGGCTTCCTGGTCTCATATTACGAATACCACTTCCTCTACATCACCGGCATCGAGCACGTCGAGTCGAAATCGATTCAAAACGTTGGGCTGCTCAAACTCTACTTCCATCCGGGGACTGATATGAGCCAGGCGCTGGCCCAGACCATCTCTTACGTGGAGCGGTCCCGCGCCTTCATGCCGCCCGGCACCGTCTCGCCTTTCGTCGTGCGCTTCGACGCCGGCAGCGTGCCCGTCGGGCAATTGGTCTTCTCCAGCGAGACGCGGGGCGTGGGTGAGATTCAAGACCTCGCGCTGTTTCGCGTGAGGCCGATGTTCGCCACCTTGCCGGGCGTCTCCGCCCCGCCGCCGTTCGGCGGCAATCAGCGGACCGTCGTCATCCGCGTCGATCCCGACCGGCTGCGTGCTTATCAGATGTCGCCCGAAGAAGTGGTCAAAGCAGTGGCCACAGGCAATACTATTTTGCCTGCGGGCAACGTCAGGACCGGCGACATCACTCGCCTGGCGCCGCTCAATTCAGTCGTGCCTCAAATCCAAGAGCTGGGGACGTTGCCGATCAGAATGGGAGCTGGGCCGACCGTGTATTTGCGTGACATCGGCACGGTCGAAAACAGCAGCGACATCCTGACCGGCTACGGCCTCGTCAACGGACGGCGGACCGTCTACATCCCGGTGACCAAACGCGCCGACGCTTCGACGCTCGACGTGGTGAGCCGGGTCAAGTCGGAGCTGCCGCGGATGCAGGCGCTGGTGCCGGACGACATCAAGGTCAGCTTCGAGTTCGATCAATCCACTTACGTGAAGAACGCCATTCGGGGGCTGGTGACCGAAGGAGCGCTGGGCGCGATCCTGACCGGGTTGATGGTGCTCCTCTTCCTGAGGGATGTGCGCAGCGCTTTGATCGTAGTTGTGACCATCCCATTCGCGCTGCTCGCGGCTTTGGTGGGGCTGTGGCTGACGGGGCAGACGGTGAATATCATGACGCTCGGCGGCCTCGCGCTCGCCATCGGTATTCTCGTTGATGAATCGACCGTCGCGATTGAAAACATCCACACCCACCTGGCGCGGGGAGAACCGCGGGCGCGGGCCGCGCTGGAAGCGACCCGCGAGACGGTGACACCCCGACTGCTGGCGATGCTCTCGATCCTGGCGGTCTTCGTCCCGTCATTCTTCATGGTCGGCATCACGCGCGCCCTGTTTGTGCCGCTGTCGCTGGCCGTGGGCTTTGCCATGCTGGCCTCCTACCTTTTATCCAGCACGCTGGTCCCGGTGCTCTCCACGTGGGTCCTGCGCGAAAAGCATGGGGCGGATCACAGTCAGACTGTCTTCCACAGATGGCAGAATAGATACGGTCGAGTCATGGAACGTGCGCTGCACCTCCGCTGGCCAATCCTAGCCGGCTATCTCGTGATCGTCACCGTTGGCATCCTCGTGGTCGGCCGCGGGCTCGGCACCGACATTTTCCCGAACGTGGACACGGGGCAGTTCCAGCTTCGACTGCGCGCCCCGACCGGCACCCGCGTCGAGCGGACGGAACTGATCGCGCTCAAGGCGCTCGACGCCATCCGCGCCGAAGCCGGGCCGGAGGGTGTCGCGATCACGCTCGGGTTCGTCGGCACTCAGCCGCCGAGTTACCCGATCAACACGATCTACCTCTGGACGAGCGGGCCGCAAGAGGCCGTGCTGTTAGTCGCGTTGCGGCGGGACTCGCACCTCCGGCTGAGTGAATTCAAGGAAAGGCTGCGGAACAAGCTGCCGGCCATCTTGCCGGGGACTAAACTCTCCTTTGAGGCGGGCGACATCGTGAGCCAGATTATGAACTTTGGCGCGCCGACTCCGATCGAAGTCGCGATGAGCGGCCCCAACTTGGCCGCCAACCGGGCCTTTGCCGAAAAGGTGCTGGCCGAGATGCAGAAGATTACGGCGCTCAGAGACCTTCAGTTCGGCCAGCCGCTCGACTACCCGACCGTGGACATCAAAGTGGATCGCGAGCGTGCGGGCCAACTCGGCGTCTCGGTCGAGCAGGTAGGGCGGTCCGTCGTGGCCGCCACCTCCTCTAGTCGTTTCGTGCAACCCAACTATTGGCGCGACCCGGCGACCGGGGTGGCCTATCAGGTGCAGGTTGAGATTCCTCAATCTCGCATGAGTTCGATTGAAGACGTCGAGAGTATTCCGACCATGACCAGCAACGCGCCGCACCTGCTCGTCGGCGACGTGGCCCAGGTCAGCTACGGCACGATGCCCGGCGAGTATGACCGCTACAACCAGCAACGGATGATCACGATCACTGCCAACATCGAGGGGAAAGATTTGGGGAGTGTGGCCAATGAAATAGCGGCTGCCGTCCAGCGGGCGGGTGACCCGCCCCGCGGCGTCACGGTCAACGTCCGCGGCCAGGTTCCGCCGATGAACCAAACACTCTCCGGCCTCGGGCTCGGGCTGATGCTCGCCGTCGTCGTCATCTTCCTCCTGCTCGCCGCCAACTTCCAATCCATGCGCGTGGCCTTCGTGACTCTCTCGACTGTGCCGGCGGTGATCGCGGGCGTGGCCATCGCGCTGTGGCTCACCGGGACGACGCTCAACGTGCAGTCATTTATGGGCGCGATCATGGCTATCGGCGTCTCGGTGGCGAACGCGATTTTGCTGATCACGTTTGCCGAAGGCAGCCGGCGTGCGGGCCAGACTTCAGACGCGGCGGCAGTCGAAGGGGCGCGGACCAGGCTCAGGCCGATCCTGATGACCAGCCTGGCGATGATTGCCGGCATGATCCCGATGGCGCTCGCGTTCGGTGAAGGCGGAGAGCAGACGGCCCCACTCGGCCGCGCGGTGATCGGCGGCTTGGCGGCGTCTACCGTCGCAGTGCTGACAGTTCTCCCTCTGGTCTTTGCCATCGTGCAGCGCCGGGCAAGTCGGGCTTCCGCATCCTTGCACCCGGACGACTAGTTTGTCAGGGTGAAGATGAGAAATGTTTGGAGTTCAAGCTTCAGCTTGCTTGATTTTGAGACAAGCAAGCTGAAGCTTGAACTCCAAACATCAAAATCATCGTGATGCACTACTACCGATTAAGAAGGAAACGAAATGCAAATCATTCGTAGACAGATCATCCTTGGCCTTGCCTTGACAATCGCAGCCATCGGGGCAGCCGCCTGTAATTCTAGGAGTAATGCACAGAAGTCGCAGAATCAAAATCCTGCATCGGCCACGGCCAGCCCGGCCCAGGTTCCCACCGTTCTGGTGACCACGGTCGTGTCGCAAGAGGTGAGCCGGCAGATCCGGCTGCCCGGCGAGCTTCAGGCCTATCAAGACGTGGCCATTTACTCCAAGGTGCAAGGCTTCGTTGAGGCGATCAATGTTGACCGCGGCTCGCGGGTCAAGACCGGTCAACTGCTCGCCCGCCTGCGCGCCCCCGAGTTGGACACCCAGCGCAGTGAGGCAGAAGCCAAAGTTCGCGCCGCGCAATCGCAGCGGGTGGAGGCAGCGGCGAGAGTCAACAGCATGCGGGCGCAACGGCTCGAGGCAGAAGCCAAGCTCGCAGCCAATGAGGCGACCTACCAGCGCCTGAAGGCAGCCTCGGCCACGCCCGGCGTCGTCGCCGGGAATGACGTCGAGGTCGCCCAACGCGCGGTGGAGGCCGACCGCGCACGCATTCAACTGTGGGTTGAAAACGAGAAGGCGGCCCAGGCCCAGGTGAAGGCGGTCGAGGAGAATGAAAAGGCGCTGCGCGAGGCCGCTCGCTCGGTGCAGAGCATCGAGTCCTACCTCCGCATCACGGCGCCATTCGATGGCGTCATCACCGAGCGAAACGTGCATCAGGGCAGCCTCACGGGGCCGGCCGGCGGCCCGTCCTCGCCGCCGATGCTCCGGCTTCAGCAAGTCTCTCGATTACGGTTGATCGTCCCTATCCCGGAGACAGACGCGGCGGGGATTGCCCCAGGCGCTAAGGTGAATTTCACGGTCCCGGCATTTCCGGGTGAGAACTTTACCGGCGTCGTCCAACGTGTCAGTCACTCATTGGACGCGAAGACGCGCACGATGCCCGTGGAACTGGACGTGGCCAATCCTTCAGGTCGGCTGGCGCCGGGGATGTTCCCCCAGGCGATCTGGTCGACGCGGCGGCCACGCCCCTCATTGTTTATTCCGCCCTCAGCCGTAGCGACGACAACCGAGCGGACCTTCGTCATTCGCATTCGCGAAGGCGTGACCGAGTGGGTTGATGTCAAGCGCGGCGTCTCGATCAACAATCAAGGCCTTGATCTGGTCGAGGTTTTCGGAAACCTGGACCCAGGCGATCAAGTGGCGGTTCGTGGCACGGACGAGTTGCGCGCAGGGACTCGCGTGGTGACTAAACCGGCCCAGCCAAGCCATTAGACGACGCTCTGCCTCGCTGTTTTGAAAAAGGCGGATAGATCTGCCATGCTCAAGCTGAGCTGATGGATAATCCGTAGTCTCGCTGAACGCGTAGTGATCTCCAGGACTAGAAGCCTGGGTAAAACCCTTCGGCTCTCGATCGGCAGAGAAAAAGAGGAGCCGTACGCATGCCTGATCAGATGATGTCTACTCAATCCCAGCGTTTTGTCATTCGCCAATCTACGCCGAGCCGCAGCGAAGACGGTTTTGCGGCGGATGTTCGCGCCGGGCTCACGGCCCAACCGAAGGCTCTCTCTCCCAAGTATTTCTATGACGAGCTGGGGTCACACCTCTTCGAGGCAATCTGTTATCTGCCTGAATACTACCTGACCCGGGCAGAGACCGAGATTCTGAAGCGGTATGCGGGCGAGATAGCGGGCCGCTTGGATGGCAGCGTCACCCTCGTCGAGTTGGGCAGCGGGAGCGCCGTCAAGACCCGTCACCTCATCGAGGCCCTGTTGGCACGGCAAGGGCGTCTGTGCTACCAACCTATCGATATTTCGGCCACGATGTTGGAGCAGAGCGCACACAGCTTGCTGAAAGACTACCCCAGCCTTCAAATTGCTGCCCAGGCGAGCGACTACACTCAGGGACTTGGCTTAGCCGGGCGCGGTGATGCCCAAAAGGTCTTGGTCCTCTTCCTCGGATCCAATATCGGCAACTACGACCCTGGCGAAGCCCTCACCCTCTTGCGCGAGGTGCGTCGGGTGCTCCGCGCCGGAGACGGCTTGTTGGTTGGCGTTGACCTGAAAAAATCTCCGGCCGTCCTCGAAGCCGCTTATGCCGATGCGCTTGGGGTGACGGCAGCCTTCAACCTCAATCTGCTCCTCCGCATCAACCGCGAGTTGGGGGCCGATTTCGATCTGGCGCAGTTTGAGCACCGGGCCATCTACAACCAGGAGCTTGGCCGGGTGGAAATGCACCTTGTCAGCCGCACGACACAAACGGTCAATATTTCAGGCCTCGGACTCAAAGTTAAGCTGCTGGAGGCGGAGACGATCCATACAGAGAATTCCTACAAGTACGACCTCCAGCAGGTCGCGGCGTTGGCCCAAGAAACAGGCTTCCGCCGCGACTGCGTATGGCTCGATAGCCAAGAGCGATTTAGCTGCCACCTACTGCTGGCCGTCAGTTGATGCCAGCAGGCGAGAGACGGCTTCAGTCCTTAGCCATGATGTTTCTTGGTGAAATCGGTGGCCGCCTCATTGTAGTTTTCAGCGGCCTCAGAGTCACCTTCACCGTGAAGGTCTTTCCCTCTCTTCTTGCTCTTGGACTCTGCCTCCTTGGCGAATTTATCCATCTCGTCTGACCCCATCACCTTCGCATCCTCTGCTCCTGGCTCCAGGTCGGAATCCTTAACAAAGCCTTGATTGACGGTCAGCTTTTCATCTTCCAGACTTTTACGTGACTTAGACTTACTCTTTGGCATTAGTGCTACCCTCCTCATCTTTTGAAATCTACCTGCTTTTATCCCCCCCATCTGAGCTTTGCAAACAGGAAACCACAGCTTATCGGTGGGGAGAAAGATTGCTCGCTAGCTAGTGAGCGGCGAAGTTATCGTCTGAAGTCTAAGTAGGGCGGAAGATTTGATGGGCCCCCTAATTTCCTGCTGACTTCCCTGAAGAATGGAATGGAGTATGCGTTTCCGTTAATATTCCCGGCTAATACGCTTTTAGTGTATGAAATCTGGGCGGGCGGTGTTATCATAAGCATCGAAAATACACAATCAATTAGCATTGAAGCGAGTTTCAGGTCTGATTTTCGGCTATCAGGGCTAATCGGACTGCGGATAGTTTACCTTGCTGCGGCTCCAGATAGTGATTCGGCTTAAATTCGGCGCAAACTCTCAGCGTGCTAGAGACGATAGATCAAGGAGATTGGGATTGTGAGTAAGCCTAAGGTTATTGTGATTGATGATGATCCGATCATGCTTGATAGTTTGCGACTCAACCTGCAAGCCAGCGGCTATGACGTCTCGACGGCCGAGACCGGCGAGCAAGGGCTGAAGTTGGCTGAGAACGACCACTTCGATGTCGCCCTGACCGACCTACAGCTACCCGATCTAGACGGCATCGAGGTGGTGAAGCGGCTGAACGGATCGTCACCCAATACAGAGACCAAGGTAATTATGATCACAGGTCACGGCTCGATCGAGAAGGCGGTTGAGGCAACCAAAGCCGGCGCCTTTGATTTTGTCGAGAAGCCCTTTGAGTTCGACCGGCTGAACATCCTGATCAAGAATGCGCTTGAACTGCGGAAGGCGAAAGATGAGGCTAACCAACTGCGTGACCGACTTAAAGAACGTTCCTCATACCATAATATCATCGGGCACAGTAAGGCGATGCAAGACATCTATGAGATTATCGAAAGCGTGGCCAGATCGGATGCCAACATCCTGATTATCGGAGAGTCGGGGACTGGCAAAGAGCTGATCGCCAACGCCATCCACTATAACAGCCTCCGCGCCAAGAGGCCTTTCGTGAAAGTCAATTGTGCGGCCCTGCCGAAGGAGTTGATTGAGTCGGAACTCTTCGGCCATACGAAGGGGGCTTTTACCGGCGCCACGATGGATAAAATCGGACTCATCGGCCAGGCCCAGGGCGGCAGCCTCCTGATGGACGAGATCGCCGAGATGCCGCTGGAACTCCAGCCGAAGTTGCTACGCGTCTTGCAGGAGCGCGTCTACTACCGACTGGGAAGTGAGAAGTCTTATGACGTCGACTTCCGGCTGATCTCGGCCACTAACCGTGACCCCCTAGATGCGATGCAAAGTGGGAACTTGCGGGAAGACCTTTACTACCGCGTTAACACGATTGAGATTCGTGTGCCGCCGCTCCGAGAGCGCAACGAAGATCTTCAATTCTTGGCAGACCACTTCTTGAATGAATTTGCTAAGAAGTACAACCGGCCTGTCCGTTCGATCTCGCAACGGGCCTACCACCGAATGTTCGACCACCCTTGGCCCGGCAACGTGCGCGAATTGCAGAATGTCATCGAGCGGGCGGTGCTGCTCTGCAAAGGCGATGCGGTGGATGCTGAAGACCTCCCGTTTGAGCGCCCCGCGACAGTAACACCCGTGGCCGAGAACACTGAGATTTCACCGAATGTGCCGCTCGAACAACTCGAAAGTCTCATCGTTCGCAAGGCCCTCGACCGGGAAGGCGGATTGGCGCCGGATGACTTGCTCGAACAACTCGAAGGGATGATCGTGCGCAAGGCGCTCGAACGCACGAAGGGCAACAAACAGGCGGCAGCCAATCTTCTAGGCATCTATCGCCCGCGGCTCTATAGTATGATTAAAAAGCATGACCTGCGAGATTTCATGTGAGCACTGCCCCGCACTGCTCGGCAGTTGATGCCGGGTCGCGCCTTTCCCGCCGACTTGCAGCTCGAATTGTTTCTCCCAACTACCGGCCTTGATTTAATGCCAGGGCCGGAACATTCATTTTGGCATTTTGGCGGCCAATTAATTTCTCAGCCTCGGCCTTAAATGTCACTAAATCCGAGCTAGTTGTACTTCGCAGGTACAGAAGATTGGATGGTCTAAGAACACATCTGCCGATGATTCATCTCTCCTGGAAGCTTCAGGTTAAATTCGCAGCCTATTGCCTATTAAATGCCAGCAGGCTTAGGCTGATCTTAATCACTTGGCGCGGAGTTTAATCTGGCACTCCTTTTGCTCGCCTTTAAGTCTCTCCCAAGAGTTTAGTAATTAACCAAAAAGGTGATTGGCCTTTGCACTCATCATAGGGCGCGGAAGAGAGACTTGAAGGAGGTAGGAGAAGTCAAATGATCTCATCACGGAAAGCAAAAACCATGGGGGCCGCAGTGGGGGCCAGCGAATCCTCCAACAGTTGGGTATCTCTCAACGCTAAACAGCGCTGCGACGAAGCGAGCGAATTCGAGCAACAACTCTTTGAGCGCGTCGTGGCACAGGATGATGCCGTGATCGCGCTCTCACAGTTATACCAAATCTACTTGGCACAGATGACACTCCCTGGTAAGCCGCTTGGGACCATGCTCTTCCTGGGTCCGACCGGGTCTGGTAAAACCCGCACGGTTGAAGCGGCCGCCGAAGTCCTCTTCGGCGACCCGCACGCGATCGTCAAGATCGATTGCGCCGAGTTCCAACACTCGCACGAGATTTCTAAATTGCTCGGCTCGCCCCCAGGTTATCTCGGCCATCGCGAGACGATGCCACTCTTGACGCAAGAGAATCTGGACCGCTTTCACACGCCCAAGACCAAGCTGACTTTCGTCTTGTTCGACGAGATTGAGAAAGCGTCTGACGCCTTGTGGCAGTTGCTCCTTGGCATCTTGGACAAAGCGACGCTGACCTTGGGCGACAACCGCCGGGTGGATTTCTCGAAGTGCATCATCGTCATGACATCGAACCTCGGCGCCCGTGAAATGAGCGAGATTACCGAAGGCAAGCTGGGCTTCTCGATCCGGGTGATGCAGTCGCAGGAAGTCGACCAGCAGCTGGCGAAGATCGGGGTCGAGGCCGCACGGCGAAAGTTCTCGCCGGAGTTTATGAACCGCCTCGATAAAGTCGTGGTCTTCCGATCACTGTCTCAAGAAGCATTGCGCCGCATCCTCGACATTGAATTCGGGATCGTGCAACGCCGAATCCTGGCCACGGGGCGGGGCAACTTCGTGCTCAGTTGCAGCAATTCGGCGAAAGAGTTTCTGCTCTCGCAAGGCTTCGACAGTCGCTACGGCGCGAGGCCGTTGAAGCGGGCGATTGAGCGCTACTTGGTGATCCCGCTGTCGAATCTGATTGCGACGCGACAGATCGAGTGCGGCGACATCATTTTCGTCGACCAGGATGATGGCGCTGAGGAGTTGTGCTTCAAAAAGCCGCCTTACTCAGCGACGCTCTCATCTAACGACTTCGGGGCGTTCTTCCCGAGTAAGCCGGCCGCGGCTTAATTGCTTGAGTGACGAGCCGCCACCCCGCGGGTTGGATCAGCCGAGGCTCCAATTGTAGTAATGAGCTTGCTCAGCTTTGATAGATAGCGGGGATTGATCAATACGAAGGAGGATGAGGTATGTGGAATAAGGATGAGATTAAGGGCAAGAAGGACCAGATCAAGGGGACGGTGAAGGATAAGGCGGGCGAAGTTTTTAATGACCCCGACTTGGAAGCGGAAGGGGAGGCTGACCGAGCGAGAGGCAACGTCAGGGAGGGTTTTGGTAAGGCCCGCCGGAAGGTAGGCGAGGCAATTGAAGACCTGGGCAATAAGATTAGTGGTCACCACTAAGGCGACTAGCGCCGCTGGTTCACCGTGGCGCTAGCAGGATGATGCTCTAAAACAATATCACGACCGCTATCTATCAGGGCTGAGCAAGTGCGTGACTTCAACTGGAAATGAAGGATAGCTCTTGCGAGAGAATGGGTATGAAACATGTCAACATCCAAAATGTAAGGAGGACACATGAGAAAGCTAATTTGGATTTCGATATTCGTTCTGACCTTCAGCTTGGGCTTGATGGGTTGCGCCACCACCAGGACCAATGAGGAAGGGAAGACCGGATCGACAGCGAAGATGACCGATGCGGACTTGAAGAATAAAATCAAGGCCAAGTTCGATGCAGACCCGCAAATCAAAGCCGCCGATCTGAGCGTCAGCGCTGATGCTGATAGCAATTCGGCGACTATCTCTGGCACCGTCGCCTCTGAAGAGTTGCGCACCAGGGCCGTGAATATGGCGAGGAGCGCCAATCCCGGGCTGGTGGTGACTGATAAGATCGACGTCAAGCCACACGAGGTTTCGCGTTCCGAATACACCGAGGAGCAGGCCAGAGAGGAGCGGACCAAGGCCAAGGGCTACGGCGAGAAGATCGGCGATACGCTCGATGACGCCTGGATTCACACGAAGATCGTGACCAAGCTCATCAGCGACTCGAAGACGCCGGAGCGGAAGATCAACGTGGACGTGGTCAACAACGCTGTCACTCTGCGCGGCACTGTCGATACTCCTCAGGAGAAGGCTGAAGCCGAGCAGGTGGCGAAGAACACCGATGGGGTCAAGAGCGTCAACAACCAGCTCAAAGTCGGTGGCGCGGCGAAATAAGCCGCAGATTGTAAGGTCGTAAAGAAAGCGGCCCCACCGCCAGTTCATGTGGGACCATTGGTCACCTTAGTCAGGGCGGCATCTCAGCCGCCCTTTTTTAATTCTATTCCACTCCAGGGTCCGCACCCGCCCCCCGAGGTCTGCCTAGCCTTTCCCGCTGAAAATTAATCTTTGGGATAGCTGAAAATTAATCTTGAGTCAAATGGCTTGCAACTTCTTGTTGACAACCTCCGGCGCGATGAGTAAGCTGGCTGCGCTAAATTTTCGCTCTCTTCCCTGGCGTGTTGGCACCCGCAAGCGCCAAAGTAGCCGGCAAACCCGAAACTGAGAAAGGTTGAAAAGACTTGCAAACTCCCCAACTCCTCTTTGCCCGTCCCCGGTGTATTTGGGCGCTGACCTTATTCTCACTGACCGTTTGCGCCTTGGTCACCCCCATCATAAAGATCCAAGCCGCCTCCAGTCATTCGCCCGAGGGCTTAGCACGACCGGTCGAGCCGCAGACGGCCATTTCCGATTTGCGCCAGAGGCTCGTTTCCTCATCAGAGCCCGAGGCGCAGGCACGGCTAGCCGACCTCGACCGCCTGCTTGAAACTGCCCGCTCGCTGCATCGGGCCGACGGCCAGCCGATCGAAGTCCGCTTCAGATATCGGCCGATGAACGACGGCGTTGAGGCTGAAGTGATCGCCGTCTCAAATTCGGCGCTTGAGATCAGTCTTAACGAATCCTGCGGCTTCCGCCCGTCACACGTCGTCGTCTCCTACCTTCATGAATTGACTCACATCGCTCAATTCGCCGAAGGGCGCTTAGGCTATGCTGCACCCAAAGTCCCTGGAGCCACGCGCTGGCAAGCGGTCGGCAACGATGCAGTGGACGAGGCTGAGGCCTATGCCGAATCCTTCTGGATTGCAGGGACGACGGCGGTTGAATGTCCGGAGAACCTCTGGGGCTTTCTCGCCGCTTATCATGAGGGCTGGAACAGCCTCTTCTCCTTCGTGCGCCACGAACGGCCGACGCTGCCGGCTTACGAAGTGCGCCCCCCGCGTGACGGGACGTTGCTTCTCTCCGCCTCCCCGCATGCTGAATTGAGCCTACGCTGGTTCTTAGGGTCGGTCGCCAAGTCTAGCGACCAAGAGAATCCTGAATCCGGGGCTATTGCTAATAAGCCTCAGAGGCTGAGATCAATCACCTGGATTTACTAGCCTATCCCGACAGAGGGCTGAGACACAGCAGCGGGCGTGCCCGCTGCTGTGTCTCACCGGTCTTTTATTCCTCTTTCCCTCGCTGCGCCGGATCATTCTTAGACGAGCGATAATCGAGTTCCCAGCGGTGCCGGTCGCGCTTAGCGAGGACCTCATCGTGAGTGCGCAGTTCTTGATTATCCTGGAATTCCATCCCAACGGCACGACCGATATGATCGACAATGTCTTGATCGGGCGTCGCCACGTGCCCGCCCACAGCCTTAAACCCACTGTCCTCGGCTTCCTCCCAGTCGGCGTCTATGTCGTCGGCTGAAAGGATGGGGCTGACGGAGTTATACTCCTCCATCTCCTGCTTCAATTGGCCCTTTCCAACCTCAGCCCAGTTATCCTTCAGAATTGTTTCGCGGTCGGGCGCAGCAGGGTCAGATTTTTGCGGTTCTTCGGCTTTTGCTCTATTAGTATTGTTCATAATTCACCTCACCTTCCTTCTGTCAACTGACGTGCCACTGATTGCCGAACGTTGCGGCAACTGTCCTTATTGCTTAGCCGGCCCCGGAAAGGCATTTGGCGTTCTGTATCGAAACAAAACCCCGCACAGCTTCAATACGAGTGCCTCTTGATCGGAATAGTGAATTGCTGATCAGTCTAGATTGAGGAGATCGGTCTTAAGTAGCCGTCGGGAAGTTGCAGCTTATAAAATCGCCCTTGCCAATCGGGGGCGCGACCCGTTAAAGTGCGATGCGCTGCTTCCCAATCGGGTTCTAAATTTTTACTCTGCGATTGACCAGTTGCGAAAGGAGAGAGGATGGCATCTCAACTGCTCAAGACGAAAAGCCCTGATCTACTTATCAGTGAAGCTGAGGCTCCCGAGCGCCAAATGAAACGTGCGCTCTCGGCTCTCGACCTCACGGCCCTTGGCATCGGGGCGATTATCGGCTCCGGTATCTTCGCACTTACCGGCACCGCCGCGGCCGGGCAGAGGTTCGACAGCAGGATTGAAACGCCGGTGATCAACTTCATCTCGGCGGCCTTCACCGGGTCAGCGGTGCAACTGGGGCGGCCGGGCGCCGGCCCGGCCATCGTCCTTTCCTTCGTGGTGGCGGCCCTCGCCTGCGCCTTCGCCGCCCTCTGCTACGCCGAGTTGGCCTCCATGATTCCCGTCTCCGGGAGCGCCTACACTTACGCCTACGCGACGCTCGGCGAGCTGATCGCGTGGATCATCGGCTGGGACTTAATCCTCGAATATGCGGTGGGCAATATGGCGGTCGCGGCCAGTTGGTCAGGGTACTTCGTGAAGCTACTCTACAGCCTCCTGAACATCAAACTGCCACTGTGGTTGATTACGGACCTCACCACGGCGAAGGGTGTGATCGACACAGGCGGCGAGGCGCTTCAATACTACTCCTCGACCTCGCTGCCGATGATCGGAGGGCATGAGATCGCGATCAACCTCCCGGCGCTTCTGATCGTGCTGCTGCTGACTGTCCTCCTGGTCTACGGCATTAAAGAAAGCGCGACGGCGAACACGGCTGCCGTCATCATCAAAACGGCCATCGTGATCTTCTTCATCGCCTTCGGCGCCTTCTACATCAACCCGACCAACTGGCGGCCGTTTGTGCCGAATGGTTTCACCGGCGTGATGAGTGGAGCGGCCATCGTCTTCTTCGCTTTCATTGGCTTTGATGCTGTCTCGACGACGGCTGAAGAGACGCGCAACCCACAGCGTGACCTTCCCATCGGAATGATTGCGAGCCTCGTCATCTGCACTATACTCTACATTCTGGTCTCCGGCGTGTTGACGGGGATGAAGAAGTACACGAGCTTTGTCAACGATGCGGCGGCCGTCGCGACGGCGGTTGAGGTCTCGGGCAAACCTTGGGTCCAAGCCGTCATTAGCGCGGGGGCGCTTGCCGGAATGACCTCAGTGCTGCTGGTGTTTCAGCTCGGCCAACCCCGCATCTTTATGGCCATGGCACGCGATGGGTTGCTGCCACGGTATTTCGCTAAGATTCATCCGCGCTTCCGCACCCCGCATATCACGACGATCTGGACCGGCATCATAGTCGGGGCGGTGGCGATGGTCACCGACATTGGCTCGCTCGCTGACCTGACCAACATTGGGACGCTGTTCGCCTTCATTCTGGTTTGCCTCGGCGTGATCGCGCTACGGCGTGCGGCCCCCGAAAGAAAACGGCCATTCCGCGTCCCGCTGGTTCCAACCTTTCCGATTATCGGCGCACTCCTATGTCTGGTCTTGATGCTCAGCCTCCCAGTCCTGACCTGGATCAGGTTTTTCGTCTGGCTGGCGGTCGGACTCCTGATCTACTTCGGCTACGGCGTGCGGAATAGCAGACTCAGGGCGATGAACAGGACTGGGTAGAGTTAGGAGGGACGAGAGATAGAAGCGGGGATCGCATTCGCTGCACCCCTCGTTCTACAGCGTCACTTCCGGAAGCGGTCCATGAAGTGGGTTGAGAGATTACCCGCCTGGAAATCAGGGTCGTTGAGGATCTTCAGGTGGAGCGGGATGGTGGTTTTGATCCCTTCAATCACTGTCGCTTCCAGCGCCCGCCGCATGCGCGCAATGGCCCGGTCACGCGTGCGGCTGTGGACGATGAGCTTGGCGACTAATGAGTCGTAGTTCGGCGGGACGAAATAGCCCGCATAAATCGCCGTGTCCATTCGCACGCCAGGCCCACTGGGCAAGTTGAGCGTCGTGATCCGGCCAGGGCTGGGCGCGAAGGTGTCCGGGTCTTCGGCGTTGATGCGGCACTCAATCGCGTGGCCGACGAAGATCACTTCATCCTGGGTAAAGCCCAAATCCTCACCGGCAGCGATCCGGATCTGGGCCGCGATCAGGTCGGCAATCGTGACCATCTCTGTCACCGGGTGCTCGACCTGAATGCGCGTGTTCATCTCCATGAAGTAGAAGTTATTCTGCTCATCGAGCAGGAACTCAATCGTGCCGGCATTGTTATAGCCCGTCTGCCGGCACGCCTTGACGGCGACGCTCCCCATCTCCTGGCGCAATTCGTAGCTCACGGCTGGCGAGGGCGATTCCTCCATCAGCTTCTGATGGCGGCGCTGGATCGAGCACTCACGCTCACCCAGGTGGACCACGTTGCCGTGGTTGTCGGCGAGCACTTGAATTTCAATATGCCGCGGCCGCTCGATGTAACGTTCCAGGTAAACGCTGCTGTTCTTAAATGCTGCCTCTGCCTCCGCTCGCGCCGTCTGATAAGCCACGCTGAGCTCATCGGGCGTATGCGCCACTCGCATGCCACGGCCCCCCCCGCCGGCGGTCGCCTTGATCAACACAGGGTATCCGATGCGCTGCGCCTCCTCGAAAGCAATCGCCTCATCCTCGATGACCCCGGCGCTCCCGGGTATCACCGGGACCCCGGCGGCGGCCATCGTGCGCCGCGCCTCCGCCTTATCCCCCATCAACCGGATGACCTGAGGCGTGGGCCCGATGAAGGTGATATTGCAGGCCTCACAGACCTCGGCGAAATATGGATTCTCGGCGAGGAAGCCATAGCCGGGATGAATCGCATCCACGTTCGTGATCTCGGCGGTGCTGATCAGGGCGGGGATGTTGAGGTAGCTCTGCGCCGAGGGCGCGGGGCCGATGCAGAACGCCTCGTCGGCGTAGCGCACGTGCAAGGCGTCGCGGTCAGCCTCTGAAAAGACCGCCACCGTTTTGATGTCGAGTTCCTTGCAGGCCCAGATAATTCGGCAGGCGATCTCGCCGCGGTTGGCGATCAGGATCTTCTTGAACATAAATGAGTGATGAGTGATGAGTGATGAGTGATGAGTGGAAGGCTTCTACTCATCACTCATCACTCATCACTCATCACTTGCTTTTTAGACTTTGATTCCAAATAACGGCTGGCCGTATTCGACTGGCTGGCCATTCTCGACGAGGATCTTGGCGACGGTTCCGCTCACGTCCGCGGTGATCTCATTCATCAGCTTCATCGCTTCAATGATGCAGAGCGTCGCGCCGGCCTCAACTACATCACCTAGCTTGACGAACGACTCGGCCGCCGGCGAAGGTGCGCGGTAGAAGGTGCCGACGATCGGCGAGGTAACGAAGTGCAATGGCTCTTCTGCCGGGGCGGGCGCAGCCGCGCTACCCACCTGCGAAGTGGCAGGCAGCATCTCAACGGGCCTCGCCGCCGGGGCAACCGTGGGGGCCGGCACTTGGGGCGCGGCTTGCGGCATGGCTTCGGAGGTGGCCCTCGCTCCGCCGCCCCGCTGGAGGCGCAGCCGGAAATCTCCGCGCTCGAGTTCGAACTCTGTGAACTGCTTCTCTGCGATGAGTTCCATGAGTTCTTTGATCTCTTGAAGGTTCATCAGTTCACCTGAGTTCGCTTGGGGCGACGCGGGCGCTTCTGGCGCACCACGTTTGGCCGCCGCCCGCTTCGTTTTGTGCTCGGGCTTGTTCATGACTGGTCAAGACAAGTGAGGCGAAGTTCGACCGCTGTCCTTGCTTTGGGCATGCTCTCAAGAGAGCTCACAAAAGCTAAAGCCTCAACCGCGCGGTGCCTCGCACGGCTGAGGCTTAAAGCAAGGTGTGCGAGAGAGCATCCCTCAGCCTCGCTGGTTATTTCTTTTTATCTTCCTTCTTTGCCTTCTCGCCCTTCTTTCCTTCCGCGGCCGTGACGGCTTTCTTGCCTTCGCTGCCCACAAATTCGATCAACGCCAATTCGGCGCCATCGCCCTTACGACGACCGAGCTTGAGAATCCGGGTATACCCGCCGGGTCGATCGGCGAAACGCTCAGCCAACTCGCCCGTGAGCTTCTTGAGCGCCGCCACTCCCGCCGTGCGCTCGGCGGCCTGCGTGTGCTGCCGGCTTTCCGGGCCGGCATTGCCAGGGAAGAAAAATCCGGCGGCTAAACGCGTCGCATGGAGCGCGGCCTCCGGCTGGTTGGAATCGCGCGCGGCCCGGGCACGACGGCCCAAAGTGACAGCGCGTTCGGCGAATGGACGTAGCTCTTTCGCCTTGGGGAGAGTCGTCACAATGCGCTCGTGAATCACGAAAGAGGTACAGAGATTACGTAATAGTGCGCGTCGGTGCGACGAGGTCCGACCTAACTTCCGGTGTGCGACAAGATGTCTCATTTGTATCAGCCCTTCACAGGGGCTAGGGGTTAGGGGCTAGCTTTCCCTAGCCCCTAACCCCTAACCCCTAATCTCTATTCTTGCCCTGCGGCCTTGATAATCTGGCCGTTCTCATCCAGCCTCATCCCAAGGCTGAGGCCCATCGAGGAGAGGATATCCTTGATCTCATTGAGCGACTTGCGGCCAAAATTCTTGGTCTTGAGCATCTCGCCTTCGGTCTTCTGCACCAGGTCGCGGATGGTTTTGATATCCGCGTTCTTGAGGCAGTTGTAGGAGCGCACCGACAGCTCCAGCTCGTCGACCGAGCGGTCGAGGTTTTCATTGACCATCGCGGCGGGCCGCTGCGGGATCGGCTCAGGCTGTTCCTGCACGTCCTCCTCGAAGTTGATGAAGATCGACATATGGTCCTTGATCAACTTCGCCGCCAGCCCGATGGCATGCTCCGGCGTGACGCTGCCATTGGTCCACACCTCGAGCGAGAGCTTGTCGTAGTCGGTATCCTGGCCGAGTCGCGCCGCTTCGACATTGAAGTTGACTTTCTTGATCGGCGAGTGGACCGAATCCACCGGGATGTAGCCGACCGAGAGATCATCGTCGAAGTTGCGGTCAGCCGAGACGTAGCCGCGGCCCTTCTTGAGGCGCATCTCGATGTTCAAGTTACCACCCTCGCTGATGGTCGCGATGTGAATATTCGGGTCGAGCACCTCTACGTCGGCATCACCCTCGATGTCGCCCGATTTCATCACGCCCGGCTCGGAACGGGAGATACGCAATGTCTTCGGCTCATTCGTGTGCAGCTTGAAAGGAATCTGCTTGAGGTTGAGGATGATGTCGGTCGCGTCCTCGACCACACCGGGGATGGACGAGAACTCGTGCAGGACCCCCTCAATGCGCACCGCCGTGATCGCGGCGCCCTCGATCGAAGAAAGCAGTGCGCGGCGCAAGCTGTTGCCGATGGTCGTCCCGAAACCACGCTCGAACGGCTGGGCGTAAAAGCGCCCGTAGCGGTCCGTCATGGTGTCGGAGTCGTATGACAATCGTTTCGGTTTTTGAAATCCGGTCCACATGGTGTGTTCTATCAATCCTCAAAATACATTCCCTGTGAATCACCAAGAGGGCGCGGATGCGGAACCGGCCAGAGGCTGGCGATCACCCATCAGCGCCCTGTCCACGAGGGTCATGTAATCACTACTTGCTATACAACTCGACGATGAGTTGCTCGTTGATATTCTGGTCAATATCCTCACGCCGCGGCTGGGCGATCACACGCCCGATCAGCTTTTCAGGGCTGGCGATCTCAAGCCAGCCCGGGCGGCCGCGCCCGCCGGAGGTTTGGAAGGCGCCCTGAATGTGCACGTTATTGGCGCTCTTCTCACGCACCGCTACCTCGTCGCCGATCTTGACTTGGAACGAGGGGATATTAACCTTCCGCCCGTTGACGCTGACATGCCCGTGGCGGACCAACTGGCGCGCCTGCCGCCGCGACATCGCAAAGCCGAGCCGGTAGATGACATTGTCCAGGCGCCGTTCGAGCAGCGCCAGCAGGTTCTCGCCGGTCACGCCCTTCTGGCGGGCGGCTTTCTCGAAGTAATTGCGGAACTGCCCTTCGAGCAGATTGTAGATCCGCTTGACGCGCTGCTTCTCGCGCAACTGCTCGCCGTAGCCGATCAGCTTGCCGCGACGCACGTTGTGCCCGTGCTGTCCCGGCGGTTGGGTCCCACGCTTTTCAATCGGGCACGACGGCTTGTAGCACTTCTCGCCCTTGAGGAAGAGCTTCATGCCCTCGCGCCGGCACAGGCGACAATGTTTGCCTCTATCTCTTGCCAAATCTTTCCTCCATTGAATCTCGACCAGAACTCGTCGGCCGCGTGTGAACGGGGCAGCTCTCGAATCTCCCAGGCGTCGCTCCACACTCTCACCGGCGCCGACTCAGGAATCCTTAGACCCTCCGACGCTTCGGCGGACGGCAGCCGTTGTGTGGGATCGGCGTGACATCGCGGATCAGCCTCACATCAATGCCCGCCGACTGAATGGCACGGATGGCCGATTCGCGCCCAGACCCGGGTCCCTTAACTCGCACCTCACAGGAACGCATCCCGCTGTCACGTGCCACGTTGGCCGCCTTCGACGCGGCCTGTTGCGCGGCAAAGGGCGTCCCCTTTCGTGAGCCACGGAAACCCATGGCGCCCGCCGATGACTGCGAGACCAAGTTGCCTTGCAGGTCGGTGATGCTCACCATCGTGTTATTGAAGGTCGCTTGAATGTGGACAACCCCTTGAGGGACGACCTTCTTCTCTTTCTTCTTGAACGTCTTCTTTTTACCTGCGGTCTGTTGTTGTTTTGCCATAAATCGGTTGTCAGTTGTCAGTTGTCAGTTGTCAGTTGTCAGTTGTCAGCAGCGCCGAACTACTGACCACGGACTAAGAACAACTGACAAATTTACTTCTTGCCTGGCGCCTTCTTCTTCGCGATCGTCGCGCGGCGCGGGCCTTTGCGCGTCCGAGCATTGGTGTGCGTGCGCTGGCCCCGCACGGGCAAGCCGCGGCGATGGCGCAATCCACGGTAACAGCCGATATCCATCAACCGCTTGATATCCAACTGCACCTGTTTGCGCAGATCACCCTCGACATTGCCTTGTTGCTCAATAATCGCGCGAATGCGGCTGAGTTCCTCTTCGCTCAGCTCATTAACCTTCTTATCCAGGTTGACCTGCGCTTCTTGAAGAATCTTTGTCGCGCGCGGGCGGCCAATGCCGTAGATATAGGTCAGACCGATCTGAGCGCGCTTCCGTGGCGGGAGATCCACGCCTGCAATACGAGCCATTAACTTCCTCCGTCAATCACTGCGAGGTCTCGAATTTCAAATCTGAGATCTCAGAACTATCCTTGCCGCTGCTTATGCTTCGGGTTCGAACAAATCACGCGCACAACCCCACGGCGATGAACGATCTTGCATTTATCGCAAATTTTTTTGACTGATGCCCTAACTTTCATGGTTGACTCTTAATTCGTTTCGAGGGCCATCCCTCATGATCGACAGTTATTTGAAGCGATAGACGATGCGCCCGCGCGTCAGGTCATAAGGGGAGAGTTCAACCAGCACCCTGTCACCCGGCAGAATCTTGATGAAGTTTTTGCGCATCCGGCCGGAGATGTGAGCCAGGACCTGGTGCTTGTTCTCCAACTCGACCTTGAACATTGCATTCGGCAATGTTTCAAGCACCGTGGCCTGTACCTCGATAGCGTCCTCTTTAGACATACCCCTTAGTTTAGAATCTGACTCTCTCCGAAAAAATCGCGAAACTTAAATTATAACCGTTCATCTCGGTTTTGCAAGGCGGTTGGTAGCCCAGCGAGGCCTCAGAGGTGAACAGTTCCATCCTCCAAAGCCGTGAGCACGACTGGCCCTTGCTCGGTAATCGCGATCGTGTGCTCGAAATGCGACGAGGGGAGCCCATCAACTGTCTTTACCGTCCAGCCGTCAGCCTCGATTTGGACATCGTAGTTGCCGACATTGACCATCGGCTCAATCGCCAGCACCCATCCTTCCTTCAGTTTCGGCCCGGTGCCCGGCCGGCCGTAGTTCGGCACCTGAGGGTCCTCGTGCATGCGTTGCCCGATCCCGTGCCCGCAGAAATCGCGGACGACCGAATAGCCTTTCTCCTCCACGTACTCTTGGACGGCGTAGGAGACGTCATAGAGGCGATTGCCGGGGACCATCTTCTCCATCGCCCGGAAGAGAGATTCTTGAGTCACCCCCATGAGCCGCTCGATCTCTGGCGGGACTTTGCCCACCCCTACGCTGATCGCGGCATCACCGACATACCCATCGAGAGTCGCACCGCAGTCGATCTTGATAATATCGCCTTCACGCAGCTTGCGATTGGATGGGATTCCGTGAACGACCTCGTCATTGACCGAGGCGCAAATCGAAGCCGGGTAACCGCGGTACCCCTTGAACGTCGGGGAGGCGCCGGCCGCCCGGATCTTCTTCTCAGCATAGGTATCGAGTTCGCGTGTCGTGACGCCAGGCTCGGCCATTCGCCTCAGGTCACGTAGCGTCTCGGCGACGATCAGCCCGGCACGTCGCATCTTCTCAATTTCGCTGCGTGATTTACGAATAACCATCTGCCAACTAGCTTCTTCCAGGAGCGGTCGCTCGGGACAGTCAACTGCTACTCATCTTGTCAATTCCTGAGCACCTTCTTCCTAACAGCCTTCTACTTTAGCGTAAATATCACGAAACACCTCGTCAACCGGGCGCTCGCCGTTGACTTCGATCAAGCGCCCGCTCTGGCGATAGTAATCAATCACCGGAGCAGTCGAACGCTCGTAAGCTTCAAGCCGGGCGCCAACCGTCTCTGCCTTATCGTCCGAGCGCTGCGCAAGGGGCGCTCCGTCCAGATCGCAGACGCCCTCCCGCTTGGGCGGCCTCAAATAGATGTTATAGATTTCGCCACACCGCGTGCAGTTGCGCCGGCCGGTCAGCCTCTTCATCAACGACTCGCACGGAACCACCACTTTAATCAGCCGGATTTCCTTGTCCTGCTGCTCGGCTAGTTTTTCAAGCATGCGTATCTGTGCGAGGGTGCGCGGGAAACCGTCAAGGACATACCCATTTTTGCAGTCCGGCTGCGAAGCCCGGGTGAGAATCACGCTGGCCAGCACCTCATCGCTCACCAACTGACCAGCCGCTTGCCTGGCCTTGATCTCTCGCCCGAGCGGCGTGTCGGCGTGAGCCATCTCGCGCAGGATGTCACCGGTCGAGATTTGTGGGTAGCCGCATTTTTCAGCCAGGAGCCGCGCCTGTGTTCCTTTACCTACACCCGGCGCACCCATCATGACGATGATTTTCGACATGAGCCATTCTCTAGGGCTTCAACGACCAGGGTCTACTACCGAGGCAACGACGACTAAGCTTAACTTACCGCCCGCCGCCCGCGCAGCCGTCCTCCACGCGGCCCGAGGAAACCCTCATAGTGCCGCATCACTAACTGCGCTTCGACTTGGCTGATCGTATCCATGGCCACGCCGACCACAATCAGTAGGCTCGTCCCGCCGAAGTAGAATGAGAAGCCGAGTCCCGTCGGGATCCAGCTCAAACCCGGCACCCCCGAGATGGCGTTGTAAATCCACTCACCGATGAACGGGATGAACTGCACCTTGAAGCCGCTGATCATAAACTGCGGGATCAAGCAGACGACCACCAGATAGAGCGCACCGACGGTGGTCAACCGTGTCAGGATCGCGTTGAGATAGTCCCCCGTCCGCTTGCCGGGGCGAATGCCCGGGATAAACGCCCCCTGCTTACGCAGGTTCTCCGCCACCTCGTCCGCGTTGAAAACAATCGAGACGTAGAAGAAGGAGAAGAGAACGATCCCGGTGACAAAGAGCAATTCATAGAGCGGGTGGCCGCCGCCCAGCATTTCATTGAACTTGCGCAGTGGCCCCCAAGAACTGAAAGTCGCTAAAGTCTGCGGGATCGCCAGCACCGAAGAGGCGAAGATCACCGGGATCACGCCCGCGATGTTGACCTTGAGGGGGATGTGCGACGACTGGGTGGCGACCATCTGGCGGCCGACCATGCGCCGCGTGTGATTGGTCGGCACCTTGCGCGTCCCGCGCTCGAAGAAGACGATCCCGGCGGTGACCAGCAGCATGACACCGAGGAGCACGAGCACGAACAGGGCCGAACTCGGGTCCTTGATGTAAGCATACAGTTGCTGGATCGCCCGCGGCATCCCGACCACGATCCCGGCGAAGATCAGAAGGCTGATTCCGTTGCCGATGCCCCGCTCGGTGATCTGCTCGCCAATCCACATGACGAAAACGGTGCCGGCCGTCAGCGTCAGGATCGTCATCAGAAAGAAGCCCGGTCCGGGGCCACCCACGACCAGGCCCTGCTGTCGGCCCAGCCAGATCGCAATCCCGCTCCCCTGGACGAGGCAGAGCACCACGGTCAGGTAGCGCGTGTACTGCGTGATCTTGCGCCGCCCGAGTTCGCCCTCCTCCTGAATCTTTTTGAGCGTCGGATAGACCGAAGTCATGAGCTGCAAAATGATCGAGGCCGTGATATAGGGCATGATGCCGAGCGCGAAGATCGAAATGCGCCGCAGGTTCCCGCCCGAAAACAGATCCAGGACGCCGAAGAGCGTGTTCGCCGCATCGCCCCAGATACTTTTGAGCACCTCCTGGTCAATGCCCGGCACCGGGATGTGAATGCCCGCGCGGTAAACGACCAACATGCCGAGGGTGAACAGGACGCGTTTGCGCAGTTCGGGGACTGCGAAGAGATTGCGAACCGCGTTGATGAAGGACTCGAACATAACTTAAACCCTACAACTTCCTCGGGGCGACGTCGAATGGCAAGTGCCAGCGCCTTTACTCGCCGGCCTTCGGCACTTGGATGATTTCGGCCTTGCCGCCCGCGGCCTCGATCTTCTGGCGTGCCCCGGCGCTGAAGCGGTGGGCGGTCACGGTCAGCGGCTTATTCAGCTCGCCCTGACCCAGAATGACGACGGCCCGCTGCTTCGACTTACGAATCAGGCCGCGCTCGACCAGGGCCTCTGGCGTGACGGTCGTGCCCGGCTCGAAGAACTTCTCCAGGTCGGCCAGGTTGACCTCGGCCCACTCCTTCTTAAAGATATTCGTAAACCCTCGCTTCGGCAAGCGCCGGTGGAGCGGCATCTGTCCGCCCTCAAACCCGCGCATGCGCGAGAAGCCGGAACGCGACTTCTGTCCCTTATTGCCCCGCCCTGCCGTCTTGCCCAAGCCCGAGCCGGGGCCGCGGCCCACGCGTTTCTTTTTATGCGTCGCGCCGGCGGGCGCCTTGATGTTATTTAAGCCGATAGCCATAACAGTTTCCTGTTTTGAGTTTTCAGTTTTCAGTCCTAAGCTTCAGTACCGATGTGGCACTGAAAACTCAAAACTGGAAACTGAAAACTAGTCTATAATTCGCAACAAGTGCGGCACCTTCGCGACCATGCCCCGCACGGCCGGGGTATCCGGACGCTCAACGACCTGGTTGAGCTTGGTCAGCCCCAGGCTGCGCACAATCGTCTTGTGCTTCTCAGGGGTGGCGATGGCGCTACGGTACCATTCAACGCGGATGGTCCCGGACTGTGGTTCAGAACTCCTCTTCGCCCTCTTCTCTGCCATGCTTATAACTCCTCCACGGTGCGGCCGCGCAAGCGGGCGACCTGTTCAGGGCTGCGCAGATTCTCCAGGCCGTTGAAGGTGGCACGAATAATGTTGTGCGGGTTGTTCGAGCCGATGCACTTGGTCAGCACGTCGCGCACGCCCGCCGCATTCATCACCGCCCGCACGGCTCCGCCCGCGATCACGCCCGTGCCTTCAACCGCCGGCTTGAGCATGACCTTGCCCGCGCCGAAGTTGCCCATGATCGGGTGCGGGAGTGTCGAGCCGTTGAGCGGGATGCGGATCAAATTGCGCTTGGCCGCCTCGATGCCTTTGCGGATCGCCTGGGGCACTTCCTTGGCCTTACCCGTGCCGAACCCGACGATCCCATTTTGATCGCCGACCACGACGAGGGCGGCGAACGAGAGATTCTTGCCGCCTTTGACGACCTTGGTGACGCGGTTGATCGAGATCACCTGGTCCTTCAGGTCGAGTCCCTCTGCTAAGATTCTATCCATGAATAACTCTCCTTCAGAACTGCAACCCCGCCTCACGCGCGGCCTCAGCCAACGTCCGGACGCGGCCGTGATAGATGTAGCCCCCGCGGTCGAAGACGACTGAGGTGATCCCGCGCTCTTTCGCCCGCTCGGCGATCAGGCGGCCGATAGTTTTCGCGGCCGCAATGTTGCCGCCGGTGGCCGCGCCCGCATTCTTTTCCACGGTCGAGGCGGAGCAGAGCGTGACCCCTTTCTCGTCATCAATGACTTGGGCGTAGATGTGATTGAGGCTGCGGAAGACCGCCAGGCGCGGCCGGGCGCCCGTCCCGCGCACCTTCTTGCGAATCCGGCCGTGCACCGCCTGCCGCACAACTTGTCTCGATTTCTGTGCCATAACAGATTCCTTCATTAACGCTGAAGTCTGAGCGATGAATGATGAATCAAGGCGTTCCTTGATTCAGCGCTCATCATTCAGCGTTCAGCGTTTATTTCCCAGTCTTGCCCGGCTTGAGCTTCATCGGGCGGTCTGCGTAGCGCACGCCTTTGCCCTTGTACGCATCGGGCTTGCGCAAGCGATTCAAGTTCGCGGCCGTCTGGCCGAGCAAGTGGCGGTCGGAGGCCGAGAGAATCACTGTGGTCTGATACTGGGTAATCGTCCGGGGCAGCTTCTCAACCTTGGCCGTGATGCCTTCGGGAAGCACAAACTCCACCGGGTGCGAATAGCCGAGTGAAAAGACGAGGCTCTTGCCCCTCAGCTCGGCCTTGTAGCCTACGCCCACGATGTCCATCTCTTGGGTGAAGCCCTTGGTCACGCCGGTGACTGCATTCGCGACCAGCGCACGCGCCAGGCCATGCAGCGCCGTTTGCTCCTCGTTCTGCCTCTCCGCCCGCAGCTTCCCGTCTTCCAAATGGAAAGTAATGCCCGCCGGCACCGGCGTCGTCAACTTTCCTTTCGGCCCCTGAACTTCGACCACCGATTCAGTAATGTTGACCTTAACGTCCTTTGGGATCTCAATGACTTTCTTACCTACCCGCGACATAACTTACCTCGTCCATTGTCAGTCGTCAGTCGTCAATAGCAAAGAACAACTGACCACTGACCACTAGTAGATACTGCACAAGACCTCGCCGCCGACATTCGTCCGCCGCGCCTGCCTGCCAGTCATCACCCCCTGTGAGGTGCTCAGGATGTTGATGCCGAGGCCGCCCAGGACCTTGGTGATCTGCGTGCTCGGCACGTAGACACGGCGGCTCGGGCGAGAGACCCGCTCCAGGTGCGAGATCACGCTTTCGCCCTTCGGACCGTAGCGCAGGAAGATGCGCAACGTCCGCGCATTGCTGCCCTCAGTCGTCTTGATGCTGTAATTAGTGATATAGCCTTCCTCTTTGAGGATGCGCGCAATCTCGATCTTCAAGCGCGAGGCCGGGATGTCTACCTTAGTCTGGCGCGCGCCGATGGCATTCCGGATGCGCGTCAGCATATCTGCAATTGGGTCTGTCATGCTTTCAACTCCACTCCGTAGCGGCAGTGCCGGCGGCGGGCAGCCCGAGGTCGTTACGCTCTTTTGTTAGGCCGCCCGCCGAAACCTTCTTGAGCCGCCCTTAGCCTACCAACTCGACTTGGTCACGCCGGGAATATCTCCCTGCAGCGCCAACTGGCGGAAGCAGATGCGGCACAGCGAAAACTGTCGCAGATAACCGCGCGGCCGCCCGCACCGCTTGCAGCGGTTGTAGGCCCGCACTTTGAATTTCGGTCGCCGATTTGCCTGAACGATTTTCGATGTCTTTGCCATATGAATTCTTAGTTGAAAGTCCAAAGTTCAAAGTTGAAGGTTGGAAAGGCGACTGTTCACTTTCGACTTTCAACTTTCAACTTCTTATTGCCTGAACGGCATCCCCAGGTGGCGCAGCAGGGCGCGCGCCTCCTCATCGGTCTTCGCCGTCGTCACGATGCACACGTTCATACCGCGTGCCTTATCAACTTTGCCGAAGTCGATCTCAGGGAAGATCAACTGATCGCGCAGCCCGATGGTATAGTTGCCACGCCCGTCGAACGACTTGGCCGAAACCCCGCGGAAGTCGCGCACGCGCGGGAGGGCGATGCTGATGAAGCGGTCGAGGAATTCATACATCCGCTCGCCGCGCAGCGTCACCATCGCGCCGATGCTCATCCCTTCGCGCAGCTTGAAAGCGGCGATTGACTTCTTGGCCTTGGTCACCACCGGCCGTTGCCCGGCGATGGTCGCCAACTCACTCACCGCGGTGTCGAGGATCTTCGCATTCTGAATCGCCTCGCCCAGTCCCATGTTGATGACGATCTTCTCCAGCTTCGGAATGCTCATCGGGTTCTTGTAACCGAATTCTTTGGCGAGCGCTGGGGAAATCTCTTTCTGGTATCTTTCTCTCAGTCGTGTTGCCATATGCTTGATTCCAATTTCAAATCTCAAATTTCTGATTTGAGACGTATGCCCGTCTCTACTCGAACGCGGCGCCCGTCCGCTTGGAGACGCGCACTTTTCTGCCGTCCTGCAGGAGTTGGTAGCCGATCCGCGTCGGCTTCCGAGTATCCGGCTCCAGCACCATGACGTTGGAGATATGGATCGGCGACTCGCGCTCGACGATGCCGCCCGCGATGCCGCGCTGACGATTCGGGCGGACATGCTTCTTAACCATCCCCACCCCCTCGACCATGATTTTGTTTTTATTGGTGAGGACCTCGATGACTCGCCCGCGCTTCCCCTTGTCGCGTCCCGAGATAACCACCACCTGATCGTTTTTCCTAACCTTGACTCTACTTGCCATAATGCCTCTTTGAGAATTCCGCCGCGCGAATACCGGAACTGAGCCCCGGCTCGCTCCCCGATTTTAGATGACCTCAGGCGCGAGGCTCACAATCTTCATGAAGCCCTTCTCGCGCAACTCGCGCGCGACCGGGCCGAAAACACGGGTGCCGACCGGTTCGCCGTCCGGCTTGATCAAGACCGCCGCGTTCTGATCGAAGCGGATGTAGGTGCCATCTTTGCGCCGCACCTCTTTGCGCGTCCGCACAATGACCGCCTTCACAACCTGCTTCTTCTTCACCGTGCCGTCGGGGTTGGCCTCTTTGACTGAAGCCGTGATGACGTCACCCAGACTGGCCCGGAGGCCGGTGCTCCCGCCGATCGGGAGAATCATCGAGATCTTCTTCGCCCCGGAGTTGTCGGCGACCTCCAGAATAGAACGCATTTGAACCATAATCAGTCTCCTTGTCCTTGGTCATTGGTCCTTAGTCCTTAGTTCGTGGGTGTTATTGACAACTTGCAAAGGACTAAGGACCAATGACCAAGGACAGCTATTTTTTCGCTTTCCGCAAGACCTCGACGACACGCCAGCGTTTATGCGCCGAGAGGGGCCGCGTTTCAACGATCCGCACTTGGTCTCCCACCGCAACTCCCTCCAGTTCGTTGTGAGCCATGAACTTCGAACGGCGGCGCACGTAGCGCTTATAGGTGGGGTGCTTGACCAGGCGGTCAACGCGGACGACGACGGTTTTTTGCATCTTATCGCTGGCCACGATGCCGATCTTTTCAAGGCGCCGGCCTCGCCCCCGTAAGGTCTCTTCCGCTGATTCCGCGGCTGCTGATTCTGCGACGGCGGCTTCGATCTGCGCATCCCCAGGGGCCTGAGTCGTCGCTTCTGCCGATTCGCCGGCTATTTCATTCGTCTCTTCCATATGGTTCCCGTTTCGTAATCTACTTCGGGCAGGCCCTAAGCCTGCCCTGACCTATCAACTCCGCCTACTTCTCGATCCCGAGTTCGCGGGCGCGCAGCAAGGTCTTGATGCGCGCCAGTTCCTTCTTCTCAGCGCGAATCCGCTTCACAGTATCGGTGTCGCCCAACGCTTTCCTGAAATTGAGGCGAAAAAGTGACTCCTTAAGCTCCACCTCGCGCTTGGCGAGTTCCTCGGTCGCCTGCTCACGAGCTTTCTCGAGTTTTGCCTTCACAGCCCACCCCCCTCTTGATCGTGACGCGTAATGAATTTGGTCTTAATCGGCAGCTTGGCGGCAGCGAGTTTCATCGCCTCTTGCGCCGTCGCCTGGTCCACGCCTTCCATCTCGAACAAAATGCGGCCCGGCTTGATGACTGCGACCCAGCCTTCGGGTGCGCCCTTGCCCTTGCCCATACGCGTCTCAGCCGGCTTCTTGGTGATCGGCTTGTCCGGGAAGACGCGAATCCAGAGCTTGCCGCCGCGCTTGACGAAGCGGGTGATGGCGACGCGGCCAGCCTCAATCTGTTTCCCCGTCACCCACGCGGCTTCCAGCGCCTTGAGCCCGTACTCGCCGAAGGCGATGGCAGTCCCGCGCTTGGCCGCGCCCGCGCGGCGCCCGCGCTGCTGCTTGCGATATTTGACCTTCTTCGGAATTTTATATTCAGCCATGTTTGCCTCGCTTAGCTCTCAGCCATCAGCCTTAATTGACCGCTATCTTTATCATGATCGCTTCATGATCGCTTCCCGCGCGTTCATAATATCGCCGCGATAGATCCAAACCTTGATGCCGATCACACCGAAGGTCGTATTCGCTTCGGCGAAGCCATAATCGACATCAGCGCGAAGAGTGTGCAGCGGCAGCCGCCCCTGAAGCGTCCATTCCGAGCGCGCGATTTCAGCGCCGTTGAGACGGCCTGAGACGCGGACCTTGATGCCCTGCGCGCCGAAACGCTGCGCCTCATCGACGGCCTTGCGCATGGCGCGGCGAAAAGCGATCCGCTTCTCCAACTGCTGTGCGATCTTCTCGGCCTGGAGCTGGGCGTTGAGTTCGGGCTTATGAATCTCCTGGATATTGATGAAGACTTCACGGCCCGTGCGCCGGCTGATCTCTTGCTTGAGCTTGTCGATCTCCGCCCCCTTACGCCCGATGATGATCCCCGGCCGCGAGGTGAAGATGATGATCTTCAGGCGATTGGCCGCCCGATCAATCTCAATCTGCGAGACGCCCGCGCTGGCGAAGCGTGCCTTGAGCTCCTTCCTGAGCTTGAGGTCCTCCAGCAGCAACTTGCCGAAGTCGCGCTTGGCGAACCAGCGTGAGTGCCAGGTGCGGTTATACCCGAGCCTGAACCCGTAGGGATGTACTTTCTGACCCATAATCTCTCCGTTATTCGGTAGGCACACCTACCGCTAATCCATGCTTATGAACTCTGCTCAGCGGGCTTCTCAATTGTCTTAGGCGCTTTCGCCGCGGCCTTCGCGCCCCTCGCCTTGGGAGTCGCAGCTTCCGCACGTTTCTCACTCGAGACCCGAATGGTGATGTGGCTGTAGTGGCGGCGCTCGCGGTAGGCGCGTCCCATCGGGGCGGGGCGCACACGGCGCCGGTGCTTGGTCACGCCCTTGCCGACAAAGCATTCCTTCACCCAGAGGTCGTCAACGTCGACCGTGATATTCTCCGCCTGCGCCTTCTGCTCCGCGTTGGCGATGGCCGAGCGGAGGATCCTTTCGACCGGGTGCGTCACCCGCTTGTTGGTGTACTGGAGGATCGCCAGCGCCTCGTTCACCATCTTGCCGCGAATCAAATCCACGACCAGCTTCGCCTTCTGCGACGAGCCCTTGACATTTTTTCCGATCGCGATTGCTTCCATCTTCAGACCTCTGTCTGCGACCGGGCGACGGGGCGACCGAGGGATGGGGCGAAAAACTTGATGATCGCCTCGTCTCCCAGTCGCTTCGTCGCCCCGTCGGCTTATTTCTTCGGCGCCGCCGCCGCGGACTTCTCTGCCTTCTCCGAGTGTCCCTTGAAGGTGCGCGTCGGCGCGAACTCGCCGAACTTATGCCCGACCATGTTCTCGGTGATGTAGACCGGGATGAACTTCTTGCCGTTGTGGACCGCAATGGTGTGGCCCACCATCTCGGGCGTGATCGTCGAACGCCGCGACCAGGTCTTGTGGACCTTCTTATCGCGCGTCTCATTCATCCGCACGATGGCCTTCATCAAGTGGTCATCAACGAATGGTCCCTTTTTAACTGAACGTGCCATAGTTTTGTCAGTTGTCAGCTGCCAGTGGTCAGTGGTCAGTTGTTCTTTGCCAATGACCACGGACCACGGACCACTGACCAATTTTTATTTCGTTCTACGTTTGACGATAAATTTGTCGGTGCGCTTATTGTTCCGTGTCTTATAGCCGCGCGTCGGCTGGCCCCAAGGCGTCACCGGGTTGCGCCCGCCAGAGGTTTTGCCCTCACCGCCTCCGTGTGGGTGATCGACCGGATTCATCGCCACGCCCCGCACTGTCGGCCGTTTGCCCATCCAGCGTGAACGTCCGGCCTTACCGATGGAAACATTCTCGTGCTCGACATTGCCCACCTGGCCGATCGTCGCCATGCAGTCCACCGAGACGCGGCGAATCTCGCCCGAAGGCAGGCGAAGCTGAGCGACCCCGCCCTCCTTGGCAATCAACTGAGCGAAGCTGCCGGCGCTCCTGGCCATCTGGCCGCCTTTGCCTGGCTTCAGCTCAATGTTGTGGATTTGCGTGCCGAGCGGGATGTTTTTGAGCGGGAGGGCGTTGCCAGTGAGGATATCAGCCTCTGGGCCGGAAATGATCGTTTGGCCGACCTGCAGTCCGACGGGCGCCAGGATGTAGCGCTTCTCCCCGTCCAGGTAGTTGACCAAAGCAATCCGGGCCGAGCGGTTGGGGTCGTACTCGATCGTGGCCACTTTGGCCGGGATGCCGGTCTTGTCGCGCTTGAAATCGATGATGCGGTAGTAGCGCTTGTGCCCCTGACCGCGGTGGCGGACGGTGATGTGGCCGTGGTTGTTGCGCCCGTTGATGCGCTGCTTGCTCACCAAGAGGGGCTTGTACGGCTCGCTCGTCGTAATCTCCTCGTTGGTCAGATATGTCTGGTAGCGTCGCGCGGGACTTGTCGGTGTTAGCTTTTTGATACCCATCTCGTTTCAATCCACGCCCCGCTGAGTTAACGGGACGAATTTAATTTCGATCTGCTTCGTGCTTATTGCGCCTGATGATTGCTAGATCGAATCGCCGTAATCAATCGTGCGTTCGCCTTCGCGAAGAGTGACGTACGCCTTCTTCCAATCCGGCCGGCGCCCGACCGTGCGGCCACGGCGCACCTCTTTGCCGCGGTAATTGATGATCCGCACCTCATCCACCTTGACCTTGAAGATCGTCTCAACCGCCTGCTTGACGGCATGCTTGCTGGCGTCAGTGGCCACACGGAAGGCGAGCAACTGTCGGTTATTATCCACGCCCTCCTCTTTCAGCTTGAGGGCCTTTTCGGTAATCACCGGCCCTTTGATGATATCCCAAATCGTTTTCATAGCTGCTTTCCCTCTTCGCGCCTACCCGCTCGACGCGCCTGCCGACCTACTTGCTCAGGTTCTCCTGGAGAGCGTTGATGGCGTCACGCGTGAAGATCAGCTTCTCGTGATAGAGCACGTCGTAGATATTGACGTTCGCGCTCGGCGTGAGCTTGACCCCAGGAACGTTACGCGCGGAGAGTGCCAGGTTGTCCGAGGCCGTGGTATCGACAATGAGTGTCTTCTTGTCCAAGCCGAGTGCCCTGGCCACGGCGAGGAACCGCTTTGTCTTGTGCCCCGCCAGCGCGTTGCCGTCCTTGTCCCTGACATCAATGGTCTCAAGGTTGAACTGATCAACGACTAAGAGATTACCCTCGCGCAGCCGCTCAGAGAGAGCTGAGCGCAGGGCGCCGCGCTTCATTTTTTTAGGCAGATCATGAGTCCAGTCACGCGGCTGCGGTCCGTGGACATTGCCGCCGCCTTTCCACAACGGCGAGCGCAAACTCGCAACGCGCGCCCGCCCGGTTCCTTTCTGCCGCCAGAGTTTCTTGCCGCTGCCCGCCGTGTTGCCACGCGTCTTAGTGGCCGAGGTCCCGGAGCGTTGATTAGCCAGGTAGCTCTTGACCGCATCATAGATCAATGCTTCGTTGAGCGGCACGCCAAAGACCTCGTCTTTGAGCTCCAGCTCGCCCACTCGCTCATTATTCAAATTTTTGACTTCTATCGTCGGCATCGCTGCCCCCTTAAGCTTCCCGCTTGAAACGGCTGCCTCAAGCTCGAACTCCAAACCTAGGACTTACTGCTTTTTCTTAATCAGCACATAAGCGCCCGTCGGCCCAGGCACCGCGCCCCGGATCATCAACAGATTCTCCTCGGCGTTGACCCGGACGACACGCAAGTTCTTAATCGTTTTGCGCTCCACGCCCATATGGCCCGCCATGCGCGTTCCCTTAATCACGCGCGAAGGGAAGGCCGAAGCGCCGATTGAACCAGGCGCCCGGTGGAACATTGAGCCGTGCGTGGCGCGCCCGCCCCCGAAGCCGTGACGCTTGACAAAACCCGCGAAGCCGCGTCCCTTGCTCGTGCCGATGACATCGACCAAGTCGTTTTCAGCAAACTGATCGACCAGCACCTTATCACCGACGTTGGCTTCTTCATTGCCATTGTCGATCCGCACCTCACGTAGAATTCGCGTGGGCGGAATGCCGGCTTTCTGGAAGTGCCCCTTCATCGGCTTATTAATGCGCTTGGGAGCTTTCTCTTCGACGAAGCCCAACTGCACGGCTTCGTAACCATCGGTCGAGGTAGTTTTGCGCTGCACGACGACGCACGGGCCGGCCTTGATGACGGTCACGGGTGTCACCGTCCCGTCCTCAGCGAAGATCTGCGTCATACCCAGCTTTTTACCAATAATTCCGTTCACCATTGTGATCTCTCCGTGAATGGTAAATCGTGGATCGTGAATGACTGCCCCCAGCGAAGGGGAACTGTTCACGGTTTACGATTCACGATTGGCAGACGAGAGGCAACTCACCCTTGCCCCCATCCCTTACCTGCGGTCGCGTCCGAAGGCTTTAATCTCTGCGTCCACACCCGCCGGCAGGTCGAGCTTCATCAACGCATCCATCGTCTGCGGCGTGGGATCAAGGATGTCCATGAGCCGCTTGTGTGTGCGAATCTCGAATTGCTCGCGTGACTTCTTATCAACGTGGGGCGACTTGAGCACGGTCCACTTGTTCTTGACCGTAGGTAGCGGAATCGGCCCCGCCACCCGCGCCCCAGTGCGCTTTGCCGTCTCCACGATCTCCGCCGTAGATTGATCGAGGACTCGGTAGTCGTAGGCCTTCAGGCGAATTCTGATCTTTTCATTCAGCATAATTTCTTGTCCTTAGTCCTTTGTCTTTGACTATTGACAAAGGACAAATGACCACTACTCGACGATTTCGGAGATGGTCCCGGCGCCCACCGTCCGCCCTCCCTCCCGGATCGCGAACCGCAACCCCTTCTCCATCGCAATCGGCGTGATCAGCTCGATCT
>Ga0070707_100000342_pt1 | contig 45836 bp, 36 predicted proteins | sample KBSK5502metaG_FD_65468 | JGI IMG/M metagenome (GOLD analysis project Ga0070707, IMG submission 65468) | Corn, switchgrass and miscanthus rhizosphere microbial communities from Kellogg Biological Station, Michigan, USA - KBS K5-50-2 metaG | ecosystem: Host-associated > Plants > Roots >... | reverse complement strand
TCTCAAGCGCCCGGGCCGGTGACATTACTCCTACCATCTCGCCATTTTCATCGATCAAGCGTACCTCACGTGCATCAATGTGTTCGTTTACACGTGTCTCGCGTGGACGGTCCTTTTCTTCAAAATTCCTGTAAGACGAAGAGTGATGTGACAAGACCCATTCTTTATCTCGTTGCGCAACTCGTGGGCTTTACCGGGTGGCCCAGGAGGGGCTCCATGCACCTACCGCGAAGAGTCCCTCCTGCTCATTGCACTTCTGCGGACCCTGTGGCGGCTTTCTTATCAAGATATGCACGATTGGCTGCGGTTTACCATTGGGAAAAGATGGCCTGCCCCGCATTCCTAGCCCATCGCAACAGTGCAAGCGTGGGCGACAGGGTGGTGCACCACTGCCCGAAGCGCTTTTCGTGCTCAGCGTCCTGACCGCCATCCGTCGTCGGCTCATGGGAGCCCGCGATCTCATCATCGATAGCGTCCCCATCCTTGCCTGGCGCCGTGCTGACCCCGACGCGGCTTTTGGTCACGCTCCTGCACAGCATCCCCGCGCGCTCTTGCGTGGGTACCGTGTTCATACCCTGATCTGCCGTGGTTCCGGCTTACCACTCTTTTTTCTCTTGTCTCCCGCAAACGTTCATGATGCCCCCTTTGCTCAGCCACTCTTGGCATGGGCAGTCCACCTGTATCGCATCCGTCCGCGAGTGATCCGCTTAGATGCTGCCTATTGGGGCCTGCGTCTCATCGCCTGGATTCATGGAGTGTTGGGAGCAGTGGCAGTCATCCCTTGGAATCCCAAACGTCAGAAAAATCGCTCCTGTTTGCCTCCCGCCTGGACTAAAGAAGAGCTAGGCAAACGCAGTTCCATTGAGCGATTCTTTGGTCGTGTGTTTCTCTTCTTTCATCTGCAACGTCCGCCTCTTTTTGGATGGTCTACCATAGCTCGCCAAGTCGCGCTGACCTACACGGCCACCATCATCGTGGCTTTGGCAGCCCAACAGGCCGGCCGTCCTGATCTCATTCGTTCTCCAAAACGTGTCTTAGCTCATCTTTGGGAAAGAGATTCGGAGTTATGAAACGCTCTCTACCTAAGATAAACTGCAAAAGTTATTTGAAACTCCCCAGGAAACTTACCTGGGGAGTTTTCTTTCATGTCCGTTCTCTCCTTCTCTACCCAATAGTCCCTCTACTTTCTATAGAAATCCGCAGCAATTAGCCTACAATCCAGAATAATCACCCTAAAATCCATTGACATCCCCACTTTTCCAGGGTATTATCTTCCGTAGGACTAATTTTGAGGTGAGCAATGACTATAGAGGATTTACGCGCTCAGCTCGGATGGTCAAAGAAGAAACTCTGTGAGGAAGCGGATATTGACATGAGTACGCTACAAAGAGCAATCAACGGGGAACCCGTGTACCGAGCCACCGCTGGAAAATTGGCAACTGCATTTAACCGTGAACTGGCGAAGCGTGGGGAACCTGCTAATATCCGCTATAACGACTTTGCAGGAGTGCGTTTTGCTGACTGATCTGAAGCTGACACCGAGGAGGTGATGCAAGACGCCCGAAGAATAAACCCCAGGCGTCCCACATTTTAGACCTTAATTCTTCGATGTTGAGAACTGCCGCCCTCAGAAAGCTATGCAGTTCAAAACATAAAAACGTATCGTCCCTTGTAGTGCAGCTTTTTACACTGTGGCAGCAGAACGGCTTAACATACCTTTTTGCTGCCAGGACGGGCTAAGGTCTATGGTAATAATGCCATATCTGGCCTTGCCTGTCAACTAAAGAAAGGCAGATCACATGCACGCACTATCCAGATGAGTTTATTGACCTCCAACGGATGCCAGGGCAGGTAAGACCTACTTCCCACACGCCAGAGCGCACTGACCCGACCATCCACACCGCCAATCACCCATTTTGTTATGACCCCGCCTGCTCATGCCACAGCAACCAGGAAGCGATACAGCGTGTTGTGCAATGGGTAGAGGAAGGGTTATTAACGAAGGAAGAGGCAACCGAGTATATTGCAGGCAGGACATTCTAAGGGGGAAGAAATGACACAAACATTATGGGGAGAAACGAGAACCCGCCGAAGATGCAGACGAAGAAACCGACAGCAGATAACAGCCCCATACTCGATAACAGAAACAGGGAACGATTGTGAGATCATCGGGCATACCGAAGGCCACAGGGATTTAGCAGGCTGTACTACCTGCCTTGATTGCGGAGCAAAGATATTTTGCCCCAAGTGCTTACTGCAGCACCCGAACGACCCGAACGCGATCCCCGTACTTTGTCCATCACACGCAGAAAGCGAAGAGAGCGCATGATGCAAGAGCCTCATATCTTTGTCCATACACCGGAGGGATTAAAAATGCTGAAGCAGCAACCGATGAACCCAAAACCGCAAGGAAAATACCATCAGCAGACACCCACGCAGCAACAGGCAAGCAGACATCGAGCGGGACATCATGCAGGGCTACACCCTGAAGACGCGCCGTTCCTTACCAATCCAGGGAGACCGCGAGCGGAGCGGGGAAGACGAACCCAGGCACCTACAGACGACGACAACGAGCTTGTTGATGAGGAAGAATTTTACGAAGAAGAAGACGAGGACGACGATATTTACCCTCAGCATCTTACCCCAATGAGCAGAATACGCTACGATGTTGACAGCAATGGAGACCCGCTCCCAGGAGTATACCGGCAAGGCAATGTCACGCACCGCTATCACGGCGACATTCCGCAAAGACGAAGCAGACTCCAACAAGCCCCACCAAGAAAACAGCAACACGCCCCATACGCGGAAGACGACGAGATAGAAACAGAGCGACCCCCGAAGCGAAGAAGGCGCGGGATACGTCTTCACTGGTCTACAACTTTCGGTATTGCCATGCTCTTCACGCTTGCCTGTGTCATAATCGGGAGTCATATCGTTTCATGGTGGCAAATTCACCAGGACGACGCGACATATGGACGCCCCCGAACATTCCAAATAGATCAGGTTGTTGGGCACAACGACAGCAGCAGCAACCCAAGCCACTTTATCGCCATAAACCTGAACCGCCACATTATCGTGATTGAGCTTCCAGGGGGAGACCCGACCAAAGCCAGGATTTACCCTATCACCACCTTATTTGGAGACGGACAGGACTTAACCCCTGTGACGCTCACCTTTCAAGACGTTACTGGTCATGGACAACTGGATATGCTAATCCACATCCAAGACCAGAAACTTGTGATGATAAACGAAAATGGCACGTTTAGACCCCTGAAAGCAGGAGAGCATATACACCTGTAACAAGGGGGGAACATTCCCCCCGTTCAGTCTGAGAGGGTATAATAATGACGCAATCAAAATATTCCCAAGAGGTCAGAAAACTTTTGAGCAGCCCAGGCGATGAAGAGAACAAAGAACAACCCTCGACACTACCCAGAGAAGAAAAAGAGCAAGTCTATGATGTGTGGTCAATCCCAGGAAAAAAGGGGAAAAAGGGCTTTATTGTCATTCGGGCAGACGCAGACGACGAAGAGGATATAATAGACAGCGAAATTTCCGACCTGGACACCGAACCGTTACCGACAAAACCACGCCCGCAGCCAGTGACATACACCACAATCGGGGTACTCTTCCTGGCAATGCTCGTACCCCTCTTCTGCATAGCAGTTCAGCTCTATTTCATCGCAAACCCCTACACCGTTACTGCTACTTTGTACACCCGCTCACAGCAACTATCAGTAACAGGCACATTGCAACTTGGCAGGGTGATTAGCCCTTTTACCCTCAGTCAATCGTCAACAGTACCGACAACAGGAAAAGGGCATCAAGACGCGAAACAGGCAACAGGATTTATCACCTTTTACAACGGGCAATCCAACCAAGTTTTTATCCCCGCAGGAACCACATTAACAGGGAGTAGCGGAGAGCAAATAGTAACCGACCAGGACGCGACTATACCACCACAGAGCCAAACGATACCCCCAACATTCGGACAGGCCACCGTTTCAGCACACGCCATTCATACAGGAAGCGCGGGGAATATACCAGTAGGAGACATCAACGAGTCTTGTTGCACTATAGCGATAAAAGCAATCAATACGACCTCATTTAGCGGCGGCCAGGACGAGCGGGATTTTCAAACCGTAGCAAAGAGCGACATCGACAATACAGCAGCCCCGTTAAAAGCGACCCTCGATCAGAGTATGCAGAATACAGTAAATGGACAACTCAAAAGCGGGGAAGTCCTCACTTCTCAACACTGTACCCTAACCACAACCGCCGATCACCAGCCAGGACAAGAGGCAAGCAGCGTAAAAGTTACCGTGTCCGAAACGTGTTCCGGTATCGCGTATAATTCCCAGGAATTAACGAGCAAGGTTTCACAGCTTTTAACCGCTCAGGCAAAAGCAAAGCTCGGAGTAGGATACAGCATGCTCGACACACCACAGGTAGAGGTTAGAGAAGCAACCACACAAAAAACTACCGTGTTTCTCTCATTCACCGCGCAAAGCGCGTGGATTTACGCTATAAGCCCGCAACAACAGCAAGCCATTAAAAAGCTCATTGCAGGGAAAACAACAGAACAAGCAACAGAACTTCTAAGCCGCTTACCAGGCATAGAGCGCGTATCCCTTACAACATCCGGTTTCGCAGATACCAGCCAGATACCCAAAGACATCTCCCACATTCACCTTGCGCTTTTTTACGGGTTATAGCTTCCCCCTGTAACAGCTTTTTTCACCCGTATTTACGCCGTGTACATGCTTTTGTAATGCATTTTTTAGCGCGTTTTTCGTAGGTAAGCCAAATATGAGCGGCCCGCTCCTCCCTGAAAGCCAGCAGGAGCGCGAGGAACGGATGAAGCACGTGGTCATCTTACCGGAAGAAGCCGACACAGCAAGAATAGCTTTGTAGGGCGTTACTGTGGAGCATGAGAGGGGCGGGAAATGATTCCGTCCCTCTGGGAAGTGAACGACATGCAGCAGATCATCACCGCAAAACTCAAGCTCATCACCACGCCAGAGCAGGTTGCCCCATTACGCGAGACGCAACTGGCGTATCGTGATGCGCTCAATGCGGTGAGTTCCTATGCGTTCGAGCAGGGCAAAACGAGCAGTGTGACCCGGCTGCATAAAGGGATGTACACCGAATTGCGGATTCGCTATGGTCTGCCATCCCAACTGGCCTGTAGTGTCGAGCGTCAGGTAGCCGCGACCTACAAAGGACTCTGGACCAAACTCAAGAAGAATGCCGAGCATCGTCGTGCGAAGATCACGAAGAAACGCTTCAAGGGTCTGGAACAGCCCCCGCACTACCACTCACCGACGGTTCAGTACACCTATGAGCGGGATTACACCTTTCAGCGCGACAGCCGGGTCAGCGTCGGGACCCTGGGCGGACGGATCAGTCTCCCCTACCAGGGCTACCATGAGCACATGGCGCTTATCCGGCAAGGAGCCAGCATTGGGGATGCAAAGCTCTGGTACGATAAACCAAAGAAAAGCTTCTATTTACTCGTTTCCCTCGCGGTTGAGGTGTCTGATCCGACTCCTGTCGACCTCCAAGAGGTCGTAGGGGTGGATGTGGGCATTCGCTATCTGGCTGTGACCTCTACTTCCACAGGCAAGACCCGTTTTCACCCTGGAAAACGAGTACGACACCAGGCCAACCACTACGCACGACTCCGTAAACGCTTGCAGCAAAAAGGCACTCGTGGCGCGAAACGTCGTTTGAAGCGGATCGAGCAACGAGAGAGACGGTTGAAAGCGCAAGCCAACCATTGTATCGCCAAACAGATCATCAAAGAGCACCCACATACCTTGATCGGACTAGAGAACCTCACCGATATCAGGGAGCAGAAAAAGCGCAGGAAGCGCAGACGGAAGAAGAACGGCAAGGGCTATGAACGGGTATCCTCCAAAGCACGCAAAGCCAATCGGGTGTACTCGCAGTGGTCCTTTGCCGAACTGCAAGCCCTGATCAGTTACAAAGCGGCGCTTGCGGGTCAGCTTTCGATCAAGGTGGACGCGGACTACACCTCACAGGCCTGTCCCATGTGTGGCTACCGGTCCCAGGAGAACCGCCCGGAGAAAGGGTTGCTCTTTGTCAACGGCCCCTGATGCCTCGGACCGTGAAGCCAAAGCGGCACGCCTGCAAAGGTATGCCGAGTTGCGGTGGAGTCCAGAGGTAACACAAGCCTCCGGCTTCTAGCCGGAGGTCGTTGACAAGAAATCTTCTCAACAAGCACATCCAAAAATTAAAAAACTTGTCACAAAATCGCCATGGGTGGTGTCTTATATTCGCTATGCATAGTTGAGCGTCAGAAATGATTAAAGGGAAAGAAGAGCATGTCGTCAGACAGAAGAAGAACGCCTCTCATCACATCTAGCGATGAGCAGTCGTTTGAAGCCATTTTTAAGCGCTACTATCCCTTGGTCTACCAGCTTGCCTACCGCTGCACAGGAAGACATGACGAAGCAGAAGATGTCGTGCAAGAGGTCTTCTTACGTTACTACCGTGTGCCACCTCAGGCCACGAGCGATGGAGAACAACGCGCCTGGCTCTGCCGGGTTGCCACCAATCTAAGCCTGAACGCGCTCCGCACAAGACAACGCCGCGCGCACCACGAGGAAGAGGCCGGCGAAATGAGACAGCAGAAAATGTCCGGGGACGCAGCACAATCTAATCCTGAGCAGCAGGTGCTTGCCGCAGAGCAAGCTGCATTCACACGAGCTATCCTCGCTGAACTGCCAGAACGGCAACAGACCTATCTCTTATTACGCAGTGTCGGCCTGAGTTACGTAGAGATCGCACAAGCCACAGGTGTTGCCCCAGCTTCTGTTGGCGCACTCCTGGCACGTGCTGAACGCGAATTTCGGAGAAGATATCATGAACGAGCGACAGCAAGAAAAGCCGAATAACCAGTGTTTAGATATGGGCCTCCTGGTGAGCCTTCGCGATGATGAGTTGAGCGCCAGCGAGCTGGCGCAAGCCAGGGCACATCTCGCTACATGTCCCGATTGTGCTGCCGATGAACGAGGCGTGGCCGGCACCGGTCGAGATGTGTATGATCTGCTCGCAGCCCTTGGCCCGCTCGCGGACGAGATACCAGACAGCGCAACCGTATTCGCTGCTATACATACCAGGCTCGACTCAGGGAGCGAACACGAGGAGCATCCCGAAACCTTGCAGGTAGTGGCACCACGTTATGCTAAGAGCAACAGGCGTCGCCGCTACGGGTGGCTGGCAGGCGCTGCCGCAGCCGTGTTGATCGCCCTGTTATTACTGCCAAATGCAGGAGCGCTGGCCTACCAGTTTCTTGCATTGTTTAGCGTGCAACAGTTCCAGCCTGTCAGCGTAGATCCGCAGAGTTTTAGTAGTGATCTCATTTCGTCCTTACGAGACTTCGGTAACATGCAGGTACAATACGAGACGGTACCAGCCAGCCTGCAACACCCGACTCAGGCTCAGGCAAGGCAGTGGATCCACTTTCCACTCTCGCTACCCAGCCGTCTACCGGCGGGAGTTGGTCAAACCATACACTTCACGCTGCTCGGCAGCGCCGATGGCACATTCACCTTCAATGTTGCGAAAGTACAGGCATACCTTGCACAGAGCGGGCAAAGCGGCATTCGTATACCTGCACAACTCGCTGGAGCAACATTCACCATCACCAGCGACACTGGCGTCGTCATCCATTACGCCGGTAATTGCCGCCTGGGAAGGGTGACTTCACTATTCTGTACCGGGGGAACCCCCTTCTACGCGGCAGAAATCCCCAGCCCGGTTGTGCAGGCAACCGGGAAGGCATCGCTCAAGGATTTGCGCGATTTTCTGCTCTCCCTGCCGAGGCTCGCGCCAGAGTTGCATTCTATGCTGCAACAGCTCGACCTGGAGCAAGGCATAGTACCTCTACCTGTTCCACGCGAAGTCGCCGCACAACAGATAACGGTTCATGGCGCGCCTGGAGTAGTATTAGTAGATAACTCCTTGAAAGTGGGTGGGCTCATCTGGCAGGAGCATGGTATTATCTACCTGATTGCCAGCGTTACAACAAGTAGCATGGACCTGCTGGACACGGCCAATTCGTTTGCCTGACCGATAGAACGGTCACGCAACTGTTCATATGATGCAATGTGTGCGAGGTCGGAATGAATTCCGACCTCGCCGTGAGGATACAGTATTGATGGAGAAAAAGGGCCTGGTGCCTGCGATAGAAGTAGAGGGTTTACGCAAAGTCTACCGCCATCTCGTGGCAGTAGACGATGTCAGCTTCGTCATGTATCACGGCGAAGCTTTTGGCTTTCTTGGTCCTAATGGAGCAGGGAAGAGCACGGTGGTAAAGATACTAACCGGGTTGGTCGCGCCAACACAAGGGACAGCGCGTGTGCTGGGAAAACCTGTCAGCGATCGAGAAACCCGCAAACGCATCGGTTACCTCCCAGAGCTTCCTAATTTCCACCGCTGGCTGCAGGCAGGAGAATTCCTCGAATTTCACGGGCGGCTCTATGGGCTGCGCGGCGCTCTCCTAGAAAAACGCTGCAAGGAAGTACTTGCGCTGGTCGGTCTAGCAGGACGAGAGCATCAAAGGCTAGGGACATTCTCCAAAGGCATGCTGCAACGCATTGGACTGGCTCAGGCCATCCTTAATCAACCAGACCTGGTGCTGCTTGACGAGCTTGTCTCAGGGCTTGACCCTGTTGGCCAGCGCGATATGCGCGAACTCCTGCGGCAGTTGAAGGCCGGGGGTATGAGTATCTTTCTTAATTCGCACCAGTTGGCAGACGTGGAAGCCCTGTGTGATCGCGTGGCTATCATCAACCAGGGGCGCATTCTGAAAGTTGGGGCGCCGCACTCTTTATTCGACGAGCCACTGACCATAGAGGTACGTGTAGACGCCGTAAGCAAGCAACTGCTGCACAGGCTCGGCTCTGTGGCGCTTGCCGTACGGCAGGACGAAGTGGAGCCTTGTCGTCTCCTGGTCGAGGTGCAGAACGACGAGGCTACCGCAGATGTTGCTGCTATCGTGCACGAATGTGGAGCGCGACTCTACACCCTGGCACCCCACCAGCGTTCATTGGAACAACTCTTTTTACGCACTATTGACGCATCCAATATTTGAATGTAGAGGCTGATGCGCGACCCGTAATCTAAGAGCCGCGTAGGGGCGGGAGAGGTGCGGACGGGTGGTGGGGATGCTTGCATCGCCCCCTTGCAAGTAACAAGTTGTAGCTTTGACTGCATATTCCTATAAAGTTGAGGCAACAGTGCCATGTATGGAGGTAAATGCAATGCCATTATTGCTGATTGCCCGTTTCACCTTACAAGAAGCTATACGCCGCCGGCTCTTCCTGGCGGTCATCATCCTGAGCGCCTTACTGCTGGTGGCATTCATCATCCTCTTGAGCGTAGCCATTAATTTTTTTCAATCTCAGAGCGCCACAGCGAACGGGGGTAATCTCAGTCCGCAGCTATTCTTAATCAGTGGTGGTGTTTTCTTTGATATACTGATGATCTGGATGATCTACCTGCTGAGTAGTTTGCTGACCATCGTCCTGACCGCCGGTACGATCTCTGGAGAGATCGAGGCAGGCACGTTTGCAGTGATCGTGCCAAAGCCGATCAGCCGCGCCGAAATTGTGATTGGCAAATGGCTCGGCTCTGCGCTTATCTTAGTCGTCTATACGGCGCTCATGTTTTTCGCTCTCTTAGCCGTAATCTACTGGAAAACAGGTTACTGGCCGCCGCAAGCTTTCAGCGCTCTTGGCACGCTCGCACTCAGTACGCTGGCACTGCTGGGGCTTACAACGCTGGGCAGCGCCTTCGTGCCCACGATAGTCAATGGCGCGATTGCACTGGTGCTCTTTATTGGGGCGCCAACAGCGAGCATCGTCCAGTTCGTTGTGCAGGTCATCACACCGGCGCAAAGCCAGGGGCTGCAAAACATCGCAACCGTCATCAACCTGATCATACCGACCGATGCCCTCTGGCACGGCGCCTCATTCTTCCTGCTCCCGTCTGAGAATATCTTCCCAATCCTGGGGCTATCAACGAGAAACTTCAATACGCCTTTCACCTCTACACAGCCGGTAGCAACGGCACTACTGATCTGGGTAGCATTCTACATTCTCGTGCTGCCCCTCATCGCCGTCTTGCGCTTTCAACGCCGTGACCTCTAGCGGATGACTACACAGGAACTGTGCGCGAGGCGCCATTGGCCGGCCCGAAAATAAAATCCATCGCTCCAGGCGCGTAGCGCTCGACTATCTCTTCGGTAATGGCATTGGCACGGCAGATTTCACCAAACAGGCTGGCGCTACTGCGGGGTGTGCGCTCTTGCGTTTGAGGATCAAGCTCAATCAGGCCAAAGCGCACCCCCCACCCTTCGGCCCACTCGAAGTTGTCCACCAGCGACCAGTGCAGGTAGCCTTTCACTGGTATGCCCTCGCTGATCGCACGGTAGACCATTGCCAGGTGCTCCAGGATTGCCCTTGGCCGCCGGTCATCGACTGCATCGGTAAAACCGTTCTCGGTAATGTACAAGGGCTTATTACCGCGTGTGTTGCGATAGACGGACTTCAGCACGCGATACAGGCCATATGGATAAATCTCTCCGAAATCGATTCCTCTTCCCGGGTCATTGCGCATACTATCAGGACGTATAAAACGCCGCCCAAAAACTTCACCGGGATTGGTTGGGTCGAAACGCACCAACTCGCGGGTATAATAGTTCACCCCGTGAAAATCGCGGGATCCAGGAGCATGTGCAATCGGGGACAATAAAAAATTTAGAGGAAATGGGAAGCGGCCCGTCTCCGCAGCAAGCAATGGTGCCCAATTAAAGAATGTATCCTGCATTCCCGAGATACTTCGATCAAGCGGCGAAAGCTCATTCGCAGGATCTAAAAGATGATAGGACAGGCAATAGCCAATCTCCGCCTGCGGCTGCAGCCCGCGAATAGCATAGAACGCCTCGACATGGGCCTGAATCAAGTTGCGCAAAACGCGCAAGGCGCGTATCCCATCATGTTCGCCAGGAGGGAATAGGCCCATCACATACCCCTCGAACGCATACACGTTTGGTTCGTTGACCGTCATCCAAAAGTCGCAGAGGTCTCGCAGGCGCTCTACAACATAGGTGACGTAGCGTACGAAATAATGAATGTTGGCCTGGTTCGTAAAGCCGCCACGGTCAGTAAACCACAAGGGGTCAGTAAAGTGATGCAGCGTCACGATAGGCTTTATGTGGCGCCTATGTAAATCTGCGAGCATCGCCCGGTAACGCTCTAAAGCGGCGCTATCCCATTGCCCCTCCGCCGGCTCAATGCGGCTCCATTCAAGGCTCAGCCGTAATGCGTTGTTCTCCATCTGTTCGGCCAGCGCAAAATCATGTTCTGCATGCCGCCACCAGTCGCACGCATCCCCACACTTGTCGCCTGTGAGGATATGTCCTTGCTGCTCCCAGCGATACCACTGGTTGTTGGTATTGCCACCCTCACATTGATGCGATGAAGATGCTGTTCCCCACAAAAATCCCTCGGGAAAACGGAGAATACGCTGCCTTTGCAATGCCATACCAGAAACTCCTCGACTTTGAAAGATGTTCAGGCTATTAGCATTGTACCATACCTGCTGCTAGCAACTGGTTGTTTCCCATGAGAATCAGCCAGGGGTCTCTCTTGGGAGACGAGATGCGCTTTCGCTATTTATATGCCACCACCCCATATGCCTCTGCGCGCCGCACTACGCGCGAGAAGCCAGCTTCCTGCAAGCGCCGCATTACGCCGCGTGTGACGCTGCCACTGGCCTTACTGTTGGGGTCGCCGATATAGTGGAAGAGCCGCCCGCCTCGCTTGAGGATACGATAGAGTTCATGATAGAAAGCGCCGGAGTAAAGTTCACCAGCCAGTTTCAAGGTTGGGGGATCATGCATGATGCGGTCAAAGCTCTTGTCGGCAAAGGTTGGCACCACTTCGTAGGCATCTCCCATCACCTGCATGATTTTGGGATTGGCGAAGAGTTCCTGCGACCAGGGATTCAGGTGCGCAATGGCCTGCACGCCCGGATCAAGCTCGATGGTGGTCACGCTCTCAGCGGTTCTGGCAGCCAGGATGGCCGTATAGCCCAGGCCCGTCGCCGTGTCGAGCACGGACCCGCTCACCGGGGCGAGAGACGCGATCATGCGCTGCGCGTGCTGCCAGGGATCAAGCTCTTTGATGCGATGCATCACGAAGCCAGCGATCAGCATACTGGGAGCGCCCCGCGTAGGCAACAGACTGCATAAGCGGTTGGTCTCTGCCGAAAAAACCTGGATAGCCTGAATCCCCTGCCCCGCCACGGTATAGCAATTGCCCTCAGACTGGCTGATCTTCTCGATACTGCTCCAGTCGAGTTGCTCACCGCCTGGGAAAGTTACGCCCTCTGTGATCAGCGTCACACTGGAAGTCGTCATGCCAAGGTCAAGCGAGGTTTCGACGACGACCTGGCCGCGCTTGCGCGCCTCTAGCAGTGGCCGCGTCTGGATGTAGGAGAGAATCACAGCCATAGAGGAACCTATTCCTTTTGTTCCTCAACGAGTTCGTAGGGCTGCCCAACTATTTTACGATCCACAGGCCATCCTCCATTTGATTTCACAGCAACAATATCGCTAGTCCCACGCGGCCCCTAGAGCCGCGAGCCTATCGTAATACTCGATGCGACTAACCCACTCCTCGGGCCAGGCAGCCATGCCGAGATGCGCACCTGCAAAGGCTCCGGCGAGGCAGGCGATAGAATCGGAGTCACCGGCAGTGACAGCGGCACGGCGAATGGCTGCCACTGCATCAGCAGGGAACATGAGGAAGCACAGCAGTCCGGTAGCGAAGGCTTCTTCTGCAACCCATCCTTCTCCCGTGGCCATACATGGGTCACTCTCGCGATCCATCACTTTCAAAGCGCTATCTAGACGGTCAAGCACTGCCAGGCATTCGTCCCAGCCACGCGCGATAAACTCCTCCGGCGATTTGACGCCTGTACGTTGCCAGAGCGGGCCGAGCCAGTCAGCGTGATAAACATGCCGCTGGCTCACGGCATAGGCCCGTACTCGGCCAAATAACCCTTCGGGGCCACCGCCTGCTGCGAGATCTGCGATAGCGAAAGCGGTGAGGTCGGAGGCAGCGAGCCCAGTAGGATGTCCATGTGTTAAGGCGGCTTGAAACTGGGCGATGGCCGCGCGGGTTGTGCCTTCTTTCCCGAGCGGCAAGAGCCCAACGGGCGCGACACGCATGTTGGCTCCACATCCCTTTGACGAGGCGATGGTGGCCTCGTACCACGATAACCCCCGTTCCAGGTTTGCGCACGCGCGCATACAGGTCACGCCGGGGGCGCGGTTGTTATCGGGGCTGTTGTTCCAGAGGATGAAGGCACGTCGTAGAGGTTCTTCGAGGGTCGCTGCTGTATAGGGACGTGCCGCTTTAAGCAGCGCCTCGCCAACAGCCAATGTCATCTGCGTATCGTCGGTGACGAGGGCAGGATTGCCTGCTGGTTCCAACGGCCCACGCGGCGGAAAACGATGCAGAATTTCTGCCACGTTCATAAATTCTGTTTTAGCGCCAAGCGCGTCGCCAAGGGCGAGACCGAAGAGGGCGCCGGAGGCGCGGCGTATGCCATTTTTGGATGTAGAATTGTACCTGGTAGCCATCAGCCCACCTGCTTTCTCGATTGTTTTTGTTTTGCCTTCTCCCACAAGCCAAAAAGGGCGACCTCAAAGAGGCCGCCCTTCTTTAGCACTGATTTTACCGTATACACTATTCGCGGATGCCTCGTGCCGGCAGCGGACGCACCAGGGGACTCATCACCGGCACCTCCTTCTTACCGCGGGGCAGGCGCTGGCGCACCAGGTAGTTCGGAGCAACCGCCAGGTCACCTTTCTCAAGCGTCACATCGGGGCCAAAGCGATTGAAGAACGACAGCTCGAAGTTCGGCGTCTCACCTAACGCACCGTGAGGACAGACCTCTACGCAGTCACCGCAGAAGATACAGCGGTCCAGTGCGAAAGCGTAGCGTTTCAACGTACGCTCAGCCATCATCAGCGACCCGGTAGGACAGACCTGCACACAGGCGCCGCACGAGACGCAGTCCGTATCGTGCAGGCTGACATTGAACGGCGTGGAGACGATGGTGTCGAAGCCTTTACCGAACATACCGTAGCAGTCTGGACCAATCACATCATGACAGACACGCACGCACTGCGTACAGTTGATGCACTTGTTTGGATCGCGCAGGATAAAGCTGTGCGACATGTCAATCTCGTAGTCGTGATAATCGCTCGGCTCGCCGTCATGGAAGCGGTTATCAGCCAGGCCATGCTCAATGCTATACTTTTGCAAATCACACTGCCCTGCTGCCGGGCAGGCGCACTGCAAACAACGAGCCGATTCACGCTCGGCCTGCTCCTGCAGGTAGCCCAATTCGATCAGTTTGAAGTTACGCTTGCGTTCCTCGTAAGGCAGCATCGGCATTTTGACTTTCGGCTCGACCGGCTTATACGGCACGATGTCGAAGAGATCAGGCTTGCGCTCTTCGAGTTCCAGGCGACGAGCCACTTCGTTCATGTCCTCGCCATTGAGGAAGGCATGCATCGAACGTGCAGCCAGCTTACCCTGGCCTACACATTCAATGATCGTCTTCGCACCCAATTGTGCATCACCGCCTGCGAAGACGCCCCAGCGGTCTGTCATGAAGTTATGTGGATTCGTCTGGATGGTTCCCCGTTTAGTCCACTTCACGCCGGACTTTTCATCGAGATCGGTTACATCCGGATTCTGACCGAACGCTGGAATGATGGTGTCGCATTTAATCACAAATTCCGAGCCTGGAATTGGAACGGGACGGCGGCGGCCACTGGCATCCGGCTCGCCCAGCTTGTTCCTGACAAACTCGATGCCCGCTACCTTTCCATTCTCAACGATGACTCTGGTCTGCTGGACATAGAATATCAATTCCGTGCCCTCAGCCTGAGCGTCCTCAATCTCATCCATCGTCGCCGTCATCTCTTTGATAGAACGGCGATAGCCAGTGTGGACCTTTGCCCCCAGGCGTAAGGAAGTGCGCGTGCAGTCAAATGTAGTAAACCCACCACCAAGGACAACAACCTCGCGCCCCTCCTGGACGGGCACGGGTTTACCCTCCACCTTTTCCGCCAGGAACTGGATGGCGTTTACCACACCCTCTGCATCTTCACCTGGCACGCTTAATGGGTTACTGGTCCAGGCTCCAATACCGATATAGACAGCGTCGAAGCCCTGCGCAAAGAGATCATCGATGGTGAAGTCCTGGTTCAGTTTGACGTTCAACTGCAGGTCAACGCCCAGGTCCCACACATGCTGGATTTCGCGGTCCATTAAGTCTTTCGGCAAGCGATATTCAGGGATACCGTAACGCAGCATGCCACCCGGCTGAGGCATCATCTCGAACACCTTGCAGTAGTGGCCTTTCAGCGCCAGGTAATAGGCTGCTGTGAGGCCGGCAGGGCCTGAGCCAACAATAGCGATTTTCTTACCTGTAGACGGATCTTGCGGATACGGATGTGGAGGATCGAGCAGGCAAGTTTCGGCAGCATGACCATGCATGCGGCAAATAGCAATTTCTTCTTCGACCAGCGCGCGGCGGCAGGCCTTCTGGCAGGGAGCCGGGCATGTCAGGCCCAGGATATATGGGAACGGCAGCACCTCTTTGACCAGCCGTGCGGCCTCTTTCATCGAACCCTTAGCAATCAGCTCCAAATAGCCGGGGATATCAATATGCGTCGGACAATCTATCTGGCACGGCGGCTGGCAATACGCATTGTGATCGGAGAGCAACATCTCCAGGTTGGTGCGGCGAATGTGGAACAATTCGTCCGAATTCGTGGTGACCACCATGCCCGGGAGAGCCGGAGTCGTACACGAGGGCAGGGGCTGTTTCACGCCTTCGATGTGCACCAGGCACATGCGACAGGTGGCCGTTGGCTCCAACTTTTCATCATTACACATATTTGGAATATCTGTAATGCCGTTGTCGATCGCCACGCTCAGCAGTGTCTGATTCTCATAGGCGTGCACAGTCTTCCCATCGATGGTGAGCGTAAAGCTGGGTTGCCCAACTTCATTGCGCGCCATCATAGCCTGTGCCTCTTGCACTATTGGATTGAGATTATCTCGGATTGATATAGCCATGTAGTTCCTCTTCCGAGTTTCAAAGTCTATGGTAAGACATGTTTCGTAACAAAACGATGAGAACGCATGGGAATACAGCTACCTGTCGGACACTCCATTTCTTCAACGTGCTTGCTGAAATGGTCGGGCCAATAGCGTTTGGCCGTTTTCAGCGCATTTGGCGCGTGGATGCCAAAGCCACACAATGACCCGTCTGGTATGTAGACGGCAAATTCATCCAACATATCTAGATCTGACTTGACACCAAGATCGCTGATTACCCCCTCAAGGATTCCCGTGATACGTTTCATGCCTATACGACATGGAACACATTTACCACACGACTCTTTACTAAGGTATCGGCTGCGCTCAGCTGCCCAGGCCACCATGCAGGTATTGGCCGGGAGCAACTCTATGACGCCCGAGCCTACGATAGCGCCAGCTTCCTCCAATGGATCGTAGTCAAAGGGCGTGTCGAGTAAAGAGGTAGGCAACGCGCCGCCTTCCGCGCCGCCTACAACAACGGCGCGCAGGTCACTCTCGGGCCGGCTATACCCAGCATGCCGCAGGATTTCACGCAGGGTAGTCCCGAAAGGCACCTCCACGACCCTCGGCTCGCTATCAGGCACGTAGTCATACACCGTCAAAACCTTCGTACCGCCCGTTGTAGCGGTACCCACGCTGGTAAATGCTGCCGCTCCCTCACGCACGATGACCGGTACATTCGCTAAGGTCTCGACGCAGTTGATTGCAGTGGGCTTGTCCCAGAGGCCGTACTGAGCAGGATAAGGAGGACGCTGTTCGGGCATACCACGACGCCCTTTAATTACGGCGATCTGGACGGTCTCTTCCCCGCCCATGAATCCCAGGTCTACGCCCAGGACGTTGATCGTACAACTGAAATCAGTGCTTAAAATATCGCGTCCGACCAGGTTGGCGTCAAGCGCTTCCTTCAACGCTCGCTGTACTGAAGCGATCCCCTCGAGATAGAGGCTGCGCGTGAAAAGATAGGCTTCCGATGCGCCGACTGCGTAAGCTGCGAGCACGATGCCTTCAATCACCTGGTGCGGGTTGCGCTCTAACATGGTTCGCACAGCCCAGGAACGAGGATCGGCATCGTAAGCATTGCAGATCACATATTTGATAGTGTCGTCCTGGCGACGCACAATGCGCCATTTTTCGCCGGCCGGGCGGCCGGCGCCACCTCGCCCGCGCAGTTTGGCATCGAGCACTTGTTGAATAACCTGCTCTGGAGTCTGCTGGCGTACAGCATTCTCCAAAGCACTGTAACCACCGGCGCTGCGATAAGAGCCTAGCGAGCGTATATCAGGCTCGCCCCTCCGCCGGATGATACGATACGTTGCATCAAAATCAGGCATCTGGTTGCCTCACATGATTAATATTCCCGAATACACCTCGTGTAGCGGGTGATAATCCCCGTTCAGGTTGATCGTCGCGTTTGACGCCTAGCACAGCAGGCGCGGGCTTGAATTTCGGGCTCATCGTGGCGATACCAAAGATATCACTCAAATCTACTCCTCGCACCTGCACAATGCGCTTGGCTGCCTGCAAAGGCATATAGCCGTAGATGTCCATCACGGCGTCCAGGAGTGTCGGGAGAGCACCGGCTTCTTCCGGCCAGGTTTCCAGCAGCTCATCAACCTTACTGAGATCTATTTGTGGCTCCAGGTAGTCTTTGACCGGCATGGCTACGCAGGGAGCAACCGGCTTGTTGAAGTACTCCACGGCATATTCGGATACGCGAGTAACGTAGTAGCCTGCCTTTGAAGCGCCCGACGCGGGTGGAATCCTATGCGACGTATATTTCTCAGCGCCCTCACGAATATAAGACACAAACCAGGGCCGCTCTTTAAATCTATTCATCGGTTCAAAATCTATGGTGATGGCACGCGGTGGACAAGCTTTTTCGCAGAGCAGGCACGCTTCGCATTTCAGATTATAGTCTGTCTTGAGACCTTCTTCGGCGATGAGTTGGATCAGTCCACGACTGCGCGGTGGCAGTTTGGGCTTCTCGTAGGGATATAGCCGGGTCACTTTGGGCCGGAAGAGGTGGCTAAATGTCAACCCCATTCCTTCGAGTATGCCACGCATAGACTACACCTCTATTTCCTGCTCGCCACGTAGTTTCAAACCCTGCTTCGCTATTTTTTCGCGCAGCTTGAGCAGACCTTCAATCAGAGCCTCTGGACGCGGAGGGCAGCCGGGAACATAGACATCTACCGGGACGATGGTATCGACCCCCTGGACGGTGTAGTAACTGTCGTAGAATTCACCGCCCGAGTTCGCGCACTGGCCCATGCTGATGACCCACTTCGGCTCCGGCATTTGCTCATAGAGCAGGCGCAGGCGCGGGCCCATCTTAATCGAGACCGTTCCCGCCACGATCATCAGGTCCGCCTGGCGTGGACTGGAGCGAAAGACCTCGGAGCCAAAGCGCGAGAGGTCGTAATGCGCCTGTGCGCTTGCAATCATCTCGATAGCGCAGCAGGCCAGGCCATAGCCCAGGGGCCAGACCGATTTTGAGCGTGCCCAGTTCTGCGCCCACTGCAGCATATCCGCTAAACTGGTGATCTGAACGGGCAGTTCTTGATCTCCTGGAATGTACTCATGGGGCCCTTTTGCCATAGCAATTGGCACGGGCTTGCGTCGTAGAGTAGTTAACTCCGGTGCGCTCCCATTTCCTTTTTTTTCACTGCTCATGATGTAAAACTCCTGTGCAAAGGTTTAGCAGCACCTATTGCTCGGTTAGTATTCTTGTGGAGTCTAAAAGCAGAAAAGAGAACGATTCATACGTCTCCCTGCCCGTTTTTAATTATAGCACGATTTACCTGCCCATGCTACCAGTGAGGCCCCGTCCTGCTGGTTTTTCACGACCAAACTCGGGAAGGCGCGTGTCCCCGTCCTGTAGGGACAAGGGGCGGATGAGGGGCAGGGTGGGGGCCTGGTGCTTGTCCCTGGTCGCTATGCGATTCGTTGGGGTTCCGTGAGGCAAGAGGGTCGCACCCCAACCAGGACAAGCACCAGGCCCCCTCATCCACCCCACCCCGCCCCTTGTCCCTACAGGACGCGGGACGCACATTTCCCGATGCGATTGTCAACCATCATCAGGACGCTGGGGACGCAAGCGTTCCGATGGTGCAATTACCCGATGCGATTGTCAACCATCATTAGGACCCTGGGCCGCAAGCACCTCAATAGAGATGATTACCCAATTCGGCCGTCAAAATTCATTAGGGGCGAGGGTGGTGAAGCGGGGAAGGGAGGGCCTTGATGGTCGCCCGCCGTCCCCCTACACACCGTTTTTCACAGGTTGATAGCTCTTGCGATTAAGTTGACCCGTAGGTATAATGGCATAAACAGAGACCTTTGGCCACGGTTCCCGGATCAATATAAATTTGACAGATATTCAAAATATCATATACAATCCTGGCAGGTTTTGATTAAGAAGGTTATTAATGTAGGTCCTTTGTAGTGCGAAAGAGAAAACATAATGATGCCAAAATACACCATTATCCTTGAGCCCGATACCGAAGAAGGTGGGTATACTGTAACGGTTCCTGCATTGCCGGGGTGTATCACACAAGGAGAAACCATAGAGCAATGCATTGAGCGTGCTCAAGAAGCGATAGCTGGCTACATTGAGAGCCTGAGAGCCGATGGCGAACCAATTCCCGTGGAGACCGAGCGTCCACAGATGATCACAATTGACGTAGCTGCATAGGTAAAGATTAAATGAGAACATACTCCATCGCCGTCTTACCGGGAGACGGAATTGGCCCGGAGGTCATCGAGCAGGCCGTGCGAGTGCTGCAAAGCGTGGGCACTCGTTACGGGCATACATTCAACTTGCAGCATGCCCTGGTGGGCATTGCCGCTATTGAGGCTGAAGGCGACGCCATCTCCGACGCTACCATGCAGCTTTGCCAGCAAAGCGATGCCATATTATTTGGCGCAATTGGCGGCCTACCCCCCTTAGAGGGGCCAAATTCGAAGGTCCGGCCGGAACGCGCGCTCCTGCGTCTGCGCAAGGAGCTGGCGCTCTTCGCCAATTTACGCCCGGTAAAACCCCTGCATGCCCTGCTCAATGCTTCTTCTATCAAGCCTGAAGTGCTGCGTGGAACGGACCTGCTGGTAGTACGCGAATTGACAGGCGGCCTCTATTATGGCAAACCGAGTGAAATTCGCGAGACCCCGCAGGGCACAGAGGCCATTGATACGCTGATCTACACAGAAGCAGAGATTCAGCGTATTGTACACACCGCATTCGAGCTAGCTCGCGGCAGGCGTAAAAAGGTGACCTCGGTGGATAAAGCCAATGTACTCAGTTCTTCACGGCTGTGGAGGCGCACGGCAGATCGCGTTTCCGCAGATTATCCCGATGTGGCCCTTGAACACCTCCTGGTGGATACCTGCGCTATGCAGTTCATACGACAACCCGCCAACTTCGATGTTATCGTCACCGAGAACATGTTTGGAGATATTCTTACTGACGAGGCTTCAATGCTGGCAGGCTCTATGGGCATGCTTCCATCCGCCAGCCTGGGTACACGTAAGACAGCACACGGCCTCTTTGGTCTTTATGAACCAATTCACGGCTCTGCTCCCGATATTGCAGGGCAAGGGAAAGCCAACCCTATCGCGGCGATATTGACCGTTGCATTGATGCTGCGCTTTTCTTTCGGGCTGGAGCAGGAGGCACGGGCTATCGAGGCCGCTGTGGAGCGCATAATCGAGGCTGGTTATCGCACCGAGGATTTGCGTGAGGCAGGCAAAGAAGTGGTGGGGACGCAAGAGATGGGCAAGTTGATAGCAGATACTGTAGCTGCTTAACGGTACTGTCTATGTGATGACAAACCGGATATCGGGATGCGCTGGGCCGTAGCCTAACCCATCATTGGTTTGGGACAGGGGCCTAAAGTACGCAACTTGGCCTTGACACCCGCAAGCTGCCGCTCGATATCCGCGCGTTCCTTGCTTTCTGGCTCTTTTCCCTGCCCCTCGGCCTGCATTTGGGTGAGTTTCGCTTCCAATGAAGCAAGCTCGTCGAGGAGAGACTGGCGCTGTACATACCAGCGTGTTACAGCACGTTCAACGCCCATGTACGGCTGCCTTTCAGATCATCCCCCTATCGTACAGTTGCACCATAGACTAGCGAGTTGAGGATATTGATCAGTTCTTCATCCTGGTATGGCTTGACCAGGTAAGCGTTCGCACCGAGCTGCATGGCATGCTGTTGATGCTTCGTGGCAGCGCGCGAGGTTAATATAACCAGGGGAAGCGTCCTATATTGCTCCTGCGCACGCACCGTGGCCATCAATTCATAGCCATCCATGCGCGGCATCTCGATGTCTAGCAACACAGCGGCCGGGGTCTCCTGTGTGATCATTTCCAGAGCTTCAACCCCATCGCGAGCAGCTTGCACCTCCCAACCATGCTGCTTGAGCATGTTCCCTACCACACGGCGCACGCTTGGGCTATCATCGACAACGAGAATATGCTTGCCGCGAGACGGAGCAGCAGGCCTGGCCGGCGGTCTCGTGGACACGGTCGTAGCGCGGCTCTCCGTGGGCGGCTCAACACTCGCACGAGTACTCGCCTGGAGCGCTTGCTTAGCCGCTTCCTCGCTACGCGTCAGGACGCCCGCAGTTCCAGGCGTACCGGTACGAGATGAGAGCAACTCTATCAATTCAAGGATCAGTACCACACGCCCATTACCAAGCACCGTTCCACCTGCAACGCCATGGACATGGCGCAGGTGCGGACCCAGGTTCTTCATCACTATATCCATCCTGCCGCTGATCTCATCAACTACCAGGGCCACGCGGTGACGATCAGTACGCACAAGTAGTATTGGAGCCTTTTCGTCAGGTTCGCCTATCGGAAGTCCCAACAGGGTTCCAAGGAAATTCAGGGGATAGAGATCATTTTGCACAATGATTGCCGGCCTTCCGCCAAAAGTCGATTGTTTGAAGTTATCCACACGCCCAATAGCCTCGACCATTACCGTCGGGATGGCAAACTGCTGCTCACCGACAAGCACCAACATGGCGTTTTGGATGGCCAGGCTGGTTGGGAACTTCATGGTGAACGCCGTTCCCTGGCCAGGCATTGATTCGACCTCAAGCGTTCCTCTCAAGCGTGAAACACTATCGCGTACCACATCCAGACCCACACCACGACCACTTTCTTCGCTCAGGACTTCGGCAGTTGAGAAACCGGGTCGGAAGATCAGTTCTATCACTTCGCCATCACTGAGCATTTGATCTGGACGAATTAAGCCGCGCGCAACTGCTGCACTACGTACGCGCTCCGGGTCTATACCGGTGCCATCGTCACGTACAGTAATGACGACCTGGTTGCCTTCATAGGCAGCGGAGAGCTTAATCTGTCCTGCCGCAGGTTTGCCTCTTTGCAGGCGCACCTCGGGTGTCTCAATAGCGTGGTTTACTGCATTGCGCATAAGATGCAACAGCGGCCCGGCTATCTCCTCGATCACTGTACGATCAACTTCTGTTTCCTGGCCCTCCAGTACAAACTCGAATTCTTTATGCTGTTTCAAGGCTACCGCACGTGCTGTGCGATAGAGACGGGGAATCATGGTCGAGAGTGGTACCAGGCGCGCTTTCATTAAGCGATCCTGGAAGGTCGTGCTTAAACGATTCTCACGGCCAAAGACACTTTCACAGTCACGGATAATGGCTTCCATCTCATTGCTGAGGGTTGTCATATCCGAGATACCTTCACTCAGTCCACGAGCCAGTTGATGGAATTCGGTGTAGCGATCAAGTTCCAGTTCATCGAACTCGGCCAGGTGCGAAGCCCCAGCCCTGTTAGCGGGGTTCTTGCCATTACCGCCAAAGTTATACCCCATGCTTTGATCGCCCTGACCGGGCATGACCTGCACCGAATGACCGCTCGGCAAGGTGGCGGCTTCAAAACGGCTCTCCAGTTTTTGTCCCACATCGCGCAGACGAGTGCTGCTGACGCTGGCATCGGATACAAGCCGCATCAGGCGCTGCAGGCGCTCTTCCAGGACGCTGCGGTTGACAAGCAGTTCGCCGAAGAGGTTTACCAACTCATCAAGCTTGTGAAGAGGTACACGCACACTGAGGTCGCCACGAGCGGCTTGTTGCATCCCTGACTGGGTACCGGCAACCACGTTCGTAACCGCTGCATCCTCTATAATAATAGCGGCGTTCTCCTCTATTTCGGCATCAATCTCCTCGTCAACTGCAATGGGCGGGGAAGTCTGTTCACCCAGTAACTCTATATAGCGAGTGCGTAGAACCTGTACTGCCGCCATATTTTCTTCGTTGCTTCTCTCACCATTGATAAGCAAATCGAGGGCTTCAGCAGTGTCCAGGATCAGGCTGACAACGGTTGGCGAGACTGTGATAGCCCCCTCCATCACACTATCGAGCAGATCCTCTGAAATGTGACAGAGGTCGGCGATAGCACGAAATCCCATCATGCCTGCTGCGCCTTTAAGTGTGTGGGTAGCACGTCGTATGCCCTGGATGGGATCATGATCAGTGGGAGAGTTTTCCAGGTCAGCCACATACATACTGATCGTTTGCAGGTGTTCTTCCGCCTCCAGGCGGAAAATCTCAGTAGCCTCTTCGCCGAGATCACCAACTGCGGCCACGGTTGTTTGGGGTGGGGCTACAGGGCCTGTTGGCCAGGCCTTGGCCGGAGGTGTCCCAGGCAACGGAGCTGCAAACATGTCAGGGAGCGACTGAGTAGCAGAGGCCAGCATCTCTTCACTTTCGCCGGTGAGCTGGCTGAGAAACTCACGACGCACATCAATTTCTATTTCATTGCGCAATCGGGCTTCAATCTCTGGCAGTGTTTCTCGCTGCTCTGAACCGGCGACGCTCATTTGCAACTGTCGCTTGGCCTCGAACTCCTTAAGGATTTCATTGCGTATTTGTCGTTCTAATTCGGCGCGTGCCGCGAGTGTGAACGGGCGATTTTCGTATTCGCGCCGTAACTCCTCGCGCACCTTGGCTTCCATCTCGGCACGCAGAGTTGCAAGATCCCCCCGGCGCTCAAAAGTCACGCGCTCACGCACGGTACCTGCCTCACGAGCAACTTGCATCTCCCAGGGTGTCCAGCCAGGATCATGGGTAAGATGAGCGGAAAGATTTGATTGCACCTGCTCAAAGACATCACCGCACGCTTCTATCGTGCTGTGCAACTGCTGCAATGTGTCCTGCACCTGCTCCTCTGTGATCTCCATGCTACTGGTCATCTGTGTGAGCAAACCGAGCACCATTTTGAGTTTGGTATTGGCAACCCACATGACCGATAATGGAAGATATCGTCTCACCTGTTCGGGACTGTTGCGCAAATTGAGGCCCATGGCCTTCCCGGCCCATTCCTCCATGCGATCAAGTGCGTCTTTAGAGCCATCCAGGAAACTCTTGAACTCAATACGTTGTCCTTCAATAATCGAGACTACCAGGCGCAACTGCGTGAGCGTTCTCTTCAAAGACGATGTCTGCTCTGCCAGCACCTGGGATTCTTCTTGCAATTCACTATAGACCTGCACTGGTGACGGCTGGTTTTCGCGCTGAACAGACCTTGTTGAGGCCGCTTCAGGTTGTGTTAACTCGTGCTTGATCTCAGCTTGCGCAGCAGTGGCAGCCAGCATCTCCAATGCGCTCGGCTGGACCGGCTGGGCAGGCGCAGCAACTTCAGGTTTGACAGGTTGCTGTGGCTGGGTATCCTGGGTGGAATCCACATATGGTTCCTCCGGCCAGGAAATCTCTTCTCCCTCAGCCAGGCTAGGTGTGCGGAATGAGGCTAACATTTCATCGAGAGATGTAATAGCAGGCTCCAAGGAAAGTGCGGCGCTTGCGTCTAGCAGAGCTTGCTGCTCATCAATGGCAGGCTTGCCATCCTGGCTGTGCGCAGCCGCCTCCATCATCACACGATACTGTGAATAATCAGCATCATCTTCTGCTATCACAGCATCCTCGTTGATGCCACTGTGAATACCGCCCAGGAGCCGGTGCATGCGAGCAAGAGAGCGCTGCAAAAGCCCAATAGTGGGAGGATCAAGCGCAGCCAGATCATCCATGACATCGCCCAGGATATCTTCCATACCATGAGCGACATGTGCAAGTCCTGGAAAGTCCATCATCGAAGCGGAGCCACCAATGGTATGAGCGCGACGATATGTCTCTTCGAGCGCCTCCATGTCCTCAGGGGTGTGCGCTAAACGCTCGAGATTTGCCTGGATTTCCGGCAAATAACTATTTACTTCCTCGATAAACGAATCGAGGACCGATAGTTTATCAAATGAATTTGACATGCTACGCGCACCCACCCATTCTAGTTTCACGGCAAGGGAAGCAAAGCTTCACCAAACTGAAACTCAGTTTGCTACTGTCCCTGGTGTCCATTGTTAGGGAAAGGCACCTGGTCCTGACCAAATGACTGATCCTGCTGAGGGTTTCTCCAACGCTGGCGAGCCGACAGCGGCTGCTGCGGTCCAAAGCTTTGTTGCGGAACTCCCTGACCCTGGTTTGCAAAGGGAAATGCCGCCGGATTCGAACTCCCGAATCCAGCTTCAGGCCTGGAACCAAATTGTTGTTGCCCACCAAAACCTTGTTGACCTTCGAATCCAGCCATCTCACCGAAAGCAGGTTGACTACCGAATTGCTGCCCCTCGAATCCCGGTTGACTTCCAAATTGTTGTCCACTGAAGTTCACCTGGTTCCCAAATTGCTGCCCTTCAAATCCAGAAGGGGACCCGCTCCCATATTGCTGGCCTGCGAAAGATTGCTGGTCCCCATACATGCCAGAAAAGTCCTGCTGTGCTCCAAAGTCCTGCTGGTTGCCGAGAGCGAACTGGAAAGCACCGGAATTACCTGACTCCTGAGGTTGAGGTAGTGAGAGGAAATCAGGTGAAAAACCTTGATTCCAACTATTGTTCATACCCATATCTTGTTGGAAAAATTCTTCACCGACCCCGCTAGGCAGCGCCGGAACGCCCGCCATGTTATTCGGGAATACGTCCATCATTTCATTCGTGCGTTCAGGCAAACGGAAAGTGGAGACAGAGGCACGCAGTTGATCAGCAAGCTCGGAAAGGTAGCTCACACTCATCGCCGCCTCTTGCGATCCTGTATTGGACTGCCTGGTAATCTCCGAAATCTGGCCCATTGCAATCGCAACATTTTCTGATACCTGCGCCTGCTCATTTGCAGCCTGGGCGATGGTCTCAATCATCTGGGCCTGACGTTCTACAGCAGTATAGATGGAGTTGAGAGCACGGCCCGCCTCGTCGGCAAGCTGCGAGCCTTTCACAACCTCCTGCGTGCTGTCTTCCATTGCCACAACTGCTTCATACGTATCGCCCTGGATACTCTTGACCAGGGTAGCGATACGTTTTGTCGATTCGGTCGAACGTTCTGCAAGGAGACGAATCTCATCAGCAACTACGGCAAATCCTCGTCCATGCTCGCCCGCCATGGCAGACTGGATAGCAGCATTGAGGGCGAGCAGGTTGGTCTGATCCGCGATGTCTTCAATAATACGTACAATTTCGCCAATCTCATTGGAGCGTTCACCCAGGCGCTTGATCTTCTTCGAAGTCTCCTGGACGTTTTCACGGATGACCATCATACCATCAATGGATTGCCGCACTGCTTGTTGACCGGTATTAGCGTTACGCAGCGCTTCTTGCGCCGATTCGGCGCTTAGTTGGGCATTACGCGCAACGTTCTGGATAAATACAGCCAACGCCTCAACAGCGTCGGTCGTCTGCTGAATCTGCTCCACCTGAGTTGCAGAGCCCTGAGCAAGTTCATCAGAGCGGTCGAGAATGCGGTGCGTCGCATTCGTCACTTGCACGGCAGTGGACTGTACGCGACCTACGACCTTAGCAAGCTCTTCAATCATATAGTTGAAAGAGTCTGCCAGAACACCCAGGGTGTCAGGTGTTACTTCAGCCTGGACGCGCAGGTCACCATCACCGACAGCGCTGACCTCTTGCAAGAGCTTTTCAATTTGTGCCTGTAGAGCTGCCGCGTCGCTACCACTAACTGAAGCCGCTCCGCTAACTGCGAATCCCTGGCTATCAAGGAGCGTGTTGAGGGACATAGCTAACATGGCAAATTCATCATCGCCCGTAACCGTCGCGCGAACCGCGCGGTCTCCGCCAGCAAAGTTCCGGCACACATCAACCAAACCCAGCGTGCGATCCTGGATTCTGCGCCGTACAAAATAATTGATCGTTAAAACTCCCAGCAAAACAACCAGGGCGCACAATCCAACTGCATACACAAAAGCTGTCTGATCGACAACTCCCCTTAAAACACCAAGAACAATAATGGCGACGACAGGAATGGCTACTGAAGCAGTAAGTCCCATCACCAACAACGAACTTACTGTCATCCCGCCTCTATCAGTATCATTCATCCGCCAAGCCTCCTCTCGTATAAAGCAGCGTTACTGCTCTACTTTTTTACTACGCATAGTGTTGCATCTTATCCGAGAACAGTAAACGAGCCGCATCCAACAAGACGATATTTCGTCTCCCAACCAGTACACTCCCAGCAGCATAAGGAGCCAACCATCGTGGAATAGTGGCCTGGCGCAAACTCCCATTAATAGCAGATGGTGAGATAGGAACCATCTCACTGACGCTGTCGACGACCAGGCAGATCACCATCTCATTGAATTGCACAGATAGTAACCGTGTTCGTGGGTTATAGGGCAAGCCCTCGAGGTCCAGGAAAGCTCGCAGGTCAACTACGGAAGCAATGGAGCCTCGCAGGTTAATCACACCGCTGATCCACGGAGCGACATTTGGTACCGGAGTCACATCTGCAAGACGTTCCACGCCCTGTATGTGCTCAGCTTTGAGGGCAAGCTCACGCTCCAGCAGTGAGAAGAGCAAGTATTGCTCACCAACAACGACTGCTTCAAGCGGTGCATTAGCCACGTCCATCGGGGAGAGAGCATTGCCAGGGTAACCACGTGAGTTACCCTGCGGATCAGTTCCTACAGGTGCAGCGACCTCTCCTTGCCGTCGCAGCCCACCTGAGGCAGGCCGCGACGATTGCCCTGCATTGCGTTGCAACATTGATAACTCCTAAAGTTACACGAGACGACGGACATTGTTAACCAGTTCATCTTCATTAAAGGGCTTGGTCATATACATGTCTGCACCTTGCCGTAGCCCCCACGACTTATCTAGCGGAGTAGTTTTATTCGTCAACAAGATGATCGGTATGTGCTTACTCGCATCCAGGCTTTTGAGTCTACGGCATAGTTGAAAGCCGTTCTGCTTGGGCAAGACCACATCAAGAACAATACACTGGGGATGTTCCCTGAAGACTTTCTCGAGAGCTTCATCGCCATCCACAGCGGTGACCACATCAAAGCCATAATTGCGCAATGGTGTGGCGATCATAGTTAACTCTGTCCAACTATCATCTACTACGAGCACTTTCTGCCCTGGCATATCAGTATACCTTTCCTTATGTAGAGACGCAATACGCCACGTCGGGCCAATGGGAAAGAATGGCTATAGCCACAAGTCGTTGATCTTCTCTGTGCGGTACCTGTTCGCGCTATAAGCCGTGGTTGACGCGCACCAATGCCGGGTCCAGTGGCTGGGACAAGGGCTATCCACGACGTCTGAGGCGTGTGCGCATACCCTCGTACTGAAGCGGCATACGCTGCTGCCAACCTACAAGATGTTTTTTAACCGTCTGGATCAATTCAGCAGAGTCGAATGGTTTCGTTAGATATTCTGTTGATCCAGCAAGTCTTCCCCGCATCTTGTCAAATAATCCATCCTTCCCACTGAGCATAATAATAGGTATCGTGCGAAACTGCAAGTTTTTCCGTATTATCTGGCAAATATGGTACCCATCCATACGAGGCAACTGAATATCCAGAAGAATAAGGGCAGGCATTTCATCCGCTACCGAGGTGAGAGCGCTGAGACCATCGCCAGCGGTAATAACTCGAATTCGCTCGCGTTGCAGGGTCATTTGCACAATTTTACGCACCGTGGGGCTATCATCTACCACTAGAACCGTTGGGATTGGTTCGATCATCTAGATTGACCTCCTTTGCGTCTCAGGCGACCAGTAAGGGTTGCCTTCACTGTGAGGGACACTACTCCAACTTTGCCCACTTTGGAACATACCTTCGCTGTTCCGGTTACGCGTTTGCTGGGTGTGCTGTTGCGCCCGGTAAAGTTGGTACTGCTGAATCTCCTGGTCAACTTCTGTGAGGAAAGCTTTCCAGACATAGTTGAGCTGGCGGCCCGTGTGCGAGTTACCCACTTCATCGTTTAACAAGATGGCGAAAACAGTACGTAAGAACGTCGCAAGTCCCAGGACGGCCTCCCAATAAAACTCCTCCAGCTTCTCTCCTTTCACCAACTGATCCAGGTGTATGATTTCGGCACTGTCCAGTTGACCATTCGCGAATGTTGCCGTTTCCAGGATAGGATATTGCTGCTTTGCTAGTAATTGCAATGGCTGAGCAAACCGGCGTTCAAGGTAGCGCACGATCTCGGCAACAGGGAGTTGTCCCCGCCCGCGCAGGCTTTTTGCATAGGTGCCGTGATGGATAAGCAGCCCATTGATGCACTGTGACAAGGTTGCAATCAGTCCGAGAAGGTGTTGTGTGGGGGTAGAGATTTGTTGCTGTTGCGCCAATGTATGCTGGCTCATCATAATGATGTTCGAGAGGTCTTGCTGCAATTCGGCCTCTAATGCCGTGTCAACCACTTCTATCAGGCGAAGTTCCAGCAGGCGACTGACGATACGAGCAACACGAGCTTCAGGAAGCATGAGCACCATGGCCATGGCTTGCATGGGCACTTCGCCGTTAGCCAGGCACAGGACTTCGATATGCTCCTGGCTCAGCCCAAGGCTACGCACATCGTTACTCACCTCCGGCAGCCAGCGAGCAACAGTTGTACGAGTCAGTTGCGTTTCTCCTACTTCCTCCCACTCGTCAGCCTGGCGCAGCGCTTCCAGCAGGACACTATCGATATCGAGAGGCTGCATACGGCTTTCCATCGTAACTAATTGCCGGTGAAAGGAGAAAGACCCATCCACCCAGCGCAGCGCATGACTAATCGATTGGGTAACAACAAATTCGAGGCGCTGTTGCATTTCTGCGGTACTCATCCAGTTACGCTCAACCAACATCGCCAGGGAGAGGTGCATATCACCCTGTGCAACCTCGCGTACAGCGTGTGCGCGTGGCGGATCGAGTTTATTGATCAGGCAGAGCATACCGAGCAAATCAGGCTGGATAGGACCTTTTTCACGCAACGCCACGATTTGGCCCTTGCGCAGGCTGATAGAAAGGGATTCTGGCCCAGAGTGTACAAATAACGTCCCGGTTTTCCCACTCAATGCGAGCATTTTGAGAATGGATTGGAGACCTAGCGTTTGTAAATCGCCATCCATAATAATGCTGTCTTGCGGCTCCATTGTTGTTATTCCCTTATTCCTTGCGTAAACAGTCTCCCTGCCGTCTCATTCCCATACTATCACTACTAAATAACCTCAAACATTTCCAATATTGCAGTGTACGATAAAACGAGTTAGGTACACATAAAAAAACCGGGTAAACCTATTAAAATTTTATTAAATTTCTTACCGGATAAGGGTTATCTGCCCGAAAACTTACTCGGCTTGCGTTTCAAGGGCGCTAGTCCGGGCAAACGACTGCGTCGCACCAGAACCCTCTATCCGAACTTGTGGGTGAAAAACATAGCCCACACCCGGTTCGGTAAGAATATACCTGGGCTGCGAGGGCTCGACTTCGATTTTCAGCCGGAGCTGCCGCACGTACACTCGCAAGTAATCAGCTTCCTCACCGTATTCAGGCCCCCAGACCGCCTGCAGCAGAGTACGATGGGTCAGTACCTTACCGGCATGCAACATCAACTGCCGTAACAGCTCAAACTCTGTCGGGGTTAACTTCACCTCTTGAGAACCTGCACGTACCTGTCGTCGCAGCAGATTCATACTCAAGTAACCATCCTCGCTTGTTAAAATCTCAGGTTGTGAGGCATCTTCACCCTCCGGAACGTTCGCTGCCCGCCTAAGGCACGCACGCACCCGGGCAAGTAATTCCTCACTGTTAAATGGTTTAGTTAAGTAATCATCTGCTCCCAGGTCCAGCGCCTGGACTTTTTGCTTTTCGTCCGTGCGGGCGGATAGAATGATGATCGGCACTTGTGACCCTTGACGAACCTGCATGCATACGCTGATACCATCTATCTCACCTGGCAGCCACAGGTCAAGCAGGATCAGATCCGGTTGATGGACACGCACCATCTCTAGAGCCTGCTCCCCATTTTCGGCAATCAGCACATCATACCCGCTAACGGTTAAGTTGCGACGCAGAATGCGCTGTATGGATGGCTCGTCATCCACGACGAGGATGCGTTTACCTTTAGTTTTCATGAAGCGAATACCCCCTCATGAGGAAATAGGCAGCGTAAATATAAAACATGCTCCTCCATCTGGGGCAGATTCTACCCAGATGCGGCCCTGGTGAGCTTCGATAATACCACGACAAATGGCGAGCCCAAGTCCAATACCCTGTGAGTCTAAACTGTAAAAGGTTTTGAAGATTCGCTCGCGCTCTTCTTCCGGCACCCCACTGCCGTGATCAATGATTTGCACGCGCAGGAAGCGATGGCCATCTTCAGGCCTCTCCTGTGCGAGATCATCAACTGCGATAACAATCTCGGCATTTTCTGGGCTATGGCGAACTGCGTTTTCTAGCAGATGCAATAAGACACGTCCCAGTTGTACATAATCAACCTGAACCTGTGGCAGATGTGGATGAAATTGTGTGCGCACCGCGTGTCCTGCCAGAAGTCGCTCAGCACGAACGAGGGCGTTATGCACAATTTCAACCAGGTCGCACCACTCTTTTTCAAGTACGAGCGCACCCATATCGATACGAGACATTTCGATCAACGAGTCCACCAGTTTGTACAGGTGATCGGCCCCGGCATCGATATCTTCAAGTATTTCACGACGCAACTGCTCATCCCAGTCAAGATCTGGTTGCAAAAGCCCGGTCACTGCTGCTTTGATGGTCGTAAGCGGCGTACGTAGATCATGCGAAACGGTTGAGAGAAGTACCGACTTGTTCTTTTCATCACGTACCTGCTCGGTGATATCCTGAATCTGCAAAGCATTGGCTAGAAGCTGTCCACGCGGATTATAGAGGGCATAGCGCATAAATTGATAATGCCGGTCTGATGGTGCACTATTTAATTGCATAGCCCGATGAGCCGCAAACCGGTTTCCAGGAGTTTTGTCCCGAGGGGCCTTGAAAGTAAGCGGCTCTCCATTTGCGACAGCTGCCCCATCTCCATGAAAGCCTTTAGGCGCGTGTCTTAGCACAGGTTCGGTAGCAATAACACAACGCAACGTATTCGCTGGCAGTGCATTCATAGCAAGGGTATGCTGCTTGCGCTCGGCCAATTCTTTACTAGTATCGGAGAGATCGGAGCCAGTAAATTCTGCGAGATACGAAAGTACTTCTTCGGCATTGCGCATTCGTGATAGCAGCCCGGCCAACGCCTCCTGCAGGGTTAATGAAGCCGGTTGATGAATCACCGTCCGGGAGAAAGGTACGAAATGTACCTGGTTCTCCAAAGGCCAGGACATTGCAGGCGTTGGAGCATTGCGTGGGACAGCCCTTATGTCACTCATTAGCTGATACAGATCACCGAGGTTGCTTAAGTCATTCAGGCCCAGCCGCATGCCACAAAATACTTCGGCGGCGGGATTAGCATAGATGCAACGCCCCTGGGGATCGGCAACAAACCAGGGGCTTGTCATATCGCGGGTTACTCGCTCAAAGAGCTGCGATAGTACAGAGGCGTCACTTGAAAGTGTCTGCTGATCGGGATCAATAGTAGCCGTGAGCGCAGCGCTCACATCGCCTAATAAGCCAGCACGAGCCAAAGCAGCCTCAGCCGTTTGTACAAGAACCTCAGTTCTCTCTTCCAGGAGGAGAGGGGCGTTTCCAGCGAGGTATCCCGCTTCTTGATCCTGCTGTTGATTGTTGGCGGCGTGCAGTATATCTTGCAGGTCGCGCTCGCTGCGCGTTAGCAAGTGGTCACTGATAAAGTGTAACAGGCCGCTAAAACTCACACCGAAGGTACGTTCCGACTCCTCCTGTACTTGTTTAAGCAAAGCCATGTCGTCTAGTTGATCTGTGCTGGCCGAACGTTGCTGTTGAAGAGCATGCTCTAATTGTTCAATTGCCTTTTGAAATCGTCTTCGCTCACGCGCTGCTTCCAACAACATGCCATTATGAATGGCGATGGTGGCCTGGCTGGCAAAGAGCGAAAGTATGTCTATTTTGAGCGGAGTAAAGCCTCCGGGTTCGGGTGAACAAAGTAAGAGCGCGCCATAGATTGTGGAACCGATCACAAGCGGGTAACTGAAGATAGAGCGGGTGGCAAGTTCTGAAGCAAATAGGTGACTTGCCGGAAATCGTTCGTCCTGCGCAATGTCATTTGAAATAACAGGTTGATGACGGTGTAACGTAAAACCGATGATGGCTTGTTCTCCAAAAGCGGCTTCCCGTTCAACGATCCTTTGCAGAACTTCGGAATTCAGGTCGTACTGGGCCACCAGGCTTAGCCTGCCATGACGTTGATCCAGAGTAACAATGACGGAGGCGACATGCAGCGCCTTTGCAATACCGAACACAATCCTACTGAGGATCGTGGAGAGGTCCATATCCGAGGTGAGCGCGCTGGATACGCTCTTGAGCTCTTCGCGCTGCCGGTCCTGGATCTCTACATTACCACCTACCTGGGCGCTTTCAATGGCCGCCGCCAGGACACGCGCAACAGCGCTGATGAGGCGCAGGAGGGGGGTATCGGTATACGCATCAAGACGGGTGCTACCAAGCTCAAGCGCTCCAAGAACGCGATCCCCTACTACGAGGGGGGCGATCAGCGTTGCATACAGGTTAGGATTGCCGCTCAGTGCATCACCACTTTGGGCAGGGGAACCATCAAGGCCGTTTGGGTAGCGCTGTACTTCTATCCCGGTCACTTCACCCTGGATCAAGATACCGGGTGCGTCTGTTTCCCCAGGTTGCGCGGTTCGCACTGCATCCGGAGCTCCCTGCCGCTGCAAGATGCGTTCAACCATCGAGTCTTTGAGCGGGTGTTGATGATGGTGCGCAACCCAGCCATCTGCTCCACGCTTACACACTATTACACGGACGGCCTCTCTGTCATGGCGCAGTAATACGATGCCGAAGACATCAAAAGGGATCGCTGGCTCTAATTCTGCTGCCAAATGAGCATAATCAGGCTTCGTTCCACGCAGTCTGGAGACGATGCGTGCAACACGTTCAACGATGGCAGATTGTTCCTGTGTGGGTGCTTGTGTTCTTGTCTCCATCTCTGGTTCCTGGATCTCTTCTAATAGTCCCCCATTATCCGATTACAACCGACCAGTTCGCAATCCCGGATTTCATCACAAATATTCTATAAGCACAGCCGTACACAGTCAAACATTGTAGCACATTTCATACTACAATGTATTACAAATGGGATCACAGGTGACAATAGGGCTTCTATAGCCTGATAATACCTGAAGAGTATACCATACGCCGCAAGTGACCTCAACGTAATCAGGAATCCTGAATCCTTCTCCTTTTCTGATGTATTATAGTACAAGCATAAAGCATGCATAGCCAAAAGGTACTCAAAAAGTACATGAAGCACCACACCAGGGAACTAGTTTTACGAAATATAGCGGGGACAACCACATTTGAACTACTTACCGAAGAGGCGTTGGGTGAGCGTTACAATTAAGGTGATTTCAATGAGTAACCCCACAAAAGCTTCAATGGCGGCAGCAAGAGCCTGTGGGTCGCCTGGATGGAATTGGTCAGGGAAAAAGCCACGTCCGTGAAATGCGGTCATGCTGATTACGACCGCCTCGTTCCACGCAGGATGAGTGCCGAGTACATGATAAATCGTCGCGAATACGCCTATCACAAGCGCATAAGCAATGAAGCATCGTCCTACCCTATAACCATAGCCTGACAAGAGATCGAGAAAAAGCGAACCGAGATATTGTGCAAATTTACGCTGATACCAGAAGACTTTGCGCTGCATACGCTTGGCCCGATAGATAAAGCGGGCTGCATCCTCATTGAGGCCCTGGTTACTTAATACGACGGAAAGTTGGCGGTAGGCTCGTGTTGCAGTTTTGTATGCTCTTACTCCTTGCACCCTGTCTTGTCCTATCACATTTAGAGCTTCATACTCATCACCAAGCATGGTGATTTGTGAAAAGTCCACGACTGCAAGATTAGTGTCACCCCATTGTATATCTGCGAGTTGAGGGCCAATATGCTTTGAATTAGTTATCACCACGTCCATAAGTAAAGTGCCTTCCAGTTTGGCCCCGCTTAGGTTGGCTCCTTCTAGGCTGGCCCCGCTTAGGTTGGCTCCTTCCAGGTTGGCCTCGCGAAGGTCGATTCCCTTGAGGCTAGCATTGAAGAGCAAGGCTCTCTCCAGCGCGGCCCCTCTGAGATCGGCTCCCTCTAGTACAGCAAAACCGAGATCGGCTCCCTTTAGATCAGCCCACCCTAGACCTGCTCCCTCTAGATTAGTCCCATAAAGGGCAACTTCATTTAGCTGAGCCCCATAAAGGTTGGCTCCCTCTAGATTGGTATTACCTATGCTGGCTTTTTCCATATGAACGGCTGCCATCGAACGCTGCTCTCCTGTTTCTGTTCCTGCTAACCATTCATTCCATGTCAAACTTCCGCGTAGGCCAGTCAGAGGAAGGAAATTCAAGTTTACTTGAGACAGATCAGCACCACGCACATCCAGTCCTTTGCGTTCCCGTTGGCTCTCATCGCTCCAATCTACTGGCCCGCGTCCACTTTCATGTGTTGCCAGGAGCCATTCAATATCAGCACGGCTCAATTTCATGTTTTTGAAAGGATAAATGCCTTGTTTGATATCAGGAACAATAGCTAGGCGCTTTGTAAGTTCCTTTTGGCGCTTCGCATCAATTTCCGGCTCAGTCCGCCACTCTTGACCTTGTTCTTTCCAGTATGCTATCCATGCCTCTTTATTGTCGTCGGCTGGACGCTGCAATACTCCTGCTTGTATATCGTTCTGCCCATTCATAAGTCTTTCTCTTTTTCTGCAAGAACCATCAAACCTGAGCTTAAAGCATTATATTACATACCAATATGGACGTGGAAAGGGAGGCTGTGTACAACAGGAGTTTGCTCTTCTAATAGGCCTGTTAAGCCCTGCTGCGAAATTTACAACGTCTAGCGCAAAAAGCCCTGGAATAGAGCGACCTAGGAAGCTCCCCATGACAGAGAGGGCTGCCGTGAAACGCAGAAGTTTCTCCTGCTTACCATGCGGGTCTAGTCAGGGTTTGTCAATGCTAACGTTGTAAATCCCGCAGCAGCGCCTAACAGGCCAAATATAGCGCGTTCTATTGCAGGATTTTCCCCCTAAAACTACCTCTGCGTGAAAGCACACCCTTGTATTAGCATGATATTCTTGCATCAGAAATAACAACAAAGCCTATCTGCACCCAAATTTCCCAATGTTGTTATGGAAGTAGAAATTCATCGTTGAAGCTATTGAAATATTCTTTTGTACATGTTATCATTGAGGTAGATTTAGAGGTACATATGACCCAATCTTCTGACTTGCTGACCGTGAAGGAGGTTGCTGAAATACTCCGCGTCTCACAGCCGACTGTCCTAAGAATGATCGATGATGGCGAACTGCGTGCTATTCGCGTCCGTAATCAGTGGAGAATTCGTCGCTCGGATCTGGATGATTTTTTACAGCGGGGAGGGAGTTCAGGGAGAGACAAACAATAGCAAGTATCGTGGTGCGTTCTCCGTAGTTCCTGTCAGGGGTGCTAGATTGCAACTCAGTCACTCCCAACTGTAAACAGAAGCATATGGCCTCGGTCCCGTGGTGATTGGAACTATTCTAATAGAATAGAACAAGGTCACGAACCCCACGCGTAGAACGCGTGGGCTTGTAGCTCAGACCCCGTGGGGTCTGAGCTACAAGCTCTGTGGTGACCAGCCACAGCGTCCAATGGCAAAGGCAGCCAGTTGCGGACGCTCCGTTCGACGGGTCAGGGCACCACCGGACGCTTCTTCAATCCGGTGCCACTGCCGTCCAGGGTTAAAAGGCCCGCAGGGGTCGGGTCGGTGCTCTGGGCACAACAAGCCCGCTACGAACCTTGGCGAAAAGAGATGCCTCCGCAAGCCAGTGGAGGCGCGTCAAACTGCCCCTTACGGGGACCCTTCCTTCTCAGGAGAGGAAAGGAAAAACCCATGGTTTTTGTGCTCGACGTATGCAAAAAGCCCTTGATGCCCTGCACCCCCAAACGGGCACGACTCTTGCTCTCACGAGGGCGGGCGGTCGTGCATCGAGTGACTCCGTTTGTCATCAGGCTCAAGGATCGACGCCAAGAAGAAAGTGTCCTCCAACCCCTCGCCCTCAAACTCGATCCTGGCTCTCGCGCCACGGGGCTGGCCCTGGCTCGCGTGGAGCCCACAGAAGAGGGGGAAGTGCATCATGCGCTCCTGCTCGCTGAAGTCCAACATCGGGGAGCACAGGTGCATCGCCACAAGGTCACCCAGGCGCAGGCTCGTCATCGCAGACGTTCTGCCAATGTGCGGCACCGAGCTCCCCGCTTTCTCAACCGCAGGATCAAGCCCGGGTGGTTACCGCCCTCGATCCTCTCTCGCGTGCAGAACGTGCTTACCTGGACAGCCCGCCTTGCTCGCTGGTGTCCGGTCACCCGGCTGGAAGTCGAGCGTGTGCGCTTCGACACCCAATGGCTCCAGCATCCCGAGATCCAGGGCACGCAGTACCAGGAGGGAACCCTTGCCGGGTGGGAAGCACGCGCCTATGTCCTCATTAAGTATGAGTATCGATGCGCTTATTGTGGGACCGACCAGGTGCCTTTTGAACTGGATCATATCCAACCCCGCAGCCGCGGTGGCTCGAACCGGATTTCCAATCTGGCGCTCAGTTGCCATGCGTGTAACCAGGCCAAAGGGGACAAGACCGCCGCAGAGTTTGGTCATCCAGAGGTCGAGCAGCAGGCGAAGGCGCTGCGGGTCTTTGGATTGCCCATCGGCACCTGGACAGGGGGACGCACCCGATGGAATCGAGCGAGATGGGGGATAGCTAAAACCCATGCGCTTGACGCCTTGTGTGTAGGGGAGCTTGCGGGGGTAGCAGCAGGCAAGCTCAAAACCCTCTACATCAAGGCTATGGGCCGGGGCGAGCATTGCCGCACGCTCTGGAATCGGTATGGGTTTCCGCGTGGGTACAAGATGCGGCAGAAGATGGTGGCAGGCTTTGCGACGGGCGATCGGGTCAAGGCTATTGTCCCAGCTAAGCTCACAACGGCGGGCACCCATGTTGGGCGCGTCGCGGTGCGCAAAAGCGGCTCGTTCACGATCAGCACACGCGAGGGCAAAGTGGATGGGGTCAATGCACAGTATTGTCGCTTAGTGCAAAGAGGTGACGGGTACGAGTATGCCCTCGCCTAAGAGAGAACAGACAGCCAGTTCTCCTGCCCCACAAAAGGAACGCCTACTCCTCCCCATGCTTCGAAAGCAGGGGTTTCCGCAGGCGGAAGGTTTGATGAGATTGCTCGCTTTGTCATCCATTCAATCCACGAGCATAGCCTGTCAGTTCAACATAACCCTCACCTTCCACAGATCGTCCAGCGCTCTGCCCTTGAATGCTCACAGCGCCTTCCCAGTAGCTGTTACCTGTCGATTGATAGACCACGAGCTCTTGATCTCTCAATTCAGGTACGAGCGTTAGTGAAGCTCGCAACTGGGGGTCGTTAATCTCAAGTCTCCAACCCGATGGATAATTTGTCCCGGTCACCGGACTTCTCCAGTGATCGAGGACAGTCACCTCGAGCGCACTTGCGGGCAGCAATACATAGCTCTGGGGTCCAATATAGTCGATATAGGCTGAAGTGGTCCTGCCAGTAGCATCACGAATCAGGTACAACATCATCTCGGTAGTATCATTCAGTTGTATGCTGAACCAATCCCACCCGGCGCCACCAAGCGTGAGGAAGTTGCCCCATTGATGGTCCATCCATGCTTCGCCCGTCACCTGTAATACCTGGTTGTGGTCGATCAGTATGCCGGACAGAGCCATACGTGTGCGTGAATAATAATAGGAAAAATCACCTAGCTTATCAGTAATAATGCCGTTTCCATTATGTAACGTCGGAGGCTTAAGGCCATGCAGATCAATATGCAAAGTGTAGTCAGTCATACTGGCCGCCAGGTGATCCAATCCGTTGACGCCCTTGATTGACCAGTCGCCGGTATGAACAGCTATGCCGCTCGTTGAAGTGCCATGGGGTATTACGGCACCAGCTTCGATCTGGCGCCGCTGATCGAAATGGAACTCGCCGCGTGTAATATCGCTGATGGCGAAGTGTGCGGCGTAAAAGGGAGGAAGATCGCTGCGCAGGGCCTGAAAGAAGACAAGCTCAAAGCCATAGTGGTGCAGCTTGCCACCGGGCATTACCGCATCCATATGCCCCGTGTAGTACCACCATTCGGTCAGGTCGCGGTGTGCAGCTTCATCCTGGGGAAACCGGATGGGTGGCAGTGACACTGTCGTTGGCGTTGAGCTCACCAGGGGCAATTGGGCCGAAGTAGAGACTATCCCAGGAAAGCCACACGAGGAAAGCAGGATCACGAGAGCGAAGAGGGCCAGGATACTCAAGTTCATCTTTTTCATCGCTTGCCTCCTACACCGGCATCTTCTTCGGACGCGGGATACTGGCTATCTCTACTACGAATTTGTAGCTCTCCTGTATCAGCCAGCAGAGATGGGCGACGCTGGACACCTACGAACGGGAACCACCAGTTCAAATTGCCAAGCAATCGCATAGTAGCAGGCACCAGCAGTCCACGCACCAATGTGGCATCCAGCGCGACAGCCAGGGCCATACCAAGGCCAAGCGCTTTGACCAGAATCATGTCAGCGCTCGCGAAGCAGGCGCTGACTACAACGACGATGATAGCAGCGCTCGTGATGATACCACCGCTGCGCTGCAATCCAAGGGCCACAGCCTGTGTATTATCCCCGGTCTGCCAGAAAGCTTCTTGAATACGCGAGAGCAGGAAGACTTCATAATCCATCGAGAGGCCAAACAATGCACAGAACAGCAAGATAGGGCTTGATGCTTCGACAAAGCCAAGTGGCGTAAATCCAAGTAGTTGATGCAGGAATCCGTCCTGGAAAATGACGACCAAAGCGCCATAACTGGCCAGAATCGAAAGGGTGTTCATCACTATAGCTTTTAACGGCAAGAGCAGAGAACGGAAAAACAAGAGTAGTACGATATATGTGGTAACGGCGACGATCAGCGCTGCAACCGGAAAGTCGGTGTAAAGCGAGGACACATAATCGATGTTGCCAGCCGTACCCCCATCGACCAGCACCGTTATCCCATTGCCAGGAGGTGTATTGCGAATCGTCTGCACCAGTTCTAGCGAATGCTGATCGAGCATGCCATATTTGCTGATGACTAAGATCATTGCGGTATTCCCCGCCACCGATGACTTGAGCAGTGTGGACAGGTAGGGATCAGCAATCAACTGCGGACGTGTATAGAGCAGCTCGTACTGTTCTAAAGTGAAGCGTGGATCTGCGCTCACGATACTATCTACCCGCGCAACACGAGGATCGGCTTCGATGCGGCGCACATAGTTATAGAGATCGCGGATATTGCCAGGTGCCAGCACATCACCTTTTGTCTGCACTGCCAAAAGCATGGGGGTTGTCTCCTGGACAGCGAATCGACTGGCCAGCAGATCATATGCTGCCCGCGATGGAACATCAGCGGGGAGAATCGAGGCATCAGGAGCTGAGAAGCGTACTCCCAGGAAAGGCAAACCCAGCGCGATCAAGAAGAGCAGTACGGGTACGAGGATGCGTATGGGATAACGCATGACAAGATGCGAGAGCCGGTACCAGAAGCCATGCTGGTGATCCCCAGTTTCGATGCGCTTGCGCCTCCCCAGCCTCGGGATACGCACAGGCAAAGCATTTATGCGCGTGCCAATGATGGCCAGCGCAGCGGGTAAGAGCGTGATTGCGGCGAAGACTGCAATCAAAACGACCATTACGCCGCCCATGCCAACAGAGTGCAGCATGTTGATGTGGAAAAAGATGAGGCCCATAAGACCAATCGACACGGTGAGGCCGGAGAAGGTAACGGCGCGTCCAGCCGTGGCAACCGTGATTGCTACAGCTTCTTCAACGCTGTGACCGCGGGCGAGTTCCTCGCGGAAGCGGCTGACCATGAACAGGGAGTAATCTACGCCAAGGCCCAGGCCAAACAGGGTGGTGATGTTTAGCACAAAGATAGAGAGTGTGGTGATCTGCCCAAGGCCAAAGATGAGCGCAAGCGAGACGCCTACGGCGCATCCCCCTACTAAAGCGGGGAGAATTGCGGCAACAACTGAGCGGAACACCAGCAGGAGTGCGATGAGCGCAAAGGGGAAAGCCAGGATTTCTGCACGCCGCAGGTCGCGTTCGCTCACGGCCTGAATGTCCTCGTAAAAGACCGGGCTTCCACCGATACTGGTTTTTAAATCGGGCACGGGCTGAATGCGGCGCTCCAGGTCGGGCAGCAGCTTAGGTGCACTATCGGGATCAGGTTTAAGGAAGATATTGACATATGCTGCGTAGCGGTCCAGCGAAATCTGGCGCGGATTGTCGGTAAAACTCACAATTTCTGAGACTTCTGGCATGCGCTGTACACCCGCCAGGGCAACTTGAGTTTCGTGTGTAAATTGTGGGCTGTCCGCGGTGTAGTTCTGACTGGTAAAGATCACCTGGACAACTGTCAGGTTGAGATGCAGCTTCTGAGCCAGGAGGTTAATGGCTCTTTCCGACTCAGCATCGGGACTCACAAAGCCGCCGGAATGGAGTACCTCGCTCGCTCGCGGGGCAAACGGCAGCGCTACCGCTATGGCAACCATCCACAAGCCCACGATCAACCAGCGATAGCGGGTGGCTATCCTGCCTAGATGGTAGAACATGCTAGAACCTTTCTAAAGTGCCTGTCCATACACTTGACGCGCACCGGTGCTACAAGGGGTAACACTGTACTCTCGACGCGTACTCGCCAGTGTTGTATGATGATGTTACCCGACAAACTGTACAGGTAGCCCCTACATATTAGTAGGTTGATTCTTTCCTTGTGTCAAGGTAAGTAATTTGCCCTGCAAATCTGACAATCCTGCCCGGAGTGTAGTCCCCCTGGGCAGTGTGCCTGCTGTTTCCTTAAGAACGGCAGATATACGTCCTAAATAAAAAGGAGTCTTGGTGATGGCAAAACAAAGCGCAGCCAGGAACGAGGCCAAATCACAGCCCGGTGATGCACCGATCAAAGTCATGACGGTCAATCGCCAGGCATATCACGATTACTTCGTCGAGCGCACAGTCGAGGCCGGCATTTCACTGGTGGGCACGGAAATTAAATCGATCCGCGAGGGAAAGGTAAACCTGCGCGGCGCATACGCTCTCATTCGCAACGGCGAACTATGGCTGGAGAACGCAAACATTGCCGTCTATGAACACGGCAACCGCTACAACCATGAGCCGATGCGTAGCCGCAAGTTGCTCTTGCACCGGCGCGAGATCGCGCAATTGGAAGCAAAGGTGGCAACGAAAGGCTTAACGCTCATCCCTCTCAAGCTCTATCTCAAGGGAGGCAGAGCCAAGATTGAGTTGGGCCTGGCTCGTGGTAAAAAACTGTACGATAAACGCGAAGCCATCGCCGAACGAGATGTGAAGCGTGAGATTGAACGTGTAGTCCGCAAGGGGTAACATGTGACGCAAAACGAACAGGAAAGAAGCGCGCTAGAACCTTTAATGCGGGATGTCAAGAATTTTGGCATCCTGCATTTACTGGGTATGAAGATCATTAGTGCGGAATCCGGTGTGGGAAAGGTGAGTATGCAGGTAGATGAACGGTTGATGCATCCTCAACATATTGTGCATGGTGGGGTGATCTTTACACTGGCCGATACTGCAATGTCAATGGCCTTGTTTTCCGTTCTCCCGTTGGGAACACGTTTCGGCACCATCGAAGCAAAGGTTAACTTTCTGTTGCCGGTACGCACGGGAGAACTCCTGGCAGAGGGCAAGATCGTTCACCAGGGACGCTCGACCGCTGTATTGGAAGCCACGATCTACAATATCGTTGAGGGCGAGCAACAGGCCATTGCACGTACGCTGGGAACGTTTAGTATCGCTCGCAATAAACACGGCGAGACCGAGGGCAAGTGAGCTCGCCACACTTTATCCAACCACCGTAACCTCCGATTCAGGACTTATCGTCCCTGATTGAGTCTCATCCCTCGCTTCAGCCTGATAGGAGTACTGCTCTCCATCTGGCTTCTTCCATCGATATCTTGTAAATTGGAGGGAGAACAAGAAAAGCTCGCATTAGCTCTCTTCAAGGGGTGTCGGAAAGACCAATGAGATGGGTCAAAATGGCGATGATATGCTTCAAAAGCTCTTTTTTTGTGAAAAAACGGAGAACTACCTGTAAATTACAAAATTCCGTGTCGTATTTTTGGTACTGCTCCCTGTCGTATTTTGTGAATTGTTCCGCTGAGAAAGCGGTCAGGTACGACAGAGAACAGGTGGAGAAGGACGGCACCGAATTCTCTCATCTACAGGTTGTGCTCCCTGCGGGACTGGATGAAGCTGTTGATTTCTGCTAAGATACCTATGAGGATATCCGCTGGTGGTGGATGTCTGCTAAGGTCCTGTGAGCACGAGGGAAGAAGGGATATGAAGCGAGCCTCGACACCTCCTGTTTCTTCGGCTGGCGCTCGTGCCCTGGCTGTCTATGAAGCGTGGATGAGAGAACAAGAAGCTCTTGCCACGGCTTCTATTCGGAATTACGTGAGCGACCTGTCTCACTTTATCGCCTGGTATGAGCAGCGGGCCACTCAAGTTGCTGGAGATACTGGCGTGCTTTTTTCGCCAAGTGAGATCACGACAGCGGAGCTGCTTCGATATCGGGACGTGCTGCAAGAGCGCGAGCAAAAACCTGCCTCCATCAATCGTGCGCTCCTCAGCCTCAAGCGCTACTTCCACTGGGCATGTTCTCAGCAACTGGTAAGTTCGGACCCCTCGGTCCCGGTCAAACTGGTTGGAGAAAAATCGGTTCCTCCTCGCCAGCTGAGTGACCAGGAGGAACTGGCTCTGATCGAGGCTGTGAACAAGTACGGAACCCTTCGAGATCGGACGATGATTCTGCTGCTGCTGCATACCGGGTTACGGGCCAGTGAACTGTGTGGGTTGCGGCCAGATCAGATTACGCTTGGAGAGCGGAGTGGGCACCTCTGTGTTGTTGACACACGCAACAACACGCGCTCTGTGCCGTTGGACACGACGGCGTACCGAGCGCTCTCGGAGTATCTTCCATCGCTCCCAGCTCAGTCGCCGTGGGTCTTTCTTTCGGAGAAGACACACAACGCCTTATCGGAAAGAGCGCTGGGATATATCGTCAAGAAATATGCTCACCTGGCGCACGTGGCAGATGTCAGCCCGCATGATTTACGCCATCGCTTTGGCTATCGGATGGCCGCAACGATGCCACTTCCCGATCTTGCTGAAATAATGGGGCATGCCTCTGTGGAGACGACCAGGCTCTATTTCACCCTCCCGGCGCAACCAGAGAGGCAGACGCCTGTCCCTCCTTCCCAGAGTCCGGAACAGATGCAGCCAGCCTCCCTCCTGCTCCCTAAATTGCGCCCTCCTCGTTTGCCTTCTTTGTTTGTCTCGCGCCAACGCCTGCTTGCACGCATGGAGGAAGGCCGCCAGGGCAAGCTGACCCTTCTTCTCGCCCCTGCAGGCTCCGGCAAAACCACCCTGGTACGCCAATGGATTGATACGCAGGGCCAGGACACGCAGGCAGCGTGGCTTTCTCTTGATCCAGAGGACGATGATCCAATCCGCTTCTGGCACTATGTGCTGACCGCCTGCGAGCGATTTTCGGGTGAGCCTGGCCATGATGCGCTCAAGCTTCTCTCAACCAATCAGTCCTTTTTTCCACTGCTTTTTCTGAAACAGATCCTCACCTCTTTCCTCAATGATGTCGCCGAGCAAGCGCGACGCTTGCTGCTCGTCCTTGATGATTATCATGTCATTACCTCCTCGCAGATCCATGAGTCGCTGGCATATCTCGTCGATCATCTCCCACCAACACTGCACCTGGTCGTGGCGACCCGCGCCGAACCCACTCTGCCGCTGGCTCGCTGGCGTGCCCGTGGCGACCTTCAGGAGATTCACGCCGCCGATCTACGCTTTTCGCCGGAGGAAATGACCTCCTTCCTGCACCAGGCGTTGCCTTTTCCGCTCCCGAAAGATCAGCTCCAGTCTCTGGAGGCTCATCTTGAAGGCTGGCCGACTGGCTTTCGCCTCCTGGCGCTGGCTCTGGCGGGGAAAAGCGAGCGCCGGGAGATCGAGCAGGTGCTTGCCGGCTTCAGCGGCAGCCATCGCTATCTGCTCGACTACTTTACCCTCGAAGTCCTTTCATC
>Ga0070707_100000338_pt1 | contig 46090 bp, 61 predicted proteins | sample KBSK5502metaG_FD_65468 | JGI IMG/M metagenome (GOLD analysis project Ga0070707, IMG submission 65468) | Corn, switchgrass and miscanthus rhizosphere microbial communities from Kellogg Biological Station, Michigan, USA - KBS K5-50-2 metaG | ecosystem: Host-associated > Plants > Roots >... | reverse complement strand
AGGCCCGGGCCTACAGCGAAGCCGAGTACACCGCCCGGATGTCTTGGATTCGCCTCCACGACCCAAGCTTCCTGAACTCCCCCGCCGGCAAATACCTGCAGTGGGCCCACGATAGCGCCTGGACCTGGAACAAAAACACCCAGGGCATCCAGGACGTGATCCACGGCGCCGGCACTTTTGCCGCCAACTTCATCCCCGGCGTCTTCCCCGCCACCTTCATGGCCGATATGCCCAACGATCCCAAGAAGCTGGGCGACTACTTCCAAACCCACAACGCCCCCAAGCACCTGATGCAGGACGTGGGCTATACCGCTGGCCATCCCCAGGCCCTACTCGACCTGGGCCTGGATGCCCGCATGGGTCTGCACGCGCTTGGAACCCTGGCCATCTTTGGGGAGATGACCCACAAGGGCAAGTTCCTGGCCTCGTTGATGCCCTTTGTCAAGAACCTCACTGACATCAACGAGCCGGTGGTCGAAGGGCTCCGCCACCCTGGCGGCGCCCCCCCGGAGTTGCCCGTGGAACCCCACCTCGACCCCAGCGGCTTTGGCCGCAGCCTCCAGGATTTACAGCCCGCCGGGATTCACAAAACCATCGTCAAGCCCGGCAAGGCCGGCGCCTTTGAAGACGCCTTCGCCCCCCCCAAGCTCGCCCCCAAGGACGCCCGCGAGCGCCTGCGCTTCATGAAAAAGGTGGGCGTCAGTGACTGGAATAGCGAGATCTTCGACCGCGCCATGGCCGGCACCATCACCGTCAAGCAAAGCGAGCAGATCATCAAGCACCGCGCTGATATCACCCGCTGGTTTGGCCCCACCATGGAGATCGTCCGCTTCGACCCCACCGAGCGCGGCTACGTCGATCCCCACGTCCATATCCAAAACCTGCCCGAGCACGAGGGGCTTAGGGACGCCGCCCACAAGATGTGGGGCACCTTCGGCCAGGTCTACGGCACCCAGATCCGCTACCACCCTATGGCCTCCCCCGACAATCCCTTGGGCGGCGGCCTGGCCTCGATCATGGGCCCTTCGGAAGCTGACGCCCTGGTCCACTCCGACTTCTTGGCCAGTATCCAAAACTACGAAAAGCAGCTGGAGGCGGCGGGGCTGGGCAAGATCAACTGGAACCAGATCACCAAAGGCTGGGAAGACGAGCACATCTACGACGCCATGGGCCCCCATGAGAAGCTTTTGGTCGATCAGTTCCGGGGCCTGATGGGGACCTGGGGCGAGGAGGCCCATAACGCCGAGTTGCTCAGCGGACTCCGGGGTAACTACGTCCCCCGCATCTCGGTCAAGGGCGAGGAGGGCGCCCCCCTGGACGCCGCCGGCGCCGCCCGCACCTACAAGCACCACATGACCGAAACCCTGCAGGTCTCCCCCGAAGGTGAGCTCGCCTTCATGCGCCAGCACGACACCATAGGCGATCTAAATAAGTCCCAGACGCAGCGCGCGGAGCAGTTTGCCCGCCATTTGATGGCCGTCGCCGTCGCCCATGAGCCGCGCCCCCAGACCAGCCTGGCGGCGAGCCTGGCCAGTCGCCGTAACTTCCTCAAAACCCACCCCGAGTACACCAAGAAAGAGCTCAACGAGGCGCTCAGCAGCAAGACTCCAAGCGATGCCTTTGACCCCTACCGGGATACCTGGGACGCGGAGAAATGGCGGGAGGAGGCTCATGCTGCTGAAGCGGCGGGACTACCGCTACAGAAGATGCGCCCGCATGAGCTCCGCGCCTTCTACGAAGACTGGGCTCGGGCCGCCGAGCAGCTGGTGCAGTCTGACCTCCGCGAAGAAAAGCAGGCTCAGCTCTGGCTGGGCCGGGGCCCCCGCTTTCCCCCCATGGTCGATGTCTACGCCGAAGACTATGAGTTCGACCGCCTGATCCAGGACAAGTACGGCCCCGTTCATAAGCAGATCCAGGCCCTGATTGCTTCCGGCCAACATGAAGACGCCAAAACCCTCGCCGGTCAGGTCGCCAAGAGCGAGTACCAGCAGTACGAAACCAATGCGCTGCGCATCTTTGCCGCCACCATGCCCGGGCGGATGCGCGATCTCAAGATCACCAAGGCCATGAACTTCTTGAGTAACCAGCAGATGGAAGTCAAGGGCTCAGACGACATCTGGCGACTTATAAACCTGGCCTACAAGAAGGGCAAGAACCTAGACAACGACCTCCGCGGCATCGCCGATCAGTTCAAGGCCATTGAGAACCGGGGCTTTGGCGACTGGGTGGTCCACAAGCAGTTCGCCGACTGGGTCAATGGCGCCCTCCGCGTACCCGAAAACGACCGCCTCCGGGCCCTGGATAAGACCGCCAACGTCGGCGCTCGTGGGGTTACCTTCCTCTTTCCCTTCCATATGGCCAACGAGGTCAAGCGTGCCATCCCCTTTACCCTGACCAACCTCCAAGAGATCCCGGGGTATCTACGGGGGGACTACACCCGGCTCGGGGGGACTGACCGAGCCTATGACGAAACCGTGGGTCAGCTGGTGGGAGAGACATCCCCCTTGCCGCGGAATCCGGAGCTGGAGAAGTACTGGGCCAAGATTGACGCCGCCAATGATGGCGTGGTCATGTACAACAAGGCCAAGCGCGAGCTCCCCGAGATGATGGATGCCTGGAGCCTGGCGCTGAACGATGACCGCCCGATCAGCAACTACCTGAGCTACGACACCAGCGGCATCGCCCCCGCCGCCCACCTCTACGACCCCCTGGTCAAGGTCGGCAAGGTCATCACCGGCCCCGGCCGCCAGTTCTACCACTGGCAGCAGGACGTGCTCTGGGATGGGATCGTCAACAACCTGGCCACCGCCGCCCACTCCATCGAGAAGCACAAGGCGATGCAGGTGCCGGGCATGCCCTACGCCGACGCCCGCATCCTGGCCGGCAAGCGCAGCAACGCCTGGGTTGGCCACATCGCCCACTGGGATAAGAACGCCGCCCTCTTCCGCCAGCTCCGTCGCGGCTTCCTCGCCCCTTCCTGGCAGACCACCTTCCCCCAGATCTACGCCGGTCTCTACCGTAAGCGCGAGTTGGGTCACAACCCTGCCTTGCAGCACTACATGCTCAAGCAGGAGCTCAGTACCGCAGCCGCCTTCATGATCGCCCACCACGGCATCGGCAACGCCATCAACCTGATGACCGCGGGCCATCCCCAGTGGCAGAACGCCCCCGGCAACCAAGGCCGTCTGGAGCTCTCCAATCTGGTTCCCAACGATCCCCAGACGGGGGGTAGAAAAACCGTCGATAGCCCCTTTGCCTCCAACCAGCTGGCCGACTATGAGCGCCTCTTCTTCCCCGAGCTCTTTGGCGAGGTCCGCACCGGTATCGGCGGCCCCGAGGGGCCAATCGCCGACCGCATCCTGGAGAGCGAGCGGGAGCTGGCGGCTAAGTCCAACCCCGTCTTCTCCTCCGTTTTCGCCCTGGGCAACATCGATTTCTACCGCTCCGTGCTCGACAACTCCATCCACCTCATCGACCGCCATGGTCATCCCGGCGGCCCCGCCCAGATCGGCCAGGCCCTGGCTGACTTCTCCTTCTTGGGCCAGCAGCTGTCGGCGATGCAGCGGCTGCAAGCGCTGAAGGGCGAGAACCCCTGGACCAATGACGCCTTGGGTAAGGAGTGGGGCCCTCTGGCCGGGACCCGGCTGCCCCACATCGTCGCCAAGGCCACCCCCCCCGGACTGGCCATCTCCGTCATCAGCACCATGCTCGGCTCCCGGGTGCCCTGGTACCACGTGCCCCACCAGCAGGCCCAGCCGGGGTCGGTCATCAGCGACGACTTGCGCAACAAGAACGAGGAATCGCTCCGGCAACTGCGCCTCGACCAGGACGCCCTAGACGCTGAGTTCGCCTCCCAGTCGGGACCCAACTCCCACCCCTGGGACTGGCTCAACCAGTACCACACCAACCTCAACACCGAGCACGCCTACTTGTCCCAGATGTATGAGGGCGACCCCGGGCCGATGAGCGGGGCTATGGGCACCTTCTTCCAGTACGAGCACATCTACGACACCCCCGTGGGTAAGGGCGGCGCCCGCCGCGCCGACGGCACCATCGACTTCGGCGCGCTGCGTCAGGAGCAGGACAAGCTCCTCAGCCACCTCAGCGAGAAGGACCGCCACGCCTTTGATGTCTACCAGAAGCAGCGCCTGATCCACTCCCACGTGGCCCGCCTCTACCACTCCATCGTCACTCGCTACGACCACGAGCAACAGGCCCAGGCGCTGTCTTTGGGCCTGGATATGAACCGCCTCAACACCCTTTACAACGACTACGAGGAAAACGTCGATACTCGGGCCAAGACCGCCTTTCTCAAGACCCATCCCGAGCTGGCCAAGTTCCGTAAGAGCATGGAGGTCTGGGAGCTGTCCTCCCCCCAAGGCATCCTCTACGGCCTTTTCCACCGCCACCAAATCGCCATCCGCGCCGCCGAGATCATCGGCGGGGGCAGTGAAGCCGCGGGCACCGAGAAGCTGGTCGGTGAGGCCCAGCCGGTCGCCAATGCCGAACTCGGCACGCCTCCGCCGGGGCAAGGGACGGGACCCTAATGGGACTCACCCAGGACCAGATCTACCAGCTCCTCCATACCCAGAGCCAAGCTCAGACCAATACCCTGGCCTGGCTCAATAGCCTCTATGGCGATGATCCCTTCTCTCCCGGCACCCTCCACACCCCCGATCGGCGGGGGCTGCACGACTACTGGAGCGATTCCGGCGCCCTCTTCATGCCCGAGCGTGGCGTCAACCAAGAACTCTTCGTCTCCTCGCTCCTGGGTCTCCTCAAAGGCGACCCCAGCAAGGACGATCTCACCCGCCTGGTTCACAATGAGGACCTCTACCAAGCCTGGCTGGCCCACGGCTCGGTCTCGCTGCGGGATAAGTACCTCGACATCTTCGGCAAGTACTCGCTCCTGGACCCTCAAGACGCTGCCGACCGGGCCCAGGCCGCCCAGGACCGCGCCGAGGCCCGCGCCGAACGCGAGGAAGCCCGCTTCCGCCGCGACCACGCCACCACCTTCGAGCTCTACAACAAGTACTTCCAGAGCGAGCCCACCGCCGCCCAGATCTTGGACATCGAGGCCCACGGCAGTAACCGCTTCCAGTGGGAAACCTACATCCGCACCCTCCCCTCCCACCTTCCTGGGGTTAGCATCGGTCAGTACCTCGATACCAAGAACCTGGCCGACGCCGAGAGTCAGAAAATCTATAACCACCCCGCCAGCGATGGCAATATCCAAGACCTCATCAACCTCAAGTACTCAACCGACAACGAAGTCCAGTCCTACTACATCGGCCTCGACCTCCAGCCCGGCAAGAACATCAACCCCGTCGAGTACAACAAGATGTACAAGAGCGCTGAGGAGTACACCCAGGCGGTGTGGAACGATGTTCCCAACCCCAACGACCTCTGGCACGTCTGGCAGAAGGCGGGTCAGCCGGGAGCGCTGCAGGACGGCCAGCAGGTGGCAGGGGCGCCGGAGCCCTCCCCGGCGGCGGCGCCCGGCCCCCAGCTTAGCGTGCTCGGAGGAGGTTAGCAATGAGCGTTGATTACGACCAGCTCATGCACGAGCACTACAGCAACCTGCCCCACCCCGACAACCCCGAGCTCAGCGTTGGCGACTTCCCGGTGGCGGTCAAGCTGGCGACCAAGATGAAGGGCCAGGGGATGGCTACCGCCAAGGAGGCGGGGGCCTTTTGGGATGAGTTCCAGAACTTGGGCCTAAGTCCTCTGCACTTCGAAGAACTCCTCGACCAGCTGGCCCCGCTTAGCTGGCGCTACCATAACCGCCCTCCCACCATGCGCGAGGTGGGGATACACGCTGAAGGTGACCCCAAGAAAGCCCGGGACTACTACGGCAACCTCCCCAGCGAACACGACCCATCAGTCACTGCCCATGAGTTCGTCCAGGCTCACGCCGTCGCCCAGCGCTACTCCAAGCAGCACCTGGGTCGCAACCCCTACGCCCTAGAAGTCACCTACTTCCACCATGCTCGCACCCCCGTCGGCGACATCGACGCCCACTACCAGAAGATGAAGGCTTCACGCGATATGGAGCCGGAGGCAGAGCCATCAGCTACACCGTTGTAAGGGGGGACACACTCTGGGGGATTGCCCAGCGCTTCTTAGGCGACGGCCGCCGCTGGCACGAGTTGCGGGGCTTTACTGGCGACCCTCACCGGATGCCCATTGGCACCGTTATCTACCTCCCCAATGAAGCTGCCGGCCCTCCCGCCCAGGGCGCTCCGGTGGCCACTGCCACCCCCCCTGACCCTTGGGGCACGGTGGCCAACGCCGACTTCTTCAAGAACGAACTCACCGGGTTGGAGAATCAGCTCAACCAGCTGGGCGCTTACCACTTCAACCTCACCCAAGACCAGCTGGCGGCGATGGCCCGGCAGGGCATCACCAGCATGTTTGAGTTCGCCCAGCAAGCCTTCCAATTCCTCCCCGCCCAGGATCAGGCCAACCAGCCCTGGCTCCAGTTCGGCCTCAGCCACGCCCAGTTCGATACCACCACCTTGGGCTACATCGACCTGATCCAGCAGATGACGGGGCAGAAGCCAACTCCGGACCAGATCAAGCAGGCGCTGCTCAGTAGCAAGGGCCAATCCAACCCCCAGCACTGGAAGGAGCAGTTCATCTCCGATGCCGGCAACCAGAAGGCATACGGCTGGATCAAGTACGGCCTGAGCTACGAGGAATTCCACACCTGGGCGGCGCAGCAGTCGAGTAAGTTCGGCAAAGAACTCAGCCAAGAGGAGGCCGTGACCTGGCTCGACGAGGAGCGCAAGAAGCAGGTCGAGCCCCCGCCCGGCGGGAGCAAGGAGATCCAGGCCCAGCCGGTGGTGGCGCCTTCGCAGAAGTCCGGCAGTAGCCAGATTGGCCAGAGTGCTATTCGATGAGCAGTATCAAGTGGCGACCAGTGGAGTTACCCTCGAAGGACTACCAATGTCCCACGTGTGATGGCGCCTTGACCGAGATCCAATACCTCACCGCTACCCGCTGGCTGGCTCGCTACTGTGCCAAGTGCGGCTGGGCTAAATTCGCCACCGACTTTCAAAGGGGAGTGGCGTAATGCCGTACCCAGGATGGTCACCAAAGCTCATACGGATGTATAAACACATCAAGGCATCCAGCGGCTCCAAGAGCATCGCCGCCGCGACCGTCAACAAGTTCAAGTCCAAACACAAGAGGAAGAAGTAATGCCTGGCGAGATCTGGGTTGACCCAGCCAATTTCAACAACCGTGTCACCGTCATGCCCAGCGCCCGGGCCAATGTGCCCGCGGGGTACATCTTCAGCGGTGGCAGTGACGGCGCTACCGACCGTGATCTCATCAAATTCACCGGCGGCATCATCAGCGGTGGCTACCCAACCTACGGCATCCTCCCCGGCGAGACGGTACAGCAGGCACTCCTGCGAGGCAATGGCACGCAAGCCGCCTTCGGCCCCTCCGGCCACGCATAAGGACCCCGTGACCGACGAGGTACTGGCCCTAGCGTCGTGCGACTATTGCGACGGGAGCGGCTGGATCATCTCTCTGCGGGGCCTCCACATCGCCCGCTGTCCCCTGTGCAACAACGGCCATGCCCTCTAAGGAGAGGGTCGCGGCATGACGTATTACAGCATCCCTAGCGGTAAGGTCTTCACCGGCGACGAGCCCCAGATGGTGGAACGCGAGGTCAAGGACCGCGACGGCCGGGTTATCATGAAGCGCAAGGTCTACGAGGATGGCTTCGACCCCGGCTACGACGCCGATGACGGTCTCCATTTCAACCATGGCCGCCTGGAGAAGATCCACTCCGAATTCGACCGTGACGCCGACACCAACACCGTTCGCTACCGGGTTCAAGAGCCGGGGGCCAACCGGGGCAAGGAGATCGTTGCCGTCTACGAGCGCGACAACGACGGCAAGGTAGTGCTCGCCAGGTATAGAGAGGTTCACTAGATGGCTACCGAGCAGGACATCCTCCGTAAGTACAAGCGGCTGATGGAGAACGAGGACGACGATGTCGAGCGCATGAAGCTGGAGATGGAGCAGAACCGCGAGATCGCCGCCCTCTACCGGGGTGAGGCCACCGCTGCCCGGGTGGACGGCCTCAAGAAGGACGCCATCAACAAGTACCCCCTGGCGTTGATCGCCGAGGTCGAGGGCGACACCGCCGAGGAGCTGGAAGAGTCGGCCAAGAAGTCCCACGAGCGGGTCGAGGCCATCATCGCTGATCGCATCAAGGCCAAGGACGAGGAGCTGGCCGCCGTCAAAGAGGAGCTGGCCGCCGCCCAGGCGGGGGGCTGGAAGGGCAACACCGCCTCCGGCTCCGGTCCCTCCAACAAGACCGCCGAGCAGGACCACTACGACTTCATCGACGGCGCCTGGAAAGCGCTCCGCGAGGGCACTCTGGACAAGCAGCAGGGCGAGCGCCTCATCAAGGAGCGGGTTGGCGACAAGATCGGCGATGCCATGATGAAGGCCCTAGAGAAGGGCTAACCCTTGAGTCGGGGCAAGTGGGTAGAGAAGCAGCCCCTCCACCTCCGCCTAGCCGCCCAGTTTACTGTTGATCCCGACGGGTGCTGGCGCTGGCATGGCTCCCGGAATGCGGACGGGTATGGATCGACTTGGGCGGACGGGAAGAGCTATAAAGCACATCGCCTAATGTGGCGGTTGCTTCGGGGCGACATTCCCCCTGGATTAGAGGCAGATCACATCTGCCGGGTTCGCTGTTGCGTCAACCCCGACCACCTCCGCTGGGTGTCTCATCGAGAGAATGTCCTGGCTGGAGAGGGGGTCATGGCGCGGTATGCGCGGCGAACCCGCTGTGAGTGCGGTGATCCCTTAGTGCCGGGGTGGCGGGGGCGGTGGCGATACTGCCCGCGCTGCTACAGAGAAAAGGGGTTCCACTAGAGTGGCCGACTACATCGCTGCGGGACAGCCACTTGCCAGCGGTGCGGTCCTCCGCCGCCTGGTCTGGGGCGACCAGGTCTCGGCGCATTCGGAATGGGCGGCGCTGGCGGTCGGGCTCTACCAGATCGACCCCAGCACCGGGCTGGCGGTGCCGGTCAATGCCAACAACCCGGTGCGGACGCTGGACGCTGCTGCTACCGGGAGCGGGGTGACCATTCCCTACAGCGGCACTGCCGCGGGCACCGCCAGCGTCACCGCCTCCCAGAAGATCGCCCTGATCTCGCTGTTCGCCTCCATCGCCGGGACGGCCACCTTCCAGATCACCGGCGAGGCGGTGGTAACCGTACCCGCCAGCGCGGGCTTGGCGGTGGGGTATAGCCTCAGTGAAGCCGAAAGCAAGACCGTCACCTTCGCTGGCAACGTGGCTGCCTGGGCGGTGGGGGTGTTCTCCTAGTGCCCCAGGTCCAGATTGCGGCGGGCGGATCGTCGTCGGCCGTGGGGTCGCCGGGAACCGTGCAAAGCTTCGAAGCCTCGGTGGAGTCCTTCATGCAACTGGTCAACAGCGACGGCGTCACCTGGGTGGCGATGACCGGGCCCAGCCCTGGGTTTGTGCCTGGGCCTACCCTCACGGTCACCCCCCTGGCCAACTGCCAGGCCATCATCATCGCCAACACCTCGGTTTTCACCGACACCACCACCTACAACCAGGACGTGGGCATCTACGTGGTGGGCGGTGCTTTCCCCACCACCGCCAATGTCCCCGAGCAGTGGCAGGAATCCGCCTCCGTGGGCACGTTCGCCCCCACCGCGCTGGCGGTAACCAAGCGGCTGGCCTTTGTTGGTGGCACCGCCTACACCATCACCCTGCGCTGGAAAAGCAACTCCCACAGCCCCCAGCTCAACAGCAACCTCTTTGCGGGCGCGGGCGACGGCACCACCTACCCCACCCGTAGCCGTACCACCTTCATCGTCGAGCTGATCTACTGATATGGCTAATGCAACCCACTACGCCAGTAGGGTTGACATCCGCAAGACCTCTGGTGTCCCTATCACCAATCCCGCCGACGTTATCGCCGAGACCGCTGCTCAAACCGCCTATGACGCGGCGGTGGCGACGCTCAAGACTAAGGCCGCCTCCGATCCCGTAATCCAGGCCATAGTGGTAATCCTGGGACCTTGATGCGGCTGGTCTGTCCCTACACCGAGCTGCGCCCCGAGACCCGGATGGCGGCGCAGCTGTCGGGGCTACGCACCCGCTTTGAGCCCATGACCTATATGGCCAACTACTACACCCTGATGCAGAGGCTTTGGAAAAGGGGCGAGACCTTCATCCTGCTGGAGCAGGACATCGTCCCCACCGAGGCTCAGTTCTACGACATCACCATATGTGGCCATGACTGGTGCGGCTTCCCCTACCAGTACGCCAGCTTTGGCCTCTATAACGGCGCTGGCTTCACCCGCTTCAGCGGCCGCCTGATGGCCGCCTTTCCCACTCTTATCACCTCGACCAAAGCGTTCGATGATGGGGTCCACCCCCCTCGACACTGGTGTACCCTGGACGGTTGGATGCGGGAGCTGCTACAGAAGGCGGGGATACAAAAGGTGGACCACTCACCCCCGGTAAGGCATTTGGGCGTGGGCAGCGCCCACGGTTGCGTGGAGGCGCGTGAGCAACAAACAGAAGCGGGCGTTCGCTAAGCCCCAGCTCCCCCCGCCCAACATGCTCGTCGTCGGGCTGTGCGTCTACGACCTCATGTACGCCCAGTTCTTCGAGCACTTCCTCAAACTCCAGGGCTGGGCCAACAAGCACATCGCCATAAGCCGCAACGCCTATCTCCCCGACGGCCACAATCGCCTCGTCAAGGGGGCCCTGGCCCGGACCGAGCCTTGGGACTACATGGTCTTCATCGAGCAGGACACCCTCCCCCCAGTGGAGATCTTCTGGCACATGGAGCTGTACCAGGACCCCATCATCGCTAGCCTCTACTTCAAGAAGCAGATGCCCCCTGACCCCGTCGCCTACCACGATGACGGCCTCAACATCACCTACCTGCCCCCCAGTGAGATCGTGCCCATGCTTCAGAAGCCGGGCTTGTATCCTGTAGACATCGTGCCCATGGGCTGCACGGCAATACGGAGGGACGTGCTTGAGCACTTCCAAAGAGAAGGCATCCTCTGGTTCGACACCGGCCGCCGCGAAGACAACGCCGATCTCGTCAGCGACGATGTCTGGTTCTGCCGAAATGCTCGGAAGCTCGGTTACCAACCCCTCCTCAACACCGCCACCATCTGCACCCACGTTGGCAACTGGGAGGTCACCGCTGAAACCTATAGGGCCTGGCTCCGACGCGAAATCGAGATCAACAAGCCCGACGGCCTCCTCGGCGCCGAAGTCGCCGCTAACCTTGCTCAACGAGCTGGAGCTGCGGCTCAGCCGGTTGGAGTCGATCGTCGATAAACTCGACGCCAAGGTCGGGGCGGCGGGACCTCTCCCCCCTTCCGTCCCTGCCCCGGGTGTAGTGCAGTACCGCTGCTACGACTGTGGCCACATCTTTGACCACACGCCGGGCTTCGGGCTCTACTGCCCCAACGGCCACGACGCCTCTCGGATGGTACCGTTGGCCTCACCCGAGGCCGACGAGATGCTCGCCGACCTCGATGCTTACAACGTTCGCCACGCGCAGGCCGCCGCTCGCGCCCAAGGGAGATAGCTATGTCTGAGATACCCACCGTAGCGCCCGACCTCGATGCCACCGCCGCCGCTGAGGAGGAGCCCGAGGACGAGGACGACGGCGCCGAAGAGGGTGACGAGGACGAGTGAATTTCGACCCCTATACCCTGGGCTGGGTCGCCTGGGTAGCCTTCTTTGCCATTGAGGAGGGGCTCGCCGTCTTCTATTCCAAGCGGACTGAGGACACCCTGAGCTGGCATATCTGGGAATGGTTTGGCATCAACGACAGGGATAAGGGCGGCTGGTTCAAAATCCGACGGATTGCCCTACTGGTGGGCCTAGCCTGGCTGGGGACTCATCTGCTCGGCTTTCCCGTCTGATCTTGACTTCCTGAAGGGGCAGGAGTAGGCTTCGTTCCAACAGGACCCGCCTAGCGCGATGTCGTTAGGCCGTGGCAACTCGGTAACGAGGTAGGTCACTGGCAACCGGAAGGTTGCTGGCGAGTCCAGAGAACAACCATCTCTGGAGGAACCTACCAGTGCCACTGCTCATCCACTCTGGTGTAGCCGCCTCAGACCTGAGCGCGACTGGGACCAAGCGTGACGACATCAGCGATGTCCTTTTGGCCTCGCTCTACTTCGAAAACAACATGCTCGGCCTTACCACAGTAGGTGAGGAGTTCGCCGATCAGCAGCTCAAGTGGGTCGAGGATAGCCTCAACCAGTTCAAGGTAACCGACACCGGCACCGCCTTCACCGGCGCCACCACCAACGTCGTCCTCAACTTCTCCGCTTCTGACGCCGCCGTGCTCGACGTGGGCTACCTGCTCCAGCGCGACACCCAGGCCGGCGCCGGCGAGATCGTGGAGATCACCACCATTTCCGGTACCGCGGTCACCACCACCCGTGGCTACGGTGGTACTACCGCCACCACCGATGCCGCTGCCCAGACCTGGCGCATCATCAACGCCCCAACCTACCAGAACTCCGACCTGGGCAAGGACATGACCCGCGCTCGGCTGTCGAAGGTCAACTACATCAACCGCTTCGAGCTCAACGTCAACATCGACTCCGAGCAGATCGAGCGGTCACGCACGGGGTACGCGCCCGGCATCAAGGACGAGCTGCAGTACCAATTCCAGCAGCGGCTCATGGAGCTGAAGCGGAAGATGCAGAACGCCTACTGGTTCTCAGTGGCGGCTTCCAGCACCACCGGTGGTGACTACAGCTCCTTCTTTGGAGTCACCACCTGGCTCAACGGCACCGCCAACACCACCAGCACCACGGGCTCTCCGGCCAGCTTCATCAGCACCTCAGAGGCGCTCACCGACACCGTGGTCAACACCATGGTCAAAAACATCTACCGTGGCGGTGGCTTTAGCAACGTGATGGTGGGCGGTATCAACGTCACCGAGAAGATCTCCCTCCTGTACACCGACCGCATCCGACTAGATCAGGACGAACGCCACCGTGGCTTCTTCGCCCAGTACTTCACCCCCACCATGGCCAACGAGCACCGCATCGTTACTGATGCTTACCTCAACGACACCTCGGGGACGGCGCAGCTCTACATCCTTGACATGAGCCGAATTCGGATTCGGCCCTTCGTCAATCAGATGTTCTATACCATCACCGCCCCAAGCTTCCGTGATGGTGACGCTGTGCGGGCGCTCAGTAAGTGGTCATTGGAGGTACGCAACACCGGCTCCGATGTCGGGTTCAGCCACTCGCTCCACACTAACCTCTCGCTCTAATGCCACTCCGCAAGTCAATCGGCGCCAGGGCCATAGCGGTCAACGTCGGTACCACCGGGCCCCCGACCAAGGCGGGGTTCACCTACCTCGGCTTCCCCCGGGGTCAGGTGGATGCCGGGCAGGACTTCCTTAGCGAGGTCTGCTACGTCTCGGATGCCGCCATCGCGGGCACCAGCATCCGGGTGACGCAGCGCAACGCTGCCGGGACCCTGCAGAACGACATCACCACGCCCAGCACGACCACGGCGCAGGGGGTGGCGGTAGACGCCACCCTTAGCACCAACACCGTCAACACCGGGGTCAACTTCCCCTGGCCGCTGACCGCGGGCGACACCATCATGGTCACCGCTGTCACCGGCACCGCCCAGGTGGTCAATGTGACCTTTACCTACTACCAGAAGGGGACCTAATGGCCAATACTCCAGCCGCCGCCCAATCTGGCATCGCTCCCACCACTGCTGCTGGCGTCATTGACCTCTACCGGGAGGCGATTGTGACCGCTCCCGGCACCTACACCGGTACTGGCACCAGCGACGACTACCGCTTCAACGCCGTGACCAACGGGGTGCCCACGCGCAACACCCACGCCCTGGCCAGTGCCTATTCCACCCAACGCACCGATGACAGCTACATCATCGCCCTGCGTGACGACTACAACGGAAGCTAGGGAGTGGGGTTTACCCGCCTTGGGCCATACCAGTTCGCCTACATCAACTCCGCCACGACCACTCAGGTGCAGACCGGCCAAGGGGTGCTGCACGCCATCCAGGTCAACGGCGGCACGCTCGGGGCGATCACGGTCATTGACGGCACCTCGGGTAGCACCGGGAACATTGCCGTCATTACCCCGCCCGCTTCTTCCACCGATACATACCTCTACGACCTCCGCTACATCAACGGCCTGCGCATCGTTACCGCCGCCGCCACCGACATCACCGTGACCTGGGCCTGATGGCATACCAAGACGTGGTTCCCGCGGGCTCGGTACAGATCGACTCCTGGCGGGAGAACTCGGTTGAAGTTGCCAGTCCGACGGCGCTGGCGCCGCTGGGGACCGTGCCCGGGGGCTACGCCCAGATCGTCGCCAACTCGGCCGCCTTCTCGGCCCAGACCGACACCGTGGGCTTGGCTATCACCGTCACTACGGTCGCGGGGCGTCGCTACCGACTCTCGGCGTTCAGCCAAGGGATCTATGGCACCGCGGGCGAGGTATTCAGTCTGGAACTATGGGAGGGTGGCACCAGGCTGCAAGCCTGCACCGGCACCTGTGCCGCCGCGGTTCCCTACAACGGCACCATGGCGCCCAGCGTGATTCTGGTCGCCCCGACCCCTGGCGCTCACACCTATAAGGTGTCGGCCATTCGCAATAGCGGTACGAATACAGCGGTTGTAGGCGCCGGTGTCCAGTCGCCCACCTACATCCTGCTTGAGGACATAGGTGTCTAGTGTGCGATACCTGTTCCTGCGGGCTCCAGGCGAAGCATGACCGCTCTGGTATCAATAACGCCAAAGGGCAAGCAACAGCTACCCGAATCAACAAACCCAAGATCAAGAGGCACAAATGAAGCCAACTGACCTAGCCTGGGCCGCCGGGATCATCGACGGCGAGGGTACTGCCACCATCTTCCACGTCCCCAACAATGGGCAGGTGGTAGGAGTCTTGTCTGTGGGCAACACCGACCCTCGGATGCTGGTGAGGCTGGCCACCCTCTTTGGCGGGAAGGTGCGATGGAAGCGGCCCCAGAAGCAAGGCTGGCGCGAGCAGTATGTCTGGGACCTCCGCAACCACCAGGCCGCCGCCGCCTGTCGGCTACTACTGCCGTATCTCGTATGCAAGCGCGAGCAGGCCGAGCTGGTGGTGGCGTTTGCCGAACTAGTTACCAAGGGCGCCTACCGTGGTGGTAGCCGCAAGCTGGACCCTGTAATCCAGGCCCAGCGTATTGCGCTTCGGGATAAGGTCGTGGCGCTCAATCAGTTTCGCCCTTCATTGGGCGAGGAGGTTAGTAATGGCTAGGAAAGGAAAGCAGGGCGGGAAGCTGGGGACTGGGGCTCTGCCTGAAGGCGAACTGTACTTCTTCGGTACCGAGGCAGAGCAGGCCAACCGCGTTGGCACCGGCTACGGCGACAAGGACCCCAAGAGTAACGCCCCCCACTTCGTCCAGATCGGCACCGCCGACACGGGCAAGGACCTGAACAAGCCGGGCATCGACAAGAAGTCCGGTGACTTCAAGTACAGCGGAGGGGTGTAGCGGCCATGGGCTGGACGCTCGGCGGCGGCACCTCGAACCCCATAATGCGGGCGCCGTCAACCCTCAAGGGGGGACCGGCATCGCCCGTAGGCGAGCCCACAATGCTCTCTTCTGTCCGCAAGCTGACCCCAACCTCGATTGGTAGGCGTCTGTCCGCCAGGCGGCGCCCGGCTCGCAGGCGGGGCTGAGATGGTTGACATAGCTGCAGTTGCGGCGGTGAAACCGCAATTCGCGGCCAAGATCCGGGCCTCGGAGCAATGCTGGGAATGGACCGGCTTCCGAGACCCAGATGGATACGGCGTGGTCATGGTGACTGTTGCTGGGAAGAAGATCCGAGGTGCCCATCGAGCCATGTATTCCCTCGTTCATGGAGGCATCCCCGCCGGGTTGGTCGTACATCACACCTGCGGCAACAAAGGCTGTGTCAATCCCAGCCACCTAGAGGCGGTTACTCAGCGGGAGAACGTCTTGCGTGGGATCTCTTTTGCTGCACGAAATGCGGCCAAAGACACCTGCGTGAAGGGGCACCTCTTCGATGAAGCCAACACCCATATGTGGCACGGCCAGCGCGGATGCCGGAAATGCAGAAACGCTGCGACGGCGGCCTACAGAAAAAGGAGGGCCGCACTTTGATAGATCCCAGCCAGATGGGCGGGGGTCCACCGCCTGGTGGCGGGCCAGCCGGAGGGCCGCCGCCGGGCGGGGGCGGCGCCTCCGGTCCTGACCCCATGACCATGATGCTGCTGGCCGCTGCCGCCAAGAAGGGCCGGGGACGGCACAAGGGCCGGGGCAAGGGCAAGGCCAAGGGGCGCAGGCGGAAGTGACCATCTTCCACACCCAGACCGGCACCGACTACGTGGAAGGCCGGGGCAAGCAGTACTCCTGGCGCCGCGACCAGAACACCGAAAACGGCGCCGGCTCCCACGTCCAGAACCGGACCCCCATTACCGCCGGGCTCAACACCTCGCGGCCCAAACCAAGTGCATCAGGACTCAAGCGGAAGAAGAGATAGGCGGCACTGGTCGCTGGTTCCCGTGTCAATGCGGGAGCCTCAAAAACGCCAGGGGTTGGGTGACACGCTCTCCGACCCGGGGGCGTCATAAGGAGAACGAGCATGTTCCGTCGCGGTCGTAAGCGGCGCCACTAAGCGCAGAAGGGGCGGACTGAAAGGTCCGCCCCGTTTCTTTTAGGAGGTAGATGACAGTTCAAGCCACCGCCACCCCGCTGCCGCTGGCGCGGCTTCAGGGTGCTGCCAGAGTCCAGAGCAAACCCCTCCCCGTGGCCAAGAAGACCACGGACTCCCAGGCTACGGCCACGCCCTTGCCCCTGGCTAGGAAGCAGTAGATGCCAGCCATACCAGGGGCCAAACTGGGGGCTGAGACCGGGCTCCAGGACGCCAACTGGATCGCCGACGTGCGCGACGCCCTGCGCGATTACCCCCAGCTCACCGGCGCCTCCAGGACTGGCGACAGCGTCAACGGCGTGGTGGGTGCGGGGGGCGGCCCCTTCATCATGCCCCAGAAGCCGCTCTACGACGGCGGTGTGGCTCCCTACGTCCCCGCCTGCACTGTCAACGGCGTGGCCCAGACGCTCTCTGCCACCTACCCCCCCGCTACCGGTCAGTTCTACGTCAACTACAACACCGGCGAGTGGTTCTTCCCCACCGCCCCGGGCACGGTCCCCATCGTCTTCAGCTACCCCTTCGTCCACTGGTCTGACCAGGCCATCCTCACCGCGCTCTACGCGGGCCTACGGATGATGTTCCCCAAGGTCGGCAAGACCTACGTTGACAACACCATCCAGATCCAGGTCAACGTCTGGGACTACACCCTGCCGAGCTATTTCAGCGATCCCCGCAGCGCCATCGTCGCCATCAGCGTGATCGACCCCGACATCCCCACTGAGCCTTACCGGCCGCTGACGGCTTGGAAGCGGGTGGGGCTGGACAAGATCTCGATTCCCCACTCCCAGCGCTACAGCCCCGTGGCCCGGCTTCGGATAAGCGGCTGGGGCCCGTACCTCAACCTTGGAGATCTCGAACCCCAGCTATACCACCTACCAGTCTGGTATGCCTGCTCCACCTTGCTGGCGAAGCAGGAGGCGGTGCGCGATCGTGAGGATACCACTGTGCCCGTGACCCAGGAGGGGGGGACGGCGCCGATGATGATGCTCAACACCGCCAAGGACTTCGAGCGCCGCTTCAACGAAGCCCTGACCTTGCTCTCCCGTACCTACGGCCCCGGCTTCAAGAAGCGGGGGGTTACCAGTTATGACCTTAACCACTACGGCCCTCGGGGTTAGCCCGGCTCCCACCGCCGCCGCCCTCTACGAGGGCGCCGACCGGGTGATCGGGCAACGGGACGCCAAGGAAGCAATCGCGGTCCTTTTGGAGCGCCAGACCAGGGTGGCCAGAGGTGAACTGCCCCGGTCTTCAGGCGCGCTTTGCGCCGGCCGCACCGGCACCGGCAAGACCATGACCATCCGCATCATGGCCGAGAAGTGCGGCCTCCCCTTTGCCGAGTGCAACGCCACCCAGTACACCGACAAGGGCTACGTTGGCCCCGACCTCTCACAGATCTTTCTGCCCCTGATCGAAGCCGCGATCATGATGGAGGAGGAGGACCTGGAAGCCAAGTACGGCAAGGAGATCTACAACCTGATCCAGAGCGACGACCCCACCAACATCCTCAAGATCGACCGCCGCATCCTCGACCCTGCGATTGAGAAGGCGCAGTCCGGGGTGGTGCTCCTGGACGAGTTCGACAAGTGGATGCAGCAAGCCTCGGATGCGCTTGGGCGCAACCCTGGCAAGGCGCTGCAGGGGGAGCTTCTGAAGATGATCGAGGGTGGCCACACCTATGTCACCGACGATGAGGACGAAATCGGGCTGGCCTTTGATACCACCAAGGTGCTCATCATCTGTGCCGGCGCCTTTGTCGGCCTGGAGAAGATCATCGGCAAGCGCCTGCAGCGCGACATGACCACCCAGCCCGAGGCGTGGGATCAGTCCGAGCCCGCCGACTTTGTGCGCTATGGCCTCCTCCCCGAGCTGGCCGGCCGCCTCCCCCACCACATCATGTTCAAGCCCCTGCGCCCTGACCATTTGGCCGTCATCCTGATGGAGGAGGGGGGCCTACTGGACGAGTACGTGGGCCGCTTCCAAGCCTGTGGGGTCAAGCTGGTCTACTCTGAGGAGGGGCTTCGGACGCTGGCCGACAAGGCTCTACAGCGGGGAACCGGCGCCCGTGGCCTGGAGCACGTCTTCTCGCGCAAGTTCTCCAAGGCCCTCTACCAGGCCAGTAAGAAGGGGTCGGGCAAGGTCGTCCTCGATGTCCCCCGGGCGATGTCTGAAGACCCGGTGCTGCTGCAGCCATGACCATCCCCGCCGGCGCAACCGTTGACCCTGCCAACATCGGTGCCGTCTACCACCTCGGCCTGGGCACCACCACCGCTGGTGGAGAGCTCACCAGCGCCGGCTACATGCTCGTCAACGGCACCCAATTCGTGCAGAAAACCGATGTCAAGGCCCAAAGCCAGTTGATCCAGGCCAGCCCTCAGATCACCGACCGCGACCTCGCCACCTGGCCAAGAGAGACGGTGGGCGATGTTTCCGGCGGCGGCCTCCAGCAGATCTGGCTGGAGACCCACAAGTACTACGATGCCGACCTGGAGATCCGCACCCCCGGCAGCCTCACCCTCCGCCCCGCCAACAACCGCAAGGTCTTCCCCACCCTGGGCGCCCTGGATGCCGACGGCACCATCCAGGCGGTGACCTTCAACGGTGACGTGGTCGTCAGTTTCCACGAGGCCAGCGGCAACATCTACAACTCCACCGGCACCTTCACTGCCCCCATCCCCGTCAACGCCATGGACACCGATAGCGGGGTCTTGTTCATCTCCGACCTCGACGGCAGCCTGCGCTACACCACCGATCTTACCGCCTATACCACGGTGACGCCTGCCAGCAGCTCCATTCCCTTCCCCAACCCCATGACCCAGATCTGGGCTGTCAACCAGGGCACCGGTGGCCGCTTTGTGTATTGGACCCAGAACGTGGTGGGCGGTGCCGCCACCTTCGGGCGCATCGACATGGGCTCTTTAGCTAACGTCGCCTTGCCCACCGCAGCCCTCAACCTGGCGGTCGCGGACCTCTGCGAGTACGGTAGCGGCGTGGCCATGGCGACCAACGACTCCAACGGCTCTCCGGGCTCCAACGTCTGGTACCACGACGGCAATAACATGCAGCTGATCCTGCGGCTCAATGGATATTTATGCAACGGCATCTGCAACTGCCTCGGCAACCTCTTCCTCACCGCCACCCCTACCACCCAGTTCGACGCCCCCGTGCTGCTGCAGATCTCAGGCGGCAGCTTCAACGTCGTCGCTACTCTGGGCATCCCCTCAGAGACCGCCACCGCCTCGACCCTGGGTGGCCCCACCGCCAGTGGCCAGTACATTGGCTTCACCCAGAACCCGCCCACCATCGCGGGCGTCAGCTCGGCGCCGTATGTGTGGGTCTACGACGTGCTCAACCAGTCCCTTAGCCACATCGGCAACGGCGCCGCCACTGACGTGGTCACCACCGGGCTGCGCTCGGTGGCCTTCATCGGCCGGGCGGTGATCTATCCCGGCAGCCCCAGCGCCGGCGTGGGCCAGGTGCAGTACCAGTCCAACCAGTCCAAGTACACCCCCACGCCTGCCTACGCCCCTTCAGGCCAGCTCTGCAGCTCGCGGATTGACTTCAACACCCCCGGCATCGGCAAGCTCTTTCGCCGCGTTATCGCCCACCACTCGCCCTTGACTGCTGGTCAGTCCATCCAGCTGCAGGCGTATGTGGACGCCGACCCCACCAAATGGGTCAGCAGCGCTACCCCCACCGGCAGCGTTACCAATTCCACCGTGGGCACCGTCACCACCACCTTGAGCCTGCCCACCCACACCACCGGCTTCTCGATGTTCTTCGTCATCACCCTCACCGCCGGGGCGGCGCAGAGCACCACCCCCATCGTCTACTACACCTCGATGGAGATTGCGGTGCCGTGGTCTTGGGAGTTCACCGTGGACTGCACCAACAAGCGCCAGGTGTTGGGCAACAACCCCGACCCCCAGAACTACTTGGGCGGCGACCTCAAGCTGCTCCTCTCGCAGGCGTGGGAGAACGCCCTCCCTCTGACCCTGATCCACCCCGACGGCACCCAGTACACCACCGAGATTCAGAACTTAGAAGCCACCGCCTACTCCCCCCAACGCCAGGTGAACACCCCTTTACGGGCTGCCGACCTGGAGTGGCACGTGAAACTGACCCTTAGCGAGAGCATTGTTTAGATGACCAAGCCCATCAACATCACCGGCGATGCCACCGGGGGGCAACTCGACGCCCGCACCCTCACCACCGCCATCCTCTTCGACGCCTACGCCGGCTACCAGTTGGTGGACTCCAATAACCCTTACCGCCTGCGCTTCAGTATCCCGGTTGGCAACATCGACATCATCCGGCGGGTGCGGCTGTCATTCTCGATGCTCCCCGCCGTCTTCGTGGCCCAGGCTGGGACCATCGCCGCAGGCAACACAGGTGCTGGCACCAACCACAACCACTCCGAGAACTACAACTCCAGCGCTGCCAGCGCCAACCACAACCACGACTGGGCTGTGACCCAAGGCGGTGATGTCGGCATTGGGACTACGGGCAAGCAGATCAACGATGGCGGTGGCGGTGGCGTTGGCATTTTACCCGCCGCCCCGGCAGGCACCTTTATCACCAATCAGAACGGCGCGGCCCATGTTCACGCCGTCACCGGCACCTCCTCTGGCGAGGCTTCCCATACTCACTCTATAGCGGGCGGCGCGATCACCCTTAGTCCCGCCACGGCTTTAGGTAATACCGGACAGGCCACGGGCGCCCACATCTATCTAGCTGGGCCTGGAGTCACCCCGCCTGGGCCCGAGGTATTCCCGCGCGCCGGTCAGACCCCGCCGCCCTATGCCGGGACCGACATTGACGACTTGGACTTTACCCACTACTTTCCCAAGGGAGGGGTCTATGAATTCCAGATCAGCTCAACCGCCATTGGTGGCATCATCGCCCAGGTCCAAGTGCTGGGAACTCTGACGGCCGCCTGATGCCAGCCTTTACCGACTTCCTGCTCAACACCGTCTACGCCCGATCGGGGATCTACGTCAGGCTGGTCAACAACCAGACCGGGGGCACCTACGACCTTGGCCGCAGCGGCGCCCAGGGGCAGATTACGCCCGATGTTCCCTCGGGGATCTACACCGTCAGCACCAGTCCCGACAACATCACCTACACCGTGGTGGATACCGGCTATATCGTCTCCTATGCCACCGCGGCGGTCTTCCAGCAGGCCATCATCGAGCGTTGCATCACCTCCAACCGGGCTACCGCCAGCGGCAACCTGACCTTCGACTACGTCTATCCCGGCGCCGACTTCCGGCCCGGAGGAGTGGGTGGGGTGACCGACTCCCAGTTCCTGCACGACTCTTGCTGGCTGTCCGCTGCCGCTGCCAGCCTGGGCCTGGGACTGGTAGCTCAGAACTGGCTCAAGAACTGGCCTGGCTCGCAGTTGAGTGGTGGAACGACGACCAATGGGATGATGGGCCGGGCGATCTCGCCCACCACCGTCTACAACAAGTCTAGCCAGGTGCCGGTTCTAGCCTGGGCCACCTACCAGGTTTGGCTCAAGACACAGGACAATGCCTTTCTCGCCTACATGTACCCGGCGCTCAAGCGGGAATACACCTGGTGGTCCTTGAACCGCGCCGACACCACCAGCACTTACGGTCTACCCAGCAATCTTTACTCCTGGGGCTGTACAGTGGCGATGGGGGGTGGCACACAATCAGCCGCCGATCTCCTGGCAGCGACCTTCGAGGCTGCGCAGGAGGCGGGGATGGACAACCTGGAGACCCTCTACGGGCCCACCGGGGACGTAGATAACCTGGGGCCACAGTGTGACACCAATCCCGGCAAGCTCAACTACTGTTGCCCTGATCTCTGTTCCTACATCGTCCTCATGCTGGACTCCATCTCCAAGATCGCAGCCATCGTGGCTCCCGGCGAGGCGGCGGGTTATGCCACCCTGCGCGACAACCTCAAGACCACGATGAACCTGGTGATGTGGGACGACGAGCAGGGACTCTACCAGTACACCACCCGCCAGGACGTGCTCTCGGTGGGCAACGCCGTCAACACCAACGGGGTCACCAACCAATACTCTCCCACCGTCAACCTCAAGGCCCCGGGGCTGGATCGCAACCTGGCTCCCGGGACCAAGGTGATCTTTGGCAATGGGGTGGTGGCACAGATCGGACCAGCGGGGCAGCGCACCGGCGACACCGTGCTCAACCTGCTCGCAGGGGTGGCCAGTTCGATCCCCGACAACGAGTTCTCAATCTTCCGCTTCTTCTACTACGGCAAGAACCTGGCCAACATCGCGGGCCCTCTGTTTGCGGGGGTGCCCAGCGCCTACCGGGCCCAGCGCATGGTGCAGGAGCAGTTACTCAAGGAGTACACTGGAGCCGACCGCCAGGACTACGAGATGTGGTTCGGCTCGGGCTTCCCCAACAACCGCCTGCTGCGCTTCAACCACGTCGAGTGGCTGGGGCCGCAGAAGACCTTTGCCGCCGACCTCAACCCTGGGGCCATCACCGTGAACATCGACGGGGTGACCATCAACGGCGGGGGGACCCAGACCCAGCTCTCGCTCAGCAACCCCAGCCGCAGCTTCAACGTTCTCCGCTACCGCGACGACCTCGACACCAACAATGACTTCCTCTTCTATCGTGGCCCCTGGGAGCTGTCCTCGCCCGCTCGCCCCTTCACCATCTCCCCGACCTACATCGTGCCTACGGGCGGTGGCCCCAACGTCAAGATCTCAACCCAGACCGCCTATGGAATCCAGCCCTCCATCAATGGTCCTGGGGCGACCGCTCCCATTGACACGGTCTTCACCGGAGGGGTGGCCGGGACCACCAGGACCGATACCACCGTCGGCATCACGGATGGCGGCTTCCCTCACGCTGTCTGGCTCTACCAGCCCGCCGGGGCGACCGGCGCCCTGAAGCTGCTCAAGTTGGTCGCCAGCAGCTACCCGCAGGGGTTTGTTTTCGCCTCTCCCAACGGTCTCATAATCTCGCCCCGGATGGGCAAGCGGACCTGGGTGCGCCCAGAGACTGACGACTCCCATCAGGGGGGCAGCGAGGGTAACCAGCCCGACTACCAGAAGGGAAGTCATTGGGTGTTTCTGGAGTATCAGGCGATTCAGGGACTGCTCAACTACAACATGAACCAGGCGGCCCAGGACATCGCCTTCCGCGTCATCCGGCGGGTCTACAACGAGTGGCTCAGCACCGGGAAGCTCAAGGAGTATTACTCGATGCGCGGACACGGGATGGGTAGTGACGACTATGAATGGACGGCGCTGGTCGCGCCCCTGGTGGATCGGTTCGGGATGCCGGTGGTGACCTAATGCCGATCATCCTGAGCCCCCCACCCGCAGCCGTCAGCAGTGCCCAGGCTCTCAGCTTGGTCACCGTTTTCGACTACGAGTACGACCCGAGCGGCAACCCCTTGGTAGACGCCCGCGTGGGCGTTACCCTGCAGGCCAACCAGACCACCAACGTCGCGCCCTTGACCAACCTTGACACCCGCACCATGTACGTCCTCACCGACCGTAACGGCTTCTGGTCGATCTCGCTGGTGCCCAACGTCCTCATCTCCCCCGCCAACACCGTCTACTCGGTGCAGACCCCGGTGCGGTCTTTCGACATTCAGATCACGGCTGCGGTAGGGCCGTACCAGGCATCTTCGCTGTCGGTGACCACCCCGGCAACGCTGCCGGTGGGCACCACCACGCTCAACAACCCGCTCTCCGTGACCGGCTTGCTGACCGCCTCGGGGGGACTGAGCGTGACCGGTGCCGTCACCTTCCCGGCGGCTTCCATCCCCCTGGCCGACATCTCTCCCACGCCTGCCACCGACTCCTTAGCCGTCCACCTCGCTGGGGCCGAGAGCATCACCGGGATCAAGACCTTTAGCGCCAACCCGGTCTTCAACACCGCCTCCATCCCCATCGCCGACGTGACCCCGCTGCCCGCCACCGACTCCCTGGCGGTGCATCTCGCGGGGGCGGAGACGATCACTGGAGCCAAGACGTTCAATGCCAACCCGGTGTTCAACGCGGCTGCCATCCCCGAGGCGTCGCTAGCCCAGACTCATGCCTGGGGCACGCTCGGGTATGCTCAGATCACCAGCACCTTTGCCACCAATGGCGCGCAGACCGACGTTACCGGCCTGGCGGTCACGGTCACGGTGGGAACGGGACGGCGGATTCGAGTTACAGGCTACGCCACGTCCTTCACTGGCAACCAGACCAATGATGCCGTGCTGTTTTCAATTTATGAAGGGGCTACCGAATTACAGCGATCGCAAGCGTCTGAAAATAACATCGGGCAACTCAATAGCTGTATGCCGGTCGTGCTCCTGACGCCCAGCGCGGGGACCCATACCTACAAGCTCTCCATGATTCGCATTGGCACAGGTACGGCTATGAACCTGAACGCTGCTACCGTCGCCCCCGCCTTCATCCATGTAGAGGACATCGGGGTATAGATGAACGCCCTCCCTTTACCGCCTATCGGGTTTTCTCTACTCGACCTAGCCGTCCCTATCGCGGCCGGGCTCACAGTCCTGGGATCATTGGTGGGGGCCCTGTACGCTCTCTGGCGGTTCCTCCTCAAGCATGGTGGTGACGTTCGCCAGGACGAACAGGATGATCCGGTGCTGCACCGCATCGCCCGCGAGTTCGACAGTAACGGCGGCTCCACCCTCAAAGAGCAGGTGACCGAGATCAGGGCTACCGTGGTCCATCTCGAAACCACCACCACGGAGCTGGCCAAGACCCTCAAGATGGTGGAGAACCGGCAGACCAAGACACTCAAGATCCTGCTCAAGATGCAGCCGGTAGGGATCGAACAGGAGAAGCCGCTGTGAGTTTCTGGAACCGGGTGGGCCTGGCCCTGGCGCTGACCACCGCGATCCTTTTGGCTGGGATCGGGACCGTAGGCTATCTCTTCGTGCAGGTCCAGGGTGATGAGAAGGCCCTGCACAGCGGCGAAAGCACCCTCCGCAAGGCCCTGACGGAGCGGCTCCAGCCCACCATCATCGCCAACCGCGATAGCCTAGAGGATCAGCGGCACCGTCTGGACGCCGACGAGGCCGAGATCGACGCCCTTCGGGCTGAGATCGAGATCCTGCAGGCCCAGGCACCAATCCCAGGCCCCGCCGGGCCCCAAGGGCCACCGGGAACTCGGGGATTGACCGGCCCTCCCGGTCCCCCGGGTCCACCCGGTCCACCCGGGAGGGATTGCGGGCGATGCCGAAACTGAAGCCGAAGCCAATTCCCGTAGCCCTGATCCGGCAGGCGTACCTGCGCGGTGGCGCGTCCCTGGCGGTATTGCTGCTGATCGCCAGCCAGACTGAGGCGGCCCAAGCTCGTCATCATCAGCCCGAGGTGCAGACGGCTCCGCCGGTGGTCTCCGCTCCCGTGCCTTGCTCAACCGCTAACGTTCCTGCCGCCTACACCAGCTACTGGCCGGGCCAGACCTCGCCCACCATCCCCTTATACGCCGATACCACCGGCCCCCACTTCGGCGATAACTACACCGACCCCCGGGGCGAGATCATCTCCATCGCCTCGGGGCTGTCGAGCATTCAGGACACCTGCTCCACCGACCCCACGACCAGGCTCCACTACGCCCCCAACAAGAACTTCGACAGCATGGGTCACTACCTGCCCGCCAGCGATGGCTTCAACCTGGCCGATGTGGAGGCGCCCACCAGCATCTCCCTGCCGCCGGGGACCAAGGGCTTGGTCTACCTGCAGGATGCCGCCAAGTGCATGAACGCCAGCACCACCCAGTTTCAGAGCGCCGTCGCCCCCTACCTGGGCAACCCCCTCGTCTACGGCTTCTATCTGGTGGACGAACCCAACCCGATCAGGCAGACCCTGCTTGACGGCACCACCCCCTGCCTGACCGCCGACCTCAAGTCCGAGGCCGACTGGATTCACCAGCACGATCCCGGAGCTCAGACCTTCATGGTGCTGCAGAACATGGGAACCCGTGACGTGCCCTGCTTTGTCCCCACATCCGGGACCACCTGCTCGGGCACCTGGAGCGGCTACAACTACGCCACCACCAGCATCGACCTCTACGGCGACGACCCCTACCCCTGCCGCGACGACACCGGCGGGGGCTGCGCCTACAGCCGTATCAACGCCTCGGTGGCGGCGGTGCAGGCGTCCGGGGTCGCCTTGGCCGCGATCGTCCCCATCTATCAAGCCTTCGGCCGCGCCTGCGCCAGCTGCAACGATGCCAGCTACATCCTGCCCACCCAGTTCCAGGAGACCCAGATCCTCTACACCTGGGCGCTGCTGACCCCGACCCCGGCCTTCGACTACGCCTACAGCTGGGGTCAAAACACTGGCACCGACGATCTCACCCTCAACGCCCGGCCCGAGTTGCAGTCCGTCTTTGCCGAACACAACGTTGCCCTCCCCCCGCCCTCCTCGTCCATGCCGGCGGGCGACCTGCCTGGCTGGCAGCAGATCTTCACCGACGACTTCCTCACCGACGTGCCTTTGGGCAGCTTCTCGGGCACGCTCTCCGCCAGCTATCCCGGAAGTAAATGGGGCAGCTACAACGGCAGCCGCGACACCGACGGCTACGGCACCTACTCCACGGTCAAGGACGTTTCCATCGCCGGCGGCCTGATGGATGTCTACCTGCACACCGAGAACGGCGCCCACTACGTCAGCGCCGAGTTGCCCCGCCTCTACCCCGGCCAGAGTGCCGCCAAGGGCCAACTCTACGGGCGCTATGCGGTGCGCTTCACCGCTGATCCCCTGCCCAACTACAAGACCGCCTGGCTGCTCTGGCCCGACAGCGGCAGCTGGCCCACCGATGGCGAGATCGACTTCCCCGAGGGCGATCTCAACGGCCACATCTGTGCCTTCATGCACTGGCAGGGGGGTGGCGGCCAGGATGCCTACTGCACGAATAGCCCATACACCGGCTGGCATACCGCGGTTACCGAGTGGAGCGCCGGCGATCTCAAGTTCATCCTTGACGGCACTACCATTGGAGAGTCAAAGAGTCGCGTGCCCAACACCTCAATGCACTATGTTTTACAGACCGAGACCTCGGGTGTGCCCGCCGATGCTACCGCAGGACACGTCCAGCTCGACTGGGTAGCCGTCTACAAGCCGGGACCATGATCCCAAAGGAGCGTCAATGGTCGTTCACCCTAAAGTAATCTCCGCAGCCGTTGTCAGTGCCCTGGTCGGCCTGCTTTTGTGGCTGCTCAAGAGCTACGCCCACGTTGATATTCCCGTTGAACAGGTGGCGGCCATCAACACTCTGGCGGTATTTGTCGCCGGCTACTTCACGCCTAGCGAGCTGCTCTCCAAGTGAGGCTAGCGCCGCGCCGGTCCGGGTTTCGCTACCAGCTCCGCCGCCCCCACGTAGCCCTTGCGGCGCTGGCGGCGGTGCTAGGGGTGGGAGCGGTAGCGGTAAGCCACGTGGCTCCGCCTCCAAGCTCTCTAGTCAGTGGCTGCAATCCTAGCTTCGAACGCTTCACCTATAATCCGGCCCGGCTGGTACGGCTGGCTGACTGTGTTAGCGTGACCGGGGTGGTCGAGGTAGTGCGCAACGAGCGTGACGGTGATCTCCATGTTTTATTCAAGGTTGACAGCGCCTACAGCGGGATGCTCAACGCGGTCAACATCCAACGGCAGCACGGCGACCTGATCCTAGAGCCAGACTGTGTTGGGGGCGCGGTAACTCAGGCTGACGCTATCGGCCCCTGTCAGGGGGCGGTGGCGCCGCCTGGGTTCAATCTCATCCGCGCTGGCGCCCGGCTCAAAGTCACCGGCCCCTTCGTCACCGACACCGAACACGGCTGGAACGAGGTTCATCCGGTTGAAAAAGTTGAGGTAGCACCATGATTTTGCGCGGTGTAGCCGCCGTAGTGATCGCCGTCGTTGTCGGGATTGTGCTGGTAGCCCTGCTCGGCCCTATCCTCGTCAGCCTCGCCGTCCCCATCGCGGTGCTAGTGGGTGACTTCTTCATCAAGTGGGGCTGGGTGCTGGGCGTCTTGGCCGGGTTGTGGTACTTCGCCGCCGGGCAGGGCTGGTTCCCATGAGTGACGTAGCTGACTACAGCTACGCCCACGGCCGCATCACCGGGGCCATGGTCGCGGCGGCCCCCTTTGTGGGGGTGATGCGCTATCTCAGCTACGAGCCTACCAAGGACATCTCGCCGGCCGAGTGGGACGATCTCAAAGCCCATGGGGTGGCGCTAGGGCTGGTCTGGGAGACCACCGCCAACGCGGTCCAGCGGGGCGCCGCTGGGGGCGATGCCGACGCCCGCGCCGCCTTGGCCAAGATCGCGTCTGAGGCCCCCGGCTACAACGGGGCGATCTACTTTGCCATCGACTACGATGCCCCCGAGGGCGACCAGCCTACGATCAACGCCTACTTCGCGGCGGCGGCGGCGGTCATCGGCCACGCTCGCACCGGGGTCTACGCCGGCTACTGGCCGCTCAAGCGGGTGATCGACGCTGGGCTGGTAGCCTATGCGTGGCAGACGCTGGCGTGGTCAGGAGGCAACATTGACCCCCGCGTCTGCCTCTATCAAGATGGCCGTACCGGCTTTCAGGACGCCGCCGGTAACGCTGGCTGCGACTACAACCAAGTCCGGGCGCCGGATTGGGGCCAGCACAAGGGCGACGCTGCCCCCGCGCCTGCACCCGAGCCGACGCAGACCGTGACACCGCTAAGTCCAGTCCCCGGGCGGGTATGGCGCGCCACCCATTACGTGGAGTGGAACAACCCTTCGGTGGTACGGGATGGGGTTGCGGTCGGCACCCAGATCACGTGGTCGGAGGCCAAGATGGTCAGTGGAGCGTGGTTCGATCGGATTCAGACCCCGGCGGGGCCGGTGGACTGGGCTTTGAACGACGCCGATGTAGACGACGGCGGCTTCGACCCCACCCACTTCGCCCCGCCCGCACCAGCGCCGCCAGCGCCATCGCCGCCGCCCCCGCCAGCGCCCACACCACCGCCAGTACCAGTAGTACCGCCGCCAGCGCCGCCAGCACCGGCACCTGAACCACCAGCGCCGCCACCAAGCCCACCCCCCGATCCTACCCCGCCGTCACCACCGCCCGGGACGCTTAGGTGGCTGGCGGCCTTTATCGACTGGCTGCTCCGGCTTCTCCGCTTTCGCTGACTTGCGAAGGTGGGTGTTGAGGGCGCGGATAGCCACGTTCTGGGTCTGGCAGGCGCCGGTGGAGTAGCCGCAGATACAATCGGCGATATAGCGGGAGTTGTAGGCGGCGGTGGTGCGAATGAACTTGAAGGCGTGTCCCTCGTCAGCCATCGTCGTCATCATCAAAAATAGTGGAGGGGTTGGCTGAACTTGAAGGCAATAGACAGGGGCGGATCGAAGAGGCGGCGCACCTGGACTTTGAGGCCGTGCCGCTGCGCCCATTGCCGGAGCGTAGACTGCATCGACGGTATGGTGACAGCGAAATCCTCACCCTTGGTAATCAGGTAGACGCGGCCGTCAGTCCACTCCTCCCAGGGGTACGTGCGTTCCAAGGCCACCCCCCTTCTAATCTGTGGAAGTTCACTCAGAATCTTGGCAGTCATCTCAGGCGTTCTCCGCATGGACCGCGTCGCGGAAGGCGCTGACCACCGCCTCGGCGCGGGCGGGGTCTATCTGCTCCGCCCAATCTGACTCGGCCAGATCCTGCGGGGTGATGCCGCAGTCCTTGAGGATCTCAGCCACTAGGTACTTGTCGATCTTAGGGCCGAGGCGGCGGATTTCGGCGGCAAAGGGGTTGGGGGTGGTTTTCTTCCGCGGCGCCTTGGGTGCGGGGGCGGTCATCTCCTCGGCGGGGGTAGTGGCGTAGCCCCCCATCTTCAAGATGAAGTCCAACGGCCCGCGCAGGGCTTTGGAGACGGCGCGGGTCTGGGCCATGCTCCGTAGCGCGTAGCTATCCCGGGTGCGCCAGCTCCGTTCGCTGCGGCGGCACTCAGCTTCGGCGGCGCCCACGATTTCACCGGCGCGGGTGCGGGCTTCGACCCGGGCTTCCCACCCGATTCCGACCCCGTTTTCTACCAGTTCCCGCGTCCAGACGACGACCGGGTAGACGCCCACCATGGAGCCAATGAGTGTCCACGCCTCAACGGTGGGGAACTGGCGCCCGTTGATGTCGGCGTAGAGCTTTTTGTCGTCAACGATCTGCTTGAGCGCGGTGGCGGCGGCGGTGGCGCGGGCGATGAAGGCGGCGGGATCATCGGTGCCAAAGAGGGTAGTCGTGGGCGGGGTGATCTCCTCGGTGGAGGAGGGAACGGGGACGATCTCAGTAGGCATTACTTCCTCCGTAGTCATGAAACGGTCTGGCGGGCGAGTACGTGGAGGCGGTTTTTGACCGCCGAATAGGTGCGGCCGAGTCTTGGGGCTAGGACTTCGAGGGATTCGGTGCGGAAAATGAGCGCGGCGTCCTCCGCCGGCGTCCAGCGGTGCCGGTGACTTACGGCATTAGGGCGGCTTTTCTCGTTGAGCTTGCGCACGTAGGCGGTGACGCGCTCGGAGTTGTGGATCTGGTGGCACTCAGGGTGGTAGAACAGCCCCGGCGGGGCTTCGACCAGCTTCTGGCAGACGGGGCAGGTCTTGGGGTGGCGGTAACGGCGCATAACCCCATTCTCACGGATCGAGTTGCGCTTGAGGTGGTAGTAGACCGCCTGCTTGGTGATCCCCTGCATATCGCCGATGGCGCTAAGCGTGAAGCCGAGCTGGCGAAGGGCGACGATCTCGGCAGGATCGGCTTTTAGGGGCCGGCTCATGCTGCCAGCTCTCTAAAGGCCCTAACCATAGCTTCGGCGACGTTGCCGGGGGTGCCACCGGGGGTTTCCCACTTGCCTACCGAAGCGGCGGCGTGGTCATGGCGCGTGACCATAGCGATCTCAAAGAGATAGCCCTGGGCGGAGGCGACGCAGATCATGACCGCATCCTGCCCATGCGCCCGTTCGATCAGTTCCAGGGGGGCGCCCATGAGTTTGGGATCAAGTTCCCAAGCCGGGCAGACGATTGCCATTGCCAGCGGCTTATACTGGCGGATCAGGCCGGGGAGATGTTCTTTCGCCAGCCTCTCCTGACCCGCACGACTTCCAAAGAACTCGGGGTCAAGGGGAAGGACGAGGCGCTGAGTGCCGGGGCCAAGGACTAAGACGACGTAAGCGAAGTCGTCGTCGGGGCGCTGGAAGGATTCTTCGACCAGCTTGACTCCAGCTTTAGCCCATTCCAGGGCTTCCTGTAGGGGTGTCATTGTGTACTCCAATAAGGCGGGCGACTAATTCAGTGACGATTTCATAGGCTTCGGCGGCAGGGCAGGGGTGCCAGTTGAGGTGGCCCATGGCATCCAGTTGGTCGCCGATTTCGCAGCGGGTTTTGAGGATGCCGTCCTCGGTAGTCCAGGCGACCACGCGATAGGGGGCGGTGCGGCCCCTGAGCTGGCCCGACCAGACGATCTCAGGGGCGCTCAAGGTTGAGGATCTCCAGCAGAAGTTCGGCTCGGGCCTTGTAGTAGTCGCGCTCGCGTCTAAGCGAGATCAAGGGGGATGCCGACGCCAGTGACGGGCTTGGCTCTATCTTCTCCTCAAGGGGGATGCCGTTGAGCCAGTCGGCCAGCCGTTTCTTGCTCTTGAGCGCGGGCGTCATTCCCGTCTTGTAGTTGCGCAGGCTAAAGCGGGAGACTCCAGTGGCTTGGGCGAGGCGAGTTAGGCTTAGGGCCTCGGCCTCCATCCTGTCAAACGTCAGCCGCATCAGCTCTTTGGGTGCAATCGTGCGGTGGTCTATCATGCGGGGCTGCGGCCTCGGGCCATATTGGTGGAGATCTCCTGCAGCACTTTTCGGATGTTGCGGAGTTCGGCTGCGATCGCCTCCAGCGACAGCTCCATGGGGATCGTCTGCAGCGGGTTATCGGGGCTGGCGCCTATGGACTGACGGGCGAGAGCCTGCTTGGTCATAAGCGCGGCCTCGCTCTCAGTGAATATCGCGGGTACGGGGGTAAGGCTATTCAGCCAGCGGATCAGCTTGAACCTGACTTGGGGCCGCATGGGCATGCGGTAAGGCCGGCCGCCGCGGGATTGGATGCCGCGCAGGCGGTCTCTCAGGGTAGTGGGGTCGAGTCCCGCCTCCTTCGACACCTGCTCGGTGGAGACTTGCCGCAGTTGCTTTTCCCTGGCAACTGCGGCCAGCAATACCAGCGGGTCGGCGGTAGCCGGATTGAAGTTATAGAGCGTACCCACGGGTATGCCCTAGCCGCTTCGGGTGTTGAAGCGGAAGTTACCCTTGCGGGTAAGTCCGGGGCGGCGGTAGTGCTCCAAGCGGTTGCCGCCCTTCTCGCTGAGGCCGGCGTTGTACTCATGGAGAATGAGCTGAGCCAAGTGGGGCCAGAGCGACCCGCCCATGGCTCCCTTCATGCCGATCGCCGACTGTTCCAGCACCAATCTGCCGTGCTTTTGGAGCACACCAATCAGGCGCTCGGTATCGACTAGCGCTCCGTAGTTCTCATAGATTGAGCCGACCGCCAGAAGCACCTGCCGCTGGAGTGCGCCTGAATCCTCGGGGAAGGACGACAGGATGCAGTAGAGGGTTTCGCGCAGATAGCCCCAACCGTGGACTTCCTCGACCGCCTTGACTGCGGCCAAGAGCACCCAGCCACGAGTCCCGCTCCCGGCGCCCGACATGTTGCCAAGGTCAAGGTGGAACTCATGGAGGATGCCCATGATCTCCATGGCGATGGGGTCGCCGGCCTCCACCCGAGCGTTGAACAGGGGCACCGGCTCGACCTTGGTGCGGCCGTTGTTGATGTCGTAGAACAGCTCCGCCTCGCGGGGCTTGTCCGACTCCATCTCGACCAGCGCGGGGAGATGGGTAAGGCCGCGCTTGATGGCGGCGGCGATGCGCTGCTGGCCGTCGATGACAAAGGTTTTACCCTGGTTACGCTCGGCCAGATGGACGACGCCACACTTGGCGTGGTCAAAGTTGGCGGCCATTTCGTCGATGATGCGTTCCTTGCGGCCGCGCTGGTAGCTATCCACGTCGATAGCGCTGAGGGCATAGCTGTCCTCAAGCCTGAACTGACGCTTTCCGTTACTCATATGTTTCCTTGTGGGGATGCCCTGCCCCCTAGAGGTCAACAGGGGCAGGGCCGGTATGTGAGCGGTTGACGCGCTCAGGGGACGGGGGTTGTCTTACGCCTGGGCTTCGACCTTGGCTCGCTCCTCGACCATGCCCTTGAGGTCGGTCTTGGACACGTAGCCGCTGGCCTCGCCGAAGATGCCAACCACGTCGATGGCGGCATTGGTGGCGGCTTCCTCCATGGTGCGCTGGAACACGGTTCCGAGTGCATTGGGGGCGGTGGCTTCCTTGGCCTCATGCATGAGGTCGAGTTGGGGGCGGAGTCCATTGGCGGCGGCGACGAGGTCGGCCTCGGCGAGCACGTCAGGGACACCGTGGCCCCGGGCCACAGCGTAGAGGCTGGCGCGGTTCAGGGCTTCCTTGACGAAGGCGGGGGCGTAGCCTTGCATAGCCTTGGCGACGTTCTCCCACTGGATCTCAGTGTCTAGCTGCTCGGGAGAGAGGTTGGCCTTCGCCATATCCTCAATCCCCTGAGTGTCAAGGGTGCCAATGGTAACTACGGCATCGAGCCGACCGGGGCGCACCATCGCTTTCTGGATGCGCTCGGGGTGGTTGGTAGTGAGCACGACCAGAATCTCTGTGCCCTTGGCGGTGATGCCGTCAAAGAGATCGAGCAACTGGCTGGTGCCGTCCTTGCCTTCCTCGCTTGAAGCGATCACGTCCACGTCCTCAACGAAAACGACGCAAGGCTGGTAGAGGCGAGCGGTCGCCATTACGTCCACCAAGCTATCGCGGTTGGGGCGGCAGTAGATGAAGGTCTTACCGTGCTGGACGGCGAGTTGGGCGGTGAGGAAGGCGGTGAGGGTCTTGCCCACCCCGAAGTCCCCGGCGAGCAGGACAGCTCGCTTCAGAGGCACCCGCAGCTCTTTTACCACGTCGGAGTAGACGATGGGTGCCCAGAGGTTGGTTTCCAGTTGGACGCGGCACTCAGCTGAGTAGACCACGTCGCTGGCCTTGATCGCACTAAGGTCTACGAACTCGGGCATGGGCTTGCCGTCGATGGCCTGACCCATGTAGATTGAGTGTTCCTTCAACTCGTTGGCGATGGCTTCAAAGAGGCCCTCAACGTGGTGGCGGAACTTGCGGGGGCCGACGGCGTTGATCTGGAACAGCATCCCCAACTCAGCATCGTTGTAGCTGTCCAGCGTCATCGTAACCCCGGGCAGGAAGGGGACAGTAACCTCGCCCCAAGGCACCTGCTCGGTCTTATCGACGCCGACTTGGATCGTGACCAGGCGCGGGGGAATGTCCCCGAACATGGTGCGGGTAGCTTTCTGGCCCATGATCCCAAACGCCTTACGGATGGCCCTCTGGGTGGCGGCGGCGCCGTCCCAAGGCCGGTACTTGTACTGGCGGCCGAAGGCGAACTGCTTTTCGTCCTCGTCCTGCTTACGAACTAAGAACTTGATGTTCTCGTCCAAGGTGGTATTGGCGGGGAGGATGATCTTGCGCCCCTCGAAGGTGACATCATCCTCGGCTATGAGCGAGCCGCCAAGTTCACTAAGGCGCTGGAGCAGTTCCTCTTTGGCAAGGCTCTGGGCGGTATCGCTGGACTTCTGCGATTCGGGCGTGAACTCCTCCACGTTAGACCTCGTCGCTATCGCTGATGATGCGGTTGAACACATCCTCGGCCTTGTTGTCGTCGCCAGCGTAGTGCAGGTTTTCCACGTCCTCGATGACGCGCTCGACCTTGCCGTACTGGTTGATCTGCATGAACAGTTCGTGGGCGTAGACGCCAGTGGTCTTGTAGATCACAAAGGCGCCGTTTTTGTCGTAGCCGGTGCATTCGGTGGGCAGGGTGTGGGCGACTTCTTCGAGCAGAGTGACGGGGTTGGGGTAGCGGGCGATTACCTCCTCAAGGTGGCCCGCAGATTCGGCCAGGCGGGCGAGCAGGGCGCGGTCAAGGTCGGCTTGGTCAGGCCGACCGGCGGTGGTGAAAGTCACCTTAGTCATGTGTGAGAAACCTCCGTGGGAAAACTAGATGGGCTGGGGAAACAGCCTGCATCAATACTACCAGCGGTGTCAGCTGATAGGGTAACAACCTCGGCGCGGCCGGTAACTAGGTGCCAGCCGTAATACTCGTCCTCGGGCACCTTAGCGGGGATGGGAACGTCGTCGTCGGTTTCGTAGGTGTCGTAGCCAGCAGCGTCAAGCTGGAGTCGGAACCTACCCTTGGCGGCGGCCGCGTCGCTGAAGCTCATGAGGAAGCCCACCATGCCGTCCTCATCGATATGGATGACCGAGTAGAGGGTCATGGTCGTGGTCTGCGGCCCCTTGGTGGCCTTAGCCTTGCCGTCGATAACGAGTTTGGCCATCACGGCGCGGCTCTGGGCGCGGTCGTAGACATAGACCGGGATCGAGGCGCCCTTCTCCCAATGCTCAACCCAGCGGGTGAGGTGATCCTCAGCGGTTTCGTTCTCCTGGAGGCGAGTGCCGCTCACGACCACACTGAGGACGAAAGGGTTTTCATCCTTGAGGCTTTCTGAGCCGCCGATCTCGCTGGGGTAGACGGAGCCATTTAGGTGGAGTTTGCCTTTGGGCACCTCCTCGGGCTTCTGCTTGACGCTAAGGCTCATACTGCCACCCCGATTCGAGCATCGGTCATGGCGGCGGCCAGATCGAGGTCGTCGTAGGCGCGGCCCTCCCCTGTCGCGGCGTCATAGATGGGCAGGCTATCGGCGCTGTTGAGCTTTTGGATGACGCGCTCAAAGACGGCGCTGACCTCAGCGTAGTCGCTCTGAGAGTCGTTCCAGCCCACCACGATGCCTTCGGCTTCATCCGTCTCCCGTTCATCGCCGTGGTAGATTGCCATCTCCTCGGGGTTGATCTCCATCGCCAAGGCGTAGATGGCGTTGCAGGTGATGCAATCCGGGACAACCATGCGGTGCTTGAGGGAATGGTAGTTGCCGTAGGTATTGGTGCTACCGAGGATGCCGCCCAGGGCGCAGCGGCTGCCGTCGTAGTGGTCGTAGAGGGCTTCCTTGCCCCATTTGCGCCCGCCTTTGAAGCGAGCCACGGCGTCTTGCAGCCGTGTCGCTATGTCTTTCACGTTCATGCGTGAGAACCTCCGTAGCCAGCAGCCTTTTTGGGCTGAGAAACTGGCTACCTCAATACTACCACCGCTGTCAAACCACTCTGGGGTTGTTCTCAGCCCTCACGGGGGTGCTAAGATGGACGGGTTCATGTGTGTGGGGACGACGCGAGGCAACTAATGCCTTTGTCGGCTAGGGAGCCTCGCGTCGGCCTCCGTGAGATGAGGTGAGCCGCAGCGATGATGGTTCTCCTTTGAGGGCCGTACACGTGTGGACGATCAGATCCCCCCTATGAGGGGCGAGGGTGGGTGTTAGGTACGATCCCTGCACCGAAGCGCCTGCCCTCGCCTTGATCTGACTCGGAGGGCAAAAAGGGGGAGCCTCCGCGTGAGGCGGAAGCTCCCGTGGTTGCCGGGGCTAGATGGGGTTTCGCCTCCCTTCAAGCGGGCGTCGGTGGATGGTATGGGCAAGGGGGCGGGTAACGGCTCGGCCTCCGCCTAGCGCGAGCTTAGTCTCGGTGTACTCGTACTCGCTAGAGGCGAGATCGGTGTCGAGCTGAGTAATGGCGGCATCGAGGCGCTTCTGCCGGATCACGGCGCGATCCCGGCGCCACGCCTTACGCCCAGGGGAGTTACGTTTGTGGCGACGGCCTCCGCTCACGTGGATTCTCCTATGGGGGTGGGGGTGACGCGAGTGCGCCACCCCCGGTGATCCCGGCTAGTTGCTGAGGTAGAGGGACTTAGTGGGCGTGGGCTGGCTGAGTATCCGCTGGATCTCAGCGTTAGCCTGCGCGCCGGCTTCGGTGTCCTTGAGGGTGGAGCAGATGCGGGAGTGGAGTTCCTCCACCAACCGCATTGCCTCCGGGTGCCCGGCGGCGTTGTCTGCGGTGTAGACGCAGGCGTCGTGGAGGGTGGCAAGCTCCAACGGGGTTAGGTGCAAGGTGCTCATGGCAACCTTGGCGCTCATGTGTGTACCTCTTAGGCGACTGGCCTCATCAGTGGGAGCAACACTCCCAGACCCCGCGTGAGCGGGGTTTCGGCCTAGCCGGTGAGAGCGACCTTGTGCCTGCGAGATCGCGTCGGCCACGTCGCGCCAGAGCTCTGGCGCGTCCACGTCGGCGCGGGTGACGAGCGCATACGCGGCCTTGTTCGCGTAGGCGCGAGGGTTGCTCTTCGCGGTTACGCCGCGGATCTCACGCGGGAGGGACTTGAGCAGCGCCTTGCCGCTCAGGCCAGCGAGGGGCGAGTGTGTCATGTGCGGGACCTCCGGGGCCTCCGAGCTGCAACCCGGTCGACCTGACTCCAAGCTACATGTAACAGCCCTTTCCGTCAAGCCCCCAAAACAGAGGGGCGTATTCAAAAACCCTCTAAAACCCCTCTGTTTCGAGGGGCCGATCCCCCATCGAGTCGTTCTGCCGCCACCAAATGACGCAGTCACTACGTAACAGCCGATCCGATCTCGACTGTTACAACGCATTGCGTCATAAGTCGTTCTGCTCTCGCCTAAGAATCGGCCCTCGCGATCCACCCACCGCGCCCGCGTACACCCGCTAGCCGACTCAACGCGCGCGCCTGCATGCCCCCGCCCGCGTTGGATTGTCTCCCGCGACCCTGCGTCCCGAAGCCACCATCGCTGCCGCAGCGTAGCTGCTAGCAGCGCGTGTGAGGCTACAGCGAGGCTGGCTGGTGCCCCGTAGGGGCTACCAGCACCCACCCGCGGGGGGTACGCCAGCCCTCCGGGCTGCGTACACGCGACCCCCGGGGTTTTTTCCCGGCGCTGTGGTATTTATGTGCATAGCCCCACGAAAAACCGCGGGATAAGGCTAGACGGGGACTCCCCCCCACCAGCGCTGTATAGCTGCGCTTCGCTGTTTAGTGGGAGTTTTCTACCCTTCCGTTACCGGGGTTTAGGACGGAGGCGGGGGTGAGAGCCCCGGCGCTGTCTCACTCAACGCCGGGGCCTCCCGTTCGTTCATCGGAGGTGAACTGGCTGAGGGTAGCACGATTGTAGTGGCGGACACAAGCGACGTAACCAGCGAGGAAGCCGAGGAGGACGCCGAAGATGAGCCAGCCGGCGCAGATGACGAGGAAGTCAAGCAGAGTCAGGTCTCCGCGAGCCTCCTGAGAGTCTCAGGGAACTTACGGGCCATCAACCTGTTGACTGCGATCACCGCCATCCGGGCATCGGTTTCGGTCAGAAAGGTGGCCACAGGTCGGTCGCCTTCGTAGACGTGGATACCGTAGTGCTCGCCAACGCGCCATCTTGGCTGGTCGAGGCTGGGCTGGTCAGCCACGGCGGCGCATCCAGCTCAACACTACCAGGCTGAGCGTAGCCCCGACGCCGAAGCTAAGCAGGAAGATGGCCAGATTGTCCAAGCCTAGAGCCCGTTGTTAGGGAAAATGATATAATCGCCGTTAGAGTATGTAGTAACAGAGGTAGTATAAGAACCCCAGCCACCCCAGGTAGGAGTGGTTACGGTCTCAGCACCAGTGGTTCGTCCCAACACTACCGAGGGAATACCGTAGGCAAGAGGCTCCTGAGCCGGGATCACGTACTCCTCCGCGTAGCTCTTACCGAAGCGGTCCCCGAAGCTTTGTAGCTTGTCTGTGGGGATGAGGGGAACCCGGTAGCGCTGGGCAATTTCGGTGGCCACCATGGGGGTATCGTCGTTGCACCCCAGGGCTAAGATGCGGGCATACTGAGCCCTGAAACCGTCTGGGTGGAGGGCGATCTTGCCCCACCCAATCACCACCCCGTGGAGAAGGCTACCGGAGAAGTAGTTGCAGGTCTCGACTTTGTGATAGATGTGGAGCCCACAGGTGCAGCCCTTAGCTGGCGCGGCGTGGGAGCGCCACCCTCCGCCCGGGCCCTTGGCGCAAAATGCCCGGTTGACCCCCGGCTTCCAGTGGTGATTGCTATACGCCACCGGGCAAAGGGCCAGGATGCCTGAGTCCCGGGAGTAGCTCCAGACCCTAAACCCCAGGGCCGGCTTCACGCTGGGACTTGGGTGGGGTCCTCAACCGGGGGGACGGGGGCGGGCTCAGGCCACCAGGCCGGAGGTTCCGGCAGGGGCTCCTCAACGAACAGCGGCTCGATGATGTGCTGGGGCTCGGGGATCTCGATGAACATGGGGACCCCGCTCAGTCCCATGTGTCAGCCGCCCACTCGCGGACCGCAGCGTAGTTGAAGTTGACGCGCTTCGGCCCGTGCCCAGGCGCCTGCCAGGTGGGCCGGCCGTAGCTGGGTCCCTCGTATTCCCAGTAGATGTCGGGGTCGGCCTGGGAAATAGCCCGCATTGCCGTGGGCTCCTGGAAATTACACCACACGCAGAAGCGGGCGTGAAGGCAGCAGCAGCTAATAAAGCTGTGGCGGCCGACCTTGCAGTTGAATTCGTGATCCATTTGCGCCTCCATGAGCTCCGATTCTACCCGTCCATGCCCTTGGTCGCAACCCCCAAAACTGAGGGGGACTCGGGCTTCCAGGTAGCCGTGAACGCCTCCAATTCGGCCTGGGTAATCGCCTTGGTTAGGCGCCTCTGCACCATCTGGTGAAGCTCCGCAAACGCCTTAGACCGCTGGGCTTTCTCGGCTAGGCTTTGCGACAAAGTCTTCATGGGGTCCTCTGTGACTTCGGACCAGGGACGTGCGGCCTGCTCGCGTTCCATGTTGCGCCGAACCCGGGCCACCAACTGGCCCAGCTCGAAGCGGTGGCCACTGTCTTTGAGTCGAAGATCAGCAAAGGCGTTCCAGACCTGCAGGTGGTTGTACTCCTCTAAGACCTCGAACCACTCGTCGGCATGGGCCCTATCCAGTCCCTGGCTGTAGGTGTTGTTGATCTTGGCGACGATCCTCGCCCACTCGCTCTGCTTCACGGGCCCATGCCTCCACTTCTAGGTTTTGCCGGTCGGTCTTACTCAGCTGACGGGGAGGGCCGGCCTCATCCCACTCCGCAAACCGCTCCACGTTGCTGGCTTTGAAAACGTCCTTGGGCTCCAGGTGGGTGACCCTTTCTGGCCAGGGGTCGTGGACCCACCCCCGCGTAGCCCGAATACATCGCTCTAGCCCGAATTGCATGAGCGCCTGGATGATGACTTGGCGGCTGTCTGGCGACAAGACGCGGTTGGGATGGTTGGTGTTGGCTTTGTAGGCCGAAAACACTGCACTCACTTCGCGCGCGCGCCCGCGCTCCTCTCCTACTCCTTTCCTATCCTCTCCATTCCTATCCTCTCCATTCCTTTCCTGGAGTGAGTCCTCACTGACGACTCCCAGAGGGCTCACTGAGTCCTCAGTGAGTGGTGGTGGAGGATACCGTGAGGGGGTGGGCCGGTTGATGACCTGGTGGGTGGGGAAGTTCACCACTGCCATGTGCGCCGCGTACACCACCAGCATCCCCCGCGCCACCATTTGGGTGATGGCCGCTCCCACTGACTCCACGTGTAACTCGCGGGCAATATGGGCGGGGTTGGTCTTGAGCCGCCCCTCGTCGTCGGCGTTACTGATGAGCCAAATGAAGGCCAGTTGCCCATGGCAATCAAGGCTCTGGAAGTCATCGCTGCGCCACAGCTCGGGCTTGAGAGTGCGGATTCGGGGCATTTTTGGATACCTCAGCTATAAGGGGTTGTATTGCCTCCGTGCTTTACAGCTGCTATTATCCGCCAAAGGGGCGTGGGTTTCAACCTCGGCATATCTGCTCTGCTCCAAGAGTCGGGTTGCCCCCGTTGCTTTACACCCCACGTCCCTTCCCCTCCACCGCGATCTGCGCTAAACTTCGGCCCAAGTGGGCAATGCGCCGTCTGGCCTGCAGTGGCGCACGGAGGTAAAGCTAACGGCTCGGGGACTTCCCTTGGAGCCGGGCACCATCACCATCCCCTCTAAACGCGGCGTCCCCATCAAATCCCTCACCTCCCCCGCCGCTCAGCTCCCAGCGCTGATCCGCTACCAGGACCAGACCGCCAACCAGCTGATGAAAAACGTCCCCCGCCGTATCCCCCAGCTCGTCCGCCAGTACTTCGGCTACGACCTCATGCCCTTCCAACGCCACATGCTCGAAGAGATGTTCAAGGGCGGGCGCATGGTCCGCCTCTACCCCACCGAGCATGGCAAGTCAACCCTGGGCATGGTCGTCTTCCCCGTCCTTTCCCTGATGCACGACCCCAACGCCGCCCACATCCTCTGCGCCTCCAACAAGCACGATGCCATGAGCTGGATGTACTCCATTGCCCTCCACCTCGAAGGCAACGACGACCTCCTTCGGGACTATCCGTGGCTGGCTAAACCAGAGGGCAAGGGCGGGGTATGGAACAAGAGCCAGCTCATCATCGCCGGCCGCTCCGACTCCAACAACCGCAACCCTTCGGTGTATGCCACCGGCAAAGGCGACCATTCGCTCAAAGGCCGTCGCGGGAAGGCTGTCTTCGATGACCTGGAAGGGCTCGGCGCCGTCCGCGAGTTTGAGCGCGAGGAGATGTTCCGCTGGCTGACCCAGGAAGCCTGGCGCTGCATGGAGGACCCAAGTTTCAAGACGCGCCCACTGTGGTGCGTACAGGGCACTCCGTTCGATGTCGATTCGGTCTATTTCAAGCTCCACAGCCAGGATATCTCAATGACCCGCCAGCCCTACAAATACGAGTCCGGCCGCCTCATCTGGCCCGCCAAACGCCAGAAGATCCGGGAGTACCGCTCAACCCTTACCCCCGACCAGTTCGCCATCGCCATGGAGCTCGACCCCAGCGGCGGTGGCCAGTTGCTCTCCTACGAGGAGATTCAAAGGCGCACCGCCGCCAAGGCCGCGCAACTCGCTGTCGGGACCTATGTTAGCCTCGACCCCGCCTCCGGCTCCAAGAACCGCCGCGCCGACTACGCCGGCATCACCGTTTCCCGCATCGAGTGGCTCGATGGCGAAACCCTGCCCCGGCTCGAAGTCCTCTACGCCGAGGCCAACAAGCTCGGGGTCTTTGAGCAGGTCCACCGCGTCGCCGAACTGGCCCGTACCCACGACTGCCCCGTCATCTTCGAGGGCAACTCCCAACAGCGCGGCACCTACACCAGCGTTTTTGAACGCTTGCACCCCGAAACCCGAACCATCTGTTACATCACCACCAAGGAGAAGAAAACCGACCCCATCCTCGGCCTTAGCGTCATCCGCACCCTCATCCACCAGGGCCGGATGCACATCGTCGAGCCCAGCGGCGCCGGCACCGACGACGGTGCCAAAGCCCTCATCCGCGAGATCCGTGACCTGGGGTCGGGGGCCAAGGACCACATGTGCATGTCGCTCTGGTTCGTCATCCGCCACGCCTACGAAATGTCGCGCACCTCCCACCTCCCCCACTTCAAACCCCTCATCCGCCACCGCATCGGGAACGTCAGCCTGCGCCAGACCGTGGACCTGCGCCGCTTCAAGGAGCGGGGCTGGAACCGGCCCCCCCGCCCGGGAGCGCTCCATGACACCAACAACGGGGAGCTTCTGGGGTGACCGGCGGTTGTAGGCGTGGCTTGGACGCCTCGTTTGCGAGCGTTCCGCCGAACGTGGGAACACACGCCGTCTCACCCGACAAGCCGCGAGACGCTCTCCGCCGGTCAGGGTAAGTATGAGCCGCGTCATCTATTCCACCGAACGCATCCAGGAGTTGGCCGTCAAACGCGTCCTCCAGTTCGACGCCCGCAACCAGCTCTACGACCGCTTCTTCAGCTACTACCTGGGCATGCCCGCCGCCGGCGGCGGGGGTAACCAGGTCAAGATCGCCGACAGCAAGGGCCGCCCCCTTCTCCGCGACCTGGGCTTTGACGGCGGCTACAACAAGAGCTGGTACGTCAACAAGATCGCCCCCATCGTCGAGGACTACCAGGCGCTCATCGGCCGCGTCCCCCGCGTCCGCGTCGATCCCCCCGGCATCCGCGACGCCGATTCTGCCGAGCACAAGGCTGAACTCCAGACCAAGTACCTGCTCAGTACCTACGAGCTGTCGGAGATGGACCGGCAGCAGGCCGAGGCCGGCCTCTACCTACCCCTTCTGGGGGACTGTGCCTACGTTTTGGAGGTAGCTTTCCATGACGAGGACAAGCCCGCGCAAGGGGGCCGGGTCGCGATTTCCGTACTCAACCCCCGCTATGGTTACCCCTCCTTCCTCAAGGGCTTTCGTCGCCACCAGCTCTACGACCTCATCATCGCCTACTACGAAGACGAAGAAACCCTGGAGCGTGAATACGGCTTCACCGCCAAAGACCGTGAAGATACCCTCCTGGTTACGTATCTGAGCCCCTGGCAACGGACCGTAGTGGTAGGTAAGCAGCAGCTGGCGCATGTTGAGCACGATCTGGGCTTCTGTCCGGCTGAGTGGTGCTTCAACAAAGTGGTTGGTTCCGGGGGGATCGCGGAGCAGTATGCACATTCCGAGATCCGTAACGTCATGGCCCTTCAGGACCACCAAAACGCCACCATGCAGATCGCCAACGACGCCCTCATCTACCAGACCTATCCCATTATCCACATGAAGAACGCCGACGCCTTCACCGAAGACCAGGTCGAATTCGGCCCCGGCTCCATCACCCCCTCCCGCGAGGACGGCGAGATCGTGGCCGTCCCCACCCAGGCCACCGTCACCCCGGCGATGCAGATGATCTCGGCCGCCACCCACGACATCTACATTGGCTCGGGCACCACCAGCGTCCGCACCGAGGGCGAGCAAGAGCACTCCAGTATCGCCACCGGCAAGGCGCTGCACGCTAGCCAGGGCCCCCAGGCTACCCGTATCGACCTCAAACAGGCGGTCATGTCAGCGATCTTAGAAAGGGTCAACCACAAGGCCATGGAGATGCAGGAGAAGGTCGAAGTCCTCAAGAAACCCTTTGAGATCTACGGCCGGATGCACGGCAAAGAGTTCCGCGAAGACTTCGACCCCGAGCGCGACATCGACGGCTGGTACCAGAACCACGTCACCTGGGACACGCTGGTCGGTTCCAACATGCAAACCCGCCTGGTCACCGCCATGCAGGGGATGGCCGCCTCCATCGGCGACGACCTCTGGGGCCGGGAGGTGGCCGGCATCGAGGACCCCATCGGGATGCGCGACCGGGTCGAAACCTGGAAGCTCTCAGAAGCCAAGATGCAGGCCGATATCGGCGCCATGCAACAAGCTGGTGCCAATCCCGCCCCCGGCGGCGCCATGGAGCCGAAACCCGGGGTGCCCAACGTATCCTTCCCTCGCGGGGGGCCAGGAGGTGCCTCGGCCTCGCCTCCTAAGAAGCCCCTCGCCATGTCGCAGGACGGCGGTGGTGCCTCCGTGCCGCCGCCGTCTCTGCCCAAACCCGTCACCAGTGACGCCATCGAGAGCGCCTTGCATGGGATCGCCAGCAAGCTGCGCGGCTCGGTCTTCCTCGCCCCCGACTTTGTCCAGGGCCAGACTGACTCGCCCTTGCTCTATATCTCCGACCCCCGCGACCACGAGATCGTCACCGCCGCCCTCCGCGCCATCGCGCCCCGGGGGCGGGTCAAGGCCATGTCCGAGGAGGCGATGCCCGAGCAAGCCCTGCGGGTTAGCTGATGGGCAAACAGTCGCTGGAGTCGGTCAACATGGGCGACGCCCCCGATGTCGCCCTCATGGAGCAGCCCGAGACCAAGGCCGCGACCACCAAGGAAGCCCGCCGCGCCGTCAACCAGTTCAAGCGCCAGGAGCAGTCCATCGGCCGCGCCGAAGCCCCTTTACAGGGAGCCCAACCTCCGTCCCCAAAGGTTGGGCCCCAGGAGAAGAGTAGTCCTAAAGAGGCGGGCGTGGGGGACGATCCGCTGGGCGCCACCGACCCCCTGGCGGCGGCATCTGGGCTCACCCAGCCGCGCGATCCCTCCGCTACCCCCCCGGGCCTCAACCCCTTCTTCCCCGTGGACTGGAAGCAGGTCCAACAGCAAGACCCCGGCTTTGTCCGCGACGCTACCCGCACCGCTATGCACGCCTGGGATCACATCGTCAACCAAGATGTCAACCAGTACTTCAACGAGCTCCCCTACCGCCTAGCCCAGTCCGGGGCCCAGGCGCTGGCCGAGGGCATCGACCGCATGGACGGCTACCGCTTCAATCAAGAGGCCCGGGCCTACAGCGAAGCCGAGTACACCGCCCGGATGTCTTGGATTCGCCTCCACGACCCAAGCTTCCTGAACTCCCCCGCCGGCAAATACCTGCAGTGGGCCCACGATAGCGCCT
>Ga0070707_100000335_pt1 | contig 46110 bp, 33 predicted proteins | sample KBSK5502metaG_FD_65468 | JGI IMG/M metagenome (GOLD analysis project Ga0070707, IMG submission 65468) | Corn, switchgrass and miscanthus rhizosphere microbial communities from Kellogg Biological Station, Michigan, USA - KBS K5-50-2 metaG | ecosystem: Host-associated > Plants > Roots >... | reverse complement strand
TGACCGGGGTGAGACACCCTTTTACGTAGGGACAGCAGGATGGAATCCACTGGGAGAACGGGTTCGCCGTTCTCCACTCATATCACTCAGCTTGCTATGTCGCACGAAGCGTGGAAAGCCCGGCTGGTGCCCGGCTTTCACGCGACGGAAGAAAGCTTGATAAGCCTCATCGAGCTTGTCGAGCGCGTCGGTTTGAATCGTCCGCAAGCAAGCTTTGACTTCGGGCAATTCGGCTCGCGCTTCAGTCAATTGTCGCGACTGCTCAAAGTATGTCAGCGACTTTGGAACTGGGTTTGCCCACTAAGCCAGGCGCTGCTCAAGTGCGCAGTTGTAGACCAAGCGGGCTTGATCCAGCGTGCGCTCACAGGCCGCTCGAAACTGGCGATTCATGCGCAATTTGTACTCGAAAGTTTTGAGGGTAGTCTGAGCGTGAGCCATCGCGTGCCGGGTCCTTTTCACGGTGCTCGTTTGGCGAGTCGGCTGAAGCGGGATCATCAGTCTCGTTTCAGCCGCTTTTATTTTACCTGCCACCCGCGCCTGAAGCAATTACACAAGCGCTCGACCCTCCGGCGTGCGCCATCCGGGCCGGAGGGTCGAAAGCGTCCTGCTTTCTCCAAGGAATGATCTTGATGCTTGCAGAAAAAATCCTGATCGATGCGGGGCGCTCCAGCCATCAGCTTGGCGGTCATCCTCGGCCCGCAGGTCCGGCCGCCAGTGCCCGTCATCTCAATCAATCATTCACCCCCATCGAGCGCTCTGGCGTGACCGAGCGAGTCGTGCAGCGGATTAAGGATATGCTGGCGCGCGGCGAATTGAAACCGGGTAACCGGTTGCCGCCCGAACGTGAATTGGCAGTCCTGCTCAACATCAGCCGCCCCACGTTGCGCACGGCTCTCAAGGCGCTCTCGGTGATGGGGCTGATCGAGGCCAAGCCCGGCGCCGGCACCTATCTCGTCGAAACCCCGGTGGAGATTTTCAACGAGTCTGTCCACTTCACGATGCTGTTTCATCAGACCGGCTTGGCCAAATTACTCGAGGTCCGGCGGCTGATTGAGCCGGGCCTGGCGGAATTGGCGGCCGGGCGCGCATCGGTGGAAGCCATGCAAGTCATGGCTCAAGAACTTGAGGCGATGCGTGACAGCGTCAATGAGCCGGAAAAATTTCTGAGCCATGACCTCTCTTTCCATCAGGCGCTCGCCCGCGCCGCCGATAACCAAGTCCTGAGCGGGATCATCAACGCGGTCGCTCAGATGCTCTTTCCCATCCGCCGGCAGATGATGGAGCGCGCGACCGCGAGCGAGGTCACTGAGACAATCGATGACCATGAGCGCCTGTATCAGGCGGTGCGGGGTCGCAACCCGCGGTGGGCGAAAGCCCTCATGGCGAGCCATCTCCGCACGGCTGAGCAGGTCTGGCTCCGCGAAGAGAGCGCCGAGCCTGACCGGGCTTGAAGAAGTGCTCTCCCCCGGCGAGACGAAATGCGTGGCGGCCGGTCGCGAAGAAGGCGGCCGGGTTGGCGCCTCCCCCACCTCATCGAAGCCCAACCCCATGGCCCAACAATTTCGTCGCCCTCCAATCTATAGCCAACGGTTTTGTGACTGAGAGCTGAAGATCGATAGGTCGGCTCAGCGCTTGATCAATTCGCGCTGAGCCAGGCGGCGATGCCCAAAATCAATCCAGCTCGGGAAAAAAACTACTTCCCGTCCTTGTCCAATGCGGCGCCCATCGGTGCCTCGTGCGATGGCACGTGAGGTGCTCTGCCTGATCAGGAAATTCTCCAGACGGTGATCATGGTTGTCAGACAGGGTGGTTGAAAGCCCTGACTGACCGGCGCCTGGAGAAGGCATTCAAGTAAACTCGTGATAAAGAAACGGTCCGTCATGAACCCCGTGCCGGCGGCACTTAAACTTCTTCCGAGATTGCCATGATCATAATCTAGATTTCTGATTCGCCCGGTCGCGGGACAGACCGATTGGGCGGGGAAAAAGAAAGCGGAAGACCTCGCGCGTGCTTGGCGGCTTCGGGCGAGACCTTCCGCACTCCAACCATGCGACCTGATAAGGAGCGACGTTGATGCTAGCAGATAAGAGTTCACCTGACAAAGCCGGTGCCGGCATCGTCAGCGTCCGAGCAGATGATGATCAACCATCACCACACCTGAAACCCTTCTCGGCTCTCCGCCCGGCTGGCCGGAAACCTAGGCCACTCTTTCTTTCTAGCTTAGGCAGTGCCGGAGCCTGGGGCCGAGCGCTTTGGCTCGGTCTGCTCGTGTGGGCGGGCGCGGCGGTGGCAATGGGGCAGTCTTTCCAGGGCGCCCTGCGCGGCTCGGTGCGCGACGGCAGCGGCGGCGCGATGTCCGCCGTCACCTTGACGCTCATCAATGAAGCGACCAACCTCGCCCGCATCACCGAGACGAACGAGGCGGGCGAATATGTCTTCGAGAAGGTGGAGCCGGGCAAGTACAAGATCGAGGCGGTGCTCGCCGGCTTCAAGAAAGTCGAGCGCGGCGTCCTCATCGAGACGCAGCAGCAACTCACGCTCGATTTGACGATGGAGGTGGGCAACGTCGCCGAGACGGTGGTGATCACCGACGAGGTGCCGCTGATCGAATCGGCCAATGCCTCGGTCGGGCAAGTGATCAACAAGCAGTTCCTGAGCGACCTGCCCAACTCCGGGCGCAACCCGTTTTCGCTGGCAGCCATTTCGCCCAACTACATCCCGGCGGGCAACCCGACCTTCAACCGGCAACAGGACCAGAGCGGCTCGTCGCAGATTTCGCTCGCGGGCGGCCCCGTGCGCGGCAACAACTACCTGCTCGACGGCGTGCCCATCGGCGCCAAGCGGGCGTGGCGTCATTTCCCTCAACCAGTTCACGCGGAAGATCCCGAAAGATGCCGAGCGCGCCTTCCGCCGGGCGGCAAAGGCTTCGGAGCGCGGTCAGCGCGAGGAGGCGATCCGCTATTTGGAAGAGACGCTTGCTCTCTTCCCCGACTATGCCGAGGCCTGGAACAATCTCGGCGTCCAGCGTCTCAAACTGGGTGACCTGAGCGCGGCGGCGGAAGCTTTCAGCCGTGGCATCGAGATCAATCCCCACCTCCCCAGGCTCAAAATCAATCTGGCGACTGCGCGCCTCAATCAACATCGATACGGGGAAGCCGCGAAGTTGGCCAACGAAGCGCTCGCGCTTGAGGGCTCACCGGCCGCCCACTACACGCTCGGGGCAGCGCTTCTGCTGGGGGGCGAGGAGCTCGATCGAGCGGTGGAGCACCTGCGGCGAGGAGCGGATGTTTTTCCCAGAGCTCACGCCATGCTGGCCGAGGCGGCCCTGCGTCGCGGCGACCAGGCGCAAGCCCTGAAAGAACTCGAACAGTATCTGCCGCGGGCGCCTGAGCCTCTGAAAGCCGAGGTTCGCGCCCGGATTTCAGCCCTCCGAGAAGAGTGACGACGTGTTGGCCCGTCGCCGAAAGACAAAGCAGCCCGGCAATAGGGACTGAGGTGACACGGAGGCAATGAAGAGGGAAAGAGCAAGCTGGCCCCGACGCGTGACGGACCGCGCCGGAGTCGCCGGACCTGATCGTGCGCCAAGCCGAGTCCAACGCCTCCAGCGCGGGACTTCAGGTCTGCTGACTGACTTGAACGGTCTCGGACGCTTGGCCCTGCGGCGGGCGGAACTCGACAGGGGTCCGGAGACTGCCGACGCGCGTCGCGGGCGGCTGGCACGCTGGCGCGGGGATTTTTTCGGCGGGATGGTGGCGGCGTTGATCGCTGTGCCTTACGGCATGGCGCTCTCCATCGCGATCGGGCTGCGGCCGGAGGCGGGGTTGTACACGTCGATCATCGGCGGCGCCGTCTACGGCCTGCTCTCCCACTCGCCGGTCGTCGTCAGCGGGCTGTCGGCGACGGCGGTGCCGATTCTGGCCCCGCTCGTGAAGGCGCACGGGGTCGGCGCCGCGCTTGCCGCGAGCTTCCTATGTGGGTTGTTTATGACGCTGCTCGGCGTGTTGCGGCTGGGGCGATTCGTCAACTACTTGCCGCAATCGGTGGTCAGTGCCTTCACCAGCGGCCTCGGCGTGGTGATCATCACTTCGCAACTGAAGACGCTTTTGGGCGTCACGCCTCGGCCGGCAGGCTCCGGCCTCGGGGCGGCGGGCGATCTGTGGGCCGTGGCGCAAGCAGCTAGCCAGAGCAACACCCAAACGCTGCTGGTCGCGGGCATCGTGATCATCGTCATGGCACTGCTGCCTAAATGGAAGAGCGGCATTCCCGCCTCGCTCGCCGGGGTGGTGCTGGCTTCGGTCACGGCCTATCTGCTGGGCTTTCACCTGCCACAGGTTGGGGCCTTGCCCGACCGACTCCCGCAGCCGAGCGCGCTCGGGCTCGATTTCTCAGCGTCCTCAGCCCTCATTCAGCCGGCGCTCACGCTCGCCGGACTGTGCGCGATCAATCAACTGCTGACCGTGGTGGTCGCCGAGCGCGCAGGCGAGGCGCAAGGCAGGCAGAGCTTCAATCGCGAGTTGGTCGCGCAAGGCGCGGCGAACCTCGTCAGCCCATTCTTCGGGGCGCCGGCCGGCGTGGCGATGCTCGCGCGCTCGGTGGCGAGCACGCGGGCCGGGGCCGTGAGCCGGTGGTCGATCCTCTCAGTCTCGATCACCGGATGGTTCGAGAGCCTCTCGTCAGAGTGCCGCGACCTGGTCAAAGAGCGCTGGTCTGAAGCCGAAGTAAAAATGCGACTCAATTGAGGGGAAATGCGACCGGCTGAGGCACTTTGCTGCTCGGCTCCTGTGTTAGCCTTTTGTCATGACAGCTCCCTTGACCAAACCGACCACTTGACAAAATCGTATTTGTAACTATAATGGTTACGAATCATGCACTCTTCAAGCGCGCAGATGGTGAAGGAAGCCATGCCCACCAGCAGCCGATTTTCAGTGGCCGTCCATATCCTGGCCTTGATGGCGCGGGCTGGCGATGAACCGATCAAGTCAGACCAGATGGCCGGCAGCGTCAACACCAACCCGGTGGTCATCCGGCGCCTACTGTGCGAACTGGCGCGCGCGGAACTGGTCACCTCGCAGACGGGTGCCTCCGGTGGCTCAAGATTGGCCCGGAAGCCGAGCCAGATCAGTCTGCTTGAGGTCTATCGGGCAGTCGAAGGAAGAGGCGTCTTCGCACTGCACCGCCAACCGCCCAACCGGCGATGTCTCGTCGGCGGCCACATCGAGACCGTGTTAGGGGAGGTGTTGGAAGAAGTGAATCTGGCAATTGAGCGGGTACTCGCGAAGACCACCATCGAACAGGTGTTACAGAGCCTCCAAGCGTGCGCGCGAAGCCATCAGAGAGGTTGAGCCGAGGGCATATTTTTATCAGGATTTGTAATCGAAGTGATTACAAAAGACCAATCACTCTGTGCGGGCAGCTAACTTCGGAGGAAGCAGGCAAATCAATGAACAGACAGTATGAAATCACGCCAATCAGTGATGAAGAGGTCAGGGCTGAAGAAAGGCGAGACCGCGGGGCGGCGGCCGAGGCGGATGAAAGCCTCTTGGACGCCTATTCGCAAACCGTCACGAGCATCGCGGAGAGGGTCAGTCCTTCGGTCGTCAATATTGAAGTTCGGCACCAATCGAAAGACCGGCGGGCGCGGCAAAGCCGGTCTCCGAACGAGGCGCGCGGCGGTGGTTCCGGCTTCATCTTCACGCCGGACGGCTTCATTCTCACCAACAGCCACGTGGTGCATGGCGCCGCCAGGATCACGGTCACCCTGGCGGATGGCCGCCAGGACGAAGCGCAGCCCGTCGGTGATGATCCGGGGACGGATTTGGCGGTGATCAGAATCACGGCACCCAACCTGTTGCCAGCCGCTTTGGGCGAGTCGCAGAAGATCAAAGTGGGTCAACTAGTGATCGCCATCGGCAACCCCTACGGCTTCCAGAGCACGGTGACGGCGGGCGTGGTGAGCGCGCTGGGGCGGTCTTTGCGGGCTTATTCGGGGCGGCTGATGGATGATGTCATCCAGACCGACGCGGCGCTCAACCCCGGCAACTCCGGCGGACCCTTGGTCAACTCGCGAGGCGAAGTGATCGGCGTCAACACGGCGGTGATCCTGCCGGCGCAAGGCATCTGCTTCGCGATCTCGATTGACACCGCGAAATTTGTGGCGGGCCGGCTCATCCGCGACGGGCGCATCAGCCGCAGCTTCATCGGGCTGGCGGGGCAGAACGTGCCGTTGCCGCGCCGCTTCGTGCGCTTCTTCAACTTGACCGTCGAGAGCGGCGTACTGGTGGTTTCGCTTGAACCGAACAGTCCGGCCAGGCGGGCGGGCGGGCTGGAAGGAGACCTGATCATCGGGTTTGACGGGCGGCCGGTGGCCGGCATTGATGATCTGCACAAGCTGCTGACCGAAGAGCGGGTGGGGCGCGAAGTGCCGCTCGAAGTGATCCGGCGGACGGAGAAGGTCACGCTCCAGGTAACACCCGAAGAGTCTCCCGCTGAGCAGCAGTGAACAGGGAGCAGCCGCTCGTCGAGTTACCGCGCAGAGGCCGCCCGGATGCCAAGCAGAAAGACTAGTGAAGGGGCTGATGCGCGAAGCGCTTTCACAGGAGAGTCAAAGAAGTCTCGCGCGAAAGGTAAATCAGTGATTCGCACCATGGAAAAAGAGCAAAACAGAGGAGGCTTGCGGGAAGCACCTGCCAGCGATTTTCAGACCTTTGATGGGTTGGATGGCGATCCAGCGGAAGGCGCCGTCTCACCCGATGAGGTCGAGGACGTGCTCAAGCAGCTGGAGAGAACGATCCGGACTGAGGCTGATCTCAACGAAGGAGGGTTTGCTGCCTCAGCCGCATCTGATGAGGATGACGAACTGCTTGATGAAGAAACCTCGCTCGATCTGTCAGCGGGAGAGCTGGGGCAAGGGCCCGACCCGGTCCGTTTGTATCTGCGCGAGATTGGGCGAGTCCCGCTCCTGACGCGCGAAGGCGAAATCGTGCTCGCCAAGCGGATTGAAGGTGGCCGCCAGCAGGCAGAGCGGGCGATCACCCGGTCGCCCGTTGCCATCGCCGAACTGCTCAAGCTCGGGGATGAACTGGCGGCCGGCGCGCTCAACCTCAGCGAGGTGGTCATGCTCTCTGGTCAGGTTGAACCGGAGGGGCCTGAAGGCAGAGCAGCGGAATACCGGCGATTGACGCTCGAAGGGATTGAGCGAGTTCGGAAGCTAAGCCATCGCGGACTCAGAGAGTGGCAGAAACTGCAGGCCGAAGGCGCCTCCCAGCGCGGCCACCAATCGAAGAGACGGTTGCGCCTGAAGCGCCGCGTGGCACGTGTGCGTCTGGAGATCGCGCGCGAGATAGGGCAGCTTCATTTGCATGAACATGGGTGGCGACGGATGAGTGCGGCCATCAGCACGGTCGTGGGGGAGGTCCGCACGCTTGAGCGCCAGATCGCCAAGCACACCGCCAGGCTCAGTGAGCAGCGGCTCAGACCAGAGGCTGAGAAAGAGTCCAAACAACACTTGAGGATGGCCAAGCGCCAACTCCGGCAAATCGAGCGCGAGAGGAATGCCCCGCTGCTGGCGATCAAACGTTCGCATCGCGCGATCCTCGCCGGTGAAGCAAGAGCTGCCGAAGCCAGGCGCGCGCTGACCGAAGCCAATTTGCGCCTGGTGGTCTCGATGGCGAAGAAGTATCAAAACCGCGGCCTGCAGTTTCTCGATCTGATTCAGGAAGGCAACGTCGGGTTGATGCGCGGCGTCGAGAAGTTTGAGTGGCGGCGCGGCTACAAGTTCTCAACCTATGCGACCTGGTGGATTCGGCAAGCCATGACGCGGGCCATCGCTGACCAGTCGCGCACGATCCGTCTGCCGGTGCATGTCATCGAGTTGCTCAGTAAGATCCGCCACACCTCGCGCGCGCTGGCGAGCGAATCGGGTCGGGAGCCGACGGTGGAAGAGATTGCCCGGCAGATGAACATGCCGGCGGAAAAAATCCGGCAGGCGCTAGAAGCGGCAGGCGAGCCGATCTCACTCGAGACTCCGGTCGGTCAAGAAGGTGATGCGCAATTCGGCGAACTCATCAAAGACACCTCGACTCTGAATCCGGCGGAGCGGCTCGAAGCGGTGGATTTGCGAGAAGTCTCCGATGAAATACTGCATGCGCTCAGCCCGCGCGAGGAGGGTATCATCAGGATGCGCTTCGGCCTCGACTCAAGCGGCGAGGAGCACACGCTTGAAGAGGTCGGCCAACGCTTCCACGTGACGCGCGAGCGGATCCGGCAGATCGAAGCCAAGGCGCTCAAGAAGCTGCGCCACCCGGCGCTCGCGCGCAAGCTGAAGGCTTTCGCCTGAAGCCGGTCGAAGGCTCTGGCCTGCTCGCGCTGGGATGAACCATAACGTTCAGAGGATTGAACGTGGAGAGTGGCCAAATGACGGATGACTCAATCAAACGCCGTCGCGATCACCGTCGCTAAAGTCGCCGGACTTGTCATCACCCCGGATGCCGCCCCTCTGACTGCCGATCCATACAGCAACGTGGTTCCCGGCGAAATCAGGGGCGGCTTGCTTCACCAAGGTTCCTGATCAATGTCAGTGGTGGCAGTCAACACTGCCATCTCACCCACGCGCTCTTCCCCGTCCGGCGCAGATAGCTGCACACTGTAGCGATCCATGAGCCAGAGTTCGGGAATGATCTCGGCGATCAGCTTCCCGTCATCGAACACTCTCACCATCGAGCTTTCAGACACGACCACCGCCACGGCATCGGTCACCTGTGAGATGGAACTGCCGGCCAGATGTTGGCTGCCCAGGCCATACGGCAACACGACGTCCGAAGCCTGCGCGTCCAGATAACGACAGGCCGAGACGACCACCCCCTCATTGGAGACCACGAACGCGCCATCAAGCTGCGCCAGTTCCTTGATCGTGCCACGGAGATTAGGGTCTCTGATGTGTTTGGCTTCCTCAGCGTGTCCGGCGAGCGGGTCCAGGATGAGCGGACGCGAGCGAGCCAGCACCGCCTCGGCGTCGCCAAAGGTGAAGAGTGTCCCGATGCGGCGGCCTTCACGTGGCGCGCGATCTCGACGGCTAATTCGATGGTTGGCTCCAGGTTCTTTTTGTTGCACCGGCGCACCCGCCGGCAAATTGATTTGAACAGACCTTTGCCGACCCGGCCACGGCCACTGGCCGGATGACTCGCGAAGGGTGAAGTCAGGGTTGATGCAAGCACTCCGTCCTGGGAAGCCATGACCGGTGAGCGGGCCCCATCTTGGATCAGGCCGCTCTTACCACCCAACGCCCCGCGAGCGGCATCAAGGTCGCGGGCCAAAGTCACCTCATCAATGAAGCACCAGAGCCAGTCTTCATCAGGCTCAAGGGATTCAATGAGCGGATGCCCGCTCGCCTGAAAGTGCGCCGTGGCATGCTTATTTCTCGAGTCATCGCAGCAGCCGACATGCCCACAGGTGAGACACAGGCGCAACTGCACCCAGTCATCTCCCGCCTGCAGACACTCCTCACACCCACCTGTGGCTGGGATCACTGCTCGGATCTGATCAAGATGGGTACAAGTCTTGGTCAATCAAATCTCCTTCCGCCGCCCCCCGCGCGGGAAACACAACCAGCCCGGCCTCGGTCATCCGTCCGCTGTGGAGCGGTGCCTCTTCAGGCGATCACCTCTTCCGCGCGAAGCGCCTGTGACTAATGCAACCTTGCCCCGTGAGTGTCTCCTTCAATGTCTTACTCCTTTGCGCGACTTTTCTGCCGCCTGTGTCATTTGCCCGGCAGCGCAAGGGTGAGCACCGGTTGGCGGCGCTCACTCTTGCGTTCACCGAATCAACGCAGGCCGCCCGAGATATAGAGCGTTTCGCCAGTAATCCACGCCGAATCGGCCGACGCCAAAAACACGGCGGCGGGAGCGATGTCCTGTGGCTGACCGATCCGGCCGAGCGGCGTTTGCGATTCGACCTCCTTGCGGAAATCACTGCTGGCGATCCCGGCGGCATGCACGCCTTCGGTTTCGACCATGCCGGGGTTGATCGAGTTGACCCGGATGTGGCGCGATCCCAACTCTTTGGCGAGCGACTTGGTCACCGCGTCGACGGCGGCCTTGGTCGCGCTGTAGACCGAAGTGGTTGGGGGAGTCGAAGTGGCGGCCACTGAACTGATATTGACGATATTGCCGCCATTGGGGCTGAAATGCTTGACCGCTTCCTGCGAGGCGAGAATCAAACCCAGCACGTTCAGGTCAAACATTTTGTGGAAGTGTTCAGCCGTCACGTTCTCGAGCGGTGCAAACTCGTAGATCCCGGCGTTGTTCACCAGGATGTCCAGTGTGCCAAATGCCTTCTTGGTCTCGGCAAACAGGCGTTCGATCTCGGCCTGGTTGGCCACGTTTGCCTGCACCGCAATGGCCTTTCCGCCATCGCCGATGATTTCGGCGACGACGCGGTCAGCACCTTCTTTACTGGAAGCGTAGTTGACGACCACGGCCGCCCCCTCGGCGGCCAGTTGTTTGGCGATGGAGGCGCCGATCCCCTTCGAGGCGCCCGTCACAATCGCGACTTTCCCTATTAGTTTTTTTGCCGGTGTGCTCATGATCTTTCATCCTTTCGTTTTTCGTTGGCAGATGCCTTGCCTTTTCCAATGACCCATCAAGCGGGTCGAGACTCTCAGGTAGCGCGCCCCGTGCCGCTGGCGACAGCTCCCGTGGTTTTTGTTATGTCATCGTCGATCCTACGTGACTGACAGGTGCAATAGCCTTGCCACACCGCGTCAGACTCTCACGGTGTGGCTCACATCTCTGAATGTGCAGTGGATAATGGTAGAGGTCGCGATCTCGCCTGATGAAGATTTGGCCGGCGGGGGTGACGATATATGGCCACCTGGCGAGATATGGTCATGATCGGGGGCGAGTAATGCCGAGCTTGCGCATCCGGTGGTTGAGCGTCGTGCGGTTCAGGCCGAGGCGCGCGGCGGCGCCTTGCGGACCAGCAATCACCCAATTCGACTCGCGCAGCACGCGCAAGATGTGCTCGCGCTCCACGGCTTCAAGCGACGAGGCTTTAGTTTGATCGGTGACTACTTCCGCGGCCTGCTTCAACTCGGCGAGCGGAATCTCAAGGACACGACCGCGCGAGAGGATCACCGCTCGCTCGATCAGGTTTTGCAGCTCTCTGATGTTGCCCGGCCAAGGATAACTGGAGAGGGTCGCCATCGTCTCGGTCGGAATCCGCTCAATTGGTTTCTTCATCTGCTGGGCAAATTTCTGCGCGAAGAAATGCACCAGGAGAGGAATGTCTTCGGGGCGGTCACGCAGCGGCGGTAGGGTGATCGGGAAAACATTCAAGCGGTAGTACAGGTCGCTGCGAAATTTCTTCTCGGCCACTAGTTGAGACAGATCGACGTTCGTGGCGGCCACGACGCGGACGCCGACACGAATCGTGCGGGAGCTCCCCAGTCGTTCGAATTCCTGCTCCTGGAGCACGCGCAGCAATTTCGGCTGCACCTCCAGCGGAATGTCCTCGACTTCATCGAGAAAGATCGTCCCCTGGTGCGCCAGCTCAAAGCGTCCGATGCGTCGCTCAATCGCGCCGGTAAAAGCGCCCTTCTCGTGGCCGAACATCTCGCTTTCGAGCAGCCCGGTCGGAATCGCCCCGCAATTGACCTTGACCAAGGTGCGCTCCCGGCGCGGGCTCAAATTGTGGATGGCGCGGGCAATGAGTTCTTTGCCGGTCCCGGTTTCGCCATAAATCAACACCGTCGAGTCAGTGGCCGCAACCGTCTCTACTTCTTGCAGCACGCGCTTGAGCGTGGAGCTGTTGCCGATGATCTCCTCGAAATTGTATTCGGTCCGGATCTCTTCTTCGAGATAGAGCCTTTCTTCTTCCAGCTTGTTCTTGAGCGCTTCGATCTTGCGAAACGCCAGCGCGTTCTCGACCGCAATCGCGACCTGCTTGGCAACCTGGCCGAGCAACTCCGCGTCCTCCTCGGTGAACGCCTGCTCGCGCAGACTCCCGATGCTCAAGATGCCCAGTGCGCGGTCACGTGAAACGAGCGGAACGAGGCAGCCGGATTGCACTCCCGCCGCGGCGAAGCGTCTCCCGACCGGGGATTCCGCACTGCAACCGTTATTCAGGACGACCGTCTGGCGCGTCGTAAAAGCCAGCCCGGCCGGGTCCCCTTCGAGCGGCACGACCTCGCCCTCGATAAAGAAGTCCTCGTGCGTAGGGAAGTCCAGCGCCGAGAGCCGCAGTTGATGACTGGCGTGATCATAGAGCGCCAGGGCGGCTAAATCGTGAGGCATCACCCGCCGGAGGCAGGCGGAGATCGCCGATAAGAGTTCTTGGAGGTTGAGATTCGAGACCAGCACGTTGTTGACTTCCAGCAGCAGCTCGGAACGGTCACGTTCGCGCGCCAGTTTGTGCTGGTAACACTGGGCCTCCACGGCCACGGCGATTTGAGAGGCGACGAGTTGCGCGAACTCGAGGTCCATCTGGTCGTAGGCCCCGGTCTTCTCGCTCGCAATGCTCAAGACTCCGATCTGTCGGTGAGCCGTAGTCAATGGCAGGACACACACTGACTTCACGGGAAAATCGCGCACCATCTTGAGGGTCGTGAAACGGGTTTCCTGTTGGACGTCACGCGTGACGAAAGGCTGCTGGTGTTGCCAGACCCAGCCGGCGATTGAACCCTCGACGGGGAACTCCGTGGGGAATTGCTGCATCGCCGGTTCGCTGGTCTCCAGGATGTGCATGCGCATCACGTCTCGTGCCCCGTCGTGCAGCATGACGGCGAGGTTGTGAAAGTCGAAAAATCGAGGCAACCGACCAGCCAGATCGTGGAGCAGGTCAGGCAGGTTGCGGTGTGAGGCGATGGCTTTTGACAGCTCCAGCAGCGTCTGGTATTGCCGTAGTTGCAAATCAGGGCTTTGAGCAGCGCTCGGAGTCAAGTTGCCGTTACTCGTGAATTTGGCCGTTGGTGCATCAGTCATGACTGTTCAATCGCAATCTCAGCGTCACCCTGGTATCGCCGACATAGAGGGTGTTGGTTTCAACTGGCAGCGGGGCGGGGGTATCGAAGATGACTCGCCATTAACCACACGCCCAGTCAGTTCCACTTCCCTGGCGGCGCGCCGGCGTTCCAACTCCGCCACGGCCTTCAAAAAGGTGGACGGTGCTCACCGGTCATCTTCGCGGGTAATGAATTCATCAACGAGCTGGTTGAACTCGCCCGTTGACAGCTTCTCAAATGTTTCTTTCGCCATCGTCGTTTACTCCACTCTCGCCGCCTGTCTCACCAGCACGCGCTGTTTCCACTGTTCGTAACCTAACGCGGTCAGCGTCAGACTGTCAATGACAAAGGCGGCGGCTTGCGGCCGTGTGCTCGCCACTTCGTCCGGTGTGGCTATCTGCCGCCCATATTTTCCTTGTCGGTCAATGCGAAGCGGGGAGAAAGAAACGGGTCAGCCAATCTGGCTCACGCACGGCTCTCGCTGCGTGAGCGAGTGTGACGCTCAGGACGCCTCTACTTTCTCCCGCAACTTGATGATGATCCGTTTGTTATTCACGAGGATTTCGCTGCCTGTGACCGGCACCGGGGCAGGCTGCTCCAGCACCAATTCGCCGTCTTCAATGTGCGCGGTTAGTTCAATGACTTCCGGCTCGGCTTCGTCCATCGCCGCCAAGGCGCCAAAGGACTCGGTCACCGTCACTTTGTCGAAATCGTCGCTCAGCAGCCCCTCCATCAACCCTTGAAACTCATCCGGGGTCAGGTCTTCTAAGCGCTTGTCGGTCATGGTGTGTGTTCTCCTTCTGGCAGTTGCTTGCGCCACACGCGAACTTTCCACCGCCAGTCGCGCTCCGTCCGCCTCTACCTCTCTGCTCTGATCAAGCCAGCAAAGTGAGGATCGCTACTGCGGCTGTTCCTTCGCCCGATGAATAATTCACGGATAGTCGGGAAGATGCTTCACGCAGGGCAGCGCTGCTTTCACCGCATCGTAAAAGGCCTTATCCGCGGTCCAGAATTCGCAGCCGCGCGGTTCGGCCAGCGCAGCGTAGAGGGCATCATAAATCTTGGACTGGTGAAATTGGCGGGCCATTTCGCGAGCCCGTTTGACCGCGTCAGGATGGGTGATCAATTGGACTCCAGTGGCAGCCAGAGCCTGCAAAGCGAGGTCAGCATCAGTAGTGGTTACTAGGCCGCGCACTACCTTGGTTTGGATGACGCTCTCAATTTCATACTCAAACAGCGGTGGGGCAATAAGCGTGATGCCGCCGGCCAGGGACTCGGTGAGCAATTGTCGCGCTTTGCCACGAAAAGGCTCGCCCTTGATGACCCACTTGATGCCGACGCTCGCATCTACGCATCGCTCTGGCATAGCTGTTCTATTCTCTCGTCGCGCATCCGACGGATTTCTTCCACCGCATCCGATTCACTCGCAAACCGCTCGGCAGCGGCATCACACAACGCCAAAATCGCCTCTGCCCGCGCCGCTCGTTCACGCCGCACAGCTTCATCCTCGCCCTCCTGCGCTGGCGGGCTCAGGGCGCTCAACCGCTCACTGATGCGCGCCAGAAGTTTTAGTTGTTCCTGCGGCGGCAATTGCACTACCAATATTTCCACTTGCTCTAAGGTCACTGTCTCAGCCATCAGATTGATCTCCTACTCGTTCAAGGGCTGTGCGCGTGGAATGGGAAGGAGTGAGCGCTCACAGCTTCCGCACCACCTTGGGCAACTCCTCTCCCACCTTCCTGACCAATCGGCTCGCCGCATCCGGAGGCATTTCACCCGCTTGTCGCAGCGCTTCCTCCCGCGTAGGCGCGGCGGCCACCAATTGCCCCTTCACGATCACCACCCACTGCCCCCAGCAAGTCCTCTCTCGTTCCGCGCCCAAGCTTTCATAGGCTTGTTCGTTTGCCTTCACGTCGTCAATAATAGTCGGTATCAAACGAAATAGCCCTCCTTCCGAAAGGCCGCACTCTGCGATGTTCCTCTGCCTGTCGCTCGCGATGCTGCGATTATATTTGACCTCACCCTGAGCGCGCAACAGAATTCGCTTGACGGAAATGCTAAGTATGTTATAGCATTCCGGGCATTATGATTGATCCACTTCTTCTCCGTCAACTCAGAACTAAGCTCAATCTCAGTCAGGAACAGTTGGCCTCCCAGCTACAGGTTTCATTTGCGACAGTCAACCGTTGGGAGGGTGGAAGAGCCCAGCCGCAAAAGGCGCAACTTGAAGCGCTTGAAAGGCTACTTGAGGAAGCGGGCCTCTCCGAGCAAGACCTTGAGCAGGAAACAGCGGGACGCACTGATACGCGAAGACAGCGACGCGGGGGCGTCACGAAAAGCGCTGTGCTCTCGACCAAGAGCATGGAACAAATGCTGTGGGATGCCGCCTGCTCGATCCGCGGCGAGAAGGACGCGCCCAAGTTCAAGGACTACATTCTCCCGCTTCTCTTTATCAAGCGCCTCTCCGATGTTTTTGATGACGAGATCGAGCGGCTGGCCGATCAGTTTGATGATCGGGAAATTGCGTTGGAGGTCCTCGAATCCGATCACTCGCTTGTCCGTTTCTACCTGCCTCCTGAAGCGCGATGGGCGGTTGTCAGCGGGCGGGAAAAGTTCGCCTGGCCAGCGGGCAAGGAGCCGAAGACCCTTGGCGAGCAACTCACGACGACCATTCGCGCGATTGTGAAGCACAACCCCACGCTCGCGGGCGTCATTGACATTGTGGATTTCAATGAGACACGCAACGGCGAACGCGAGATCAGCGACGCAGCGCTCAAGGGCGTCATTGAGACTGTCTCCGATCCGCGTTATCGGCTGGGGCTGCATAATGTCGAGCCGGACTTTCTTGGACGCTGCTACGAATACTTGCTCCGAAAATTCGCCGAAGGACAGGGCCAGAGCGCAGGCGAGTTTTTCACACCCACGGAGGTTGGCTTTCTGATCGCGGAGACCATGCGACCGCGACCGGGCGAGGAATGTTACGACTATGCCTGCGGCTCGTTCGGTTTGCTCATCAAGTTGCAACTGATCTGCCGCAGGCTCGACCCGCTGAGCAAGGTTCCGCTCAAGCTGTATGGACAAGAACTGACCGGTTCGAGCTACGCCATCGCGTGCATGAACAAGATCATTCACGATATGGAGGGCGAAGTTCTGCGCGGCGATTCGATGCGCAACCCGAAGTATCGGGACGGCGATACGCGGTTGAGACAGTTCGACATTGTGGTGGCGAATCCGATGTGGAACCAGCCGTTCAACGCGGAGGCTTACGAGAACGATCCATTCAGCCGCTTCGAGGAGCAGGGCGGCATCACCACAAGCAAGGCCGATTGGGCCTGGCTGCAGCACACGCTCGCGTCAATGAAAGAGAGTGGGCGCGCGGCGGTGGTGCTTGACACGGGCGCGGTCACGCGCGGCAGCGGCAGCAAGAACGAGGACAAAGAGCGCAACATCCGCAAGTGGTTCGTCGAGCATGATTATGTTGATGGCGTGATTCTGCTCCCGGAAAACCTGTTTTACAACACGAACGCTGCGGGCGTCATCATCGTGCTGCGGAAGAATAAGCCAAAAGACCGCAAAGGCAAAATCGTGCTCGTCAACGCGAGCCGCGAATTCCGCAAAGGCACGCCGAAGAATTATCTGCCCGACGAAGCGGTGAAGAAGATTGCCGATGCGTTTCTCAAGGGCGAGCCAGCAGACGGCTTTGTGAATGTCATCAGCAACGAGGAGGCGGCGAAGAAAGATTTCAATTTGTCGCCTTCGCGGTATCTAACCAATGGCAATAACAGCGCCGCACGCGATTTGTCCGATATTGTTCTTGAACTTCGGCAACTCACAAAGGATCAGCAAGCTGTCAGCACTGAGCTTGAGTCGCTGCTCCGCAAGCTCGGACTCTAACAAATATGGACATGCCACTTCCAAAGTCCTGGGCTGAGAAGACGCTTCGAGAAATTTGCGAGCCAACGAAGCTATGGAATCCGCAGCGCGACGCGCGAGACGAGTTTTGGTATATCGACGTTTCGGCTGTCTCGCGCGAGAGCTTCGCCATCCGAGAACCGCAGCGCATCAAGGGTATCGAGGCTCCAAGCCGAGCACGAAAGATTGTTCAATCGGGGGATGCCATCTTTGCCACGGTGAGGCCAACGCTTCGTCGGGTTGCATTCGTCAGCCCCGAGTTCAATGACCAGATTGCTTCGACCGCTTTCTGTGTGGTTCGCGCTAATCGCGAGAAGGCATCTCCTCGTTTCCTCTACTACTTGCTGCTGACTGACTTCTTGAACGAGGAGATTGCCAAGTTCGAGTCAGGCGCGAACTACCCTGCTGTGAATGACAAGGATGTGCTAGACCGCATCGTTCCGCTGCCACCGAAGCCGGAGCAAGAGAAGATTGCAGCGGTGTTATGGAAGGTGCAGTGCGCCATCGAAGTCGAGGATAAGCTGATTGCGACCGCGCGCGAGTTGAAGCAGTCGGCCATGCGTCAACTCTTCACATGCGGCCTGCGCAGCGAACCGCAGAAGGAGACTGACTACGGTGCATTGCCGGACTCATGGCCGACGCAGCCGCTCGGTTTGTGTTGCGTTGTGCAAACCGGCGTCACGAAGGGACGCAAGATTCCACCTGAGGAGGCCCTGGAGGTTCCCTACCTTCGTGTAGCCAACGTCCAGGATGGGCATCTCGATTTGCGCGAGATGAAGACCATCATCATTCGGCGGGATGAGTTGGAAGGTTACTTGTTGCAGGATGGCGACGTGGTCTTGACTGAAGGAGGTGACTTCGACAAGCTCGGACGCGGGTTCATTTGGCGAGGCGAGGTTGCGAACTGTGTTCACCAAAACCACATCTTTGCCGTCCGCGCGAATCGTGCAGTCCTTCTGCCTGAATTCCTCGCGTATCTGGTCCAGAGTCCCTATGGTCGCTCGTATTTTCTGACTGTCGCACACAAGACGACGAACCTGGCCTGCATCAACGCAACGAAGCTGAAAGCATTCCCTGTCCCCTTACCACCTCGCGATGAACAGCGCGAGATTGTGAGCATCCTAGAAACGATTGACCGCAAGATTTCGGTCCATAAGCGCAAGCGGGCGACGTTACAAGAGCTATTCAAGACGCTGCTGCACCAGTTGATGACCGGCCAAATCCGCGTACACGATCTCGACGTTGACGTGAGCGAGGTGGCCGAATGCTAGTTTTCATTGATGAATCCGGCAATCCTGGTATGAAGATAAAAGGTGAATCACCGTTTCGCATCGGGAGATGTATGTGCAGTTTTGGCTGAAATGAAGAAAACCCCGGCTCTATCCTTTCGGAAAGCGCACCCTACGGTGCCGGTTCGAGCCGAGGTTGATTCCGAAACCAGTATGCCAAAGGACAGCGATATGGGTCAAGAAACTAAATCGCCAGTGAGAAGCACAGAAACCATACGTGCGAAGGATATTGAATCCGGCGCAAGCTCTACCGCTTAGGGCGCGTAAAAAATTAAGTTCCCGAGCCGGGCGCAACGACTCAGAACCGCGAGCGGTAGCGAGCGTGGCTCCCGCAGTTAATCGCACGCGGAGTCACGCTCGCTACCGCTCGCGGTTCTGAGTCGGGACTCAAACGGGCGCACCCGAGAATTCTCAGAAGAGTATGCATATAGAAGGACAAAACATCAACAAAACGGTGATTCCCCATCTCGCCAGCGAGATCGGCACAGTTCAATTCCCGCTCGTCAAGCACGCTGAAGGCGCTGGCTGGACGGTCGTGTCCGACACTGAAGCTCTCAGAAAGCGCGGCGGTGAGAGCGGGCTGTTCTTTTACCGCGAACTGGAAAAGGCGCTGCTGCGGCTTAATCCCGGCGTGGTTACACCGGAGAACGTCAACAGCATCATCCAGCGCATGGAGAGCGTGCCTAAGACTATCGAAGGCAACAAGGAGATTCTTGAGTGGCTACGCGGCAACCGCACAGTTTATGACGAGAGCGAGAAGCGGCATCGGAATGTCGCGGTGATCGATTACCAAAGCCTCGACCAAAACGTCTTTCAGGTCACCTACGAGTGGAGTTTCAAAGCGGGCGATCGCAAGGGGAATCGGGCCGACATTGTTTTTCTCATCAACGGCGTTCCGGTCGCCATCATCGAAAACAAGAATCCCAAGCTGCTCGACGCAATGGAGCGTGCGGTCACCCAACTGCGGCGTTACGAGTTGGAGACGCCGGAAATGATGACCGCGCCGCAGGTGTTCAATGTCACCCACTTGATCGAATACTTCTACGGCGTGACCTGGAACTACGCGCGCAAAGACATCGTGCGCTGGAAGGATACGGAAACCGGCGAGCGTCCGATCAGCTACCAGGAAGCCGTCCAGACCTTTTTCGAGCGCGAGCGTTTTTTGGCGATGCTCGGCGAGTGGATTCTCTTCTACGTCAAGGACGATGTGCTTGAAAAGACGGTCTTGCGCCAGCACCAGACGCGCGCTTCGCTCAAGGCGGTCGAGCGTTGTGCTGACGACGAGAAGAAGACCGGACTCATCTGGCACACGCAGGGGTCCGGCAAGACATTCACGCTGCTCACCGCCGCCCGCCTGATTCTGGAAGACAAAAAGCACTTCTCCGGCGCGACGGTCATTGCAATCGTTGACCGCAACGAGTTGGAAGGCCAGCTTTCCGGCTGGGTGGAGCGGTTGATGGGCGAAATGCAGGGGCGGCAGATCAATGTCGCTTATGCCGAGAGCAAGGCCAAGCTCCAGGATTTATTCGACCAGGACTTTCGGGGCTTGATCGTTTCGATGATTCACAAGTTTGATGATCTTCGGAAAGATAGCTGCACGCGCTCGGATGTATTCGTGCTGATTGACGAGGCGCACCGGTCAACGGGCGGCGATCTTGGCAACTACCTGATGGGCGCACTGCCTCAGGCGACCTTGATCGGCTTCACTGGCACGCCGATAGATGAGACCGCTTACGGTAAAGGAACGTTCAAGATCTTCGGCAAGGAGGATGAAAAGGGGTATCTCGATAAGTATTCGATTCGAGAATCAATCGAAGATGGAACGACGCTGAAGCTGCGTCATACGCTCGCGCCTATCGAGATGGTGTTGCCTGAGGAGGTGCTGGAGAAAGAATTCCTGAGCATCAAGGAGACTGAAGGGATCAGCGACGTTGATGACCTGAACAGAATCCTGGACCGGGCCGTCACCTTGCGGGCATTCCTCAAGGCTGATGATCGAGTAGACAAGGTCGCGCAGTTTGTCGCGCAGCATTTTCGCGAGAATGTCGAGCCGCTCGGATACAAAGCTTTTCTCGTGGCTGTAGACAGAGAGGCGTGCGCGCTTTACAAGCAGGCGCTCGATAAGTATCTGCCGCCTGAATATTCTGTGCCGATCTACACGAAGAACGTGGCTGACGTGGTGGATCGTCCGCTGGTCGCCCGGCTCCAGCTTGATGAGACTACGGAAAAGAAGGCGCGCAAAACTTTTCCGAAGCCCGACCAGTTACCGAAGATCTTCATCGTCACCGATAAACTTCTCACCGGCTACGACGCGCCCGTGCTCTACTGCATGTATCTCGACAAGCCCATGCGCGATCATGTGTTGTTGCAAGCCATCGCGCGCGTGAATCGCCCGTATGAAGACGAACAGGGAATCAAAAAGCCTTGCGGCCTGATCCTCGACTTCGTGGGAATTCTGAAAGAATTGAACAAGGCGTTAGCATTCGACTCGGATGAGGTGAGCGGCGTCATTGAAGACCTCGATCTGTTGCTGGAGCGTTTCAAAGAGCTGATGGAGGGGCCGGGCAAGGATTACTTGAAGCAGAGCGGCGGCGCGGGCGGCAATGACGAGAAACTTGAACGGCTGCTGTATGAAACGTTCCTGGACAAAGAAGAACGGCAGAAGTTCGCCGAGTTCTTCAAAGAGGTCGAGACGCTTTACGAAATCCTTTCTCCTTCTCCGGAACTGCGCGATTACATCGAAGACTACAATCGGCTGGCCGACATCTACGTGATGCTGCGCATCGCCTACGGCAAGAAAACCTCTTTCATCGGCGAGGTCGCCCATAAAACGGAGACGCTGGTTCGGGATCACGCCACGGCGCACGGCATAGATCGGATGACCGAGGCCATAGACTTTGACGAAGAAGCGCTGGAGGCGTTGAGGGACGGACGGCCCCTGAAGAACGCTAAAGTAATCAACATGGCGCGCGTCCTCGCTCAAACTGCGAGTGAGCAGGCGAAGCAGGACCCTGTCTTCTTTGGTATCGGCGAACGCGCGGAGGCAATCCTCGAAGCCATGATCGAGCGACAGGCTTCGACGTTTGAGGCGCTAGACCGGTTAAAGCAACTGATGGAGGAGAAGCGCGCGCTTGAGGAAGAGAGAAAGCGAACCGGATTCGACGCGCACACATTCGCGATCTATTGGGCGCTCCGACGCGAGGAAGTGCCAGCGCCGGAGAAGACAGCGGTGGAAATCGCCGGAGCGTTCAGCCGCTTTCCTCACTACGAGAGCAATGCCGACGAAAAGCGGCAACTGAAGGCTGAGGTCTATAAGATTTTGCTACCCATAGTCGGCGGAAAACGCATGATCAGCTTGGCCGAACAAATACTCATCATCAGGCGAAAATGAGCAGACGAACAGCATCACCACTCGACTCGCGCGAGGTGTTCAGGGAGCGCGTAGAACTCTGGGCCAGGCGTTTGAAGGTGAAGCCAACGCGCATTCGCGTCCAGCGGATGACATCCAAGTGGGCATCATGCTCGACCGCAGGCTGGGTCTCATTTGCGGATGATCTGTTACAAGAATCAAAAGCGTTTCAGGATTATGTGATCGTTCACGAACTCTTGCATCTCCGCCTGCCTAATCACGGAAAACTATTCCACAGCTTACTGTCGGCACACATACCAAATCACAAACAGTTCGAAAATGCGCGGAAGCAAGCAAGTAGGCTAAACCCTCGCCATTAGCCACCGCCGCACAACTGCCGAGCAATGGATGCCTCTTATAGCGTTTCGGCTTGAGTGTGCAGCCGCTCCCTAACGGTCGCGGTACTGTACCGCGCGTGTCAGCAAGCGGCCTCTGAACACGCGAGTGGGAAACGCTATAATTCCACTCCCAAGCCTCTTCCCTTCAATCGGCCAGTCTGGCATCGCCCTCAGTGCCGTTAGCGCCGTGACCACAGTTCGCCAGGTGACGATATATGGTCATCTCTTATTGCTCACCCTCTTCGCGAGCTTCCTCTCATTGCCCAGATGATCTACTACTGATGCAAAGACTTGAATCATCCGGTGATGATCACGGGCAGAGTGGCAAGCTAGTTGCACATCCGTTGTGAGAGAAGGACAAACAACGATGCTGAGGATTGACATTCATCATGGGGCTGAAGCGACGAGTTTCACTCTCGAAGGAAAGCTGACGGGGCCTTGGGTGGCAGAACTGGAGAACTGCTGGCACACCCTGATCTCGACTGAACCATCGAGGGCGATCCTGGTGCAGTTAGCCGCTGTGACTTTCATGGACTCGAAGGGGAAAGCGCTCTTGACCCGGATGTGCCGGCAGGGAGCAAGGCTCGTGCCAACCGGATGCCTGATGAAAGCGATGGTTGAGGAGATTGAAGCGGAAGTGGAAAAGGAAAAATGATCATGGGCTTAAAGACCAAAAAAGCCGCTCACGGCAAAAAGAAGCATCGCGCAACAGAGGCTATTCAGTCGGATGGCGCGCAGGTGACACCGCACCTTCCGGCGCATGACGAGATCAAGCACCGCGCTTATGAAATCTATCTCTCGCAAGGGGCCACTGATGGGCACGACCTGGAGGATTGGCTCCAAGCCGAGCGCGGTCTGCGCGAAGCGAGCGGCAAGGCGGCCTCTGAATAGGCGCCGCGCTCCCCCGACTGGCGTGAGATCGGGCGATAGACACTGCTGGAACACTATCGGAGAGGCACATGAAGATTCTGTTAAGACACAAGCTCGTGATCGGAGCAACGCTCGGCGTGATCGCAATCGCTCTGATGGTCCTCGTCGGTGGGTCGAAGGGCAAGGGGACGCCGCCGCCGCCGAGGCCGCCTGAGGTCGCGGTGGTAGAGGTCGAGCAGAAAGATGTTCCGATTTACAGCGAATGGATCGGCACGCTCGACGGGATGGTGAATGCCGAGATCAAGGCGCAGGTCTCAGGCTATCTGCTCAGCAAGAATTACACCGAAGGCTCCTACGTCAGGAAGGGCCAGTTGTTGTTTGAGATCGATCCGAGACCCTTTCAAGCAGTGCTTGATCAGGCGAAGGGAGACCTCGCCAAGGCTGAGGGACAACTATTACAGGCCGGGGGACAGCTCGCGCAGGCCAATAGTCAACTCCTACAGTCACAGGCACAGCGCACACAGGCCGAGGCGAATCAGGGCAAAACCCAACTCGACGTGGATCGCTACATCCCGCTCGCCAAGGAGAAGGCCGTCACTGACCAGGAGCTTGATAACGCCGTCCAGTCCAATCTTGTAGCCAAGGCTCAAGTCAAGGCGGCTGACGCTGGAGTCGAGACGGCGAAGGCCGCGATCGTGGCGGCCAAAGCTGGGGTCGAGGCGGCGAAGGCCACGGTCCAGGCGGCCAGGGCGACAGTCCAAACCGCCGAACTCAATCTGGGCTTCACCAGAATCTTTTCTCCGATTGATGGCATCGCGGGCATCGCTCAGGCCCAAGTCGGCAACTTGATCCAACCCAACAATCCCAATAGTGGCGCGCTGACCACGGTTTCGACGGTGGATCCGATCAAGGTCTATTTCACGCTCAGCGAGCAAGAGTATCTCAACTACACCAGACGTAACTCGATTCAAAGTAAATGGGACGCGGCAGATAGAAAGTTGGAGTTGGAATTGGTGCTCTCTGATGGCACGACTTATCCGCAGAAGGGCAGCTTCTTCGTGGCCGACCGGCAGATTGATCAGAAGACGGGCGCGATCCGCATGGCCGGTCTCTTTCCGAATCCAGGGAACGCGCTACGCCCCGGCCAATACGCCAGAGTCCGTGCCGTCACCAGCACGAAGAATGGCGCGTTGCTCGTTCCGCAACGGGCCGTCACCGAATTGCAGGGCAGCTACCGGGTCGCTGTCGTGGGCGCTGACAACAAGGTGAGTATTCATCCCGTTAAAGTGGGCAACCGCGTTGGCTCGCTGTGGGTGATTGAAGACGGATTGCAACCGGGCGAAAGAGTCGTCGCCGAAGGCACGCAGAAGGTCAAGCCGGATGCGGTGGTCAATCCGAAGCCGTTTGCGACGCCTGCAGCAACGGCAAAGTAATCGGGCAGGAATTTTGCGGTCTTTTCATTTTCCATTTTCCATTTGTGATTTGTCATTTGTCATTGATCGAAGGTCGGCAACCACAATGAAAAATGGAAAATGACAAATGGAAAATGAAAAGGTCGATCACAACCCGGAACTTTTAACTCTGGATCTATCATGATTTCTGACTTCTTCATCCGGCGACCGATTGTGGCGATGGTCATCGCCATCGTCACAGTCATCATCGGCTTCATTGCGATGCGGGGATTGCCGCTGGCGCAATTTCCCGACATCGTTCCCCCGCAGATCATCACCTCAACCACGTACACGGGGGCGGACGCCGTGACGATTGAGCAATCGGTCTCCACGCCCTTGGAACAGCAGATGAACGGCGTGGACCACATGCTCTACATGCAATCCACCAACGCCAATGACGGCACTGAGCAGTTGACGGTCACCTTCGATGTCGACACCGACGTCAACACCGATCAGGTGAATGTGCAGAACCGCGTGGCGCAGGCACAACCGAACCTGCCGACCGACGTCAGCCAGTACGGGATTTCGATCCGGAAGTCCACCGGCATCCCGATGCTCGTCTTCTCGATCTACTCGCCGAAGAACACCTACGACGCGCTCTTCCTCGCCAATTACGCGAACATCAACATCAACGATGTGCTCTATCGCGTGCCAGGGGTGGGCGAGGTGCGGCTGTTCGGCGCGAGCGATTACGCCATGCGCATCTGGGTCAAGCCGGATGTGCTGGCCAAGTTGGGGCTCGGGGTTCCCGATCTGGCCAATGCCGTGCGGCAGCAGAGCAACGTCAACCCCGCCGGCCAGGTGGGCGCTGAGCCTGCGCCAGCGGGCAAGGAGATGACCTACACCATCCGCGCGCAAGGGCGGCTCCAGACGCCGGAAGAGTTCGGCCAGATCGTCGTTCGCTCCAATCCCGACGGCTCAGTCGTGCGGTTGAAGGATGTCGCGCGAATCGAACTCGGCGCGCTCAATTACCAGCAGCGGTCGCGCATGAATGGTCAGCCCAGCGCCATCATTGCGGTCTTTCAGGCCCCCGGCTCAAACGCGCTGGCCGTGGCCGAGGGTCTCAAAAAGACGATGGCGGAACTCAAAGGACGCTTTCCCGCCGATCTCGATTATGTGGTCTCGCTCGACACCTCACTCCCCGTGACCGAAGGCATCCGGGACATCGTCAGGACACTCGTCGAAGCGATGATCCTCGTCATTCTGGTGGTCTTCCTCTTCCTGCAAAACTGGCGGGCGACGCTCATCCCAATGATCGCGGTGCCGGTGTCGCTCGTCGGCACGTTTGCCGTGTTTCCGCTGCTCGGGTTCTCGATCAACACGCTGTCGCTGTTCGCGCTGGTGCTGGCCATCGGTCTGGTAGTTGACGATGCCATTGTCGTGGTGGAAGCGGTCGAACATCACATCGAAGAGGGCATGTCGCCGCGCGACGCCACGTTCCGGGCGATGAAAGAAGTGTCGGGGCCGGTCATCGCCATTGCGTTGATCCTGGCGTCGGTCTTCCTGCCGGTGGCGTTTATGGGCGGCATTCAGGGCCGGCTGAACAAACAATTCGCCGTGACGATTGCGATCTCGGTGCTCATCTCGGCCTTCAACGCGTTGACTCTTTCGCCCGCGCTCTCCGCGCTCTTGCTCAAGCCGAGGCAGGAATCGAAAGGTCTTCTCACCCGGTTCTTCGGCGGTTTCAATCGGGTGTTTGCGAAGGTCATGAATGGGTATGTGAATTGGAGCCACGCGCTGATCCGCAAGGCCGTCGTCGGCATGTTGATTCTCGTCGTCTTCACGCTGGTGGACGGCTGGATGGGCAAAAAACTCCCGGCGAGCTTCCTGCCCGAAGAGGATTACGGCTACGCGTTTCTGAACGTCCAGCTTCCGGCGGCGGCTTCGCTGGAGCGCACGGATCAGGTGTTGAGAAAGGTCGAAGGGATTTTAGCGAAGACCGAGGGCGTGAAGTACTACAACACGATTGGCGGATTCAGCCTGCTGAGCCGCACTTCCGCGAGTTATCAAGGCTTCTTCTTCATCGGGCTGAAGCCCTGGGATGAGCGCCGGTCGGAGCAACTCGAAGTGCATGGCATCGTGAAAACCCTGAATCTGGCGCTGGCGACGCAGGTGCCGGAGGCGATGGCCTTCGCCTTCATGCCGCCTTCGATTCCCGGACTCGGTAATGCGGGCGGGTTCTCTCTTTGGTTGCAGGATCGCAGCGGCGGGCCGGTCGAATTCCTCGACCAGAATTTGCAGAAGTTTCTCGAAGCCTGCCGCCAGCGCCCGGAGCTGGCCGGGGTCGCCTCACAGTTCTCGGCCTCCGTCCCGCAAATCTTCGCCGATGTGGATCGTGACAAAGTGCTCAAACAGGGCGTGGCGGTGGGAGACGTTTATCAAACGTTGCAAGCCTATCTGGGCGGTCTCTATCTGAATCAGTTCAACCGCTTCGGGCGGCAGTGGAGAGTCTTTCTGCAATCGGAAGGCGAAGAGCGCCGCACCGATCAGGACATCAATCAATACTACGTGCGGAACAACGACGGCAATATGGTTCCGCTCTCGGCGCTCCTCACGACGCGGCGCACGAGCGGCCCTGAATATACCAACCGCTTCAACCTCTATCGTGCGGCTCAAGTCATCGGTGCTGCGGCGCCCGGCTACAGTTCCGGTCAGGCGATGGCGGCGCTCGAAGAAGTAGCGAAGCAAGTTCTCCCGCCGGAGATGGGCTACGACTGGGCCGATCTTTCCTACCAGGAGAAACAGGCTTCTGGCGGAGCCATCATCACCTTCGCGCTCTCGCTCGTCTTCGTCTTCCTGATCCTGGCGGCGCTCTACGAAAGCTGGTCGCTGCCGTTTTCGGTGCTGTTGACCGTGCCGATTGCGGCCTTCGGCGCGTTCGCCGGTCTCGTGCTGCGGGGCTACAGCCTGGACGTCTACGCGCAGATCGGGCTGATCGTGCTGATCGGGCTGGCCGCCAAGAACGCGATTCTGATTGTCGAGTTCGCCAAACTCGAATTCGAGAAGGGCCGTAACCTGGTGGAAGCGGCGCTGGAAGGGGCGCGGTTGCGCCGCCGCCCACTCTTTATGACCTCGTTCGCCTTCATCCTGGGCTGTGTGCCGTTATGGATTGCCACGGGATCGGGGGCGGCGGGGCGACAAATCCTGGGCACGGTGGTGATCGCCGGGATGCTGGCCGACACGATCCTCGCCAGCTTCCTGATCCCGGTGAGCTTCTATGTGGTGGAAAAATTCTCCGGGGCGGAAAAGAAGCGCGCGCCAGGAACCGCGCCGCAAGAGCCAGCGCCGGCAATAGGAGACTGAGTCATTTTCCATTTGGCATTTTCCATTTGGCATTTGTCATTGAAGAGTAACCGTGCAGCGCGCAACCAATGGAAAATGACAACTGACAAATGACAAATGGAAAATGCCGGGATCGTGGAGAAGGAATGAACAATGAAGAAGCAATTGATAACAGTAGCCGTGATCGTCAGCCTGCTCTCCGGCTGCGCCGTCGGCCCCAAATACCGCAGACCGATGGTGCAGCCGCCAACTGTCTATCGTGGAACCGCTGATCCGGCGGCCACACCCGATCCCACTTCGCTGGCCGATCTGAAATGGTTCGAGGTCTTCAAGGATGAGCGGCTGCAGGAGTTGGTGCGCACGGCGCTCGCGCAGAATTACGATCTCCGCGAAGCTGTCGCACGGGTCAATGCCGCGCGAGCCAATCTGGGCATCACACGATCAGATCAGTTCCCGACCGTCACGGCCAGCGCCGATCTGACGACCCTGCGCAATTCCAGCCGCGGCGCCTCCCCCCTCCCTGAGGGCAGCAGTCGAGATCACACCTTCGGGACGGTCGCGCTCAACCTGCTCTCCTTCGAGGTGGATCTGTGGGGCCGGCTGCGCCGTGCGACCGAAGCCGCCCGCGCTGACTTGCTCGCCACGGAAGAGAACCGCAAAGCCGTCATCACGACCCTCGTCGGCGATGTCGCGACCACCTATTTCGTCCTGCTTGAGCTGGACACGGAGTTGGAGATTGACCAGCGCACGCTGGCCACTCGTCAGGAATCACTGCGCCTCATCAACGTACGCCAGCAAGGCGGTGTCGCGACGCTGTTGGATGTGCGCCAGGCTGAGCAACTGGTTTACAGCGCCTCCCAAACCATTCCCGATACCGAGCGGCAGATTGAGCAGACCGAAAACCGGGTCAGCTTGCTCTTGGGTAAGAATCCTGGCGCAGTAACGCGCGGCCATTCGTTGACTGAACAGGAGCAACCGCCCGCCGTGCCTCCAGGGTTGCCCTCTTCATTGCTCGAACGGCGCCCGGACATTCGGGCCGCGGAGCAGAATCTGATTGCGGCCAATGCCATCATCGGGGTGGCGCGGGCCGCCTACTTCCCCCGCCTCAGCCTGACGGGACTGCTGGGTTTTGAAAGCAACCAGCTCGCGAGCCTCTTCACCGGCGCGACGAGGACCTGGCAATTCGTGCCTCAGGTGACGCAGCCGATCTTTACCGCCGGTCGGATCAAATCGAATGTCAGGTTGGCCAGGGCACAACAACAGGTTGCGCTGGTGCAGTACGAAAGAGCGATTCAAACCGCCTTCCGCGAGGTGTCGGACGCGCTCGTCCAGTACCGCAAGGTCAAAGAGATTCGCGCGCAACAGGAATTGCTGGTGACCACCTTGCGCGACCGGTCGCGGTTAGCCTACCTGAGATACCGCGGGGGAGTAGATACATTGCTCAACGCGCTGGACGCTGACCGTGATTTATTCAGCGCCGAGTTGAGCCTGGCCCAGACCAGGCGTAACGAACTGCTCGCCTTGGTCCAACTCTACAAGGCGCTGGGCGGTGGTTGGCAGCAATAACTAAGGCATCAGGCAAGCGAAACTCCGATTATCTTTCGCACTCATTTGGACCAGACCCGACTCCGCATCTGGCCCGCTTCTCCGAGCTGGCGTGAAGACCTGTGGGAATTCCACGGGTGAACTCGCTCTGATGTTACTCGAATACCAACCGGCCCCTTCTGAATTATCTTCCTCGCCCATCCACATACACCGCCAAGCATTTATCAAAACCTACCGGCGACAGGCGCGGGCCTTCGACCCTTCAAGAGAAAAGCCCCCTGTCACAGGGCACAGCCATGGCCCTTCCCTGGCGCACGCCATCGCGTGATTGCGCTTAACAGATCGCCCAGCCAGCAACAGAGCGCGGGCGCGATCAATCAATCTCGAAGGCAATCTCATCAAGGAGGAATCATCAGCCATGAGCTTCAACATCAATTCGCGCGGCCTGCGCTTCTCGGCGATTTCACTCTTCATCCTGGCGGCAGCAGTAGCCATCTATGCACAAGCGAGGCCGTCGGTGAAGGTCAAGCTCGTCGGGACAGTGCTGCGCGCCGGCAAAGAGATGACCCTGGCGGAGGCCAAGAGCGTGCGGCCGGGAGAAATCCTGAACTGGACGCTTACCTCTCGCAATGAGGGGAGCGCTACGGCTGACGCGCCAAGACCACTTCTCGCTGTCGTCGCGCAAAGTCGAAGAGCACTGGTTGTTGCGTTTTGTCGTTGTCCAACTTACGCTCACGCGGGTCAACCGTCTCACGAATGATCCCTTTTTCTTTATAAAGGCGCGGCACTCGCTCAACGCCGTAGCTCAACCATTCAGCCAGCAAGATAACTTTGTCTTTCGGTTTGTAATCCGCCCGCCACGCTCCCAGTCCGTCCTGCAACAGCGCGTACGTCAGTAAGCCCTGGCGCAAATTGTCCCTTTCTATCGCGCTGTTCTTGGCCTGTGTCGCCACCAGGATTCTCATGCTTTTGTCATAGGACAACTGCCCCAGGCCGCGACTACCCATCGGCCCCGGTTTGAAATCGGTGCCTTCGACCGCTGCCGCCGAGTGGCACGCATCCACAATCAGCACTAACTCACCCGCGTCTACATCGCGCAGCCACCGCGACAACTCATCTGACGACAACCACTGATTGCGAACACTCGGCGACGATGACGGAGCCGTTCCGCTGTCCGATGGAACGAGATAAAAGATGCCGGTGCGGTCGTCTCTGTAGCCGTGACTCGACACGGAAATCAGCACTAAATCTTCGGGCCGCGCCGCGCGCAACTTGTCCGCGTTCGAAATGTCCTTGAGCAACGCCGCATCTACTCGCCGCCCCGCCAACACATTCAGCACCGCCCGCAGATGCGCTTTCGTCGCTCTGTTTTCAGTGACGTGCTTTTGCCCCGCGGGTGCTTGATCGAGAGCCGGGTCATGCGCCGCTACCGTGCGCCCGTCCGCCAACGTCACTGTGTAATCGGAGATCAACGGCACGCCGACCACTGCCTGATATTCACCTTGCGCTGCCAGTCGCCTCACCAAGCTCTCTTGCATTTGCCGCGCATCATTAGCCGCATAGCGTAGATTCAAATCCTCGCGCTGATACGCATTTACGCCCAACGAGATCACATAAGCCCGCCCTTTGACCGGCGTTGGTTTCGGCATCAGGGCATAAGTCTGGCGGTCGGTCGCGCTCTTGATACCAGCTCCATTGAAGGCATAAGTCGAAAACTCGATTAGCCCAATGCCTGTGCGTGGCCACTTGATGTGGGAAAACTTCAACGTAGCTTTGCCGTTAGCGTTCAACTTCACCTCGCCGTCATTCGCAGGTGCGTAGTCTACCAACTGCCCATCGCGGAACAGACGCACATCATACACGCCCGACTCCAAAGGCTTGCCTGCCGTGTCCTGTTGCACCGCACTTTTGACATTCGCCACTTCCACCGTCACCTGAATCGTCGAAGCCGAATCAGGTACGATGTTCACAATCCCCACTTCCGGTTGCGTGCGATTGAGCGTGGAGAAGTCACGAACAGGCTTGAACTTTTCCCGCGCCAGGATACGCGGCAACAGCTTCGGCTCATAGTAATCGCGCATAAAAATTTCAATTGGCACTGGTGTCAGTGGCGCATCGGGCATCAACCAATGCAAGCCTTTGATGTCGTCAATCCGATTGGTATCAAAGCGACCATCGGGCGTAACCATCACCCAACTGCTATCGCGAAATGAAACCAGAGAGGCCAGTTCCACACCAGTGGCAACATTCCATAGCTTAATGGTGTTATCCTCACTCCCACTAACCAGCGTCTTGCCGTCAGGAGTTAAGGCGATGGAGTTGACAACACCAGCGTGTCCTGTGAGCGTACGTATCTCTGCGCCAGTGGCAACATTCCATAACTTGATGGTGTGGTCAGAACTTCCACTAATCAATGTTTTGCCATCAAGAGTGAGGGTGACAGAGTTGACATCTCCAGTGTGGCCTTCGAACGTGCGTATTAGTGCGCCAGTGGTAACATCCCAGAGCCTGATGACGTGGTCATGCCATCCACTAGCCAGCGTCTTGCCATTAGGACTGAACACTACCGAGTTAACAGCGATTGAGTGCCCTCTTTCGGAACTGCGGGCCTCTACGCCATCAGAGAACACTACATATGTGGGACCTTTGTGCGTACGAATCTTTGTGCCAGTAGCAACATCCCATAGATTGATAGTGTCGTTATTACTCCCATTAGCCAATATCTTACCATCACGGCTGAAGGCGATTGAGCTGGCAACATCAGCATAGCCTTTGAACGTGCGTACCTCCGCGCCAGTAGCGACGTCCCATAGCTTGATGGTGTCGTCGAAACTCCTACTAGCCAGCCTCTTGCCGTCAGGGCTGAAGGCGATGGAGCGGACATAATACGGATGACCTGTGCGCGTGCGTCCTGTGAGACTACGTATTTCTGCGCCAGTGGCAACATCCCATAACTTGAGTTCAGTTGTATCTCCGCTAGCTAGTATCTTGCTGTTAGGGCTGAAGGCGACGGAAAGAACAGGGTCAATATGTCCTGTGAGCGTGCGTATCTCTGTGTCATTGGCAACGTCGCGCAGTTTTATGGTGTTCCAACTCCCAATAGCCAGCGTCTTGCCGTCAGGACTGAGGGCTACGAAGTTGACAGGATCGAAGTATCCTGAGCGCCCGAGAACGTCAAATTCCCCCGTGAGAGTATATATCTCTGTATCAGTGGCGACATTCAATAGGCTGATGATGCCGTTTACAAACCCACTTGCCAGCGTTTTGCCATCAGGGCTGAGGGTGGCACAACGAGCGGAATATTGGTGCATTGTGGTACGTATTTCTGCACCAGTAGCGACCTCCCATAGCTTGATGGTGCGGTTCCGGCTTCCGCTAACAAGCGTCTTGCCGTCAGGACTGAACGCCACGGAGAGGATGTCAGACAAGTGTCCTTTAAGCGTGCGAATCTCTGTACCAGTAGCGACATCCCATAGCTTGATAGTGTCGTTGTCACTCCCGCTAGCCAGCGTTTTGCCGTCAGGACTGAAGACGACGGAGTTGACATTAGATAAGCTGCCTGTGAGCGTACGTATCTCTGCGCCAGTAGCAACATCCCAGAGCCTAATGGTGCCATCCCAACCCCCACTAGCCATCATCTTGCCATCAGGAGTGAAAGCTATGGAGTGAACCTCACCAGCGCGCCCTTTGCTAGCGCGTCCTGTGAACGTGCGTATCTCTGTGCCAGTGGCGACCTCCCAGAGCTTGATGATATGGTCTCCCCTTCCACCAGCCAGCGTCTTGCCGTCAGGACTGAAGACGACTGAACGGACATAAGATGGGTGTTTTGTGAATGTGCGTATCTCTGCGCCAGTGGCAACATCCCATAGTTTGATAGTGCCATCACCACGAATACCACTATTGGCTGGGGCGCGCCAACTTTGAGTGGCAACATCCCATAGTTGAATAGTGCCCGCACCACCCTCACTAGCCAGCATCTTGCTATCGGGACTGAAAGCTACGGAAAAAACAGGATGAATATGTCCTTTGAGCACACGTATCTCTGTTCCAGTGGCAACATCCCATAACCTGATGGTGTGATCCCACCCTCCACTAACCAACGTCTTGCCGTCAGGGCTGAACGACATAGAGTTGACAAAACCTGAATGTCCTGTCTCCACTACAAGCTGTGGCTTGCCAGCAGCCACCGCCGTCGATTTGTTTTTCTCCGACTTCCGCAACTCTTGCGGGATACCCAAACTCGGCGGCCTGCCAGCAGCCATTGCTGCTGATTTGTTTTTCGCCGTATTCCGCCAGCAAAAAGCGGCAATTATGCCGATCAGGGCAATTACTACGAATAGCAAAGATTTCTTGAAGTTTCTCATTGGGGACATCCTTTCCCGCCTCAAAGAGCGGTCGAAAAGTTACTTTCCTAGTGTGCGTATCACTGCGCCAGTGGTGACATCACATAGCTTGATGGTGAAATCATTACTCGCAATAGCCAGCGTCTCACCGTCAGAACTGAAAGCTATTGAGGTGGCACCATCAACATATTTTTTGAGCGCACGGAGTTTTGAGCCAGTGGCAACGTTCCATATAATGGTGCCACCGCGACTTCCACTAACCAGCGTCTTGCCATCAGGGCTGAAAGCTACGAAGATGACATCACCAGCGTACCCTTCGAGCATGCGTATCTCTGTTCCAGTAGCAACATCCCATAGCTTGATGGTGCGGTCTCGACTCCCACTAGCCAGTATTTTGCCGTTAGGACTAAAGGCTACGGAGTTAACTATATCAGCGTGCCCTTCGAACGTGCGTATTACTGCGCCAGTGGCAACATTCCATAGAATGACGGTGTTGTCCCAACTTCCACTAGCTAACATCTTGCCGTCAGGGCTGAAGGCTACGGAGAAGACATCACGAGCATGCCTGTAGAGCGTGTGTATCTCTGCCCCAGTGGTGACATCCCATAGCTTGATGGCGTTGTCCCGACCACCCCCGCTAGCTAGTGTCTTGCCATCAGGGCTGAAAGCCACGGAGCCGACCCACCCATAATGTCCTTTGAGCGTGCGGAGTTCTCTACCAGTAGCCACATCCCATAGCTTGATAGTGCTGTCTCGAATCCCGCTAGCTAGTGTCTTGCCATCAGGACTGAAAGCTACAGAGAAAACATGATAAGCAGCCCCTTTGAGTGTGCGTATCAGCGCACCAGTTGGAACATTCCATAGTTTGATGGTGTTGTCACCGCTCCCGCTAGCCAGCCTCTTGCCGTCAGGGCTGAATGCTACGGAGTAGACCGGCCATGAATGCCTTGTCTCTACCACAAGCTGTGGCTTGCCAGCAGCCATTGCTGCTGAGTTGTTTTTCGCCGTATTTCGCCAGCAAATAGTGGCAACCATGCTTATCAGGGCAATCGCTACGAACAGCAAAGATTTCTTAAAGCCTCTCATTGGGGACATCCTTTCCTGCCTCAAAGGGCGGTTGAAAAGTCAGCGTTTGGGAAATCAGCTTTAGTCCTTGAACCTCAGCGCGACAGTCACCATCGCAGGATCGCCAATCCTCACCGCGCCTCTGTAACAGATCTGCGGCAACGGTTCGTCTCGTGTCAAAGGCTTAGCAGTGTCTACTGTATCGCGGCTGCCGACGGCTTGCTCTCTTTTCGTTCTGGTCTGACCCACGCCGCCGCGTAGCGTAGCCTGGGACATCCGCCCGCCGTATTGTTTATCCCAATCGGCAACCCAATTGTCCGGCAACACTATTGCCTCGTCACTCAGCGGCTTCGGCAACTGAAACTCCCGGGGCGAGAGGATGATTGTGTAGGTTTCGGCTATATGATCCGAACGGCTACGGCTACGATTGACTATGAAAGGCTCGCCTTTGGGTCTGGGCAGCACGATGGGCTGGCCAGGCTTGGCCCGATTATTGCCGCCGTAAGTTAACAGCGTCGGGAAAATCAACCGCGCCCGGCCAAATGTGCCGTCAGCGTATTGTTCGCGGTTAATCACGTACAGAAACCCGCCTCTGTCCGGCAGGAACTCACCGGTCAGAGATTCAATGCCCAGATAAATTCTGTCACCGTCCGAAATAGAATCAGCAATGCGTTCGGACACCATTTCCTTCCTATCAATCGTTTCTTTGGCGGTATCACTACTATCTCTCGTCGTAGCAAGGCGTGTGCGCCAAACGGTGAAGCCGATGGTGACGTAGACCATGCCCTGTGGCGGCGGTTCGGTTGGGAACGAAGGCTCAGCAACGTACACCGGCGAAACAGCCGGCAGCGGCTTGTTGCCGCTGCCTTGAGGCCGAACTATAACCACAATATCCGGCGGCAAAGTGTGACTATTGCTCGTTTCGGTTGACATCGGCGTATCTGTAGCTACCGCTGGCCCAGGTGGTAAAATGTGATTTTTGTCCGTCTCGGATGATTTCGGCGCGTCTGTCGCTACCACGTGTCTCGGCGGCAAAGTTCGACCGGATAAATTCCACCAAAGCACACCACCGACAATGGCGGCGACCAATACGACAGCAACAGCAACGATCAACCGCCGCTTGTTGGTAACTAGCGGCTGGGGCAGTTGGGGCGTTGGTGGCGACGGTAGAGGGGATGGGGGCGGTGACAGTGGCAATGTAGATGTTAATGCTCGTGCCAGTTCGTCGCTAAAATCTCGCGCCGATTGATACCGCTGGCCTGCATCACAAGCGAGGGCTTTGAGAATCACTTCGTCTGCTGCTTCCGGCAAACCGGGGCGCAGGGCGCTCGGTTTCTCTTTCACGCCGTTCTTTTGCAGTTCACGCAGCTCTTCCGCACTTCTCGTATGGAAAGGGCGTGTCAGCATCTCATAGGCAATCAGGCCGAGCGAGTACACATCGCTGGCAGGCGTCAGCTCTTGCCAGTTGCGCTGTTCGGGTGACATATAGGGCGGCGTACCTACTGCAAAGCGGGTGGCTGGCATTAACCTGCTGGCTGAATCTTTGACCTGAGCGATGCCGAAATCCATAACTTTAACTTGCAAGTCGCTGCTCGTGTCGTAATGAAGCATGATGTTTCCCGGTTTCAGATCACGATGAATCACGCCTTTCTGGTGTGCCACCGTCACCGCGCGTCCAACCTGTTTGATAATCTCGGTGACTTCCGCAAAGTCCATGCCGCCTTTGACTTCGTCAATGCGTTGGCTCAGGTCAGGGCCTTCAACGTACTTCATCACCAGATAAGGTTGGCCACCCTCCAAGGCACCTGCATCAAGAATGCCGACCACGCCCGGATGATCGATCTTGGCTAAGACGGTTGCCTCCTGTTTGAATCTGGTGACAACCCATTCGTGTTTCAACCACTCTTCTTTTAGCACTTTGACCGCGACTAGGCAGTTGAGCCGCTGGTCTTGCGCTTGATAAACTTCTCCCATCCCGCCTTCAGCGAGTTTTTCTAAAATCTCGTAGCGGCCATCCAAGGGCATTCCAATGGTGAGTAGCGCCATCTCAGTCCTCCCAGTTTCTTCATCAGCCAACACCTTCAGGCCGAGCACAAAAGCGGAGCCTTGCAGAAAGTCATCCGCCATCTCGTCGTCCGCCGTAAGCAGCGATGCTGCCCCTCGCCGCAACTCTTCATCGCCCGCGCAGGCCTGGTTCAGATAAGCGCGACGGTCGCGCTGATTCATCGGCAACGCAGCGTAGTAAATCTCCTGGAGTCTCTCCCATCGCTCAGGACTCATCACGTCTTCATCGTGTCGTTGCATCTGTGGCGCCTTTCGACAATCCGAAAAGCCCTCCTACTTTTCTAACGCGACATTGGGCTGGCCAATCCGTCAAAAAAATGCGGCGGTTGGTGGCATTTTCTCCTGGTGCTAGAATCGGCATGATTTTGACGCTGTTCCGAAGCACTGACAAGGAGTTTTCCGTCATGGATTCACCGCCGGAGATTACCGAACTGTTATTGGCCTGGGAGCAGGGCGACCCATCGGCCTGGGAGCGATTGATGCCGTTGGTGGAGCAAGAACTGCGCCGTCTCGCCAAAACCTACCTGCGGAAAGAGAAGCAGGGCCACACGCTGCAAACCACCGCCTTGGTCAATGAGGCCTACCTCAGGCTGGTGGATCAGAAACGAGTCCACTGGCAGAATCGCGCCCATTTCTTCGGGATTGCGGCGACGTGTATGCGGCGCGTCTTGCTTGATTACGCCAAAGCCCAGGGGCGTGGCAAGCGCGGCGGTGGCGTAGCGCACATCGCGCTCTCGGAGGCGCCACCGATCCCGGTCGAAGAACCGGTTGATCTGCTGGCGCTGGATGAGGCATTGCGCAAATTGGCCAAGCAGGATGCGCGGAAAAGCCGGATCGTCGAGTTGCGCTACTTCGTCGGTTGCACGGTGGAAGAGGTAGCGGAGATGCTTGAAGTTCCCAAAACCACCGTCGAGCGGGAGTGGCGACTGGCCCGCGCCTGGCTTCAACGCGAGCTTGATGCCCAACCGAAAGCAGTACGGACAGATGGATCCTAACAAGCAATACTGGCTCGCGGTGTCGAGCAGCGTCCAAGCTGCAAGGCAAGAGATACTTGTTCGTGAGGATCAGCTGTGCTAGATTTTGCAGCGTACGAGCGCGCTTTTGCTAAGAGGCCTCACAATGGCAACCAAGCCCTCGTTAAGGTCATTGCTTCCACTTATCCGATGAGCGCTTGCCCCATGGTAAACAGACTGGAGAGCAGGTTCCACAAATGTCTCAAGCTCAAATCTCCTCTGATCGCGGCAGCGATTCCTTTGTCCCGCAGGGAGCAAGTCGGCGCTGGCCTTTTGTCATCGGAGGCAGCCAGGCCTATTGCCCGCCACCGTGGAATGCCCATCTCCTCCTCTGGCGAGGCCTCTTAGCAGCGCTCATCGGCCGGCAGCCGACCGAGCCGCGCGAGAATTGGAAAACCTTATCACGCCCATGGCTGGCGACGCTGATGCATAAGGAAGGGGCTGGTCAGGAACACCCGTCACGGATGTTTGTCGCCTCGCTAGTGCGGGAGCAAGAAAGCGTCTTGGACGTGGGTTGCGGAGCCGGAGCCAGCTACGAATCCTTAGCGGCGGGCGGGCGGGCATCACATTATACTGGGGTCGATTCTTCGGAGCCGTCTATCGACGTGGCTCGCGAATTATATCCGACCGGAGATTTCCGCGTCGGTCAGGCGACCGCGTTGCTGTCTCAATTCGCGGAGGCGAGCTTTGACGTCGTCATTGTCCGACACGTGCTGGAGCATCTGCCTGATTTCGAGCCCGCCATGGGGCAAGCCATCGCTGTTGCCCGTCGCTTGGCCGTCTTCGTCTTCTTCTTAGCTCCACGCGATCTTCCCTTTGGGGTTCGCAAGCTGGATCCCGGCTTCAACCGGCCGTCCTTTTACACCTATATCTATTCGCGTCCAGTGATCAACCGCTTCTTGACTCGATCCGGGTTACAATGGCAATGGCATGATGGCATTGGGTTGAGCCGTGCCGGCTGGTTCGCGTCTGAAACCAACAGCGTGTTGGTCGTGTCGCGGCATTAGCCGTAGTCATCATCGGTGGCATGACAGGTATCAATCTCAACTCGCCCGCGCTTGATCAAACTTCTTGGGATGGCCAGTGAGCGATGAGCCACTGCGCCTACCTCGGGCTCTAGCACGCCATGTCTCGACTAAGTTTATGCCCCCGGATCCTCTTCATCGTCGATGCTCCAAATTGGGCGCATGATTATAAGACCATCAACCTGATGCGGGCGTTAGGCAAGGATCGTGAGCTCCAGAAGCGTTATCAATCCGAGGTCACCGCCGACGACCTCAACCAAGCGGACCTGATCGTGGTCTACTACTGGCTGCAACTTGAAGCCAGGCCTGACCTCAGAGCCGCCTTCGAGCGCAATCGACACAAGTTATTAGTGGGAATTTGTTCCCACTGGGAGCTAGCAGATGGTCGGAGAGAGAGGGGCTTAGCAACTTTGCGCGGGCTAGCGTGCGGTGTATTTGTCAACAACCTCTCTTTATACCGCGAATATCAATCTCTCCTCGATGTTCCCGTTTTCTATACGCCGAATGGAGTAGATACCACGTTCTACTCCCCGGCTAGTGATCAGGAACAAAACTCCCGGCTCCGGATAGGCTGGGCTGGCAGCCTGACTAATGTGGGGCCTGATGAGCGGGGGTACTATGATCTGATCGTGCCAGCAGTCACATCCGTCGAAGGAGTCGAATTGGTCGTTGCCGCCCGCGAAGAAAAGTGGCGTGGGCCTGAGGAGATGCGCGAGTTTTATCGCTCGCTGGATGCCTATCTGTGTGCGAGTCGCCGAGAGGGAACACCCAACCCGTGCTTGGAGGCGGCAGCCTGTGGCGTGCCCCTGTTGACGACCCGCGTCGGCAATATGCCTGAACTGATACGGAATGGCGTCAATGGGCTGTTTATTGACCGTGAGATCGCCGACATTGCCACTAAGGCAGGCTGGTTGAGAGATCACCCCGCCTACCGCACTTCCCTGGCTCAGCACCTCCTGCGAGACATTCAAGCCTGGGACTGGTCAATCCAATCACAGGCCTACCAGGGGATGTTTGAAGCGATGCTCAGGCAGAAAGCGTCTTTCATCTCTCGGGTCTTGAGGCCCACGGCCGCGCTGGAGAAAGGCGCCACTCAGCGGTCAATCAACCTGTCCGAGCCTGAAAGGACCGGGGTCGAGTGGGTTGAAGCAGCGCTGATGCGTCAAGCGCAAGAGAACCTCTTACAGCTCCCGGAGGAATTTTTCAATCACCATCAAGACCTCGCAGTGACGATTGTGATGCTTTCCTATGGCCGCCTTGACCAGACGCTGAACGCCGTCCAAGCCCTAAAGGATCACGTCATCATCCCCTTTAAGTTGCTCCTGATCGATAACCACTCAGACCTTGAGACACAAGGGAGACTGAAAGCGCTCAGCTCACAATCTGACTTCATGGAATTGTTTTTGTTAGATGACAATCTCGGCTGTGCCGGCGGCAGAATGTATGGTTTGAACCAGGTGGAGACTGAGTATGTCATGTTCCTTGATAACGATATCGAAGTCTTCCCTGGCACGGTCGAACACCTCCTCCACAGTCTTGAATCCAACCCGGCGATCATCGCTGCCGCCGGGAACGTGATCTTGCCCGACGGTGCCCGGCAACTGTGCGGGGGAGATTACTGGTCCGAAGATGGAGTTTTGTATTACGAGTTGTTAGGAGAAGGGAGGCAATTCGATGATCCGCTGATCGGAGGATCGGGGATGTGCCGGTGGGTCAACGGGGGGCTGACGATGTTTCGGAAGCAGAGCTTGAGCAAGTACCCTTATGATGTAACGATGCGCAGCTATTATGAAGACCTGGAGTGGTGTTACCGCCTAAACCAGATGGGAGCAGGCTGCTTTTACCGAAGCGCCGAAGCCGTGGCACTTCATTACCACGAGCCGAAATCCTTAGCGACCTCACTTTCGGCGGAAGAAGGACGTCAGCAATCAATGAAGTATCTTGAAGCGCAGGCCCGCTTCTACCAAATCCATGGGCGGATCATCCAGAACCTTTTTGACTTCATCCCCGAACTGGGCCCTTCAACCGACCATCTCAGTATCGCCGCTGGGCGCATCCTTCTCGCGCTCATCAATGCTTATGGAGGAGCCTGGGTCCTTGACCGCTGGAACCACAATGAGCTGGCCCCATTATTTGCGCCACACTCGGGCTCGATACAACTGGCCGAGAAAGAGCAGACCATCAAGCGCCTCTCAGCCCAGATTGAAATGATCACCAGCAGTCGGGCTTGGAAGTTAGTGCAATTGCTTTGGCGAGTTCCTCATTGAGGAGGCCGGTTGTGCCATCAGACAAAATCACAAAACAGGCAACGTTAACGGCGGGCTAAGGCTGCCCCGAACATGCGCATCATCTCGTTATGCCGCTGCCGGGCGCGCGCGAGGAATCGCGGGGCTGCTCGGCGAGGATCTTGTTCACGACGGAGCCGTGGACATCGGTCAACCGGAAATGACGCCCCTGGAATTTGTAAGTGAGCCGCGTGTGATCAATCCCCAGGCAATGCAGGATGGTCGCGTTGAGGTCGTGAACGTGAACCGGGTCGCGCGCGATGTTGTAGCTGAAGTCATCTGTCTCGCCGAGTGTGATGCCAGGATTGATTCCGCCGCCTGAGAGCCACACCGTGAAGCAGCGCGGGTGATGGTCGCGCCCGTAATTGTCCGCCGTCAGTTTCCCTTGTGAATAAACCGTCCGCCCGAACTCCCCGCCCCAGACCACGAGCGTGTCTGCGAGCAACCCCCGCTCCTTCAGGTCCTGAATCAGCGCGGCCGAAGGCTGGTCCGTGTCCTGACACTGCTTGGCGATGTTCTTCGGCAAATCCCCGTGCTGATCCCAGCCGCGGTGGAACAACTGAATGAAGCGCACCCCGCGTTCGGCCAGACGGCGCGCCAGGATGCAGTTCGCCGCAAACGTTCCGGGCTTGCGCGCGTCCGGGCCGTAACGCTCGAAAGTTTTTTCCGGCTCCTTGGAAAGGTCGGTCAGTTCCGGCACCGACGACTGCATGCGATAGGCCATCTCATACTGCGCCACGCGAGAGAGGATGTCGGGGTCACCGAACTCCTGCGCGTTGAGCTGATTCATCTCCGCCAGGTCGTCGAGGAACTGACGGCGCACTTGCTGATCGATTCCCGGCGGGTCCGACAGATAGAGCACCGGGTCGGGGCCGTTGTGGAACTTCACGCCCTGATAGCGCGATGGCAGAAAGCCGCTGCCCCACAGCCGGTCATACAAAGGCTGATCGCCGCCGCTGCGGCCCACCGAGACCAGGACGATGAAGGCGGGCAGGTCTTCGTTTTCGCTGCCCAGCCCGTAGGCGACCCAAGCGCCGAGGCTCGGGCGCCCGGCCAGTTGAAAGCCCGTGAGCGCAAACGTCTGGGCCGGGTCGTGATTGATCTGCTCGGTGTGCATGGACTTGATGAAGCTCAGATCATCAACGATTTTCGCCGTGTGCGGCAGCAGTTCGCTCAACCAAGCGCCCGATTTCCCGTGCTGCGCGAACTTGTAAATCGAAGGTGCAGTCGGCCAACTCGACTGGTAAGCAGTCATTCCGGTCAGCCGCTGCCCCATCCGGATTGATTCGGGCAGATTCTGACCGCGGAACTGATCCAGGTGAGGCTTCGGATCAAAGAGGTCGAGTTGCGAAGGGCCGCCGGCCTGAAACAGGTAAATGACGCGCTTCGCCTTCGGCGCAAAATGCGGCGGTCCCGGCAGCCGGGCCTCTGCCTCATTGCTTTGCACAGTCAAGGCGGGCGGGCCTGCCGCGTAGCCGCTCTCCTCGAGCAGCGAAGCCAGTGCCGCCGTGCCAATGCCCAGGCTGCACAGGCCGAAGAAATGTCTGCGCGTCAACACCCGCCGGTTGTCATCCAGGGGACTCATCACAACCTCTCACTGTTTCGTGATCACTTCATCAAGGTTGAGGATCATGCTCGCCGTCGCCGCGTACGCCGCCAGTTCAGACGGACTCAGCCCCCCGCCATTCCGCTTTTCACCGACCGCGAGTAGCCGCGCCGCCTCCTGCGGGTGACGGTCGTAGTAGTCGGTCTGCGCTTTCAGATTACGCAGCAGCACCTGCAACTCCCTTTCACCGGGCCGGCGCGAGGTCACCGCACGGAACGCCCATGTGACACGGTCCTGCGGCGTCGCGCCGCCTTCAGTCAGCATCCTCTGTGCGAGCATGCGCGCCGCCTCGACGTAGGTCACGTCGTTCATCAGATTGAGCGACTGCAACGGCGTGTTGGTGGGGGTTTCACGCACCCGGCAGAACTCGCGCGCCGAGGCGTCGAACACTTGCATATTCGGCGCGAGCATAGTCCGCTTCCAGAAGGTGTAGAGGCTGCGCCGCCACAGTCCTTCGCCCTGGTCGCGGTCGTAGCCGGTAAGGCCCGTGAAGGCCATGTCCTTGTACAGCCCGTCCGGTTGGTAAGGCTTGACCGAAGGCCCGCCGAGCTTTTCCACCAGCAGCCCCGAAACAAACAACGCCTGATCGCGGATCATCTCCGCCGAGAGCCGCAGGCGCGGCCCGCGTGCCAGCAACCGGTTGTCCGGATCACGCTGCAGAAGCTGCGGCGGGACTTTTGATGACTGGCGATAGGTCGCACTCAGCACCATCGTCTTGAGCAGCGCTTTGACGTTCCAGCCGCCCTGTTGAAATTCCACCGCCAGGGAGTCGAGCAGCTCAGGGTGTGACGGCAGTTCTCCCTGTGATCCGAAATCCTCGGCGGTTTTGACGAGTCCCGTCCCAAACAGCATCTGCCAGAAATGGTTCACCTGGACGCGAGCCGTCAGCGGGTGGCCGGGGCTGACGAGCCATTTCGCCAATCCCAGGCGATTGTTCGGATACCCCTTCGGCATCGGCTCCAGCACGGCGGGCACTCCGCGTTCGACCCTCTCACCCGGCGCGTCATAAGCGCCACGCCTGAGCACGAAGGCCGGCCGCGGTGGGGTGAGTTCCTGCATCACCATCACGGTCGGGAAGCTATCTTCAAGCTCCTTCTTCGTCTCTTTCAGCGCGGCCAGCCTCTTCCACAACTGCCGCTCCGTCTCGGGCGCACCACGTTCCAGAAACGCATGCAGCATCTTCAGTGCTTGTCCCGTCGTGCGTCTCTGCGCGGGAATCGCCGCAATCTGACCGAGCGGATCGGCGCAGGCGAGAACCGCGATCTCATCGGCTTCGGGTAGGCGGCCGTAGATGCGAAGCTCAGCCATCGCGCCTGTGAAGCGCATCTCAGGCCCGCCGCCGCCGCCCACCCGCAGGGGCATTTCCGGCTGCCCCCAGTACAAGTAGAGGTTGGGCTGATCGACCTTCAGCCGTTGCGGCTGTCCGTTGACCCAGACTCGCACGCGGTCATCGGATTGGCGCAAACCGTCAAAGACGAGCAGCACGTGATGCCATTGTTTGACCGGCAAGGCACTCTCAGTTTCGGCGCGGAAGCCGTCGTAGTTCCACTCCCTGACCATTTGGAAGTGGACTTTGCCATTGACGAAGAACAGGCCCCAGCCGCCGGTTCGAGGCAGGTGGTTGTCCTGCTCGTCCGCCTTATCGGCCATCTTCGTGACGATGGCGCCGCTCTGCTCCGAGGCGGGGTAAATCCAGACCGAGATCGCGAATCGTTCTCTGAAATCTTCTTTGGTGGATTTGTACCTGAAATCTGCGTGACGGCCGGCGTCAAACCAGAGCCTGCCGTCGAACGCAACGGCCTGCCCTGTCGGCGCAGGGACGTAGCGCGGCGTTCCGTCTTTGAACCCGATCACGTCCGGCTTGCTCTCTTTCTTGTCTGCGGCTTTGTCGTCAGCCTTCTTTTCAGGAGGATTGTGATGCGGCCTCTCAGATCGATTGATCACCGGCGCTGAGGCTGCGTCCAGGGCGAGATGAACGAGCAGCTTGTCACTCGGAAACCAATGCTGATTGGCGGAGGCGGATAAGGACCTTTCCCAGCGCCGTTGCCGTGCAGCCAGGCGTTTCGTCAGCGATTGAAACCGCTTTTCGGTCTGCGCGATTTCGTTCTCCAACTCTCTCAACCGTCGCTGCTGCTCACGGTCAGGCGCGGCGATCCACGGAGCGGAATTGCCCTGATCGAATGCCCGCCCGTCCTCAGGGATGCTGTTGAAGTAGGCGTAGAGCTGGTAATACTCCTTCTGCGTGAGCGGGTCGAATTTGTGGTTGTGACACCGCGCACACCCCATCGTCAGGCCCATCAAGACGGTTGATGTCGTGTCCACGCGGTCAACCACGTATTCGACTGCGTACTCTTCGGGCACGATGCCGCCTTCGGCATTGATGCGGTGATTGCGGTTGAAGGCCGTGGCGATCTTTTGATCGAGCGTCGCGCCAGGCAGCAAGTCGCCGGCCAGTTGCTCGACGGTGAACCGTCGAAGGGCAGGTTGCGGTTGAAGGCTTCGATCACCCAGTCGCGCCAGCGCCACATCTGGCGCTCGCCGTCGATCTGATAGCCATTCGTATCCGCATATCTCGCCGCATCGAGCCACCTGAACGCCATCCGCTCGCCGTAACGCGGGCTCCCGAGCAGGCGGTCAACCAACTTTTCGTAAGCGTTCGGCGACTGGTCGCTGAGGAAAGCATCGACCTCCGCCGGCGTCGGCGGCAGCCCCGTCAGGTCGAGCGAGACGCGGCGGACGAGCGTGGCACGATCAGCCTCAGGTGCAGGCGTCAACCCTTCGTGCTCCAGCCGCTCCAGCACGAAGTAATCGATGCCGTTGCGCGGCCAGTCTTGGTTTTTGACCCGGGGCAGCTCAGACCGACGAGGCGGGATGAAAGACCAGTGTTGCTGCCATGGGGCGCCCTGCTTGATCCATGCCTGAAGCAGTTCGATCTCTCGCCCGGTCAGGCTGCGGCCCGAATCAACGGGCGGCATCCGCATCCCATCGTCACTTGCCGTGATGCGGCGCACGAGTTCGCTCTGCTCAGGGTGGCCGGGGACGATGGCCCGCCGCCCCCGGCCGAGGTCAGCCAAGGCGCTGGCTTCCGAATCCAGGCGCAGTTTGATCCTTTTATTCGGCGCGTCAGGGCCGTGACAGGCCAAACATTTGTCGGACAGGATCGGGCGAATGTCACGGTTGAAATCGATCCGAGTCCTGGAGGAAGAATCTTGAGTGCTCCGGGCGGCCTGCACCGGCTCACGCCGCAGCGCCTGGCCTGAGAGGACACACGAAATCAATAACGCGGAGAATTTCAGGATGAATCTGAGTCTTGGCTTGTCCGACATGGCGCTGTTCCCGTCCGCAGTGGTCAAAGCTCGGCCTCAACTTTAGCTCATCGGGCACTGAGAGCAAAGCGGGTGATCAGATTTTTGCGCCTTCACGCCGGAAAGTTTGGCGGAGCCAGGCTGTTCTCCTTGTCAGGGAAGATCGTTTGCAGGTAATGTAGCTCCCTGGGAGCGCAGGCCATTAGTTTCTACACAAGTCGAGAGATGATATACATGGGTGTATGTCATCAATGTTCCTGAAACTGATCCGCGCTTACAGGAGCGCTATCGCATTCTGGTGAAACAACATCTGA
>Ga0070707_100000329_pt1 | contig 46639 bp, 42 predicted proteins | sample KBSK5502metaG_FD_65468 | JGI IMG/M metagenome (GOLD analysis project Ga0070707, IMG submission 65468) | Corn, switchgrass and miscanthus rhizosphere microbial communities from Kellogg Biological Station, Michigan, USA - KBS K5-50-2 metaG | ecosystem: Host-associated > Plants > Roots >... | reverse complement strand
TGTTTGAATCGTCAGTAAGTTTCAGTTAACCAGGAATGCGATCTTCTTAGTTCATGCTCATCAGGCCTGCACTGGCGGTGAAGCCGACGCCGAAGCCTACGACCATGGCCGGTCCCGCCCACTCTTTCTTTCCGGCCAACATGAATCCGGTAGAAGCGCTCGACAGGTTGCCGAAGTTTTCCAACACGTCATATGACTTTTCGACCTTGGTCGAGTCGGCATCCAGGTGCAGCTGCGAGCAGACGCCGTCGAGAATCTTTTTGCTGCCGGTGTGAATCAGGCAATCATCAACCTGGCTCAAATCCGATACCGGGGACATTGGATCCTGCAGCACGTCGTTTACGGTCGTGACCGCGTAGTGAGCACCGCGAGCCGGCACCGCCGGACGCATGAAGTACTGGGGCTTGCCATTCAGCGCCGGGTGCGAGCTATGGCTGGTCATCGTCAACAGGTTCACGTCGTCCGGATTGTCATTCGTCAGGTGGCAAATCGGTCCGAAGGTCGGCTTGCCCGCCTGGTCCGTGCTCAGCAGCAGCGCCACGGCGCCATCACCGAACAACATCGACTGGATCGCCAGGGTGGTTTCGGTGCGCTCTTGGGTGAAGGCATCATCGCTCAGCCTGTCGTTCTTGCGCATCCGCGAGATTTCGCGAAAACCAAAGTACTCATCGCGGAGCAGCGGAGCGACATAAGGCGTGTGAGCTTCAGACATCAGCACGACGGCCATCTTGCCGGGGTTGGCTGCCAGATACCATTGGGCGACTTCGACCGACTTCAACATCACTGAACAACCCTGCGACTGCATGCTGACGGTGCTCAACGAGCGCGGCAGCAGACCGTGGGTGCGGGCCATTACTTCAGAAGCGAGGCAGGGAAGCATCTGGTCGGGGGTATTCGTCGCCGCGATCAGAAGGCCGATTTGCGAAGGGTCGCCGCCCCACTCTTCGATACACTTGCGAGTGGCGTTGACGCCGAGCTCGGTGGTGGAGCTGGTTTGATTCATCGGGGCGCCGCTCAAAAAGTCAGCGTAGTTGTTCATCGTCGAATAGCGGTTCTCAACGCCCAGGGTGCAAATCGTGTTGATGAGCTCGGGCGAGAGCTTGTGCATCATCGAGGCAACCAACTCAGTGGTGCTGAACTTGTTTTCGGGGGTCGCGGTGCTGGCTGAAACTAGGCTAATCATTGTCTTTCTCCCTGCTTCTGAACTTCCTTTACCAAGATGAAGGGCGCTCAGTCGCTTTTTCAAAATTCCTGCAAGTGCTTTTGCAAATAACTTTTAATTGCGTGTTCGGGTTGGTTCCATTACAAAGCCTGTGCCATGGGAGGTTTGGCTAGGTGATCAGGAAGCAAGTGAAGAAATAATGAGACTTAACTACGCTTGACGGCTTGGGAGGGTGTTGTTGCTGAAAGCTTAGGCTAGTGGGTACTCAGTATGCAAAACGCCGATGGGGACCCTGGTGGCCGCCCAAGTCCCGGCCCTTCTCCTGAAAAAACCAGGGGAAAGCTAAGCAAAGCGAGAGATCGGTTAGGAAGTGAACACCGGTTTGGTGGCGAGGAGCTAAGTGACAACGAAGTATACAGTGGTAAGTTGGTAATCACACTTAAGGCTTTGCCTAAAAAGGCGGGGCATCGTGGGACTTTATGGGCAGACGGATTAGTTTTTGGGCAAAAGGTTTTGGCGGTTGGCCTGACTGCTCAGAACTACTCATCTTCGAATTCAATTCCGTACCGCATTGCTTCCGGCATCCAAAACAGCCGACTCTCAACGACGATCCTGCCATCCGGCAGTGTATTGTCGGTGCGGCAGCGAACTCTGACCACTCCAGGTGTGTCCGTCCGAGCAGCGACTGGATCGGCTACAGCTCCCGCCAATATCTCATGCTTCCAATCATCAGGGTGTTCGATGATGACGACTTCATTGACGATTCGCATGGCTACCTTCGCAAAAAACAAGAGCGGCGGAACGAGCGTCCTACCGCTTTATATTAGAGCCATCAAGTAACGTGACACGAAAAATCGCTATGGTGCCATATGAAAGTACGCTCTGATTGCCTCAACCCAACTCGGCTTTAGAACTAAAATAACCGCAATAATAATCGCGAGAATCCCAATTGCGTGGCCAGTGAAATGGAGCAGGGTTGACCACTTAAACTCCGACTTTTCCTGGGTTATTATCTGCTCGTTTTGAGCGATCTGACGATTATTCAGATCAATCTGCTGATTCTTTCCTAGGATCTGTTCAAGCTTGTAGTAATAGGTTTCTAACTCGTTGTTTAGAACCGACAAGTCCTCATAGGCATTAACGAAGTTCGTTACACCCGCCTCCCAGTCGCTATTCCAAAAGTTTGTTGCTTTGGCTGCCCTTCCGGCACCTGCTTGGGATTCGATCGAACGAAGTCTTGCTTCAATGCTGACAGCGTTGGGCGCGCTTTTCAGAACGACATGATCATCCTTCACTGGTATTACATGCCGTTTGTAGGCTTTATAGAGTTCGTTAAACCGTACCGTTAGGTCATTGAAGCCCATCTCATATGGTTCGATTATCGCTCGCCGTAGGTGTTCGGCAGCATTTTCAATCTGTGCGCGTCTCTCTGCTTGGGGTGTGGACGAATCAAGTAAGGTGACTAGGTGACTCAGAACATCGCGAATATTCGTTATCCCAGGTACGTTTACCAATCCCGTTCGCAATTCAAGAAAGAAAGTCGCCTTGTCAGCTTTCTTATAGTAATTGCGAATAAGATCTAGGAATTGTTCGACGAGTTCTTTATCCACCCCGCACACTAAAGTGCGAGGTTCACCATGTCCACCGTCAGGAGGTTCAGAGAATGGTTTGTCCATTAGGGCAAGGACGCCAGGTGTAAGGATCTAGGACGCAATCATATCGTTTAAGGGACCTAGCTGCGTGGAGAGAAGCGACTCCAGAATGTCTCCGCCTCCACTCTCTGCAACCTGATCTGGCCTAACGTCAACACCCGCTTGTGAGTACCTACGTATCCGCCGTACTTGGTGCTGACATTGGCATCTGCCGTCAGGTATAGGTGTTCATCACGCCAATCGTTAATGAACTTTGGCGTAATCTCGTCGGGCTCAACGCCCAACCTCTTTGCTATTAAATCGTCGAATAAGTGTTCCAAGACCGATTCCGCTTCCTGCTCGTTGAGCCTTCGTGGTGAGTGCTTAAACCTCTGCTGCATAGCAAAAAGCTCCCTCCGTGTCTCAAAGGCAAGGGGGCCTAAGCAGTTTGTCACAGCCTCCCGCCATTGGATGTTATCCGTTGACAGCGGGTGGCCAAAAAGATGATACTCCTCTCCCCTTAAAACCGCCAACGGCGCACCTGATATTTCCCTACCGTGGCACAATTAAGAAGATAAAAAGAAGGGTTCAGCAGTCTGCCTTGTATCAGAGAGCCTTGGTCAAAGTCAAGGAAAAACTCCCCTGTCCACAAGGTAATTGTAGCGTTTGGCGTCGTTTAACGCAATGGGCAACCAAGTTCACGCGACCTGCCAGAAGTCCGGCTTTACATCGAGTTCAAACATGCTCTGAATCAGGCAACAGATGTTGTGACAGAGGACCTTGCACAGAGCCTCATTGATCTGCGCGGTTTTGGTCTTGCTGCGGAGCGAGTCGCCAAACTTTGCCTTGATCATGCTGAATGTAGTCTCCACGTTAGACCGCTTGTGGTAGCACTGCATGAAGCGATCTTGGTTGTAGGCAAAGTAAAAATACATGCGACGCCAAACTGTATTCTTGCTGCGCTTCGCCGGGGAGCTGTTCGACTTAAATGGAATGTACGGCATGGCGTTGTGGTCAATCACGGTTTGCAGATTCGCGGCTGACAGGTAAGCCTTGTCTGCGGAGACCTCGGCCATCGTGAAACTCTGCCCGGTTGTTTCTACCAGTCCCTTGAATTGTGGGCAGTCACTAACATAGCGGTCTGTGATTTCAACGGCGGTCACGATATTTGTCTGGACGCCGCACATAAGATGAACCTTAACCCAGTCGCGCTTTTCTAACAGTTTCGGATCGTGATGTTTCGCTTGCACCCATTGAACAAAACGGGAAGTCGAGAAGCCAGAGGAATCTACCGCGAAGGATGATTCAATCGCCTGCAACGGCAAACTGCTTTCCTCAATCAGCATCTTGAGGTAAGGCGTCAACATTTCATCTTCAAAGTAATTGAAAATCGAGTTGTAGCAGGGCAGCTTTGAGATATGGCCCTTCGCGTGAGCATCGCGCAAGTCCGACATGAACCGCCGACCGGAAAGAGTCGAATAGACCTTGAACGTGGCCGCGAAGATCATATCTTCAAGCGGCAGTCGCGGGCGTCCAGTTTTCTGTGACGGTTCGCCGATGCCCTTGCACAATTCATTCAAGAGCGATTGAAACTGATCCTTTTCTACGGTCTGCGCTTTGTTGTAAGCAGGCCAGTCCTGGGAATAGGTCTGCTTTGTTACCTTGAGGGTTTCAGTAACGACCGTCTGACCGTCGCTCGTTTCCTCATGCTTGATCGTGTACTCGACCGCAAATATATGCTTGCAACGCTGTTGCCGATATTGATAGTCGGGACAAGTGCAGTTCGGATTCGCCGGGTCAGGTTTGACGGTGTAGTATTTGCTGCCTCGGTCTTTCGTTAGGGCCTGTGTTTGAGAAGGAACAAACCAGCGATTGCCACTTCGTTGCAGCTTCGCGGTAGCTGCGATTTCGAGACCTTTGATTTCGCGTTCTTCCATTGCCATTGTGTGACCTTGCCTTTCGTTAGGCGACTGGCTCACAATGGCTGTGCTTGGATACCGATGCGAGCAATCGCGTTTGGTTTTCAAATGGCCTCGCTGGTTGTTTGCGCAACTGGCGAGGCTCTTAACTAACTACTATCCCGCCTGTTCTTCTTGTTGCCTATTGATGAATTCTCCCAGAAGCGGAACTGCAAAAGAGTATTTTCCGAATCTGTTCTTATAAACTAGACCCGCCTCTTGAAGCTTTGCTAGCAATTGATTGACGTGACTGCTGCTGAACGGTTTCTGTGCAAGATTCTTCGACTTTTCCACGATTTCTTGCACTGTAAATTCTTCATCACAATTTGGCAGCTTGCTGATAACGATGAGCAGTTCACGTTGTCGATCCGTTGCGCGATTCCAACGGCCGGCAAAAAAATCAGAGTCCAATTTCCTAATAATTCCCTTCAAGGGCGTCTTTACAGGCAAAGCGCCATCGGGAGATTGCTGGATAAAACTGTCGTAGACCTCGCGGCAGATAAATTGAATGAAGTAGGGATAACCGCTCGACAAGTCAATAATGTTTTCGACTGATTCTGGTGTGAACGACACAGGGCATTTTGTTTTCTGAATTGGTATCAAGATCGCATCGCGACTCGCATCATTGGAAAGTTTTGATAGGGTGACAACATGAAACATTCTTTCGGAAAACGTTCTAGCCTCTACTAGCTTCGGAAACAGCGTGGGAAGTCCCGTTAGAACAAGCATAAACGGTATGTCCTTTTTCTGAATAGACTGAAAGACATCAAGCAATATGGACAGCGGATATTGTTCCTTCGCGGCCTGATCGCTTAGATTCTGTGCTTCGTCATAAGCCAAAACAATGCCTTTACTGCCTTCCGTTCGAAGGTTCTCCCATACAAATTCAAGAACGTATTTAAGCTTGTCTGATACGAGGCCCGGAGTGAGATCATAGATATGACGCAGCAGATAGTAGCTCAGCGTTCGGGATGTAATTTGGGGCGCCGCAGTGAAACCACTTGGCATCCGTGCGGGAAGCGTTATTGCTACGTTTGACGTAAGAACAGCGAGGTCGGTAAGGAGGCGCGTTGAAAGGCTTTCTTCGCTGATAGTGGCAGCTTCCGACAGATCAGTATTTGTCCAACGCCAACCCGCCTGAATTGCGATTGGCTTGAACGAATCCAAAAGAACCGTCTTTCCAACGCCTCGCAATCCGGTCAAGACAAGATTCTCTAGAATAGTAGTTTGCGTAAGGAGCTTTCGAAACTCTGCCGTCTCAGGCTCTCTCCCAGCCAGATAGGGAGGCGCGTGGCCGGCACCCGGCTTAAAAGGGTTCTTGTAGGGCTCTTTTGCCATAACCCCATTATAGTTAGACTAGATTAGCCTGTCAACTAAATTTAGCCATATGGCTAAATTTACATTAGGGCATAACAAGTGCTAACACAACCCGTAGGGGCTACTTGTTGAGGAGAGCGGTTTTCGTTTCTGGGCAAGCACCCGACTTTTTGGGCAAACGGGACTTTTTAGGCAAAGCCCACACTTAAGGCTGTGTCGCAGAAGTCCCTCGGCGGGTTGGCTTATGGGTCAAGTGGCTGACTTATGGGTCACTCGTTCTGTGATTGCTATTGGGTACTGTTGAAGTTGGCGCAAGCAACGAAAGTGTCGTCCCTCGGATCGTAGAAAAAACAGAACTTCAGTCTGTGGGCTCTGCCAAGTCCGTCCGTATAGACAGAACCACCCCATACAAGCAAATAAAGCTTTTCGTTCTTAATATCGTCGATGAGAGAAGGCGTAAGTTCAGGCCCACGCCTGTCACCAAAAGTCTTTTCCCCTGCGGCCAGAAACACCTTGCTCCCGTATGGCATAGCAACCTTGTAAGGGGAGTGTTTCACATCAAGCGCAATGAGTTCGGCCTCACTCATTCGAATATACCTCTGAAGATCGGGCTGTGGCTGTTTGTCAACAGTGACCAGGACACCGAATTGAATATCGAGGGCTGGAGTCTTCCCGTTGTTCTCGAAAAAGGTCGTGATGGTCGGAACGACACCCGGTTCAAATTTGTCGATGACAACATTTTTTGCGCTGACGTATGGCCGATCACCAATGTAAAAGGACTGCTGAGCAATTTCGGTGCTTTTTCGGGCTGCTGCGGCCTGAGCCACCGCCGCACCTACAAGGTCTTTATTCTGCTCGGCCAGTGCTTGAGATGTACCAGCTTGGGATGCGGCAGCATTGGCTTGTTTTTGCATAGCCGCGATCATCTGCTGGGTCTGACCGGACGCGGAGTTCATGGACTCCAATTGCCCTTTCATTATTGCCGTTTGATCCGTCATTGCCTGCGACTGCCGACGCATGACCCAACCGTGATAGATAAGTACGCCGAGCGTCACTGCCCCGAGAAAAGTCGAAGCGACAACCTGGTATCTAATCCATTTGGTTTGCTTCGCGATCCACGTGGTCTGTTCAGCAAGCGACGCTATGGACTCGTTCTGCTTGCGATCGGTTTCTTCTTCGCTTTCAGTGGCGCCTTGATGCTCTGTTTTGCTGTTGACGGATTCAGCGACAGACGGCGCGGGAGGTACATTAGGTTGGCCGTCTGTCTTGTTCTGATCTGCCTTAGTTGCGTCGCTTATTGATTCGGACTTGCTGTCTACGGATGAGGATTTGTCGTTCATTAGGATTGTTCACTCCAGAATGTGGGCTCTATGCCGAGTTCGTAAATGCTTTGTATCAGGGCAACAAAGGTATGAGCAAGTACTTTGCACAACGCTTCGTTGACTTGGGCGGCTGTGGTCTTGCTTCTCAGGCGGTCGCCAAACTTGGCCTTGATCATGGAGTGTCTTGATTGAATTCTTCCGCGCTGCCAAGGCCTTTTTCTGGCTCGCTCACATAATCAACATACTGAAAGGTTTCAACGAAGCGACCTTCGTGTGGTCGGAGAGGGTTCACCATATAGATAGCCGCATTATAGAACCACTGAACATCACCGCTAATATCACGATACACCGCGCGAACAACCGCCCAGAGGCGTCTTTCTCTACCCTCCCAGAGTTCCTTTACGAGTTCATCAGTAACGTGGATCTGCCCGCCTTCATAAGTAATGGTTCTAGTCGCGTCTGACGGCCAAAAGCTGCCGCTGATATCACCATAATCATCATCAGCAAAATAGATCGTGCCCTTCGGCTCATCTTTGCTGAGAACCAAGTCTGCAATGCAGCGGAAATTCCATGCCGGGGTCTTGCCGCCGTTTTGCCAGGTGATGTTAAGGAAGTGAAAATTCCCGACAACCAAAGGGCCACCAATATCCAACTCCCTGATGCCCATGTAGGCTCGTTGCGCAATGTAGGACGCATCAGCAGCCCTCTCCGTCGCTTTCAGTTGCCGCTCCATAATGTCCGACTGCCGACGATAGATATAGGTCTGGACTGCTACAAGCGTACCCAGTACCACAGTCAAGCTGAATTCGGTTATGAACCGTACACGCTGAGAGTCAATGAAGAAGGTTCCAACCACCACCACGGCAATAAGAATGACACAGCCAACGCAGATAGTGATCCACAATCCTTTTTGCGAATCTCTGCTAAGTCGATTGCCAAGTAAGGAATTTTTGGAATGTGCTTCGTTACCATGTGGCATGGTCTAAACCTCGATTGGGGCGAGTGCAATTCTACTCGGAAAGACAACGGCAGCAAACCATCTCAACAGCGGAACGACGGGTGCGCCTTTACGATGATCGAAGGCAAAGTTTGGTGAGGAAGTCAGCGGCAAAACCTGTGCAGCGCAGATGAACGAAGTTTTTTGCAAAACACTCTGTCATAATATCTGTTGTTTGATTCAGAGTATGTTTGAATTGAACGTCAAGCCGGAGTTTTGGGCGGAGGCAGCATGAATAGAGCTGTGATACATACCCGACTAACTCAGTTAGACGAAGTGTTCATCAGGCGGCGGATCGGGTTACTTAGAAGAACTGATCTGAATAATGCGCGTATCGACAGTCTCAGGGCGAAGATGAGTGATTTAATTCAAGCATACGGGATGTTCGTCCTAAACATCGACGGTGGAAAGCCGATATTTCGCGCTCGGAAGCATCGGGAAGCGGAGAAGGAAATAAATCTGGCAAATGTGCACGAGAACATATACCACATGCAAAGTACCTCGCGCACTTGGGCCGAGCGAACAGGAAGAATCAGCCGGTTTATTACTTTGGTGCAGATGAGGGAATCGCCCTAAGTGAGGTAAAAGTATCACCGGGAGATGTCATCACGATCCTAGAATGCAAACCTCTAAATAACGTGGCTCCTAATCTAGTTCATATAGGCATTCATCAGATGGCGAAAGAGTACGGAGCGCGAATTGGAGGAGACTTTCCTGACCCTGAAACGAGGATCAGAGAGTTATTCCAGAATGACACGCAAAGCATTCTCAAGCACGAGATGATCGATGCTTTTATTTCGAAAGAGTTCCTTAGAATTGTAAACGATGACACCGAGGAACATTTGTACAAATTGACAATCGCGCTAGCCGAATGGCTGTTCAGATTTGAAACCGATCTTGGGTTTGTCGACGGTCTAGCTTACCCAAGTGTTGCCTCCAACAATATCAACGCCAATGTCGCTTTTTTGCCAGCCGCTTTTCATCGGCTCTATCGACCCACTGGATGCAAGCGCGTGACGATTGTAGGAAATGCACCAAAGATCGTAAAAGGAACGCAGGTCGAAGCATTCACGATTGATGACGAACGAATAGCCAAATCGATCCGAGATAATGGTGACATTGAATGGTAAGACTTTTTGTGCAGCCTCACACCTTTTTGTGCAACTGGCCCTTTCTGTGCAAAGCCCACACTTAGGAGGCCGTCTAGAGCCCAATGCCGAGCGCATCATCAGCCTGCTGCGAGCAACCCGATGTCCCGAGGACCGTTTATTTGGGTTGGGTCAGAGGCATGCGGCCGATGGCTCGCTCGCCGATGCTGCCGAAATACAGCGAGCCTTTATGCTCGACGACATTGGCGATCTGGGTGAAGCACTGCGGGGAAGGGTCCTGCATGTTGCGCACGACCTTGCCGTTTAGATCGAGACCGAGTGCAAAGCCGTAGCGCTTGATGTTTGGTTGAAGAAAGTTCGGCAGACGCAGGACGACCTTCTTCAGGAAAGGATGAGGCTGCAAAGCATCGAGCGCGGCGTCGCGACGGTTCACCAGCGCCAGCCAGAAAGTGTCGCGGCCATTTGATGAGATGCCGTCCGGAAAGCCGGGCAGGTTATCGATGAAGATATCTGACTGACCTTTCTTTTCCCCCGCGAGCCAGTAGCGACGCACGCGGTACGCGCCGGTGTCGTTCACCAGCACGAAGGATTGGTTAGGACTTATCGCAACCCCGTTGGCAAAATATAGATCGCGCAACAGAACTTTCGTTTGCTTTGTCCGCGGGTCGTAGGAGAGAAAGCGGCCGTTGGGTTGATGCTCAAGCAGATCCGCCTTGAGCTGAGTCAACGGAAACTTGGAGGTCGCGTCGGTGAAATAAATCGTTCCGTCAGCAGCAATATCAAGATCATTGGTGCAGCGAAATGCAACATCTTCAGCCTGAGTGCTCAAAACGGTTACGTTTCCATCGCGACTGATAGAGAGCAAACCTTTGATTGCGTCAGCGACGATCAGGTTTCCGTCGCGATCAAAGATCATTCCCAGTGGACGTCCACCGGTGTTCGCAAAAACCTGTGGTTGCTTACCATCAGCCTGGAAACGAAAGATTCGTCCATCGTCCGTGCCGCAATAGATTCGATCCCCTGCGTCGAAAGCCACATCTTCCGGCGAGTTGCCATCGACGTTAAGACGTTCGACGCGCGCCAACTCTGAGTTCTGCGCGTAGACTCCGGTGAGTTCCGGCGCCGGCGGCGGTGTCCATGAAGCGGGATTGATCGGAACAGGCCAGAAGAGTAGATAAGCGAGCAGGGCGACAACTAGTATGAGAAGTGCGACGAGGATTTTGCGTTTCATAAGTTTAGGGGCGGGCTAGTGGCACGGGCGTCTCGCCCGTGAACCACGCGCAAGATGCGCGTGCCACAAAATCTATCTTTCGCCACGCGCGGCTTCGACCTGGCTTTCGAGTTCCACCGCCAGCTTGTTAGTGCCGGGTTGATCCATCGCTTCTATCCAGCGGAGCGCCTCATCTAAAACTCGGCGCTGGTGCTCTGGCCAGTTTGGTTGACCGGCAACGCTGCCAATTTGTCCGCGGTAAAAGCCGGCCCGCGGCGGCCGCGCATTTTCAGTGACTTCACGATCGACCGCCAGCATCATCGTGGGAATACCTGCCTGCTCGATCGCGCGGGCTGCCAGGGCCACGGATTGATGACAAAGGGACGAAGCGGGAATTAAGAGCGCAGCCTGGACTTCGTAACGCTTCAGCCGTTCGATTAGTTTGGGCGACAGCTCGCCAACTACGCGAGATGCTTCAGGAATGAATCCGCAAAAGCTCCAGAATGCGGAATTTAACTGGCCGATCACCCGATTGGCCTGAAATTCCAACAAGCGCGCCAAAGGAACCTGCACGTTAACGTCCTGCTGGGTAAACGAGGGATCGTAGCCGCGCACTGAAAAGCGTAAGTCGCCCGGATCGATCTCACTGGGAATCTCACGGAAAGTGCAATCGCCGTCTGGCGCGTTCTTGTCGAATGGATCGGTGCCGTCGATGTACGCGCCCGCAGAAGTGATCAACGCCAGGTTCATCATGGATGACGACCGGTGCGCGGGCGTGAAAGGCGCTCTGGTGTTCTCTATGAACGGATAGCCCGCGCCGAGATCATCACCGGCTTGGCCGCCCGTTGTTGCTTTCCAGGCGGCGTAGCGTTCGCGCCAGCGATCAAGTTGTTCGATGAGTTCCACTTAGGAGGTCTCCTCTAAATGTCGATCCAGATATCCCAGACGCTGGCTTTCAATTCTCGATGCGCCAGTTTTGATCCGGTCTGGTGAAACAGTCAGCACGCTCAGCAAACTTGCTTTGATCGATGGTCACGTTATGCTTTACTTCCTTCAGTCGCACGATGGTAGCCATCCCGCGAGGGCCTTCCTGGCGAGCCACAAATGCTATTTTCACACCGTCAACCTCACGGTAGTCTTCTAAAAAAGTATTGTTCTGGCGCACCAGCAGTCCCGTGCCCAAATCAAAGTAAAGCCGTTCGATGACGATACCGTGAGAGAATCGACCAAGAACAAAGCAGTCGCGGTCACCAACCCTTTCTTTGCGCTCAAAGCGAAGTGAGCTCAGCTGCCCCTTGAGTTCCAATTCGTGGTGAAAGTTCTCGCCCTCAACCGCTTCCGAAATCTTCAGATAGCCACGGACGGGATCCTGCAGCCAGCGAATGCGGCCATTGAAAGTTTGTTGCAAGATCCCGAATCCCTTCAGATTCATGATTACGCTGCTACGGTTTGGGGCCTCTTCATAAACTTCAACTGTCCCATTCAGTCCCATCGGTAGCTCGACATCGCCGGTTGACACTCTATTCTTTATTTTCAACAACGCGGCTTCGCCTCCAACTGCCCTAATGTACCGGGCGACGACTTGTTCGGCGATTAGAGCGTTGGGGTCCACGGTTTTAGCCCCTTCGCCGGCAGGCTCGGACTTAGGCGCCGGTGGCGGCGCGATTATTTCGATTTTGGTTGCGTCGGGCGCCGGTTTTGTCGGTGACAGATCAACTGCGGTCACGTCGGCGATCAGTTCTCGTCTCACTGGAGGAGAGATTCGTTCGCGAAGCTTCACCAGCGCGGCGCCCAGTTGAGGGTCGCCACGGTACAGCAACGACCGACGATTCAGCTTGACGATTTGATCCGGAATGACTCCGCGGCCTTCGAGAAAAATTCCGTCTGGAGTTTGATAGTTTCCAAAGGCGTATTGAAACAGCGCACCAGTCGGTAATTTCAGAATCCCCGACGGCAGAGTATTCCCCGCACTAACGTCGCCTACGATAACCGCGCGATTTGTCTCCTGCATTCCGGCGGCGAAGATTTCTGCGGCCGATTGCGTCGAGCCGTCGATCACGATTGCCAGCGCTCCCGTATAAGGAGCACGTTGTGGAGTGACCAGCACTGGGGTTTGACTCGTGCGCATTTTCATCGAGCCAAACACCGAGGTGTAATCCAGGACGAGCCCGCCCAACCCGCCTACCATTCCCAGCAACCCACCCTGGTTGCCACGCAAATCGAAGATTATTCCCGGCAAATCGTGCATCTCTCGCAGCGCCGCGCAGACTTTCTTCATCAGGTTCGGGACGAACGCATTGAAGCGAACATAACCAATGCCGCCGGCCAGTCGTTTGGCCTCGAATTCGGTATAGAGCGGCGGCAGATTGCCCATGGCCGGCGACATTCCACCTCTCAACCTTTCCCGGTTAATTCTAACGCGATGTTGCAGGTTACGCCCGTCTGAGTAGGTGATCTGCACTGAGTCTCGCAGATCGCCATTGATGTAATTGGCCACCAGCACTAATGGGATTTCAGGGCGTATGATGACGCGGAAGATCGGATTCCCCTCCAGTTCAGCAAGAACCTCTGCGAGCGGTTTGCCGTCGACACTCTTGATCACAAACCCGGGTCGCAAACCTGCCCGGGCGGCCGCGGAACCCGCTTCGACCCGAGTGATCAGGACCTGACCGTCGACGACGCGCAGGTCGATCCCGATTCCGGTGGAAAGCCGCTCGGTGAGTTTCTGTTTGATCAGGTCCAGAGGCGTATCGGCCTCGGCATCATTGTCTTCTGAGTCTGACTCCTCACCCGCGTTCTTGTCTTGACCATCTTCATCCTTTGGAAGCAGCTTAGGAATTGCTTCGGGCGGAATGATCCAGAAATGAGACTGGTGAAGTTCGTTGACCATCAATTGCAGCACGGAATACAGTTCGTGGTCGGACGTCGCGCGGGCCACTTTCGGTGCGTAACGATCGTGTACAGCCTTCCAGTCGACGCCATTGAAGTTCGAGTCATAGAAATTCTTATTGACGGTTTGCCATACAAGTTCAAAAGATTCGCGGCGGTTTTTTGCTTCGGGAGACTCTGGCTGGCTCTGGGTTTGCGCCGGGAGGGCGTCTTCCTGAGCAAACACAGCCGTCGCCGAAAGGCCCAACAGGATTGCCAATGATAAGAAGGTTCGGGCTGTTATTAAGGTCCTGGTTTTTCTCACGGTGAGGTCTTCCTGATTCCAAGCATGGGGCGAAGGCCCGTAAGTATGACGGCCGCGACAGCTGAACACATCGCCAACGTCAGCAATAGTACTGAGTAACGATGCAAGCTGTTGAAAGCAATGTGCCGCGGATCGTCGGCAGGGACCTGATCGATAACGACCATGGCCACCCGCAAGCCGCGCATCTTTGCCGCGATTACCCATTGACCGACCGCAGTTGCAAGCACCAGGACCGTCAGCGGGAACGTGTCTAACAAACGCGACCCGTTCATCTTCGTTCTTTCGCGAAGCACCGTCAACAACCACAACAACAAGCCAATCGCAAACCCGCTCACATTTATCACCGAGAGCGCGCGGGTAACGATCGAGCCGGCAATTTCATTCGGGTTCGGCAATTGAAAACTCCGCAGCGTGTGGAAAGCGGCCGGCGCCACCACCGCTGAGAAGAATACCGCACCTCCCAGCCATGCTGAGAGGAGGAAGAGGCTCAGGCAACTTGTGAAAATCGGCAAACGTGTCTTCATCGGCATTCGGTGACGCCGTCAAGCAGTTTGATCACGGGCGGCTCCATCTCAGGTTGCTCGATCTCTCGCGGATCGGGAACGCTCAACAGCCATGACAGCGCGCGATCGAGTTGCCCCTGGTAATCTTCCAGGTCGAGCGACATGAAAACAGGTTGATTCAAGCGAGCGAACTTTTCCTTGGCCATCACATACATGCGCCGCGCGGCGCCGGGCCGTCCAATTTGCAGATGATGAAAAGCTACGGCTGATTGAATCATCGCCTGCAAAAAGATTTTCTCGTCGGGGGCCACCGGCCCCATCCAGCGCTCTTCCCAGGCATCGTGGGCGGCGTGAAATTCGCCGGCGTTGTAAAGATCTATGCCCGCGATGTACTCGACCGGGTACGCGAGGATATGTTCTTCGGAGTAATGCGCCGTGGTTGGCATCGGTCAATTGTAACCGAAGAGAGGATTCGGTTCAGAACGAGGGGTGTCAGAAGCCCGACCGTCAGGGAGGGCCACTGTCCTGGGAATTGCCTGCGCAGGATTTCGGTTTTCAGTTGCCCTTGCTTACGCGCGGGCTTCTGACACGCTTACCCAGGCGAAGACTTCTGACACTCGAAGCTTAACTCTATTTACTTTTTGGATAATAACCTTCACGCGCGCGGACGCGTAGTTGCGGTTGCGCCGGCGTGCTAACAGCGATGCGGCGGAACTGTGCGCTCCCCGACTTGTTGTTTGAATAGTATTGAAGTAGATACTGCGCCCGTAGTTCACTGGCAATTCGGCCGAACACTGCTTCAAGATTTTCAATCTTTTCCGGCACGAATGCTGTTCCTCCGGTAGCCATCGCGAGTTGTTGCATGGCTTCCTGTGCCCGCGTGCTGATCACGTTGAGCCTCAGCGCCTGACCGCTGGGGTTGATTGAATAGAAGACAGCATTTGCCGTTTGCACCTCTTGCTGAACTTCAGCCTGCGCTTTGCGATGACCGGTTTGCAGGGCAGTTTCTGACGCTTTGAGAATTCGCGCGCGCGCGGCTGGCGTCAAATCGGTTTCGTCTTTGGTTGCGCGATAGGCTGCCATCGATGAGTCGCGCACGCGGTTGCTAAAATTATCTTCGCCATCGGAGATTACGATTATCACGCGGCGATGAGATTCTGGCGTGTTCTTAATCAGAAAACGACCAGCCTCAAGCACGGTATCGTAATAGGCGGTCGGGCCCCGGTCGGCGGCGGGTGTAAGAGCGCGCAGTTTCTGACGGGCGATCTCAACTGGAGCGCTCGCCTGCTGGAGCACCGGAGTCCTGTCGATCGTGAATATCGCAGCCCGATCACCGGACTTCAGGACCTGGCTCAGAAAGCGAGCTGCCGCTTCTTTCTCGAAATCAAAACGTGCGTTGACGGTCCCTGACACGTCAATCAGCAGCGCGACATCAAGCGGCACCTGTTCCGGATCACCCAACTGGGCTATGTCCTGGGCGCGTCCATCTTCTTCGATGTGAAAATCGGCAACCTTCAAACCCAGCACCGGCTGGCCGTTCGCATCGGTTACCGACACCGGCATAACCACCAGGTTGGATGACACGCGAATGACTTCGTACTCGGGAGGCTCAGGGGTGGGTGTCGGTTTGGGTTTATAGCGCGGAACCGGTGGTGGTGGCGGTAACTGCTTGATCTTTTGAGCGGATACCTGCGATCCCAGGAAAATCGCAGCGCAGAAAAACAAAGCCAGCGCCGTAAGAACCAGCGCTGGCGCAAAGTGTCTCTTGTCTTTACCCAGGTACATCCACCAACTCCTCATGCCGCCAGCCTGCATCGGGTTGCTGGCCCAAACAGATCATTAGACGCCTTCTGACGGCATGATCGTTGGCGCTTGTAGCCGTAACCCCGACCTTCGGGGTTACGTCGTTTGATTACTACTCGCCGCTGCTGCCCGATTTCATCGTCGGCCCAGGTTGCGTCAGGCCCTTGCTGACCAGCACCTTCACTTCGACGCGCCGGTTCTGTAAGCGGCCATCACGAGTTTTGTTGTCGGCAACAGGATTCGATTCGCCAAAGCCGTAAGGCGTAACGATACGGCGCAGCGGAATCTGATGCTGCTCGACCAGGTAGCGAATTACCGCGTCAGCGCGGCGGGCGCTTAGCGCCCGATTGCGCGCCGTGCTGCCAGTCGAATCGGCAAAGCCGGTAACCTCGAGCACATAACCTTTCGCATTTTGCGCCTTCGTCGCAATCTCGTCGAGCTTAGTCTTGGCCTCGGGATTGAGCACGGAGCTGCCGACACGGAAATTCACCGACGCCACATCCTGCGGCACGTAATCATCGAGCGCCGAGATGCGATCGTTGGTGGCATTTACGCCGGCGACTGCCGAATCGGCAGTTTCCTGGGCAGCCTTAGCGCCGCCGCGGGCGGCGTTCGAAACGGCCGCGAGTTCATCAATCTGCCCGGACAGTTTCTGCGCATTCTGCTCTACTTCGGACAGCCGGCCTTCGGTGGCCTTGGCCTGTTCTTCCAGCGGGTTCGCGCGCGCTTCAACTGTGCGTGCAGTGCGCAAATCCGTTTCGTTGAAGCGAACTCTGTCGGCTACCAGCTCACCGCTTGAGCCGCCCCGCCCTTCAACTTCAAGGTTAAGACCCCGCAGGATCTGAGTTTGCGCATAGTTGGTGCCGCTGCGCAGGAAGCCGCCGTTTGTTTTGACGGAAGTTCTATCAGTCAGCCGCACGACCGTGTCGGTTCCATTCAGATCGCGAACTGTGAAGGTATCAGCCTCACGCTTCACGACCACCCCCTTGATCTTCATCTTCTCACCACTGCTGACTGAACGAGCCCGGGTGGTTGAATTGTTTGAATCTTGTGCAATGGCCAAAGGGGAAAGTGTCAGCGCCAGGCCGAAGGCAAGCGCAAGAGACCGAACTTTTAGCAAGCTACTGATCATAGTTTTTTCAACTCCTTAATTTGTAGTTGGGACGGCACAACAGGCACGTCGGGTTTACGTAAGTCAGATAACGAACTCACGCTTAGCGTTGTCCGCACAATTCCGGCAGACAGGATTTCGTAAAGACCGAGGTCGATGAAGCTTCCTTCACCAACATGATTGTCGAATAGTACGAAACCAATTTTCTAAGTCAAGCGTGATTTGTTAGAAAAGCTCATTTCGGCAAACTTAGCAACGATTCATCACTGGTTCGCTAGTAGATTGCAACAGACGAGAGCAGTGTTGTGAAAAAAATTGAGAGGCGGACGAGCATCCGCCTCTCAATAGACCCGCCGGGTTTCACTGGCTATAAAGTGAACTGACCGCTCTCAAGCCGTTCCTTAATATAGGCGAGGAATTTCTCGGCATCAGAACCATCGATGATGCGATGATCAAAGCTGAGCGCGAAAAATGCCATGTGGCGAATCGCAATATAGTCTTCACCGTCTGAGGAGGTCAGCACCACGGCCCGCTTTTCAATCTTGCCCACCCCCAGAATGGCGACTTGCGGCTGGTTGATGATCGGAGTGCCGAACAAACCGCCAAAGACGCCCGGGTTCGTGATGGTGAAAGTTCCGCCGGCGACTTCATCGGGCTTCAGTTGTTTCGTGCGCGCTCGTTCAGCGAGATCATTCGCGGCGCGGGCCAGGCCCGAGATCGATAGATCGTCAGCGCGCTTGATCACCGGGACGATCAGTCCCCAGTCGAGCGCCACGGCCATTCCCAGATTGAGGTCCCGTTTGTAGATAATCCGATCTCCGCTGACCTGCGAGTTGAAAATCGGGAATTTTCGAATCGCATCGGTGACTGCCTTGAAGATAAAAGGCATGAAAGTAAGTTTGGTGCCGGTGCGCTCCAGAAAGGCATCACGATTCTCATCGCGCAGCTTCGCGATCTTTGTCATGTCAACTTCGTAGACTGTAGTGACGTGCGCGGATGTGCGTCGCGAAAGCACCATGTGCTCGGCGATTTTCTTGCGCATCACCGTCATCTGTTCGACGCGATCACCTTCACCCGCCTTGACCGGCGGCGGTGCAATGCTGGGAGAAGGCTGTGGCGCAACTTGAGAACCTGCCGGAGCGGCGGCCGTCCGCGCCGGAGTTCCCGATTCGATAAAGCTGAGGATGTCGTTCTTCGTGACCCGGCCGCTCATGCCGGTGCCTTCGAGTTGCTTGATGTCGATGCCGTGCTCTTCGGCGATCTTGCGCACCAGCGGACTCGACTTGGTGCGGCGCAATTCCTCAGCGCTTGTCTCGGGGCCGTCGTCCCGTCGCGGCGGCGCCGAGGTCGTGGCGGCATCACTCTTCTTCACCAGGGTCTTGACTTCAGTTTTGTGAGCGACGGGCGGCGCAGCTTTTGTGGCAGCCGCCGGCGCAGGTTCGGGAGTGATCACCGGCTTGGGCCGATCAATCGCCGCCGGCGCTTCCGCTACCGGTTCAGGCGCCGTCTCAGTTTCAGTTTGAGCGGGAGCTTCCACTTTTGCTTCCGGAACAGCTGGTGCTGAAGCCTGAGGTGCGGCGCCATTGCCGTCGAGCACGGCAACCACTGTATTAACTTCGACGGTTTCGCCCTCTTTAAATTTGACTTCAGTCAGCGTGCCGGCCGCGGGCGAGGGAATCTCAGCGTCAACCTTATCGGTTGAGATTTCGAACAACGGCTCGTCGCGATCGACGTGATCGCCGACGTTCTTCAGCCATTTGGTTATTGTCCCCTCCGCGATGGACTCGCCCATCTGCGGCATTACCACTTCAGTAGCCATGATGACTCCAATAGTTTAGAGTTCAATCTTTAGATTGTGTTCGTTTCCAAGTTGAGCCGATACGTCTGATTTGACAGCTCACCAACATCCCACTTCTTCCCATAATCCATAATAGGATACTGCTTCCAGATCTCTAATGCTCGGTCACGTCCCACCTGATTCAAGAATTCCGCCGCGCTTGACCATGGCCAGTCCTGCCACGCCTGAACATAGCCATGATGAACTGGATTGTGATGGACATAGTTTAGCGTTGCCCAGAAATGCCTTTTCGATCTCATTGGTCGTTCGAAGCAGTTATACCAAACTTTACGGCCGCGCATTGAATCCTCATCATTCCAATCATACGATGACCTGCCATGGAATTGTCCCAGCTGTCGGCGCAATTCTGCTATGTGTTCAGTTGTAACTAGTACGTGGTAATGGTTTGGCAGAACACACCATGCGTGAGTCGCTAGGCATTGTTCGGAACAAGCCTTCAAGATTTGTTCTTCGCATACGGTCATTCGCTCCGAATCTCTACCGATGATCGAAGTGTGTTCGTAACACGCTGCCGAGATCAGATACTGATGAGTTCCTTCGAAATCCAAATGTGGCGGAGAGTGCCAGGGCAGTTGACGTGCGCGTCTTACATCGAGCGCGTGCACCCGATCCTCTTCAGTCATTCGTCGCCAGTCATACATGGTTGGCTCAAATTGAATTTTAATGAACGCAAGCTAAAGCTTGAACTCTAAACTATTTCCTTTGGCTCGGCAGTCGTCGGATCAATCATCGTCTTGATCTCTGAAATTCGATCGGCCGGAAAGCCGCCCAGCGCAGCGTGCTCGCGAATCAGGCCCTCGTTCGGAGCGATGTAAACACAGTAGACCTTATCTCCGGTTACGTAACTGTGTACCCATTGAATTTGCGGACCAAGTTTTTGTAACACACCGCAGGATGTTTGTGCGACGCCCTGCAACTCCAACGCCGAAAGTTTTCCGGCTCCCGGTATTTCTCTTTCAATTAAGTATTTAGGCATTGCGGTTCTTCCTCCTCAATCAAAACGTTTAGAGTCGGGCTACTGCCCGACCAAGCGGGCGGCAGCCCGCTTCTAAACCAGAATCAATATGCTGCCAGTTTCCTCGCCGCATCCAGCACGTCCTTCACTTGCGGTAGATAGTAATCCTCAAGCGGCGGCGAATATGGCACCGGGGTGTCCAGAGAGGCTACGCGCACCACCGGAGCATCGAGCCATTCAAACGCCTCCAGCGAAATGATCGCGGCGATTTCTCCGCCGATGCCACCGGTCAGGGAGGCTTCATGCAAGATAAGCGCGCGGCTGGTCTTCTTCACGCTAGCCAGAATCGCTTCCTTATCGAGCGGCGCCAGCGTGCGCAGATCGATCACCTCGACATCCAGGCCTTCTTTCTCCAACTCTTCAGCCGCGTCCAGGGCGGTCAGGACCTGCGCACCGAAGGTAATAATCGAAAGATCGCGGCCTTCGCGCCGCGTGCGCGCTTTGCCAATTTCGACAATGTAGTCATCCGCGGGAAGTTCTTCACGCAGGCGCGGCAGGCGATAAAGTTTCTTGTGCTCAAAGTAAAGCACCGGATCGGGATCGCGGATTGCGGCTTTGATCAATCCCTTCGCGTCGTACGCAGTCGAAGGCTCGACGATCTTCAGTCCGGCCGTGTTCGTAAAGAACGATTCGGGATTGAGCGAATGGAACGGGCCTGAGCGAACGCCCGAACCGCACGGGCCGCGGAACACTGCCGGAATATTTGCGCCCCAGCGATAGCGACACTTGGCCGCATAGTTCGTCAGCAGATCAAAGCCGCACGAAATAAAATCGATGAACTGAAACTCGGCCACTGGCCGCATACCCATCAGAGCGGCGCCGCAGGCCGCACCTACTATCGCGGCTTCAGCAATAGGAGTATCGATCACGCGCTCCGGTCCGAACTCATCGATAATCCCTTCAGTGACTTTGAACGCGCCGCCGTACGTGCCGACGTCCTCGCCAATCAGAAAGACAGTCGGGTCGCGCTCCATCTCTTCCCAAAGGCCCTGGCGAATGGCTTCGACCAAGGTTGCAGTGCCACCACGCGGCGGGCGTTCGAGTTTGCGTTCTTTTTTTAGTGCGGTGGACATTGTTAATTCATCAGCCAGAGATCTTCACAGGTGGCTTTTCCGCGGGCAGCTTCAGTTTGTCCAGCGTATTCGGCAAAAGCATTCTCAGCTTCTTTTCATCTTCGCCAGCGGCGTCGATAAAAGTCCAACCAGCCCCGCCGTCTGCGGAAATGCCAATCAGGGTGGCTTCGGTTTGAAAAATGCCCTGCTGCGCTTTCATTTTCACGGTAATCGGTACTACCGCATAAATTGAGCCGGCGTCGTGTACGAACTGGCTTGGCGAGCCGGGGGTGGTCGAGAGCAGAACCACTCCCTCAGTTTCCATCCCTTTTATTTCGTCCTTCATGGTCGCCATCATCTTCTCGCGGCCGCCGCCAGTTTCAATGACCTTTGGATAAGTTAATTCCAAAACCTTCAGATAATCCTTGTTGGTGAATGCGTCGCAAATCTCCTTCGTCCGTGCGGTAAGATTCGGATAATTCTCAGGCGCCGCGGTCGGTGTTGGCGGTTCCTTTTTACCGCAAGCAAAAGTGAGCGATAACAAAACCAAACCCAACGAGCCGGCGTAGCCGGCGGCAGAGTTTAGCCCAGGGTAAGCGGAGCGGAACGAAGTGAAGCGTAGCGCAACCCTGGGTACACGCCAAAAAGTGATTCGTGAGCCCGCTTTAGCGGGCGACAGATTCTTTCGCCCGCTAAAGCGGGCTGAGAGAGAAATGGTGTCGTTACCCAGGGTTCCGCTCGCTTCGCTCGCTCCACCCTGGGCTAAACTCTGCCGCCGGCTACGCCGGCTCGTTGAATTCTTGATTCTCACTTCTCGTTTGTCAGCAACTTTCAATAGCGCTGACGGGCACCGAACCCGTCCCGAAACAAACTACGATTCCAAAACCCTCGGCCTGAACACCGGCGGCACGATTGAGTTGTCAAAGACTCCGTAAGCAGCTCCCTCGGGCTCAGGCATCGGCGAGCTTTCAGCCCACTCGCTGTCTTCATCAATTTCGCGCATCACGCCGGCGGTAGTCTCTTCCAGCTTTTCTTTCGTCGCCACCTTTTGGTCAAGAAGATACTTTTCAAATCTGTCGATGGGATCGTTGTGTTTCTCCCACCACTCGACCTCGCCTTCGGGCACATAACGCTGGTCGTCGTGTTCGGCGTGACCCTTGCGGCGATATGTTTTCGCTTCAATCAGAACGGCGCCGTGGCCCTTGCGCGCGTGATTGATCGCCTGCTTCGTAACTTCGTAACAAGCAATCACGTCGTTGCCGTCAACGATGTAACCGGGAATGCCGAATGCCGCCGCTCTCTCTACCAGGTTACGCACCGCGGTTTGCGAGCTGGTGGGCGTCGAGTACGCGTAGTGATTGTATTCGGCAATCACAATCAACGGCAGACGTTGCACCGCGGCGAAGTTCATTCCCTCATAGAATGCTCCGGTGCTGGCGCCACCATCGCCGATGTAAGCGAGCCCGACGATGTCTTTCTTTTGCATGCGCGCGCCCAGCAGAATTCCGGTCATAACCGGAATCATGTCGCCCAAATGTGAAATCGGACCAATAAAACCTCTGTCGAGGTAGCCGAAGTGGACGTTGAGATCCTTGCCACCGGACGGGCCCCAGGCCTTGGCCATGTACTGGGCAAAGATTTCGCGCGGGCGAATTCCTTTCACGAACACTGCGCCCAGATCGCGAATGATCGGCGTAATGAAATCATCCGCCCTCAGCGCATAGGCTGAGCCAACTGCGGTCGCTTCCTGCCCTAATGATCGATAAACGCCGCCAACCACCTTGGTTTGACGATAGAGATTGACGATGCGCTCTTCGACCAGGCGCGTTAGTTTCAGATAGCGATAAAGCTCGAGCAACTGAGCTTCAGTCAGGGAAGACCCCGTGATGCAGCTACGCGCCTGGCCGGGCGCAGGTTTGCGCGGCGCGTACCTGGTGCTGATGCGCATTTGAAATCCGGGCCGGCGATGGGGTTTTCGATCGCTTCTGGTTTTTTGATCGGCCATTGTTATTAATAGGTCATATAGGTCCTATACGACCTATTCTATTTTTCAAATATGAATCGTCATTCCGTGCACGCCTTCGGCGGCTTCCATTACGGCTTCGGAAACGGTCGGATGCGCGTGCATCGTGTTGCCTAACTCTTCCGCTGTTGATTCCAGCTGCATTGCTACGCAGGCTTCGGCAATCAATTCAGTGGCGTGAGGGCCGATGATGTGCACTCCCAGAATTTCGTCATACTTGCTTTCGCTGACGACCTTTACAAAGCCTTCTTCTTCACCGAGAATGCGCGCCTTGCCCGAAGCACTGAAGGGAAACTTACCGATCTTGACGTCATAGCCGGCTTCGCGCGCCTTCGCTTCAGTCAATCCGACGGAAGCTACTTCAGGGTCGCAGTAGGTGCAATTCGGGACCAGACGCAGATTGATCGGGCGCGGATTCTTCCCGGCCAGATGCTCCACCGCGACGATGCCTTCCTTTGAAGCCAGGTGCGCCAACAGTGGCGTCGGCACCACATCGCCGATTGCATAGACGCCTTTCTCACCGGTCTGCTGATACTCGTCGACCTGTATGAAACCTTTCTCGACTTTGATCTTTGTGCCTTCCAGACCAAGTCCTTCAGTGAAAGGCATGCGGCCGACGGCGACCAGAAGCATCTCGGCTTCCAGCTTTACGGCTTCGCCCTTTGAAGTCTTGCCGGTGACGACGACGCCCTTGTCGGTCTTCTCGAACTTTTCGAGCATCGTATCGACCTGCGATTTGATCCCGCGTTTGCGAAACGATTTTGCGAGTTCGGCCGACACTTCCTCGTCTTCCAAAGGCACCAGACGCGGCAGCAGTTCGACGATCGTCGTCTCAGCGCCAAAGCGTGAATAGACGGATGCGAATTCAACTCCGACGGCGCCTGCGCCCATCACGATCAGCGACTTGGGAATTTCAGTCAGCTCCAGAATGTGATCGCTATTGACGACCTGTTTGCCGTCAGTCTCAAATCCCCGAATTGGACGTACCGCAGAACCGGTGGCGATGATGATGTTCTTAGTCTGAATAGTTTCCTTTTTTCCGTCTTCGCCGGTCACTTCGACTTTGCCCGGCAAAGCCAGCTTGCCAGTGCCTTTGAATACGGTGCATTTGTTCTTCTTCATCAGGAACTCGATGCCTTTCGAGTTCTTCATCACGACTTTGTCTTTGCGCTTTTGCACGTCGGCGAACGCGAGTTGAATCTCGGAAGCCTGGACGCCGAAATCCGCCGCGTGTTGCATCTGTTCATACACGTGCGCCGACATCAGCAGCTGTTTCGTGGGAATACAGCCGCGCAAGGTGCAGGTGCCGCCGAGGCGTTTGTCTTTTTCGACAATCGCGACTTTCAAACCCAGTTGTCCGGCGCGAATTGCGGCCACATAGCCGCCTGGCCCGCTGCCGATTACGGTCACATCAAACTGTTCGTTAGCCAATCTGTGAATCTCCTGACGACAAATTTGTAGTCCAACTTGACCAATCGCGAGCGTCCGCGCAAGTCTAAAGTTGCGCTAGCGCTCAGTTGTTGGGGCATTTCGAAAGAATGGCATTATAATCGCTCGCCTGTGATTGAGCCAATTGGGCGTGTCAGAAGCCCGACCGTTAGGGAGGGCAACGCGGCCCCTTGCTCACGGTCGAGCTTCCGACTTACGTTTCATGGGGAGAATGTTCGATGATCCACACACCAGGCTTTCTGAAAATAGTTAACGACGCGAAAAGCCGCATCAAAGAAGTGTCGGTTGAGGATGCGCGTGCTCGGATCGGAGCTGATCCCAACGCCCGGCTGATCGACGTCCGCGAAGACACCGAGTGGCAAGCCGAACACGCCGCCGGCGCGGAACATCTCGGCAAGGGCATTATCGAACGGGACATAGAAACGATGGTCCCGGACAAATCAACTGAGCTGATTCTTTATTGTGGCGGAGGCTATCGTTCCGCCCTGGCTAGTGACGCGCTACAAAAGATGGGTTACACGAACGTCTGGTCGATGGCCGGCGGCTGGAAGGCCTGGAAAGAATCAGGCGCGCCCGTGGAAGAAGGCCGATAGACGCCGCGTAGCATCAGCGCGGTTCGACACTCATTGACTAAGTTTAGGGCCGCAGTATACTCCAAAGCGATTGGCGTAACCGAAGTCGAACTTCTGGCGTCATAACAATCTTATCAGTCTGTTTTTCTTTCAAAACCGAAGGGTCCTGCGAAGTTTAGAGTTCAGCCTTCAGGCTGTCCTAAACAAGACAAACTGAAGTTTGAACTCTGAACTCGCCAAACAAGCTAAAGCTTGAACTCTAAACATCGGAAGTGCCGCTACACAGGAGAATTAACATGAGAAGACTCTACCCCTTAGCCATCGCTCTCGTCGTTTGCACCTTTGCGTCAATCGCGTTTGGCCGTGAAGCCAGGCTGGTTCGTTATCCCAGCTACTCGAATGGCCGCATCGCCTTCACTTATCTCGGCGACATTTGGACGGCCGATGAAAATGGCCAGAACATTCAGCGCCTGACAGTGAATAAGGCGCGCGATGCCTATCCGCGATACTCCCCGGACGGAAAATGGATTGCCTTTTCCAGCGATCGCAACGGGAACCTGGATGTCTTTATCATTGCTTCTTCAGGCGGCACAGCGAAGCAGCTGACCTTTCATTCGGCTGACGACGTAGTGCTGGGCTGGACGCCGGACGGACGCAGAGTTCTCTTCAGCAGCAATCGCGGCGAAGACTTTCCCACACAACTTTATGTAGTCAGCGTCGATGGCGGTTTGCCGGCCAAAGCCGGTCCCGACATGGGCATCCAGGCAAGTTTCTCGCAGGACGGCAAGCGAATCGCGTACACACCCAAAGGACAGGTCTACTGGCGAAAGTACTATCGCGGGTCATATCAGACCGACGTCTGGATTGAAGACGTGTCCGCAAAGAAGTTCACGCAGGTGACGGACTTTGATGGTTTGGATTCATGGCCGATGTGGAGCGGGAACGACATTTATTTCGTGAGCGATCGCGATGGCAACGGCCTGACCAACATCTGGCGGATATCCGACAGCGGCGGCAAGGCCGAACGGGTTACCTCATTCAAGAGCGGCGACGTCCGCTTTCCTTCGATCAGTGCCGACGGCCGCGTGATTGTTTTCGAACACGACTTTGGCATTTGGAAACTCGAGACTGGCAGTAAGAAAGCCTCGCCGGTGCGGCTCAACATCGACGCCGAGACGCAAGAGAGCGCCACCGAAACCCGCGCCTTCAGTTCCGAAGCGGATGATTATGATCTCGCTCCCTCATCGCGCCGGATCGTGATCTCAGTCCACGGCGAAGTCTTTACGGTTCCGGTCGAAGAAGGCGACATCAAGCAAATCACCGACAGCGTCGCGCGCGATCGCAACGTAGGCTACTCGCCGGACGGCAAGTCGCTGGCCTTTATTTCCGATCGCAGCGGACGCGAAGAACTCTATGTAACTTCGGTCGACGGCGCGGGCGCCGTGCAGAAGCTTACGGACATCGACGCCCTGAAGTCTGGTTACAACTGGTCGCCCGACTCAAAAGAGATTGCCTTCACTGCTTCCGATAGCAAACTGCGGAAGGTCAACGCTACGAGCAAACAGGTTACTGAGCTGGACCTTTCGCGCTACGGCAACATCTCAACGCCGGAATGGTCGCCCGACGGCAAATGGCTGGCTTATGCGAAGTCAGACGCAAGCCGCACCAGCGACATTTATGTGATCGCGTCCTCCGGTGAAGAGAAACAACCACACAAGGTAACCTTTGATTCCTATGATGAGCGCAGCCCGCGGTTTTCTCCCGACGGCCGCAAGCTCTTTTTTGTCCGTTCGGATTCGACGGGCGGTGGCGGCGGTGGCTTTGGCAGTACCTCAGTGCAGATTTATTCAGTGGCGCTCGAGCGCCTGGAACGTGATCCGGATGATGCCGAAGAACGAACTGAAGCCGAAAGTGCTCAGCAGGGAGCCGGAGAAGGCGCGGAAGGTCCGGGACCAGCCGGCCGGCGGCCACCTGCGAACCGCCCGCCCCACGAGACCAAGATGGACTGGGCCGGCATGAAGCGTCGCACAAAACAAATTACGCGCATGCCTTTCCCCATCTCGAACTTCACCATTACACCTGACAGCCGCACGCTGGTTTTCGTTACTTCAGAGCCGGCCGCAACGTTTGCAGTCGCGGTCGTTTATTCGATTCAGGAGGACGGCAAGCGCCTGACGCGGGTGACCGCAGGTGCGCCGCCGGCCGGCGAAGGTGAAGGCGGTGGCGGAGGTGGCTTTGGCGGAGGCATCTCTGACCTGAGCATCTCTCGCGACGGCCGCACGCTTTTCTTCCGCGAACGCGATGGGATTTACTCGACCCCGCTGGGACCGAGCGTGGCTGCTGCTACTGCGGGCCGTGGCGAAGCCGGTCGCCGTCGCATCAACTTCAACGTGCGGGTCAAGATCGATCATCCGGCCGAATGGGCAGAGATGTTTGGCGATGCCTGGCGCACGATGAAGTATCGTTTCTATGATCCCGCGATGCACGGCATGGATTGGGACGCGGCCAAAGCGAAGTATGAGCCGCTGGTCCAGGACGTTGGCGATCGGCAGGAACTGCTGAACATCATCAACGAGATGATTGGCGAGCTCAACGCCTCGCATACGGGAGCGGCGGCGCCGCCGGGTGGACGCGCGGGTGGCGTCTCGACCGGAAATCTCGGCATTGAGCTTGAGCCCGACGCGGCATCCGGCCGCTATCGCGTGTCTTATGTTTATGAAGACGGTCCGGCCGACAAGGATTGGGTCAAGGTCAGCGCCGGCGATTACCTGATCGCGATTGGCGGCAAGCAGGTGAAGGCCGGAGACAACTACTGGCAACTGCTGAACGAGCGTCTCAATCGCAAAGTCGAGGTCACGTTCAATAACAAGCCGTCCGAAGAAGGCGCGTGGCGGACGCGTATGGAGACAATTTCCACCGGTGCGTACGGCCAGCTTCGTTATGAGCGTTGGGTGAAAGAACGGCGGAAGAAAGTTGATGAACTTTCCAACGGCCGCATCGGCTATGTTCATATTCAGGCGATGAATCAACCCAGCCTGCGCAAATTTGAAAAAGAGATTCGCGAGTTTCGCAACAAGGAGGCGCTCGTCATCGATCAGCGTTGGAACGGCGGCGGTAACATCGAGCAGGAACTGCTGGCCATTCTGGTGCAACGCGAATATCAGATCTGGGTGCCGCGTGGAACTGAAGCCAGCGGCCGCCCGTTTGCCGGCTATTTCGGCCCGAAAGTCGTGCTCCAGAACTGGCGCTCGGCTTCGAACGCGGAAATGTTCCCTGCAGGTTTCCGCGCGCTGGGTCTGGGCAAAGTGATCGGCACGCCGACGATGGGCGCGGTGATTGGGACGGGCAGCTATAGTTTGATTGACGGCTCGACCGTGCGCACGCCAGGTGTGGGTGTTTATCTGGCCGATCCGAAACGCACGAACATGGAAAACTATGGCGTGCAGCCCGACATTCGCGTGGACAATTCACCGGAAGACAATTTGGCGGGCCGCGATCGTCAATTGGAAACCGCAGTGGAGGAACTAATGCGGCAGTTGGGAAGCAACAAACGAAACATCGCGAGCAAGGAAGAACGGTAGTACCGCGGAGCGGTTACGGAACGGAGCCCAGGGTTGCCGCGCTTCGCGGCTACCCTGGGAATTCAATCTCTCAATGCATATTTCATCTCACCAGGCTCAAATTCCTCCCGCCTAATCCCGTATTGCACCACCTCAATTTCGTAGTAACGAGTGTGCATCTCGTAATGCATGCCGAGCTTTTCCATTACGTGAATTGACGCTGCGTTCGGCGGTTTGGCAATGGCCACGATTCGATCAAAACCCCGATCCTCGAATCCAAACCTGAGCGACGCCCGGGCGAGCTCTGTCGCCAGCCCTTTCCCCCAGTGTGCCGGCGCCAGGTGATAGACAACTTCCGGCGTGCCAAAGAGCGATCTCAGTCCGCCAAAACCGATAAACTCGCGGGTCTGCTTATCGACCGCCGCCCAGCGTCCAAACCGCTGCTTCTGCCAGTGTTTGATTATGCTGGTCAGTGCCCGCTCAGTTTCTTCACGCGACACCGGTTGGCCTTCACCGACATATTTCATTACCTGAGGATCGCTGAACAACCGGGCCAATTCGTCCAGATCTTCCGCACTAAACATTCGCAACAAAAGTCTGTCGGTTTCGATATTGGGCATTAGATATTGGATCGAGCAGGCGGAGGGACACCGGTTTCATTGAAGAGATGTCATGTGCTCGCGAACCGGACTTTAGCACATAAACGTTAGAGCCGAACCCTTTTGATCTGCTAACCGGACGCCCGAGAGCGGTCTCGATCACCTTTTCCCTAAACGTCAAAGGTGTTAATCTCGGCGCATTTAGCAGACGAAAGGCATCGCTTTCAACCAGGCCGCATGCTTCGACTGATAGGATTGCTGATCAACGAGTTGTTTGGCGGTTCTGGTTTAGGCAAAGCCTTCGCTGCAATGTTCCTGCTCTCTCTGGCTCCGTTGGCAATTCAGGCCCAGCAGCCTTTCGTTACTGACGATGCCGATGTGACCCCCAAAGGAAAGTTCCATTTCGAATTCAGTAATGAATTCGACCTGCTCCAGCGTGCCGCTTTTCCCAGTCTTAAACAAAACACGGCGGACTTCGAACTCGATTATGGCCTGTTCGAAAACCTGGAGATCGGAGTCGAATCGCCCTTGTTATCAATCTTCAATGCCGCCGGAACAACCCCAAAGACGGTCTCCGGCGTTGGGGACACAAACCTTTCGCTGAAATACAACTTTCTGAGAGAGCGTGAACATTCGCGCCGGCCGGCACTGGCCATTGGCTTGAATCTTGAATTACCAACCGGCGACACCGGCCGGCAACTTGGTTCCGGGCTGGCGGACTTCTACATCAACGGCATTTTGCAAAAGTCGGTTACCTCTAAGACCAAATTCAGACTGAACGGTGGGATTCTTTTCTCGGGTAACGAAACGACCGGCGTCATTGGAGTCAAAAGCCGCGGCACCGTATTCACCGGTGGCGGATCGCTGGTGAAGCAGTTCTCTCCAAAGCTTCAGCTCGGCGTTGAACTCACCGGTGCGTTGAGTAGTAATTTTCAGCTTGGCAAGGGCCAGTTGCAGATGATGATCGGTGGAAACTACCAATTCAGGAATAATATGTCCCTGGACTTCGCAGTACTCGGCGGGAAGTACGCCGCCAGCCCTCGCGCGGGAGCGCAGCTGGGGATCTCGATCGACTTTTGAAAGCGAATTCCCATTCCCCGCCCTCAAATCGCTGCGGGGGAGACACTTCAGTTCTTGAAAGAACTCATTGTTTCGGGGAGGTAATTATGAGGAGAAAGAAGAGAAACAAGCTCAGCGTAATCCTGCAACGATTTTCGCAAAAGGCCACCAAAGCTACCGGCACATCAACCGCATTCATCCTTGCCTTGTCGGTGATTCTGGTATGGATAGTGACAGGACCGCTCTTCCACTTTTCAGATACCTGGCAGTTAGTAATCAACACCGGCACAACAATAATTACTTTTCTGATGGTCTTTCTCATTCAGCGCACACAAAACAAAGATTCGTTGGCCATTCACCTGAAGCTGAATGAGATAGTTGCCGCGCTTGAAGGCGCCAGCAATCGCCTGATTGACGTCGAAGATCTCACCGAGGAAGAAATCGAAACGCTTCACAAGCACTATAAGGCACTCGTGATGATGGCCAAGAAGGACTTGAAACTCACCCAAAGCCACTCAATCGAAGAAGCTGAAACCAGGCACAACATCAAGCATCGCAAGCACCACCACAAAAAAGAGTAGTCCTTTACGTCGAGGCCAGACTCTTCTCCAGTTTCTCGAACCGCGCCATCATGTTTTCATACATGCGATCAGTTTTCTCATGCAGATGGGCGATTTCCAGTTCTGCTTTGATATTCACCTCATACTCAATATCCGCGCGCACTCGATCTTTTTCCGCCTGGCGGTTCTGACTAACCAGCACAAAGCAGGACAGGAAGATAGCTTCGAGAGAGACGATCATTGTTAAGAGCCCGAAAGGGAAAGGATCGAAAGCGCGGCCCCCGAGAAGAAGGGTGTTAAGGGCTATCCAAATAACAAACCACGCCCCGTTGAGCATTAGAAAGGCCATGCTCCCGCTGAACCAGGCAATCCAATCGGCAACTTTCTGCAAAGTTGTCGAGTGCACTTCCATCTCTTCGTTGACGTTGCGTGAGACGCGCGTGCGCAGCAACTCGTCCGCCTTGCGCGTGAGGCTGGTCAGAGACGCCAGCATGTGAAGAGCTGATTCGGGCTTTCGTTGAAAGAGCAGAACCAAATCATCACGGTCAAGCACCAGCAGTTCGGCATCAGTGAGAGCCAGGGCCGTTGCCGAGCGCGCGCCCGAGTCGAGCATCGCCAGTTCGCCGAACATATCGCCTGACTGAGCCGTGTGAAGTACGATTTTCTGACCCGCGGTATCCTTGATGAACAGTTCTATTTTGCCGTCACGAACAATGAAGAGCGAGTCACCGGGATCGCCGGCCTGGAAGAGCGTTTGGCCGGCCGGCACCTTCACCTCATCGACAACGTTGGCAAGCGCGACTCGATCGTCCTCGTCGAGCAGTTCAAACATCGTGATGTTAGCCAGAAAACCGGGATCACAAGGCATGTGCGGTTCCTCTCTTTGAGAGCGGACGGTCTATAAGAGCGGCGGCATTATAAACCAAGTCGCTCCCGGCGTCTGAAGTCCTACGGTTAGGAGGCCTCCTGACGCCAAAGTCGACAATGACCCGCTTGAAGGATTTCTTAATACAGCCCTCGCTGGCGCACGGACTTCTGAAACCAGTTACGGAGTTTTGCGTGGCGGATTGGTTGACGGTTGGCGGGCGTTGTTGTTTGCCGGAGTTGGACTACCTGTCTTGGTCGCCGGTTTAGGGGCGTTGATGCCTTGTCCAGCAGTTCGTCCTGAGCGTGTCAGGGCAATGCGCTTGTCGCGTCCGGGCGCGTCGGCTACCGTCACCTTGATCGAGCGGTACGTGCCGTCGTGCGCTTTGTTGGAGGGATCGTAACTGATCACATATTGCGTGCGCAGGTCACGCACAATCTCGTTGGCGATCTCGGGAAGCTCGGAAATCGATTGTGGAAAGAAAGCCCGGCCGCCGGTTTCGGTGGCAATCTTGTTGATGAGGTTCACTGCTTTGTCGCGCGGGCTTTTGCGGATGAGTCCTTTTTCGGCCTCCAACTCGTTGACAAATCCGATCACATAAATCTGCACGTCTTCTTCGCGCAAGCGCTGGAAGAGTTGGGCTTCGGGATAGTAACTGGCCCGATCCTCGCCGTCGGTGACTACGATCAGCGCCCGCCGCCGGCGGTCATCGGTGCCGGCCTTCTTGTATTCGGCGACGTGCTCGGCCGCCAAATAGACACCGTCGATGACAGCAGTTTGTCCGCCTTCGATGTACAAAGTATCCAGCCCATCCATTAAAGCATCCTTGTTGGAAGTAAAGTCCTGGACAGTTTCAATCTTGTCGCTGCTGATAAACCGCTCGAGAAAAGTTTCGTCACCCTTCTTGTTGCTGTTGATGATGGCCTTCGCGGCGTTTATTACCTGCTCGAATGCCGGCCGCAGTGAACCCGAAGTGTCTACTGCCAATCCATAGATTACCGGCACCTCTTCCTGCGTGAAGGAAAAAACTCGCTGCGCCACGCCGTCTTCATAGACGCGAAACTCGTCCTGGCTGATGTTGTTGATGGGCCGGTTGTTGCGATCGATCACGCGCACATTGAGTGTTACCAGTTCGGTGTCAATAGTCAGTCTGGAGCCTTCGTCGATCTCGGCGCTCTTTGGATCGGGTGGCGGCGTCGGCTTTGGTTTCAAGATCGGCGGCGGCGGCGGCTCGCCGAGTTGCGGCGCGATGCGCCGGCCCGGGCCCGGTGTGGGCTGTGAAGTCTGGGACGGCGTTGGCGAGGCGGCAGCCGTGGCCCCGGTTGTGCGAGGCCGTGAATCCGGTTGTTGCGCCCGGCTGGCGCCGGAAATCATCAATGAAAGCGCCCCGATCGCGCCAATTGCAACCACCAAAATGCCGAGACGGCCGCGAACCAAATTGATAATGCGAACTATCATTATTGCTAACCTTCTATAAATAAAAGCCTAATGTCAAACGATTTTCGAGGCCGGAGAGTTTATGTTGGTGCTGAGCTTGAATTTGCAAACATTTGCTTTCGGCACATGCTAAAGATGCGGGGAAGATGACCTCACGTTGCCGGTCAATTCGTGGCTGGGGTTGCCCGTAAGTAGCGGGAACCACGGTCGGGACTCAGTTCAGCATTTTGCCCTTGCCGGCGTGCGGGCTTTCGGGCACCCCCGCAGCATCACTTCGGATTGGCAATCGCGAAGTAGCCGTCTTTGGTGCGCGGGAACAGGCGCGGCAGACCCCGCGGCGGAGCAACCTTCACTTTGATCTTGTGCCACTTGCCATTGCTGACAAAGTTAGGCGGGCGATAGCCGATCGAATATTGATGGCGCAGCTCGAGGGCAATTTGCTCAAAGACGTCATCCATCTCGGCGGCGCTGCGAGGATAGAAGGCCTTGCCGCCTGAAACTCCGGCGAGCTCGTCCAAAATGCTCTGGCCCTCCATGCCGAGTGAACTGCCCGCGTCGCTGCCGCCGAGAATACCGATGGCGTAAAGAACGACGTCCGATTCCTTAAGCACCCGACGCAGCTCATTGAAGGTATAGCGCGAGTTGTTGTCTTGTCCGTCGCTGATAAGTAACAACGCGCGTTTCGGATGCGCACCGCGCTGCACCCTTTCGACGCCGAGATAACAGGCGTCGTAAAGCGCCGTGTTGCTCCGCGTCTGCACGAACGTTAACTTATCAAGCACGGCGTTTCCGTCGCGGGTCCGATCCATCAGCAACTGTGCGCGCGAATTAAAAGCAATTAGAAAATACTCGTCTCGATCGTGACTGGTTTGCACAAAGTGAGACAGCGCGTCACGGGCGCGTTTCACCTTGTCGCCGCTCATCGATCCCGAAACGTCAAAGATCACGCCGACCGAAACGGGTGCGTCGTCATCGCTGAAGAAGAGGATGTTCTGCTGCTGTTTCTCGTCAAAGATACTAAAGGCGTCCTTGGTCAACCCCTGGACAAATCTTCCGTAGATGTCGGTTACCGTCACCGTGAAAGTGATCAGGTCCGTGTTAGTGATAACCGGTCCCTTGTCATCGACTTCACCGGGCTTTTGTTGGCCTGCGGGCGGTTGCTGTGAATTCGATGCAGGGACTTGAGTCGTCGCGGGCTGAACTATTATGAGGTCCTTTTTTTCAGCGGGCGGAGTAGGTTTTTCTTCAGGCTTTTGTTGAGCAGTTGCTGGTCGTGACGCAGAGAGAGTCACGATCAAAGCGATGCAGGAAACGAGCGCGGTTGGCGTAGCGTGGCGACGCGATTTCATCGAACCCCCCTGATGTTCGGCTCAATCCTGAGATCCGCGTTCCGGAACAACTCACCAGCTATGATCACACAGTGTGAGCTTCGGAATGCATCGTGGACCGAAGAGGCTTTGAGTCATCTGAGTCTGCGGTCAATTCTAAAGAGCAGCTCGGCACGAATTGTAACTCTCGAAAAGAACGCTGCGGGGAAACGCTGCATGACGCCGATTCAATCCGGCTGATGGGCGCATTGTAGGACAGCCCCGGCGCGGGCGCAAGCAAATAGCGTCACAAGCCAAGCTCTTGAAGTTCGGGGGGGGGGGCAGTTCTTTTTTGCTGCCGGCTTCATGGTTCGCTGCTGGTCTCGGCTGCTCGCACGTAGGCAGACATTCTGGCTAACGCCTGAATGTCATCCGGCAAAAGCTCGAATACTTTGGATCCCAGCTTGATCTTTACACTGCGCGCGGCCGCCATCTTTTGAAAAGATCCAAAAGTGATCCGCGCCGACAGGAATTGGGCGATGCTTTCATCTGTGCCGCCGGCGCTGGCAGGCATCAACTGTGCAAAGCCTTTTATTGCCAAACGCTGGTTACAGTAGATATCGAGCGGGGCGTTCTCAGTGAACAGGGGCGATCGCGCGTAAGACGCAAAATCGAGAGTTACTGTTTCAGGCGCCGCTGTTGCACTTTGCCGGGCGTCGCCCGAGACGGTGAAGTGAGGAACCAGGGCGATGCCGTGATCCATATCGCCTTCCAGTTGAATGCGCGTGAGGCTGATATCCGTTTCGTTCCGGGCCGGATTAAACTTTATCACCGGCGCGCGCGCGTCATTTTCCTTTTTCGACTCATCTCCCAGTGGGCTGCCGTTTTTATCGAAGCCGAACGAGTCTAGGCTCCGAGTCTCATGTAGGACGATCAAATGGGTTTCAGACTCAACAAAAGAGATCCAGATCTGTTCGATCGATTTGATCCCTTCGTAGTCCAGGGCCACGAAACGTGCTGTCTCGCCGGCGCGGTTGGCGCGCTTATCAGCATCCATATTATTCAGCGGGGAATTTACGAAAACGATGCTTAAGAATTGAGAGTTCTGGAGGGTCACGCTGACTTCGTCATGATACTTCTGAATCAAGTGCTGGCGGAGGGCATTTAGCCCACCAAGAGATTTGATCAATCCACTTGAGCACGCTACCGCAAACAGCCCGCAAGCGAGCACCATAACAATCCCGGTCTTTACGAATCGGGAGAAACCAAAGGTCATTCGAAGTCTAAGCACCTAACGTTCTCCTTATTCTGTCGGCCGTCTTCGGGCCAATGCCGTCAACCATTTCCAACCCACCGCCTTTGACAAACTTGCGCAGATCGTCCAACGAAGAGATCTTGTACTTTTGATGAAATGTGGCAGCGGTCTTGGGGCCAACGCCGGGCAGATCCAACAGATCAAGTACCGTTTCAGGAGTTTCCGCCGTTATCTTTTCCCACGCTGCGAACGTTCCGCGCTCGATGAGTTCAATGATCTTTCCGGCCAGCGCTTTGCCCACGCCGGGGATTTCCAGCAAACCGGCGAGGCCGTCCTTAGCGGCAATCTCCGGCATCGGCGTGGGCCAGGTTTCGATGGCCTCGGCGGCCATGCGGTAAGAGCGGATGCGAAACGAGTCTTCGCCGCGGACCTCCATCAAAGAGGCCATACGATTAAAACGGCGCGCGATTGCTTCGTTATCCATGAGCGAATGAATCCTAAATCGGGTTTCGGGATTAGTAAATGACGGAATGCAGCGCCGAAGTTTTCCCGCTTGAAAAGCGAGAATGTTGCAACCTTTTCAGGCGCGCGGTCACTTACTTGTACGCAGTAGCAGACTAACCGGGAATTTGTGCGTCCTATTCCACCGCGGCGGGTTCGCGAGTTGAGATTCAATCTGATCAAACCAACTGGAGGGTGACAATGAGAAGCCAGACACATGTTTTGCAACCGTTCGAGACATCCCTAAAGCACAAGCAAGTCAGACTGATGTCAGTTTTGGGGCTACTGGCACTATTGTGGGCCTGTTATCCGGTGGCTGATACCAGTTATTCGAACCCCCAGGAGTTTGGTAACGGTCAGTGGCTGATCGAATTCCGGACCGGACAGGACAAAGTCCAGATGACGATGCGCTACGAGCGTAAGAGCGAAAAAGGGTCGGGATTCAGCAGTCATGGCTTCTCAATTGATCCGGCACGATTCTCTGGTCTCACCCGTGAACAGGCAATGTCCAGTGGGACTCATGTGAAGTTTCAATTGAAGCGGGACGCCGGAACCTTCAATTTCGAAGGGTGGTTCAAAGAAGGTAACGGATCAGGCCACTTCACCTTTACGCCCGACCGTTCGTTCGCAGCTGATTTGAACAGCCAGGGCTATGGTTCACCCACCGACGAGCAATTGCTCTCTCTGGCTATGAGCGATACCGGCTTTGCGATAATCAACGAACTGAAGGCACAAGGCTATGAGCGCCCGACTCTGACTCAACTTATTGATATGGGAAACCACGGCGTGGGGCTGGAATACGTGCAGGGGCTCCGGTCTTATGGTTACCAACTCAAGTCGGTGGATTACCTCGTTAAGATGAGAGATCACGGCGTCAGCTTGAATTTCATCGGTGAGATGGCATCCCTGGGTTACCGGAACCTTGAACCCGAGGGACTAATCCGTGTGCGCGATCATGGCGTCACGCCGGATTTCATTAGCGAGTTAGTCGCGGCTGGTTACCCCCAACTTTCGCTGGAAGAATGGATCACGCTCAGGGATCACGGCGTCAGCACGAACTACATCAAGGAACTTGCCACGCTTGGTTATTCTCGCCTGTCCCTGGATCAATTGAGGCAAATGAGAGATCACGGAGTGAACCCGCTGTTTATCCAGGAACTCAAGCGCCTCGGTTATGACAAGGTGCCCGTGGATCAGCTCATACGAGCGCGAGACCACGGAGTCACCGCATCTTTCATTCAAAAAATGAGGGATCGCGGGCATACAAATCTGAGCCTTGACGAGCTTATCAATTTGCGTGATCGCGGCGGCGTGTACGAATAAACGCCGAGAGTGAGTCGGGCCCGTTAATACTGGGAACACGGGCGCCCTCGCCCGCACAGCGTGCGGAGCACGCTGAAATCCTCACCTCATCCGATTATTTCGAGAAAATCGTGTTCGCGCTTCGCACTCATGCGGGCGAAGGCGCCCGCGTTCCCAGTATTAAGTCGTGCCCTAACCTCAAATTGACCCCGGCCGCGGCACAGTACCAGCTTGACAGCACACCCTGCCGTTACTAATCTCAGGCATCCAATTGGAAGGCCAAACGCTCTAAAACCTTCTCCCGTTAGAACAATTCATCGAGGTTAACAATGAGATTAAGAAAGTTCCTGTGCGCCCTGATTCTGGCGCTGTTCAGTTTACAGACATTCAATTTCACCGCCCGCGCGGACGAAGGCATGTGGACGTTCAATAACGTGCCGCGCGCGGAGATCAAAAAGAGATATGGATTCGATGTCACCGACGAATGGCTTAAGAAGGCGCAGTTGGCTTCAGTCAGATTCAACAACGGTGGTTCGGGTTCGTTCGTTTCTGCGAACGGCCTGGTCCTCACCAACTATCACATTGTCGAAGACATCGTGAACGAGGTCAGCACGCCAGCGAAGGATTACGCGAAAGAGGGCTTTGTGGCCCGCACACGCGCCGAAGAGATCAAGGCGCCGAGCCTGGAACTAAACGTCTTAATGAGTATCGAAGATGTGACTGCGCGGGTCACGGGCGCGGTCAAGCCAGGCATGTCTGACGCCGAGGGTTTTGCCGCGCGCCGCGCCGAAATTTCGGCCATCGAAGGCGAATCAACCAAAGCCACGGGACTTCGTTCCGACGTGGTCACGCTCTACCAGGGCGGTCAGTACAATCTCTATCGCTATAAAAAATATACCGATGTGCGCCTGGTTTTCGTGCCCGAGTTTCAGGCAGCATTTTTCGGCGGCGATCCTGACAACTTTAATTTTCCGCGCTTCAATATCGATATGGCGCTGGTCCGCGTCTACGAAAACGACCAGCCCGTGCATCCGCCCAGCTATTTCAAATGGTCGACCGCAGGCGCCAAAGAAGGGGAACTGGCTTTTGTTATCGGCCATCCCGGCTCAACTTCTCGCCTGAACACAGTTGCCCACTTGCAGGATTTGCGTGACAACGCGATTCCGATCGTGCTGCGGCTGCTCGAACGCCGTGAAGCCATGCTCAAAAAATACATGGCCATGGGAGATGAACAAACACGCCGCGCCCAGAACGAGTTGAACAGCGTCCAGAACAGCATAAAGGTTTACCGGGGACAAACCGCCGGTCTTAAGGATCCGAAGTTGCTGCTGCTCAAGCGTGCTGACGAGGACCGGCTGCGCAAATCAATCGCTGCCAATCCTGAGCGTCAGAAGATGTATGGCGACGCCTGGGACGCGATTGCCAAAGCGCATCAGGCATATCCGTCATACATTAAGGAGCGGAGAATTTTTGATCAGGCCGGTGGCTTTAACACCGCCCTGTTCGGTTTTGCGCGCACTCTGGTCAGGCTCGCGGCTGAGAATGCGAAGCCGAACGCCGAGCGTCTGCCTGAGTACACGGACTCGCGGCGCGCCTCGCTGGAGTTGGGGTTGTATTCACCGGCGCCGATCCATGACGATTTTGAAAAGCTCAAGCTGGCCGACTCACTCGGTTTCATGGTGGAACTACTGGGAGCTGACAACGCACTCGTCAAACAAGTTCTGAATGGTAAGTCACCCGAGGCGCGGGCCAACGAATTGATCGAAGGCACAAAGCTGAAGGACGTTGCCTTTCGCAAGGAGCTGGCCGCCGGAGGCAGCCAAGCGATCGAAGCTTCAACCGATCCAATGATCGTCCTCGCGCGCCTCGTCGATCCAAAAGGGCGCGAGTTGCGCAAGCGCTTTGAGAGTGAAGTCACCGGTGTTGAGCGCACAAACTACGCCAAGATCGCCCGTGCTCGTTTTGACACCGAAGGCACCAAGCTTTATCCCGACGCGACCTTTACCCTGCGGCTGTCTTATGGTGCAGTCAAAGGATATATGGAGAACGGCAAGAAGATTGCGCCGTTTACCACATTGGGCGGCTTGTACGATCGAGCCGCAGGGTTCAAGTACGAATTCCCTTACAATTTGCCGCCTCGTTGGATGGAGAAAAAGTCGGCGGTGAATCTGAGCACGCCGTTTAATTTGGTCACGACCAATGACATTATCGGCGGCAATTCCGGCTCGCCCACAATCAATCAGAATGGCGAGTTGGTCGGTTTGATTTTCGACGGCAATATTCAATCACTGGTGGGTGACTTTATCTATGACGAGTCAGTCAACCGCGCTATTTCGGTCGACGTCCGCGCCATGCAGGAAGTGTTGCGCAAGGTCTTTGACGCGAATGAGATTGCCGATGAGTTAACGAAATAGTAACGGCAGCGGGGCAGTAGCCCGATTGGCTACTGCCCCTAACCCAAGCCCTCCCCGCTTGCTCCGCCGTTCCCTTCGGTATAAGCTAAAGCCTAGCAAAAACCCCCGGTTTTACTCTCCTCGATGGCAAGTTGTTTTACGACGAATCTGCCGATCGCGTCTTTAAACTTATGCAGACTCGGCTGAAAGAAGGAAGAAGACTATGAGAAGAATTATTCTGGCGTTGATCATCGTTATGGCGGCCGCGAGTTTCGCCTTTGCCGACACTATCTACCTGCGCGACGGACGAACCATTCGTGGCACGTTACTGGGTTTCACTAACGGGCGTTTTGTCGTGCGCATTGAGCCACGTTATTCGACCACGGATTCCAACATCGCCCGGAGTCGAACCAACGAAGGCGACTTGCAGTATTTTCGTCCGGAAGAGGTTGACCGAATCGAGATCGAAGGACGGTCAATCGATGACGCGCGCTATGACACAAAGAACGTGCAGGTCACCCTGGATTCAAATTGGGTGGACAGTGGCGTCTATCTTCGCCGGGGCGAGCTGGTACAGGTTACGGCCACGGGTGTGATTACCGTCGGCCGATTGCGCATCACTCCCGATGGCTTGCGCTCGACCGATCCGGCGGCGCCGCTGCCGAACGCTGCTGAAGGGAAATTGATTGGAGCCATCGGCAACGATTCGCGAGCGCCCATTTTCGAGCTGGGCTCGACGCGCGAGTTCACGGCCGATCGCAATGGCCGTCTTTTCCTAACAGCGAATCGTGGTTCCTTCAGCGATGCGCGGGGGAGTTTCAATGTGCAGATTCGCAGCGAACGCAATCTGAACGCGCGCGATGAAGGCAATCTTGACGGGCGTCCCGGGATTCGTTCGCGTAATCGAGGTGGTTACGAGCGCGATCGCAATCAAGGGGAAACGACCATTAATGTGGCGGGCACTTCGCGCGGCACGGACACCGGGATCGATGTGCGGGCCGGCGATCCGATAAATATCACCGCGTCCGGCCTGATCGTGGCGGGTTCGCGCGTCGGGCAAGTTGGACCTGACGGCCAGGTCAGCACCGGGTTTAGTTCAGGGATCAATGCGAGACCAGTTCCCACTGCCGGCGTGGGAGCGCTCATCGGTTACATCCGCCAGGCGAACGGCCAGATGAGCGCGGCCTATCTTGTCGGCAGCCAACTGACTTCCACTGTTCCCGTCGATGGACGCCTGATCCTGGCGGTCAACGACGATAACTATAGTGACAACAGCGGCAGCTTTATCGTGAGAATCAGGTACTAGGCTGATACAGGCCCCTTCGCAATAGCGACCGGGTCAATAACGCATTGTCGATTAACCAGGGCGCCGTTCGCGAAATGCGGGCGGCGCCTTTGTCCATGAAATGCTGGTCGTCCCGAGCAAGATCATAGTACCGTTCCCCGGATGAATGTCCTCCGTCCACCCTGCGATGAAATCATCATCACCACCAGGAAAGCCGCCGCGCCGTGTGCTAAAGCGAACCGGCGTTGGATCCTGGCGGCCACCATTCTCGGGTCGAGCATGGTGTTCATCGACGGCACGGTCGTCAACGTCGCGCTTCCGGCTCTGCAAGCCAATCTGAACGCCACGGCCGTCGACGTGCAATGGGTGGTTGAAGCGTACGCGCTCTTTCTCGCCGCGCTGCTGCTGCTCGGTGGTTCGCTGGGCGATCACTTTGGTCGCAAGCGTATCTACGCGATCGGAGTTGTTGTCTTCGCCGCTGCTTCGATCTGGTGCGGGCTGGCGCCAAACATCACGCAATTAATAATCTCGCGCGCGGTGCAGGGAGTTGGCGGCGCGCTGCTGGTTCCCGGCAGCCTGGCAATCATCAGCGCCTCTTTCCCTGAAGCAGAACGAGGACGAGCAATCGGCACCTGGTCAGGATCGACCGCGATCACTGCCGCGATTGGTCCGGTCATGGGCGGGTGGTTGATCGAGAACGTTTCCTGGCGCGCGATTTTCTTTCTCAACATCCCGCTGGCGCTAATCGTTTTGGCTCTCGTGTTTTGGTTTGTTCCCGAAAGCCGCGATGAAGAAGAATCAGGCAAGCTGGATTTGCCGGGAGCGGCGCTGGCGACTCTTAGCCTTGGTGGAATAGTTTTCGGTCTGATCGAATCATCACGAGTGGGATTCCAAAATCCGGCGGTCGCGACCGCGTTCCTGAGCGGCATAGTGCTTTTGGTGGCCTTTGTTCTTCTTGAGTCGCGTGGGCGTCATCCAATGATGCCACCGGCGCTGTTCCGTTCGCGCAATTTCACCGGCGCGAATCTCCTGACGCTCTTTCTGTACGCCGCGCTTGCAGGCACACTTTTCTTTTTGCCGCTCAATTTGATTCAGGTGCAGAGTTACACGGCCACGACAGCCGGCGCGGCTACCCTGCCGTTCATTGTGATCATGTTTCTGCTCTCGCGCTGGTCGGGCGGGTTGGTTAAGCGTTACGGTTCACGCCTGCCTTTGATCATAGGTCCTCTAATTGCGGCGGCCGGGTTCGCTCTGTTCATGCGCCCCAGTGTGGGCGGCAGTTACTGGACGACATTCTTCCCCGCAGTCGTGGTGTTGGGAGTGGGAATGGCCATCAGCGTCGCGCCGTTGACGACGACTGTGATGAACTCAGTCAGCCAGAATCGCGCGGGTATCGCCTCAGGAGTTAACAACGCCGTCTCGCGCACAGCGGGTTTGCTCTCCATCGCTATTCTTGGCCTGATCATGTTTCACGCGTTCAATGCTTGTCTTGATCGACGGCTTAATTCGGTTCCGCTCCTGCCTCAAGTCCGCCACGCGCTCGATCTGCAACGCGTGAAGTTGGCGGCGGTGGAGATCCCAACGGAAGCTAATGCGGAAACACGCGCGGCAATCAAGCAGGCCTTGAACGAATGTTTCGTTTTTGGTTTTAGGCGAGTCATGCTCGTGGGCGCGATGTTGGCTTTGATCAGTTCGCTGGTGTCATTGCTGCTGATTCGGCACCGTTAAGCATTAGGCGACCGGATCCCACATTCAACCCGAAAAACCCAGTTTCACGCTAAAGATGCTTGGATCCGGCCGCTGCCACTCCGTTTCTGTGACGCGCGTTCCCGGAGCAGTTGCGCGATCAACGCGTCCAATGAACTTTTCTGTTGGCTTTTTCCCATCCAGCCGCTATTGTGGTAACCAAGCCCTGTCTGGACAGAAACCCCGTCTGTTCTGATGACTTCACAAGATTAACTCTGCTTCTCTGAGGGAAAATTGATATGACCAGAACAGGCGGGACTCCTATCATTCTCGTAATTGAGGACTATACCGACAGCCGCATGCTGCTTTCATCTCTGCTGCGCGCCAAAGGCTACAAAGTAGTTGAAGCACGCGATGGCAGAGAAGGCTTGCAGCAGGCGAACCGGGTAACGCCTGACCTGATCCTGATGGATTTGGCGATGCCTGAGATGGACGGTATCGAAGCCACGCGTCACCTTCGCGAGCGGCACACCCTGGACCGCACACCCATCTTTGTAATGAGCGCCTACGCGACTGCGGATGTAAAGCAGGACGCGATCGCGGCCGGCTGCGCCGAGGTATTTCCCAAGCCCTTGGATCTCGAATCGCTGCTGAGAAAGATCAAGACTACACTCGGCGCTTGAAGGTCTTTGACCTCAGATGAAAGTCTCGGACTTACCGCGGGACGGGGCCTGCCTCTCCGGTTCTATGACGGCAATCTTAAAGGTCGAAGACCTTTAGAAATTAGACTGGTCTGTCGGCAAGTCTTAGCCGCGCATCGAGCGGCAATGCTTCATCCCTCGGAATCCAGGGGCGCCAGTCAACCAATCGGTATGCGGTTATCGGTTTACGGTTTCTTTTCAGCAGTTAACTGGCGATCGATCGCCAGACCGCGAATGACAGCCTCCAATTCTGCCCGCGCACGCGCCAGCTCTTCGTTCAATGCCTGTTTCTCTTTATTGAGTTGTTCCAGACGCGTCTCTTGCGTGTCAGCCTTTGAGACATAACGGGTGATCAGTTGCTTCGCCTCAGTGGTAGCGGTCAGGGCTTTGATGTTGTCACGCAGCCGCTGTTGGTCCTGAGAAATCTCGGAAGCCTCTTTGTCGACATTATTGATCCGACCTTGTAGTGTGCTTATCCGGCTCTTGAGATCAAGAATCTTCTCCAGTACAGCGCGCGTTTGGTCGTCAATGTACTTGCGCGCAATAAATAGTTCCAACTGAGGACGTGTGAAGTTAGTTAGAGCATAGGTCTCCATCTTTTCTTGCCGCTCGACGATTGGGAAATCAAGCGTCTGATGCGCAGCCAACTCGACTCGAAAGCGATAATACCTGGCAGTTTTGATGGTTGGCTTGGTCGTGGTGTCCGCAAGTTCCCAGTCGTCGTCTTCCTCGATCGGGTGTTCAAGGTAAACAATTCGCGCATGATCAGTTTGATTGACCAGCGTGTAGACCTTCTTTCGATTGTCGTAATAGTGGGCCTGAACGACGCCGTTAATCGCCCGCAGCAAAAAGGCGTGCGAGCTTTCTTCTTCGTCGTGCACGTTTACGAGCGTGCCCAGGTCGAGTGCGAATGACACCAGTCGCTCTTCTTGAGGCTTGAGGCGTTCCATCAGAGCTTCGCCCGCGTAGGCGTCGCCATCGACGACTGTTAGTGAGCCGTCTTCAAGTGTTAAGGGGGAAGTATTTTTCAGCAGCAGTCCGCTCATGGGCCGGTGTTGTTGGGCCTTTTCATTGAAGATCGAAACTCGCTCTCCCTCCATCTGGGTTTGTAAGATCGGAATCAACGCCGAACGATCCCGCAGAACGGTCACCGGTTGATCGATGTGATACTCAAACAGGTCGCCGATTTCGTTGCCGGTTGTTTCTGCTTCGACTCCGGACTCTCTGCTGGTAATAGCGTTGGCTAAAGATCGGCTTCTTAGGCCGGCTGTTCCTGGCGCGACGCTGAACAAACCTTGAACTGTTCTATTGGAAGGCAGGTTGCTGAACTGTTCAGTTTGGAGTGCCGCCCCGTCTACTGTAACAGTCGCAGTTATGCCGCCGACTTGCAGATTGACATCGAACTTTGAGCGAACGCCGGCAGTAACGTTCACGTCTGTGACCACAGTCTTCTGGAAGCCTGAAGCGGAAGCGTTGAGTGTGTAAACTCCCGCGGGAAGGCTCTCAGTCCGGTAACGTCCTTCATCATCTGTGGTCAATTCAAAACTTTGATTCGTACGAGCGTTGGTGAGGGTCACGTTAGCGCCCGGCACGACCGCCCCCTGAGAATCTTTAATAAATCCGCTCAACGAACCGGTCATGCCTGAGCCACCTTCGCCCGGCTCGTAGGTCTGAGGTTTTAGATTGAGGTCTTCGGAAAGGGGAATGATTGGCCGGTAGCGATAAACCGGATTCTGAATCGGTTGAATGAAAGACACCGGCGTGCCTGAAACCAGCGATAATTGAACACCATTCCAATCTTCTTCACTCACGTTGTCCACTATGGCCCAACCCTGAAAGAACGGCTTGCCGGCGCGATCAAGTACGACGCGATATGTCGTCTTCCAGATTGGCGCTGCGACCGTATAGCTGACGACCATTTCTCTCGTACCTGCGCCGTTGGAGGTGACCGTTATGGTCTTGGCATCTCGTCGCCTTGCGGCAGCGGCGGCCTGCGCGAATTCGCTGAGATCGCGACGAGTACCTTCTTCCGCAAGCTGGATCGAACGCACCTCTGACAAATCAAGGCCCGTCAGTTGGCCGTTGTCCGATGCAATCACCAGCCGGTGTGTCGTCACGGAAGGTTTGTTGGCATCGATCTGAGATTGCTTTCCTTCGACCGTCAGAATCGATCCGGTAACCACACGGTTTCCGGTAGAGACAATCACACGTGCCCCCTGAAGCTGGCCGAGTACGCCGGCAAGACCACCGCCGCCATTGCCTTCGGTGGAAGCTGAGATAGCGAAGGGGATTTCCGCCATGCGCGCCGCCGGTGGCGCACTTGAGTTGTAACTGACAGCGCCGATGCGGCCCTGACCGAGGTCAAGCACGACCATCGACTTCAGAACATCGTCAACCTGCGATTGCTTGAACGAGAGACTGATTTCGGCATGGCCGCTGACTGTGCCGCGCCGCTCAATATAGGCCACGCCATTGCTGTAGAGAATCACCCGGCGAATTGGCAACGTTTGCGTGTTCAATTTGACCGGCGCTGTTTGCGGAGCAACTGCGCGACTGGCGCGCCGGGTCTGAGAAAAAGAGTTGACTGAAATTAGAGAGACTACGACGAAAAGGAGAGTGCGTTTCATGGGCTTGGCCTCCTCAGGCGAAAAGAAGTTTCGAGTTTGAGGGGAGACCATGACGGGAGACGGTTGGTAGTGCTGTGCGAAAGACTGAATTGCTGTACAGCTAATTGATGCGATGCGAGGGCCGCAGGTTGGACTGCTAAGGTGAACTGGCGACTGCGGAATCTGTCTCCACATCAAGTTTTGCGATACAATCCGCCGCCAATGAACTGTCCCAGCT
>Ga0070707_100000328_pt1 | contig 46683 bp, 60 predicted proteins | sample KBSK5502metaG_FD_65468 | JGI IMG/M metagenome (GOLD analysis project Ga0070707, IMG submission 65468) | Corn, switchgrass and miscanthus rhizosphere microbial communities from Kellogg Biological Station, Michigan, USA - KBS K5-50-2 metaG | ecosystem: Host-associated > Plants > Roots >... | reverse complement strand
GCGGGCGGTGCCTTCCGCTGAACGTAGACGAAGCCGCGGCTTTGGTCCGAGAGCTCCCGGATCAGCGGCTTGACCGGAATCCCAAGCACCTTCGCTGCCATTCGCGCCTCGCGCCGCGGATCGGAGATCTGCATCGGGTCGGCGTCCACGTCGGTCGCCTGCTCGCCGATCGCGAGCGGATGCCCGAGCCGGTCGTAGATCGTCCCGCGCCCAGCCTGGAGCACGATCGGCTTCTTCGCCTGCGTCTGCGCCATCGCGGAAAGCGAGGACGCGCGCACGGTCTGGATCCACGCGGCGCGCGCGCCGAGTACGCCGAACGTCAGAAGGATGATGAAGAGGAGAAGGCGGAGCCGGGAGTTGACGACCCGCGCCTTCAACGGCGACCAGCGAGCATGTCGGCGTAAGACGTGTTGCCGGCCGTCGCCGGGATCAGGCCGAGTCGGCGTGCCGCCGCCTCGATCCGGGGCGCAGAGTTGGCAGCGGAGAGCGCGGAGGCGAGCGCCTGGTTCTGCGCCTCGATCTTTGCGCGCTCGTTATCGAGCCGCGACACGGCGACGTGGGCCCGCAGGACCGCGACATTCACTGCGACGACGCCGAAGAGGAGGATTGCAAAGAGGATCATCCAGACGATGTGGCCGCGGAGGCGGCGTTGCGTGGGCTTGCGCCGCGAGCGTACGGACGCCGCCGGACGCCGCGCCGGTGGCCGTTGCCGCCTCCGAGCCGGTGCCGGCTCGGCGACCTCCGCCTGGGCGAACCAGTCGACGGCCGCCATTAGGCCTCCTCCTCCCCGGTCTTCACCGCAGCGCGCAGGCGCCCCGATGCCGAACGCGGATTCGCCGCGAGCTCGGCGTGACCGGGGCGAATCGGCCGGCGCTGCAGCGCCCGAAGCTCCGGCTCGTGGCCGCAGACGCAGACGGGGAAGTCGGGCGGGCAGTTGCACCCGCGTTCGCGCTCGCGCAGGAACCGCTTCACGATCCGGTCCTCGAGCGAGTGGAAGGAGATGACAGCGAGGCGGCCGCCCGGTCGCAGCATCTCGAGCGCGGCCGGTAGTGCCTCCGCGAGCGAGTCGAGTTCGTCGTTCACTGCGATCCGGAGCGCCTGGAAGACCCGCTTGGCCGGATGCCCCTCGCCGAATCGCGCCGGCGCCGGGATCGCAGCCTTGATCGTGTCGACGAGCTCGCCCGTGCGCTCGAACGGCTGCTCACGGCGCCGGCGGACGATGGCCCGTGCAATCTGCTTCGCGTACCGCTCCTCGCCGTAGCGGTGGAAGATCGTGACCAGGTCGCGCTCGCTCCAGGTGTTGACCACGTCGCAGGCGCTGGTGTCATGCGTCGGGTCCATCCGCATGTCGAGCGGTGCGTCGGTGGCGTACGAGAACCCACGCTCCGGCCGATCGAGCTGCATCGAAGAGACTCCGAGATCGAGCAGGATCGCGTCGGCACGAACGCCATTCTCGGCCAGCTGCGGGAGGACGACGCCGAAATCGCCTCGCAGGAGCCGCGCATTCACCGTCGTGTGCTTGATGAGCTGGTCGAAGTACGTCCGCGCCGTCGGGTCGCGGTCGATCGCGATCAGCTTTCCCTTGCCGCGGAGGTCGGCCGCGAGGATCGACGCGTGGCCGCCTGCGCCGAAGGTCGCGTCGATGACGGTCTCGCCCGGCCGCACGGCAAGGCTCTCGCGAACCTCTTCCGCGAGGACGGGGACGTGGTCAGCTTCCCTGGGCTGCAAGACGTTCGGCAACATCCTCAGCACTCCCTTCGACCTCGGCGAGCTCGCGCTTCCAGGCGGCGCGGTCCCAGATCTCGAGGCGGTCGTTGACCCCGGCAACGACGACGTCGCGGCCGAGCTTTGCGTGCTCGAGCAGAGCGGGCGGGATGGTCACCCGCCCCTGTTTGTCCGGTGCCGTCTCGCTGGCGCCGGAGAAGAAATGGCGATGCATCCGCCGGCCTTCCTGGCTCAGCGGGTGCAGGGCCGAAAGGGTCGTGTCGCGGTAGTTCTCCCAGCCAACCGGTGTCCACGCATAGAGACACCCATCGAGACCGCGCGTGACGACGATCCCGTCCTCGAACGCAGTCCGGAACTTCGCCGGCAGCGTCAGACGGTTCTTGTCGTCGATCGTATGCTCGTACTCGCCTAGGAGCATGGGGCCGCTTTCCCTATCTCACCACTGTCCCCCACTATAAACCACATTCCACCACAAGTCCATAGCTGTAGGACCACGGCGACGCAGGCCTGGAATGAGGAAAGTGGCTCTAGTCGGTCGCTTCGGCGGCGCGGAGACGGGCCGCAAGCGTCCTGAGCAGCGCCTGGGAGAGCGCAGGCTCGGAGCGGAGGAGCTTCGTGAAGCCCGTCCGGTCGATCGTCAGCGCAAGCACTTCTCCTTCGGCGACGACGTCGGCCGAGCGCGGAGAGTCGTCGATGAGGGCCATCTCGCCGAAGAACGCACCGGGGCCGAGGCGCACCGATCGGCGGCCGGGGCGAGTGACCTTCGCATTCCCGTCGAGCAGCACGTAGAAGGACCGGCCGGCGTCGCCGACGCGAACCATGGCCGCGCCGCCCCCGAAGCGGCGAATGCGCGCGAGCTTCGCGATCCGGCGCAGATGGCGTTTCGAGAGTCCCTCGAAGAGCGGCACGTCGCCGAGCGTGCCCAACCAGTCGTGTCCCACCCGGTTGGGGTCGGACGGCAATGCCAGCAGGGTGCGAGCTGCCGAGTGGGGCGCCGCGTTCATGAGCGGACCTTATCGCGGTCGAGAGGGAGTTCCTAACTCGTGCGGAGGTCGCCGGGCAGATCGTCGGCCGTGAGCTGGCGGCCGTACGCGCCCTGGCCGGTGAGAACCGCGGCTCCGCACTGCGCGCCCAGCGCCACCGCCCCGTCGACCGGCAGCCCGAGAGCAAGCCCGTATGTGAGTCCGGCTGCGAAGCAGTCGCCGCACCCGTAGGCGTCGGAGACCAGCCCGGGCAACGGCGCCGCACGGAAGGGGCCGCCCGGGCGAATCCAGCCGCCGAGCCCGGCCGCCGTCGTGACGACGATCCGCGGCTCGGGCTCGAGCTCGCCGGACTCGAATCGCTCGGCCGCATCCTCCCCGCTCCCCACGAGGACGTCGACCTGCACCGCCGCCCTGCGCAGCGTCGCCAGCTCGCGGGCCGTGGCCACCAGCGCGGGACAATGGCGCGCCGCACGCAGCGCAGACACGTCCCCGCTTACGAAGTAGACGGCGTCGCAGTGCCGGAGCTCCTCCCACGGGAGAGATCCGTCCTCGCCCGACGGCAGGAGCTTGTCGCCGAGCACGGTGATCGTCCGCTCGCCGGTCTCGTCGACGTGGGTGAGCGCGCGACGTTGCGCTCCTGGCGGGCGGCCTGCGTGCACGGTGACCCCGCGCGCCTCGAGGTCCTTGCGCGAGCGGCGGCCGAGGTCGTCACCGGCGAGTGCAGTGAACAGGAGGCACGACCCGGCGAGATTGGCAAGCTGGACGGCCGCCACGGCTCCGCCGCCCGCAGGCTCCCCCCATGTCTCGAGGGCGTGGACGATCTCTCCCGGCTCGGGCGCATGCTCGACGCGCGCGAACTCAACCCACTCGACGTGTCCGACGACTGCGAGGTTCATGACCTCACATCTTGAAGGGCGGTTACGTTTGACTGGATGGTGAGCGGCATTCCCCCCTTCGAGCGGTTCTATGAGTCCTACAAGGGCGAGGTGCTCGCGTTCCTGCGCCGGCGCGCTGGGCGAGACCGCGCCGACGACCTCTTCCAGGAGACGTTCCTGCGTGCATTGCGCGCGTACAACCGGCTCGAGCACGGCGAGCACCTGCGTGCGTGGGTGCTGACGATCGCAACGAATGCGGTCGTCGACGCCGCGCGCCGGGAGCGACCCACTTCGGAGCTCTCGGTCGAGCCGGCGGGTGAGGACGAGCGCCCGCCCCTCGAGGAACTCGCTCCGCTGACCGATGACCTGCCGCCGAAGGAGCGCGCGGCGGTCGTCCTCCGCTACGGGTACGACCTCGACTACGACACCATCGGCGCCGCCCTCGGTTCGAACGAGCAGGCTGCGCGGCAGGCGGCCTCCGCCGGAGTGCGGCGGCTGCGGAAGGAGAAGGAGCAGCGATGAACGCAGTCCCGACCATTCTCGACGAGCGCTTCCGAACGGCCGCCGCGGCCTCGGGCGAGCTCGACGTGGCCTACGACGTGCTCGACGACACGCCGGTGGGACCGTTGCTGGTCGGCGTCTCGGAGCGCGGTCTCTGCCGCGTCGGCTTCGATCCGGAGCCGGACGCCGAGCTCGAGCGGCTGGCTCGCTCCTTCGGCCCGCGGGTCCTGCGTTCTCCCAAGGCGCTCGACGGCGTGCGGCGAGAGCTCGACGAGTACTTCGCCGGCCGCCGGCACGCCTTCGACCTCGAATTCGACCTTCGCGCGACGCCGGAGTTCCACCGCCGCGTGCTCGCGGAGCTGAACCGGGTCGAGTACGGACACACGACGACGTACGGCGCGCTTGCGGCGCAGGTCGGTGCTCCGCGGGCGGCCCGGGCAGTCGGGACCGTCATGAACCGGAACCCGCTGCCGATCATCCTCCCCTGCCACCGCGTGGTGGGCGCAAACGGAAGCCTCACCGGCTACGGCGGCGGACTGGACCGCAAGGAGTGGCTGCTGCGGCTGGAGGGCGCGCTGCTCTAGTGGAAGTGACCCCAGCGGGTCGCGAGCACGAGCAGCACGCCGCCGATCGCGAGGCAGAGGCCGCCGAAGGTCTGACCCGCCCGCCTGCCGAACGGCGTCATCCCGCCGATCACCAGCAGGATGCCCGCGGCCGCGAGAAGCACCTCACCCAGTTCGGCGAGGCGGAGGCTGGTGTGCGCCTTGAATTCGAGTGCGAGTAGTGCCACACCGTCGATGATCGCGGCGGCGGCGGACGGAGGTCAGGGGCCGAAGTGCTTCCGCCCCCATTCGACGAGCGCTTCGGCGTCCGTTGGATCCGGGTAGTCGCTGGCCAGATCGTCGTCTTCCGGCGAGTACGTGTGCCCAGGCCAATCGGGCTCGCCGTAATCCGGGTTCCAGGTGAGGCGCCACGCGCCGTCTTCGGCGTCGTGTTCAAGGTCGAGCCACCCGCGTGCGAGTCGCTCTCTGCGGTAGTTGACGGTCTCCGTCGTGAGCGTCATCCCAGTGCCTCCTCCGCCGCAGAGTCGTCGTCTTCGTCGCTTATCGACCGTCGTCAGCGAGGTCCTCATAACTCGCGAGAGGTAGATCAGCGAACGGCTTCTGGCACGTGGCGGAGCTTGTAGCCGACGCCCCACACGTTGACGACCCAGCCGGGCAGTCCGGCCGCCGCGAGCTTGCGCCGCACGCGCGATGCATGCGACTCGAGCGTCCGCGTCGGGACGTAGGTTCGGAAGCCCCAGACGTCGCGGAGCAGCTGCTCACGGGTGAAGACTCGATCGGGAGAAGACGCGAGCTTGACGAGGAGTGCGAACTCCTTCCCCGACAGCTCCACCTCCTCCGCGCCGACCATCACGCGTCGCGACGCACGGTCGATCGCGAGCGGACCGACTTCCGTGAGCTCGATGCGAGGCGGGCAACGCCGCAGGAGCGCATGAATGCGCGCCAGCAGCTCCTCGTAGACGAAGGGGCGAGCGAGACAATCGTCGGCGCGGGCGAGCGCGCGCACGCGGGCGGCGGGATCAGAGCTGCCCAGCACTATCACCGGGCAATCGGGCACGACGCCGCGGTCGAGCGCTTCGGCGTCGCCGAGCACGAGGACGTCTGGATCCGCGGCTCGCGGCAACTGCTCGGCCCGTTCGCAGGAGACGACGTCGAACCCGTCGTTGCGCAGCTGGCGCTCGAGGAAGCCTCGAACGGCCGGTTCCGGCTCGGCGAGCAAAAGCGCGGTCATGCCACGAGGCTAGGCACGCCGCCCGCGCTCCGCCAGATGTCCTTTGGAGAGAAAGCGTGACGAACGCTCTACAGCCGGCCGGAGCGGATAACGCCCCAGAGGAGCCAGATCCCCAGGACCGTGGAGAGGGCAAAGCCAAGGATCGAGATGAGGTTGACGCCGAGGACGTTCGTGCCGCCTTTGGCGAAGATCCCGATCAGGCTCGAGCCGATCAACCCGCCGACGACGATGAGCGCGATCACAAGGCGGTTGATCGCGTTCTGCATGCTCTCGAGGAACTGGTCGAGCCCCTTGTGCACGAAGCCGACCTCGATCTGGCCGTCCCGGATCTCCTCCATGAAGTCGTGGAACTGGTACGGGGCCTCGGCGATCACCTGTGCGTAGTTCAGTGCCTCCCGCCGCGCGCGGCGCGCGACCCGTTGCGGGGAGAAGCGCTCGAGCATCAGGTCACGGGCATACGGTCGCGCGACCTCGAAGACGTTGAAGTCCGGATAGAGCTCTGCGCCCACCGAGGCCAGGGTCGCAAGCGTGCGGTCGAGCAGGAGGAAGCGCGCAGGCAGGTGGAGGTTCAGCGAGTAGATGACCTGAAAACCCTCGCGGAGCACCTGGATCGGGTCGACTTCGCTCAGGCTCGCGCCGTAGTAGCGGTAGTACAGCTCGCGGATCTCGGCGAGGAACTCTCCCTCGCGGTCCTTCGGATAGCGCACTCCGAGGTCCGCCAGCCGCTTGGGGAGCTGCTCGATGTTCTCGTTCGCCACGTCGATGAAGAGGCCGGTCAGCTTCGACATGTCGTCGTCGGTGAGCGTCCCGACTGCTCCGAAGTCGACGAGGCCGATCGACCCAGCCTCGGTCGGCAGCAGGATGTTCGCGGGGTGCGGGTCGCCGTGGAAGAAGCCGTGGCGGAAAATCATCGTCATCCACGCCTCGGTGATCCGGTACGCGATCTCGCGTCGCTCCTCGAGCGTCGACGTGACGAGGTCGACATCGGCGAGCTTGATCCCGTCGATCCACTCGAGCGTGAGGACGCGGGGCCGCGTGTACTGCCAGTAGACCTTCGGCACGTGAACGTGCGGGTGGCCGGCGAAGTGGCGGTGGAAGTTCTGCGCGTTGCGCGCTTCCTGCCGGTAGTCGAGCTCCTTCCGGATCGAACGGGCGAACTCGTCGACGAGCTGGCGTGTGTCGACGAAGTCGAGCGCCCGGATCCGCTCTTTCGCAAGCCGCGCGGCCTGGTAGAGGAGTCCGAGGTCGGCTTCGATCTTCTGCGGCGCGCCCGGCCGCTGGACCTTGACCGCGACCCGGCGGCCATTCGGCAAGGTCGCGCGATGCACCTGACCGATCGACGCGGCCGCGACCGGCGCCGGCTCGAAATCGAGGAAGAGACGCTCGAGCGTGTTTCCCAGCTCCTCCTCGATCACCCGCTCGGCCTGCTCGAACGGGAAGGGCCGCACGTCGTCCTGCAGCCCGCGCAGCTCGACGACGATGTCGGGCGGCACGACGTCGGGCCGGGTCGACAGAAGCTGTCCGAACTTCACGAACGTCGGCCCGAGCTCGTCGAGCACCTCACGCAGGTGCTGGCCGCGGGCGGATGCTGCGCCGTGCTCAGCCGCGACGTCCGCGAGACGGTCTTCCGCCGAGCGGCCCGGCAGGAGGTCGCTGAGCTTGTGCGCCTCGAGGAAGTAGCCGAAGCCGTGGCGCACCATGACCTGCGCGATCTCCGACAGGCGCCCGATGCTGCGGGTCGTGCTCACGTCAGAAAGGCTACGCGGCGCGTCTGCCGGTGGCCAGCCGGCGGCGGGCCTCGCGCCTCCGCGTCCACGGGCCCGGCGGCACGAGCAACGACTCGGCGTGGAGGTAGGCGAGCCCGACCGCGGGCAGATCCGTGAGGCGCTCGACGCAGATGTAGCGGCGCCGCCATTCCGGGAAGAACTTCCGGTTGAACGAGTAGAGGCGCTCGAGCTGGAAGACGTTGTCGGCGAGCAGCAGCCCGCGGCGTACGACTCGCCGCACCGGCGTCTTCATTCGCTCGGGCGAGAGGAAGTCCGTCAGCGCACAGAAGTTCAGCGACAGCTCGCTTGCGCCGGCCTCGCGCGCCCAGGCGAGCGTCTCGACCACGAGAAACTCGGTCAGACCGTTCGGAGCGTCCGGACGGCGGCGCATCGCGCTCAGCGACCAGCCCCCTCCGGCCGGCGAAGGTGCGAGATGAAGGAAGCCGCCGACCCGCCCCTCCGGGTCCTCGGCGAGGGCCAGAACGGTGCCCGGGATGTGGAGGTCGTCGATCGCCATCGAGAAGCCCCGCTCGGGCTCGCCGCGCCGCCACGAGGCAGAGAGGTCCTCGAGCTCGGCCTCCAGCGCTGGCGGAACCTCGTCGGCCGGCACGATGCGGATCGAGTACCCGGCCTTGCGGAGCCGGGAGACCGACTGGCGCACCTTGCGAATTGCACGTCCCTCGAGCGAGAACTCACACGGACTGAGCACGGCCTCCTCGCCGATCGACACCGGCTTTAGCCCGACCGTGCGATACCGCTCGAGGTGCGTATCAGACGCTCCGACGACCGCGAGCCTCCATCCGCGCGCATGAACGATTCGGCGCAGCTCGGCGAGGAGTTCATCGATCTCCGCGTCGTCGCCGACCGGATCGCCGCTGACGAGGGCCGTTCCGGCAACGACCCGATACGCGAGGAACGCGCGGCGCGAGGGTGAGAACAGATAGCTCTTGTCGTGGCGCAGCGCGAAGAAGGAGAGGCTGTCGCGCCCGTATTCGTCCACCAAGGCCCGTGCCATCCCGCGCTCGGCGACGGTCTGTGCGACTGCGTGGCCGAACGGCCGCAGCCAGAAATAGAGGGCGAGGAACCCGGAGACGAGCCCGAGACCCAGCAGCGCATCGCCGGTTCGCGGTGACAGTTCGACGCCACGCAACTCTGCACCGACGGCGATCGCGGCGACACCAGCGAGCGCCGCACCGAGACCGAGGAGCAGCCGGACGTTGGCAACGTCGCCGGGTACGTCGAAGCGTCGCCGCCATCGCACGAGCGCCACGAGGAGAAGCAGGGAGATCGTCGCCTCCTCGAAGTCGAGACCTTTGGCGAGGTGCGCGGCGGCCGAGGCAACGACCACCGCCACCGCGAGCTGCCAGGCGCGGCGCCGGCGCTTTGCAAGCGAGCGCGAGAGCCAGATCAGGCCGAGCCCGAAAGCGACGGTGAGGACACGCGCGGCCTCGGGCCAACCGGGCGGCAGAACGCCGCTGACGATGTCGAGGCGATCTGCGAACTCGGGCGTCAGGGCCGAGACAATGCCGATGACACCGACGAACGCGGCGCCCCAGGCCAAAAGCCTTTCGGCACGAAGGCGACTCAGCGTCACGCGGCCAGGGTACAACGTGCACATGAGGGAATTGGGAAGCCCCCTCGCGGAGCCGGCTGCAGAGGATGACATCCGCATCCCGCTGCCGCGCTGGGTGACGCGGCTGCTCACGCTCGTCGCGATCGGGCTCGTGCCCTGGATCTTCTATCTCACGTTCTCGCTCCCGTCCCGACACGTCACCTTCCACTACGACCTCGCCTGGGTCGGCTTCGACATCGCGCTCACGGTCTCGTTCGGCGCCACCGCCTGGGCGGCGTTCCGCGGCTCGCAATGGCTTGTCCCGCTGGCGGCCGTCACCGGGACGATGCTGGTGTGCGACGCGTGGTTCGACGTCGTCACCTCCCGGAGCGGCGGCGAGATGTGGGAGGCAATCGCGGAGGCCGCACTGGCCGAGCTTCCGCTGGCGGCGCTGTGCGGGTTCATCGTCTACGACGCCGAGACGTTCCTCGCCGCGACGGTGAACCGCTTCAGGCGCTGAGAGCTAGCCGGCCGGCGGAAGGTCGCGGGGACCTTCGAGCAGCTTCATCCGATGCTCGAGCTGCGCGACTCTCAGCTCGAGCTCGTCGAGCTCGTCGCGCGTGACGAGATTCAACTCGTCGGCAATCCCGCGCAGTACGGAGAGGGCGCTCTCCGAGAAGCGCTCGCGGCTACCGCGCACCCGGCCCGGGAGCTCGGCGAGCAGCTCCTCGACGGTGTCGAGGAGCAGCCGGCTGCTACCGCGAGCGGCCATGCGGCCTCGAACGCCGCCGTTGCTGCCGTTTCTCGCGGCGTGCGCTTGCGGTTGCGGGCTCCGGCGAAGGGCCGGAGTCGATCAGTCCGGGCGTCGGCTCCGCGGCGAGGGCCGCCTCTGACTCCTCGAGCGCCAGCGTTCCCGGGTCGAGTGCGGGGCCGCCCTTGGGCTGCCACGGCCTGCGGCGAGCCGGCGTCCCACCGTCCGGATCCTCGCCCTCCTGCTCGGCGAGATGCTTCCGCCGCGCGTACTCGGGCTCGCGCTCCTTCCAGATGGTGAGCAGCGGCGCCGCGATGAAGATCGAGGAGTAGGCACCCGAGATGACGCCGACGATCAGCGCGAAGGCGAAGTCCTTGAGCGTCGAGCCGCCGAGGATCAGGAGGCAGATGATCGGCAAGAGCGTGATGAACGTCGTGGCCAGCGAGCGCCTGATCGTCTCCCACAGCGAGACGTTGGCGATGGTCGCGAACGGCGACCGGCGCATGAGCGGGATGTTCTCGCGGATGCGGTCGAAGATGATGATCGTGTCGTAGATCGAGTAACCGAGCACGGTCAGCACCGCGGCCACCGTGTCGACGGTGACCTCCTTCCCGACCAGCGAGTAGACGCCGATCGTGATCAGGATGTCGTGCACCATCGCGAGGATCACGGGTATCGCGAACTTGAAGTCGAACCTGACCGCGATGAAGATCGTGATCAGGAGCAGCGAGACGATGATCCCGTAGACGGCGTCGACGGCTATCTGGTGGCCGAAGGTCCCTGAGACGCTCTCCACACCGCCCCCGTAGGTGCCGAGATTGCTGTGGAGGGTGTCCTCCAGGTTGCGCTGCTCCTGTCGGTCGAGCGTCTTCGTGCGCACCTGCCACGACGTGTTCTTGCCGTCGACGGTGCGGCCCTGACCCTGGACGACGGCGTCGGGCTGTCCCTCCTTCGCCATGAACGATTGGACCTGCGCCTGCGAGTACGGCTGGTGCGTCTGGAACTGGAACGACGTCCCACCCTTGAAGTCGATTCCGAGATTGAGCCCCTGGACGCCGAGAGAGACCAGGCCGGCGACGATGATGACGCCCGAGATCGCGAACCAGAGCCTGCGCTTCCCCATGAAGTCGATCTGGAGCCACTTCGCCGTCTGCTGGCCCTCCGCGCCCATGAAACGCGGGCTGTCGAACCATTTGAAGCCGCTGAGCAGGCCGAGCATCGCGCGGGTCGCGGCGACCGCGGTGAGCAGCGAGATCACGGTGCCGATCAGCAGCATCAGAGCGAAGCCCTTCACGTCCGCGACTGCAATCAGGAAGATGACCAGCGCGGTGATCATGGTCACAACGTTCGCGTCCAGGATCGTGCGGAAGCCCTTGCCGTACCCCGCTGAAATGGCGGCCCGCACCGATCGACCAGCGCGCACCTCTTCCTTGATGCGTTCGAACACCACGACGTTCGCGTCTGCGGCGACGCCGATCGTGAGGATCAACCCCGCGAAGCCAGGCAGCGTCAGGGTCACGTTGAAGACCAGGATCGCCGCGTAGTAGAGGAGCGCGTAGATCGCGAGGCCGGCGACCGCAACGAGACCGAGGAAGCGGTACAGGACGAGCAGGAAGATCGCGACGATCAGCAGACCCGCGGCTGCGGCGAGAATCGCCTGGTGGAGCGAGCTCCTGCCGAGCGTCGCCGTGACTTTCGTCTGCGCGAGCTGCTTGAACGAGTAGGGGAGCGAGCCGCTCTGGAGGAGGAGCGCCGTGTGAGACGCCGCACTGGAAGTGGGCTCGGTGATCTGAGCGGTACTACCGGCGATACCCAGCGAGAGCGACGAGTCCGTGTAGTCGATGTAGGGCGTCTGGACCAGCTGGCCGTCGAGGACGATCGCGTTGTGGCCGGCGTACTGGTTGATGATGCTCTGCTGGGTGTTCGGGTCGCCCTGCGGGTTCAGCTGCCCGGCCTGCCCCCCGTTGACGCGTCCGCGCTGGTACTCCGCCTCCGTGATCCGCTTGAACGCATCCGAGCCCTTGCCCGTGAACTGCAGGGTCACGATCGGCAGGCCGCTCTGCGGGTCGACGTCGGAGGTGATGCCCGACTCGACGAGGTCGCTCCCGGTCAGCGCCGGCGGCAGCTTGAACAGGTACCAGTATTCGCCGGTCTTCGAGGTCCCGTTCGTGCCCGCGCCGCGGCAGTTGCCCGCTCCCTTGCAGAAGACCGGCTGCGTGCCCGCAGGAACCTTCAGTACCTCGGTTCCCGGCGGCTTGTTTCCGCCCTTGTAGGGCAGCAGCAACTGCGTGAGGTTCGGAGCCGGCCCCTGCAAGACCTCGTGGGTGGTCGTCGTCTTCGTGACCTTCTTGCCCTTGACCTTCGTCGTCACCGTCTTCGTGACGGGCTTGAAGAGGTAGTAGCTCTCCGGCGTCCCCTTGTTCGCCTGTGGCTGCACCGTCTTGAGCAACCCGTAGAGCGACGGCACCGGCGCCGGCTGCTGGTTGCCCTGCACGGTCGGCGGCAGGAGGCTCGTCTCGAAGTCGAACAGCTGCAGGCGGCCGGTCTGACCGATGATCTGCGCCGCCTTCCTCGGATCCTGGACGCCCGCCAGCTGGATCACGATCTCGTTCCCACCCTGTACGGCGACGTTCGGTGCATTCACGCCGATCTTGTTGACGCGGCTCTCCATGATCTGCTGCGCGGTAGTCATCCCCGCCGGCGTGATCTGGTCCGCCGGTTTGCTGCTGTTCGGGACCGCGCGCAAGACGACCTCGAGGCCGCCCTGCAGGTCGAGGCCGAGCGTCGCCTTCTTGTGAATCGGCGAGCCAGGAACGATGAGCAGGACCGCGCCCACAAGTAGTGCGGCGATCGCGCCCAAGACCATGAAGTAGTTGCGACGTTCTCTCACGAAGGATCCTTCAAGCGCGGCACAGGTTAGCCGCGGTTCTCCTCATTCGATGTGTCGCCGCCCGGGCCTTCGTCGTCCTGCGGCTCCTCCGCGTCAGCAGGATGCTCCGAGTCCGTGGCGTCCTCTGCCTCGGCGTCGTCGCTCTCCTCGGTGTCGTCTTCCTCCTCATCGCGCGTTACGCCTGCGATCGCGCGCCGGGCGACCCGCACCTCGGTCTGCGGCGCGATCTCGACGGTGATCTGGTCCTCGTCGACCTCGGAGATCGTTCCGTAGATCCCTCCGGCGGTGAGCACTTCGTCGCCGACGCGCAGCTCCTTGACCATCTGCTGCTGCTGCATCTGCCGCTTCTTCTGCGGCCGGACGAAGAGCAGGTAGATGACCCCGAACGCGAGGATGATGATGAAGATGATTGGCGACCCGCCGCCCGCTCCGATGATCATCTGCTGGCCTCCTGCGCTCCGCGGAGCGCTTCGTCCTTCCAGGTGAGGAACTCGCCGCGCTCGATCGCCTGTCGCGCCGCGGCGACGAGATCGAGCAGGAAGCGAAGATTATGCAGGCTGAGCAGGCGCAACCCGAGGATTTCATGCTGATTGACGAGGTGGCGGATGTACGCCCGACTGAAGCGGGCGCAGGCCGGGCATGAGCAGCCGTCGTCGAGCGGACGCTCGTCGCGGGCGAAACGGGCATTGCGAAGGTTCAGGCGTCCCTCGCTCGTCAGCGCGCTCCCGGTGCGCGCGGTCCGGGTCGGCAGGACGCAGTCGAACATGTCGACGCCCCGCGCGATGACCTCCACCACGCCCTCCGGGTCGCCGATTCCCATGAAGTAGCGCGGCTTCTCATCGGGCAGCAGGGCGGCGGCATCGGTCGTCGCCTCGAACATCGGCTCGCGGTGCTCCCCCACGCTCAGCCCGCCGATCGCGTAGCCGTCGAACTCCAGCGCCACCAGCTCTTCCGACGAGCGCTGACGAAGCTCGCCGTCGAGACCACCCTGGGTGATCGCGAAGCGGAGCTGCCCCGGCGCGCGCGGCAGGTCGCGCTGGCGCTCGGCCCACGCCGTCGTCCTGCGTACTGCCTCGTCCAGCTCGGCCCTCGGAGCGCCGGCCGGTAGGCAGATGTCGAGGCACATTGCGATGTCCGAGGCGAGCTGCTCCTGCACCCGCGCCGACAGCTCCGGCGTGAAGCGCTCAGGGCGGCCGTCGTAGACCGAGCGGAACGTGACCCCCTCGTCGTCGGCCGCGAGCAGCGTGTCCCGAAGCGAGAACACCTGGAAGCCTCCGGAGTCGGTCAGGATCGTGCGGTCCCAGCCCATGAAGGCGTGCAGCCCGCCGAGCTCGGAGATGAGCTCCTCGCCTGGGCGGAAGTGGAGGTGATACGCGTTCCCCAGCACGATCTCGGCGCCGACGGAGTGCAGCTCGTCGGGGTCCACCGACTTCACCGTTGCCTTCGTTCCGACCGGCATGAATGCGGGCGTCCGCACCTCGCCGTGTGCGGTGCGGAGGACGCCGGCGCGCGCCGCGCCGTCCCTGGCCGTGACGCTGAAGCTGTCGCTCACGGGACGAGCGTAGACGGGAGCGGCCCTTTGCTCACTGACCCAAGTGGGTAAGTCGTCGAGGACTACATCGGCTGCTCCAGCTCCCGCGCACCCTCGAACCACGAGTAGACGCGCGAGGCCAACTCCGCGTCGCGCTCGGCGTCGGGTGCGCCTCTCAGCTCGTTCTCGCGGATCCGGCCGAACTCGGAGGCGAGCGCCCGCAGCGGCGCATTGCTTCCGAGCAGCGTTGCGATGCGGACCGAGTACGGCGCGAACTCCTCGAGCTGCGCATGGAGCTCCTGCTCGCCGCCGTCGCGCCAGAAGTCCCGCCACTCGTTGGCGCTGCGCGGTCTCGTCACAGGATCAGCATCGCATCGCCGAAGGAGTAGAAGCGGTAACGCTCGGCGACGGCAAGCCGGTAGAGGCGGCGCGTCTCCTCGATCCCCGCGAACGCCATCACGAGGGCGAGCAGGGTCGAGCGCGGCAGGTGGAAGTTCGTCAGCAGCGCGTCCACCCGCTGGAATTCGAATCCGGGCGTGATGAACAGCTCGGTGCGACCGGCAAGCGGCTCGCCCCGGGCCAATGTCTCGAGCACGCGTACCGTGGTCGTGCCGACCGCGAGGACTCGTTCGGCCGCGCGGATCCGCTCCCAGGCCTCCGGCACGACCTCGTAGCGCTCGCCGTGGATCCGGTGCTCCTCGAGCCGCTCCTCGGTGACCGGCCGAAAGGTGTCGAGCCCCACGTGGAGCGTGACCCGCACAGGCTCCAGCCGAGCGAGCAGCTCCGGCGTGAAGTGCAGCCCCGCCGTCGGCGCCGCCGCGGAGCCGACCGCGCGTGCGTAGACGGTCTGGTAGCGGGACGGATCGGCCAGCGGCTTCGTGATATACGGCGGCAGCGGCGTCTCGCCCGCCGGCTCCCCGTCCAGACGGAGGCGCCAACGCCCCTCTCCGAGATGCTCAAGCAACTCGAACGGCCCGTAGCGCCGACCGGCACGCAGCCGCCGGGTGGGACGCGCGAGCGCTTCCCACGTCCCGTCTTCCAGGCGCTCCAGCAGGAGGACCTCGCCACGCGGCGTCTCGATGGGAATCCGAGCCGGGACGACCTTCGTGTCGTTGACCACCACGAGCTCCCCCTGTAACTCGTCGGGCAGCTCGCCGAACGTGCGATGGCGGACCGCGCCCGTCGCGCGCTCGTACACGAGTAGCCGCGACGCGTCGCGCCGCTCGGCCGGATCCTGGGCGATCAGCTCCGGCGGCAGCTCGTAGTCGAGCTCCGAGAGATCCATCCGACGCGAGTTCTATCGTCGCGCTCGTGGACATGGAGGCCATAGCCCGCGCACAGCAGCGGATCGAGGACGCCGCGGCCGGCCGCACGGATCCGGCCGCATTCGACGCAACGCTGGAACGCGCGCGCCATGCAGTCGAAGCCCTCGCCGCGACGACTGCCCGCTTCGAGGCGGGCCTGCCGGAAGCGATCCAGGACGGCCTCCGCCAGCACTTCCGGCCCAGCGCCCGTCACCTCGCCGAGGTCCGCGGCCTGACGAATCAGGTCATCCGCCGGCTCGAGCGGATCGAGGGAGACATCCTCACCGAGCGGCACGCGCGCGTGGACGACCTCGCCCTGCTCGTCGACCTCATCGCCTCAGGCTGGCGCAGTGTCGAGGAGCGGCTGGCAAAGCTCGAGGAGGGACTGACGCGCGACGGCGCCGTCGTTTACCGCCTCGACGAGCGTCAAGCCGCCGGCTGAGGCGTCTGCACCGGTAGGACGAGCACGAAGCGGCTCCCGCGTCCGGGCTCGCTGTGCAGTTCGAGCCGACCGCCGAGCGCGCCCGCGAGCTCTCGTGCGATCGTGAGGCCGAGGCCGGTGCCGCCGCCGTCGCCGGACATGAACGGCCGGAAGATCCGCTCCTCCATTTCTGGCTCGATTCCCGGCCCCGTGTCGGAGACCGCGACCCTCACCTCGCCGTTCTCCGCGCCCAACCCGAGGTCGACGCGACCACCCTCCGGCGTCCAGCGGAGCGCGTTCGAGAGCAGGTTCGTGACGATCTGCAGGACGCGGTCGCCGTCGGTGATGAGCACGGCTCCCTCGTCGAGGGCCAGGTCGTACTCGATGCCGCGGGTCCGCGCCTCCTCGGCGAACGTCGCATAGGCGCGTTCGCACAGGGCTCGCATGTCTACCTCTTCGCGCAGGAGTGCGAAGCGACGCGCGTCCAGCTTGGCCAGGTCGAGGACGTCACCCACCAGGCGCTCGAGCCGCGACGACTCCTCCGCGATCACCTCCAGCGACCGCTCCTGCGATGCCTCGTCGTCGAGCACACCTTCTCGCAGCGCGGCCACATGGCCGCGGATCGCGGTCAGCGGCGTGCGCAGCTCATGGGATACCGACATGAGGAAGTTACGGGAGAGCTGCTCCGACTCCGCGAGCCGCCCGGTCATCTCGTGGAAGCGAGCGGCCAGCCGCTCGACCTCGCTGCCCCAGGTGCGCTCCGGCACGGCGACGTCGTAATTTCCCCCGGCGACCTCGTCGGCCGCGGTGGCGAGCTCCTCGAGCGGACCGGCGATCCGGCGCGAGAAGTAGATCACCAGCACACAGGCGACCGGAATCCCGATCCCGAACGCGAGCGCGAGCTCCCAGAAGAGCTGCAGCCAGCGGCTGCGCAGCGCCGATTCGGGCTCCGCGACGACGAGGTGGCCGGCGGCGGGAGACCCAGGCTCGAGCGTGACGGGCAGCGCCACGCCCAGAAAGGTGGTCCCATCGTGCTGGAAGTCGAAAGCGGGCGGTGTGCCGTCCTCGTCGGCGGGGGGAACAGAACCGCTCGGAAGCTCCGGCACCGGCCCGGCGAGCAAGCTGGCTCCCGGGGCGGGGGGCACGTAGAAGACCTCGTTGCCGCCGAGCGCGGCGTGGAGGCTTCTCAGCGAGACGTTGCTTTGGCCGGCCTGCTGCTCGTAGAGTCCGACGATCCCGACGCCGTCGGCCCGCAGTTCCGTCGCCGCGTGCGCACGGATGTTGCTCTGGAAGAAGCGGACGGCGATGAGCGTCGCGACGGCGGCCGCGAGCACGATGCCGAGCACGAACAGCGCCGGCAGGCGGAAGCGCAGTGACTTGAGCATGGGCCGGGCCTACTCGGCGACGGCGGGCGCTGGGGCAGCCTTGTAGCCGATCCCCCACACGGTGACGATCGGCGCTGCATCGCCGAGCTTTCGCCTCAGCTGGCGCACGTGGACGTCGACGGTGCGCGTGTCGCCCGCGAACGTGTAACCCCAGACCCGCTCCAGCAGCTGGTCACGTGTGAGCACGAGGCCCTTGTGATCTAGGAGCTCCCAGAGGAGATCGAACTCCTTCGGCGCCAGGCGGATCTCCTGATCTCCGAGGTGGCACTCGCGCCGGCCGGCGTCGAGCACGAGGTCGCCGTGACGGAGGACGCCGCCGTCGGGCCTCCTCTTGTCGGCGCTACGACGGAGGATGGCTCGCACGCGCGCCACGAGCTCGCGCGGATTGAAGGGCTTCGTGAGGTAGTCGTCGGCCCCGACTTCGAGGCCCGCGATCTTGTCGAGATCGTCGTCGCGCGCCGTGAGCATCAGCACTGGCAACGTGCTCGTCTCGCGAATCCGCCGGCAGACCTCCATCCCGTCGAGGTCGGGCAGCATCAGGTCGAGGACGACAAGCGCGGGAGCGTCGACACCGACGATGGCCAGCGCCTCGCGGCCGCTCGCAGTCATCCGCACGGTGAAGCCGTCCTTGCGGAGGTAGGCGGCGACGAACGACGCGATCGCCTGCTCATCCTCCACGACGAGGATCGTCTGTGCGCTCTCTGCCATCAGCGTCGACCGATCACTCGCGTCACCAGCTTCGTCGGCATCGAGCGCCAGGGACCCGCGTCGACCGAGTATCTCCCGTCGGTGCGCGGGTTGGCCAGGGAGCCCTGGAGGTTGACTGTGCCGCGACCGCCGGCGAAGACGTAGAGGCCCGCCCCGCGCACGACCACTCGATAGAGCCCACCGGTGATACGGAATCGGAAGTTGCTCCCGGTGTATTTCTTGCCGTGCAACGTTGCGTGCCGAGTTTTCCACTGGGCCGGAGCGGAAGAAACGTCCCCTTTCACCTGCACCGTGAGCTGGGATGCCGAGCCGAGGTGATAGACCTCGACCTTGGCCTCCTGCGAGGCCCGGCCGATGACGAAGCCTCCCCGCATGACGAGGGTCACAACCGGCCGTCCTCGGACGCCGCCGTCGCTCACCGCGCTCTGGACAACGAGATAACCGGCTTTGCCATGTCCCGACGCACGCGCGGCCGCGGCCGGGACCGCGAGCACCACCAGAACCGCGCAAATGAGCAGCAACTGCCGCATTGAGCTCCCAGGGTACGTACGGCAGGAACGTCCGACAACTCCACGAAGCTGCGTTGTCATGACAGACGACCGCCTACAGCGCCGCGCCGATGGTCTCGCGGCGCGCGTCGAAGCGCTGGCAGAGGCGCTGCACGCGAGCGGAGCTTCCGAGGAAGCATCCGCCCAGCTGCTCTCTCAAGCCTCGGCGGCGGTCCTCCAGGCCCTTCGCCTCGAGCTGCTCGTCGAGCAGCCAAGCCGGGGAACGGTCTAGCTGTCGTAGGTGTAAAAGCCTCGGCCGCTCTTGCGGCCGAGGAGCCCGGCGTTCGCCATCGCGACGAGGCGCGCGGGCGGCGCCATCCGCGGTTCCCGGAGCTTCTCCCAGAGCGCCTCGCTCGCGTGTACGTGCACGTCGATCCCGACCAGGTCGACGAGCTCGCACGGGCCCATCGGCCAGCCGGCACCGTGCTTCATGCCCGCATCGAGGTCCGCCGGTGTCACGCGCGCCTCGTCAAGGACTCGGACGCAGTCGTTGAGCAGCGGGATCAGGACCCGGTTGACGACGAAGCCCGGAGTGTCGTGACAGCGGATCGGATGCTTGCCGAGCCGCTCGCCGAGTGCATACGCGAGATCGAACGCCGCGTCGGAGGTGCGCTCCGCGCGCACGATCTCGACGAGAGGCATGAGCGGTGCCGGGTTGAAGAAATGCATCCCCACCACGCGCTCGGGAGTCGAGGTCGCACCCGCAATCTCGGTCACGGAGAGCGCAGAGGTGTTCGTCGCAAGGACTGCATCCGGCCGGCAGATGCGCTCGAGCGCTGCGAACAGTTCCTGTTTCGGCTCGAGCTCCTCGACGATCGCCTCGATCACGACGTCGCAGTCGGCAAACGCCGAGACCTCCGTGGTCAGGCTCAGCAGCCCGAGGTCGAACGAGTCGATCTGTCCCTTCTCGACCTTGCGCGAGAGGAAGTGCTCGATGCGGCCGCGAGCCTTCTCCCCGAGTTCGTCGGTCACCTCACGCCCGACCGTCTCGAGGCCCGCCTCGACCGCGAGCTGCGCGATGCCCGCGCCCATGGTCCCCAGCCCTACGACTCCGACCTTCACGGCCCGGAGCCTAACTACGAGCTAGGGACGAAGCTCCTCCAGCACGCGCTTGAGCGCCGCCTGGACTGCGTCCGGTTCCGGGCCGGCCGTCACGCGCACGGGACACAGGGGGCGGTGGCCGTGGCAGCGCGCGTACGCCTCGGCCTCCGATAGAGCCCGCTCCCTGCGACGGCTGCGTGGTGCCGGGGCCAGCGTCTCGCCACTGTCCACCCTTGTTCGCGTCGGCGCAAGCGGGTGTGGAATCGGTGGAAATGTGGACAACCCTCCCTGCTCGGAGGTCGTCGGGCATAGAGTCGCGAGCATGGACGTGCGCGAGGGCACCCTTGCCTTCCCCCTCGCCGACGAGGAGGCGCAGACCTGGTACCGCGTCACCGGCGAGCTGCAGGCCGGCGACACCGCTGCGCCTGCGCCGCTCGTCGTCCTCCACGGCGGCCCGGGTGGGACGCACGACTACCTCCTCTCACTCGCCGACCTCGCCGGCTCGCGTGCGGTTGTCCACTACGACCAGCTTGGCAGCGGCCGCAGCACGCACTACCCCGATCGAGGCGCCGAGTTCTGGACGCCGGCGCTTTTCGTCCACGAACTGCAGAACCTCGTTCAGGCGCTCGGGATCGCCGACCGCCACCACGTCCTGGGCCAATCGTGGGGCGGGTTCCTGGCCGAGGAGTACGCGCTCACGCAGCCCGCCGGACTGCGGTCACTCGTCCTCGCGGACACCGCAGCCTCGTGGGCGGACTTCGCGACCGAAGCAGGCAAGCTCCGCGCGCAACTTCCGGCCGATGTACAGGCCACGCTCACGAAGCACGAGGACGCGGGCACGTACGACGACCCCGAGTACATGGAGGCGTGCCTCGTCTTCTACGGACGCCACCTCTGCCGCATCCCCTGGCCGCCGGAGGTGACCGCCACGTTCGAGTACCTCGAGCAGGACCCGACCGTCTACCGCACCATGAACGGCCCGAGCGAGTTCCACATCATCGGCTCGTGCAAGGACTGGCAGGTGAAGGACCGCCTCCACGAGATCCGCGTCCCGACCCTGCTCGTCTCCGGACGCCATGACGAGGCGACGCCCGCGCTGCAGCAGGTCTTGCTCGACGGAATCGCGGGCTCTGAGTGGGTCTGCTTCGAGGACTCCTCGCACATGCCGCACGTGGAGGAGCGCGAGCGCTACATGCAGGTCGTCGGCGACTGGCTCGCGCGATACGACTGAGGGGCAGCGCGTCTATCCTCGGCGTGGAGTTGAGCCTTCATCCGCTGAGCCGCCTTCCCACTCCGTGGCGGAGGATCGTCGACTGGGTCGTCACTCTGGCCGTGGCGATCGGGTTCGTGCTCGCCTTCGAGGCGGAGGTAGCCAAGCCGTACCGGATCCCGTCCTCGTCGATGGAGCCGACGCTCGATTGCGGCAAGCCGACCGACGGGTGCTCCGGCTCGACGAGCGACCGAGTGCTCGTCGACCGCCTCGCGTACAGATTCGGGAGCCCGCAGCGCGGCCAGATCGTCGTCTTCAAGGCACCACCCAAGGCAAACCTCTGCCAACCCGGCGACGCGGGTACGAGCTTCGTCAAGCGGCTGGTCGGTTTGCCGGGCGAGACGGTGCGCGAGGACGGCAAGGGGTTCATGTGGATCCGGCGACCCGGAGTGACCACCTGGACGAAGCTGGCCGAGCCCTATGTCTCCCGTGCCGCCCGTCTCGACGACTCGGCCGACTTCGGGCGGAGCTGGAAGGTGCCGGAGGGGGAGTACTTCATGCTCGGCGACAACCGCGGCAGTTCGTGCGACTCACGAAAGTGGGGCGCCGTTCCCCGGAGCAATCTCATCGGCCCGGTGATCTTCACGTACTGGCCGCTGGGACGGATCTCGTACCACGAGGGCGGCTGGTAGAGACTCAGCGGCTACGCAGGCACGCGGCCAGGAACTGCGGAAACGGTCCTCCTTCCCACTCGATCACAACGTTCCGGTTCCTCGGCTCGGTATAGCTGTTGTCGGCCGCCGCATGACGGCGGGCCACCGCCGCGTTGGGCGCGAAATACACGTCGAGCCGGCCGTAATCCTTCTGCTCGACGGTGAAGTAGCGGCGGCCGTCGCGAGAGACGCGGTACCCCTCGGCCCGAAGGCAGCTTGCAGTGGCGTTCAGCCGGTACGTCGGCGGAGCTCCCCTGTGGAAGACAGCTTCGGCCAGGATCGCAAGGACCAGGGCAGCCGCTAGGACCACCGCCACGATGACAACGATCGACAAGGCGCGGGCCGTTATCTGTCCTGCCACTTTCCGGGCTGTGGCCCGGGTACCGCAGTTCCTACAGACCCGGTAGGGCCCGGTACTGCCCCACTCGCGTCTCCAACGGTGCAGACCCAGGCGGCAACTGGAGACCGTCACCGGCCGAGCGTACGCGGTGAGCGGTTTTGCGGCTAGACGCGCTCGATCACAGCGGCGATGGCCTGGCCGAAGCCGATGCACATCGTCGCGAGCCCGTAGCGCGCGTCGCGCCGCTCGAGCTCCGACACGAGCGTCGATGTGATCCGCGCGCCCGTCGCGCCGAGGGGATGGCCGAGCGAGATGCCGCCGCCGTTCGGGTTCACGTCGCCGGCTTCGTAGCGCTCCTGCAGACCCGTGTCCGCGAGGAACTGGGCGACCACCGACGCGAAGGCCTCGTTGACCTCGATCACGTCGATGTCGTCCCACTTCAGCCCCGCCTTCGCGAGCGCCTTCGCCGAGGCCTCCGGATTCCCGTGCAGCATCAGGTGCGGATCGACGCCGACGACGCCGAAGGAGACGAAGCGAGCCCGCGGCTCGAGCCCGAGCTCGGACGCCTTCGACTCCGAGGCGACGAGCACCGCAGCCGAGCCGTCGACGATCTGGGACGAGTTCCCGGCCGTCACGACACCCTCCGGGATGAACGCAGGCTGGAGGGATGCCATCCTTTCGAGCGTCGTCTCGCGTCGCACGGCCTCGTCCACCGCGAAACGCGTCCGCACGAGGGTCGCGCCGGAATCGGGCGCCGGCACGTCGAGCTCGATCGGCACGATCTCCCGTTCGAAGCGCCCGTCGTCGATCGCACGCGCGGCGCGCATGTGCGACTCGAATGAGATCCGGTCGAGCTCCTCGCGCGACAGACCCCACTCCTTCGCGATCTCCTCGGCAGAGATCCCCTGCATCACGATCTCGTGGCGCTCCCATACGAGCGGCGACATCGAGCCGTTGTTGGATCCCATCGGGACGCGCGACATCATCTCGACGCCCCCGGAGACGACGAGGTCGAGCTGGCCCGACCAGACCGCCGCGGCGGCGTTGAAGTTCGTCTGCATCGAGGAGCCGCACTGCCGATCGACCGTCGTGCCCGCGACCGAGACTGGCCAGCCGGCGGTGAGCGCGACGTTGCGGCCGATGTTCCAGGCCTGCTCGTCGACCTGCGTCACGCAGCCCCACTGCACGTCCTCGATCTCGGCGGGATCGACGCCGTTCCGGCTGACGAGAGCATTCACGACCTGGGCCGAGAGCTCGTCGGCGCGGATGTGCGAGAGCGTGCCGTTCTTCTTCCCGATCGGGCTGCGGACGGCATCGACGATCATTGCGCCGAGCCTTGTTGCGCCGGATTGGGCCATGCAAGAGACTGTACTCGGTCGATGTTGCGCAAGAACGCAAAGATCGAGCTGCTCAAGCGGGTCCCGCTGTTCGAGCGCTGCTCGCAACGCCAGCTCGCTCAGATCGCCGTGCTCGCCGACGAGCTCGACCTTCCGGACTCCCGGAACCTGACGAGCGAGGGATCGAGAGGCTTCGAGTTCATCGTCCTCGTGGAGGGAGCCGCGGACGTCCTCCGCCACGGCCGGGTCGTCAACGAGCTCGGCCCGGGCGACTTCGTCGGGGAGATCGCGCTCGTCACCGGTCAGCCGCGGACGGCGACCGTGAAGACGCGCGGGCCGTCCCGGATCCTCGTCGTTACCGCTTCGGGCTTCAGGTCGCTGATGCGCGAGGTCCCCGCCATCCAAGACAAGGTGCTCGCCGCGCTCACCGCGCGGATCCCGGACGACTACGAGTAGCGCTAGTTCGGATGCGGCACGTGCGGCTCGCGAACGTGCGCGAGGTACGTCGGCGCCGCTAGCTCGAGCACGAGCCGCTTGCCCGGGGTGTTGGCCATCCCGAGTTCCCTGAAGGTGTGGCCCACGTCGCCGCCGAGCACCACCGGCCCCTCGTCCGTCTCCACGACCACGATCTGATGGCCGCGCGTCTCCCCCGGCGCCGGCACGATCCGGACGCCCGGGAGGATCTCCGCCTCGCCGTCGTGCTCGACGTAGTTGGCACCGGGGAAGTCGATCCACTCGCGGATCGTGTAGTCGTCCCGCGTCCGCGCGTCCTCGAGCTCGATCCGCTGCAGATGGATCGGGACGCCCGGAAAGAGCCGGCTGGCACCGTGATGGTCGAAGTGCATGTGGGTGATGATCACGAGCGTCACCCGCTGCACGACCTCGTCCGGGAGCGGATGCACGGTCGGGTGAAAGTGCTCGTCGAGCTCCGGGGTCGACTCGATCATGCCCGTATCGACCAGGACGAGTCCGTCCGGATGCTCGATCGTGTGGGAGAGGCATGGCCAGGTCGCGCCGTCCACCACGAGCTCACACGTCAGGTGGATGCCGATATCGTGGCGACTTAGCACGGGTCGATCCTATGGCGACGACAACCGACACGCACAAGCTTCTCCTCGACGGCGACTGGATCGAGACCGGCGAGGCGGTCGACCTCCGCTCGCCGTACTCCGGAGACCTCGTCGGCCGGATCGCGAAGGCCGGTGCGGACGAAGCCGCCCGCGCAGTCGATGCCGCGGCGCGCGTTCTCGAGTCGCCGCTGCCGGCGCACGAACGCGCGGCAATTCTCGATCGCACCGCCGACCTTCTACGCGAGCGGCACGAGGACATGGCCCGCACGATCTGTGCCGAGGCCGGCAAGCCGATCCGGACCGCGCGCGTCGAAGCCTCCCGGGCGATCTCGACCTACACGTTCGCCGCCGTCGAGGCGCGGAAGCTCGCGGGGGACGTCATCCCGATGGCCGCCTCGGAGGCCGGCGAGGGCAAAATCGCGTTCACGCTCCGTCGACCGATCGGGGTCATCGGTGCGATCTCGCCCTTCAACTTCCCGTGCAACCTCGTGGCGCACAAGCTCGCGCCTGCGCTCGCCGCGGGCTGCCCGGTCGTCCTCAAACCGGCGGGCCAGACCCCGATGTCGGCGCTCTTGCTCGCCGAGCTCGAGCAGGAGGCGGGCCTGCCTGCCGGCTGGCTCAACGTGCTCGTCGGCCCCTCCAGCGAGATCGGCGACGTGCTCGTGAACGACGAGCGCGTCCGGATGATCACGTTCACCGGCTCCAGCGGCGTCGGCTGGGGCATCGCCGAGCGCGCGGCGAAGAAGCGTGTGCGGTTGGAGCTCGGGAACTCGACTCCGGTCGTCGTGGCCGCCGACGCCGACCTTGACCTTGCCGCGACGAAGCTCGCCGCAAACGCCTTCTCTTTCGCCGGCCAGAGCTGCATCTCGGTACAGCGGATCTACGTCGAGCGCCCGGCGCTCGATGGCTTCCTCGAACGCTTCCTGCCGAAGGTGGAGGCGCTGGTCGTCGGCGATCCCGCCGACGAGGCGACAGACGTCGGGCCTGTGATCGATGCCGGGTCGCGGACGCGGATCGCGGAGTGGGTCGAGGAGGCCGAAGCCGCCGGCGCGAAGCTTCTCGTGGGTGCCACCGACGCCGACCCGCTCGGCCCGCTCGTGCTGGCCGAGGCGCCCGAGAACGCGCGCGTCGTCTGCGACGAGGTCTTCGGTCCCGTCTGCGTCGTCAACGCCGTCGACTCGCTCGAGGAGGCCTACGCCCTCGCCAACGGGACCGAGTACGGACTCCAGGCTGGAGTCTTCACAGGCTCGATCGCGACAGCTCTCGCCGCGGCCGACGCACTCGACTTCGGCGGCGTGACTGTCAACGAGGCGCCGACCTTCCGTGCCGATCAGATGCCCTACGGCGGCGTCAAGGGGTCCGGCAATACGAGGGAAGGCCCGGCCTACACGATCCGCGAGATGACCGAAGAGCGGCTCGTGGTCCTGCAGGCTTGACCTGACGCTGACGTTTCCGATTCCGCCCGCACGGGGACGCGGACAATGTGATCGGCGTAGGAATCGCCTTGATCGTGATCGGGATCATCTTCCTGTTCGTCATCCCGTCGGTCGGGATCGCCGCCGGCATCGTGGGTCTCGCGCTCGCGATGATCTGGATAGCCGGTTTCGGGCGTCGCGCAATCGACCGTGACCCGTACTCGGATCGGCACCGCGTCTAGGCCTCTTCGTGTTTGCTGCGCCGACAACGAATACGGCGACTTTGTGACAGCGCCGCTACGATGTAGGATCGAATCCCGGGCACAAGGGGAGCCCGTCGGAAATCGGCTTCAGATAAGGCCTTGCGGGGTCTGCGGGAGGAGACGGATCTAACGTGATCGAAGAGAGAACCGCCCAGCTACAACAGTGCATGTATCAATACTCACGGGCGATTTACAAGTCCGTGAAGGACCAGATCGATCCGTACTCAGACCGCGAGACCCAGCTGGAATCGCGCCGCGCCGTGCTCGAAGCGTGTGAGCAGACGATGGAACGGCTGGCGAGCGATCCCCTCTATTTTGCGAAGCCCGAGCGTGCCTTGTTCCAGGACATCCGGCGCTACTTCCCGATCACCGCGCAGGCGCACGTCGCCTGGGCAGTCGATCAGGGTGTGCGGGCCGCAGTCGATTTCATCCAGGAGCAGATCGAGTCCGGCTTGCTCGACGGTGGAATCGCCCGCTGCAGGGCGACGACGCGCAAGGGCAAGCCGTGCCAGCGCACGCCGCTGCCCGAGCGCGACTACTGCCCGTCGCATCAGCATCTCGAGACCAAAGCCGCCGCGTAGCGGTCTCCCGGGGATTTCCACAGCTGCGATCCACAGGCTCGCAGCGATAAGGTGCTGCACGGGTTGTCTCACGACACCGACAAGCTGATCCGACAGCTCTCGCTCGTCGCCTTCCTGATGGCGGAGCGGCGGGCGATCACCGCGCGCGACGTGAAGTCGAACGTCGAGGGCTACTCCGAGATGTCGGACGAGGCCTTCGCGCGGCGTTTCTACTCCGACCGCGCGGAGCTGCTGTCGCTCGGCGTCCCGTTGCAGTCGCAACGCGACGAGTTCACCGGCGAGGAGCTCTACACCCTCCGCTCGGAGCAGTACTTCCTGCCGCAGCTCGAGCTCGAGGACGAGGAGCTCGCGGCGCTGCAGACCGCCTTCTACCTCCTCGAGGGAAAGTTCGCCTATGCCGAGCCGCTGCGGCTCGCGCTCCAGAACCTTGCGCTCGGCCGGCCCGGCTTCAGCGAGGCGCGGACCGAGACGGCGAGCCGCGTGGAGGTGCTTGATCCCGACTATTCGCCCGAAACTCCCGGAAGGCTGGCGAAGCTCGAGAACGCGATCTCGAAGCAGCGGACGGTGCGCTTCGACTACTGGTCGATCTCGCGGGACAAGGAGAGCGAGCGCACACTCAATCCCTACGCCCTCCTGAACGACAACGGTCTCTGGTACGTGGTAGGCCACGATCTCGACCGCGAGGACATCCGCACGTTCCGGGTTTCACGCATCCGCGGCGACATCAAATTTGCAACGCGGCGCGAGCGTGACTTCCGTGCGCCGGTGGACTTCGACGTGGAGGTCTATCGCGGCCGGCCGCCGTGGCAGATCGGTGACGCGGTCGGCACAGCGCGCATCGAGGTGCGCGGCGACACGGCCTGGTGGGTGCGCCGTGCCTACGGCTCGACGGGACGGCTGGTGGACGGCGTTTTCGTCACCGAGTACTCCTCCATCCCCCAGCTTGCGTCCTGGGTGCTGCGCCAGAACGGCCGCGCGGTCCCGCTCGAGCCGGCCGAGCTCAAGCGTGACGTCGCGCAGGCGCTGCGGCGCGTGCGCGACCGGCACGAGGGCGGAGCACCGGAGCCGGCGCGCGAGAAGCCGGCAGCAAGTGGTGACGGAATCGTCGAGCGTCCGGCCGGCCCCGTGGCGCCTGAGCGGTTCGCCGTTCTGCAGGCGCTGCTCGCGTATCTCCTCGCGGCCTGCGGCGAAGAGCGCGAGGCCGAGATCCCGGCGTCCGAGCTCCTGGAACGCTTCCCCTCCGTGCCCGCAGACGAGCTCGAGGAGCACCTGTCCCTCCTCAACCTCGTCAACTTCGGCGGCGGCTGCTACACGATCTACGCCGAGCTCCAGAACGGCTCTGTGCACGTCGACAAGGAGCTGTGGGGCGACACCTTCCGCGCGGCGCCGCGCTTGACGCCGCTCGAAGCGCGCGCCATCCGGCTGGCGCTCGAGTACGTGGGGCCGATGATCGCCGCCGACGCCCACACCCCACTTTCGCGCGTCCGCAAGAAGCTCGAGGAGACGTTCGGACAGTTCGAGCTCGCCAGGACACCCGAGCCGAACGCCGGTACCGAAGAGGCCGACCTCGTGTCGAGGCTCGCCCGCGGCATGCGCGAGCGCAAGCTCGTGGAGATCGAGTACCAGAAGGAGGTTGACGCGGAACCCTCGACACGCCTCGTCGAGCCGTACTCGCTCGAGAGGCAGCTGCCGAACTGGTACGTCCACACGTGGGACCGCACGAGCGACGGCGCCCGCTCGTTCCGGCTCGACCGGATGCGGAGCGCGAAGCTGACGCGCGAGCGATTCGAGGCTCGCGAGGGGTTCGAGCCGACACGGCTTCGCGACGCGCGAACCGCAAAGGTGCTCTACGACAAGGAGATCGCCCGCTGGGCGATCGAGCGCGGCGCACGACCTCTCGCCGATGGAGGCGCCATCCGCGACCTGCCGGTCGGCAGCGACGAGTGGCTCGAGAGCGAGGTGCTGTCGCTGCGCGGCGAAGCGGTCCTGCTCGAGCCGGACGAGCTGCGGCGCACGGTCGCCGCGCGCGCCAAGACGCTTGCCAAGGAGCTCGGCGTCGAGCGCATGCGCGTACGCGCCTAAGCTTCTTTCGGTGGTCACGGCCGACGACATCGCTCGGATCGAGGTCCTGGCCGAACTCGATACCGAGCTGCGGGAGCAGCTCGCCCGAGCAGCTGCCGACCTGACGCTGCTGCCGGGCGAGTACGCGGTACTGGAGGGAGGCGAACAGGCGCTCTTCGGGCTGCTCGCGGGCCGGATCGAGGCGGTCAAGACCACCGAGGGAGTCGAGACGGTCGTCGGCGAACGGCAGCCGGGCGCCATCTTCGGAGAGGTCCCGATCACTCTCGGCGCGGTCTTTCCGGTGGGGTTCCGAGCCGCGGAGGAGTCCCGGGTGCTGCGAATCGACGCGCGCTCCTATCACGCTGTCGCTTCCGTCCATCCCGCTCTCGTCGAACAGGTGGGCACGCTCGCAGCCCACCGGATGAGCGGCCCCCGCGGTCTCCAGGGAATCGCTGCGAATCCACCGCCGCCGCGCGCGGTTGTGGTCGGGGAACGATTCGACCCGGACTGTGCGGAGATCCGCCACTTTCTCGACAACAACCAGATCACGTTCGTGTGGGTTCGACCCGACGAGCCGGACGCGACGGAGCGCTGGGGAGGACCGCTGCCCGCCCGAGCAGACTGGCCGGCCCTCCGTGCCGTCGACGGCGAGGCGGTGGCGCGGCCAACGCTACGAGGCGTGGCAGAGTTGCTGGAGCTCGCGACCGAGCCGCAGCACGACGAGTACGACGTCCTCATCATCGGCGCCGGCCCGTCCGGGTTGGCAGCCGCGGTCTACGGCGCGTCCGAGGGGCTCAGCGTCGTTGTCGTCGAACGGCACGCCCCGGGTGGACAGGCAGGCACCTCGTCGCGGATCGAGAACTACCTCGGCTTCCCTTCGGGGGTATCCGGCGACGAGCTTGCGCGCCGCGCGCTCGAGCAGGCACGGCGACTCGGCGCGGAGATCCTCGTCACGCGGAGCATCGATCGGATCGACCCGGACACCCGCGAGGTGCATCTCGACGGCAAGGACGTACTCCGGGCCCGGACGATCATCGTCGCGTGTGGAGTCACCTGGCGGCGGCTCGGGATCAAGGCCGACCGGCTGGCGGGAAAGGGCGTGATCTACGGGATCGTCCGGAGCGAAGCTGCGACGACCCACGGGCTCGACGTACACATCGTCGGCGCCGGGAACTCTGCGGGCCAGGCGGCGATGTTCCTCTCGAGCCATGCCCGCAGCGTCACCATCATCTGCCGCGGCGAGCGGCTCCAGAAGAGCATGTCGCAGTACCTCATCGATCAGCTGCGAACCCGGGAGAACATCGACGTGTTCTTCCACCGCGAGATCGTTGCCGTCCTCGGCGAGGACTCGCTCGAGGCCATCGAGGTCCGCGACAACCGCACCGACGAGACGAGCACCCGTCCTTCGGATGCGCTCTTCATCATGATCGGCGCCGACGCGGAGACTGCATGGCTGCCGCCGGAGATCGCGCTCGACGATCACGGGTACGTCCGCACCGGTGCCGACGCTCAGGCCAGCGGAATGTGGCCGCTGGCGCGCGACCCCTACCTCCTCGAGACGAGCGTGCCGGGCATCTTCGCCTGCGGTGACGTCCGCCTCGGGCCGGTGAAGCGTGTCGCCGCCGCTGTCGGCGAGGGGAGCATGGCCATCGCCTTCGTGCACCAGTACCTTCGCGAGCTCGACGCAGTCGCAGCACCCGGCTAACGCGAGATCGGCAGCGTCAACGTAAAGGTCGATCCCGGGTCGGTTCCGCAGCTGACCTCGAGCGAGCCGTCGTGCGCCTCTGCGATCGAGCGAGCGATGAAGAGGCCGAGCCCCGTCCCCGGCTTGGAGCCGCCTTCGACGTCGGCACGACCGAACTTCTCGAAGATCACCCCTTGCTGATCGCGCGGAATGCCCGGGCCGGCATCGCGCACCGCGATCTGGACCGCACCGTTCGCCGCCGCCGCCGCGACACGCACCTCCCCACCCTCCGGCGAGTACTTGACAGCGTTCTCGATCAGGTTGTTGAGCACCTGTCTCAGCCGAGCGTGGTCGCCGCGGATCGCCGGCAGCACTCCGCGAACGGACGACCGTACCGGCACCTCCTGCTGCGCGAGCACCGCCGTCTCGACCGCCTCGTGGACAACCCGGCCCAGGTCGACCTCTTCGAACCGGTAGCTGAACGTCCCGGCCTCGAGCCGCGACGTGTCGAGGACGTCGCCCGCCAGCTCCGCGAGCCGCGACATCTCGTCGCCGATCAGCGCGAGGAACGATTCGCGCTGGGCCGCCGTGAGCATCCGCCAGCGGGCCTGCAGCGTCTGCGCCGTGGCGCTCACGACGGTCATCGGGTTCTTCAACTCGTGAGAGACGATGGAGACGAAGTCGGCGCGAAGCTGAGACAGTCGGGCCATCTCCTCGACGCGCCTCCGCTCCGCCTCGTAGGCGCGGATGTTCTGGACCGCGGTCGCAACGAGACGGCCCAGCAGGGCGACGAGCTCGACCTCGTCCTCGCTGAACGCATCTGGGCGGTCGCGCGAGAGGCTCAGCATCCCGATCGTGCGGGCTCCGAGCAACAGCGGCGTCACGAGCTCGCTGCGCAAGCCGAGCGCGAGAAGCTGTTCGTCGGCGGGGGAATCCCGTTCGGTGAGGTCGCGCCGCACGACGATCTTGCCGTCGAGCACGCGCTCGAGCAGCGAGCCCTCGATCGGGTCGCTGTTGCCGGGCGGGAAGACGTCCCCGGCACCGCGTCCGGCTGTCGCCATCGTGGTCGCGGCGTCGCCTTCGACGAGGACGATGGCCGTCCGCTCGAAAGGCACGAGACCACGAAGCTCGCGGATGAACGCGCCGAACGCCTCGTCGAGGTCGAGCGACGAGCCGAGAGCCCGTGCGCACCGGTTCGCCGTCTCGAGCACGTCGACGCGGTGCCCGAGCTCGTCGCGAAGCCGCTCCGCCTCGGCGGCCCGCTGCTCGACGCGGCTCCGCTCGGCGTTGAGAGTGTCGCGCAGGCGACCGATGACGAGGCCGGCGAGCACGCCGACGAGAACGCGGGCGAATGCGTTTCTCCACTGGATCCCCGGGCCGAGAGCGTCGATCACGATTGTCGCGCCCGTCATCACGACGCCGCCGATCAGGCCGCCCACGAGCCCGAAGCGCAGTGCGGCCGCCGCGATCGGGATCAGGTAAAGGGCGCGCCACGGCTCGCCGGTCTCGAACGAGAAGACCGAGATGTATCCGATCGCGGCGACCGCGTCGAGAGCGAGCAAGAGGACTCGAGCCCGAACGCGCGTGACCGGCCCGAGCTCGACCACCGAGAGGACGCCCGAGAAGACGGTGACCGCGGCGAAGAACCCGACGACGACCCACGCCCACGCCTCGTAGGAGGGCGGGAAATCGGTGAGCGCGACGGCGACTGCCCCCACCACGACGAGTGCGGCCCGCAAGAGCACCAGCCAGCGGCCGGGCCGACTAAGCATTTCGCTCCTCCAGCCGCCCCAGCGCCCAGGCGGCCAGCTCCCTTGTCGTCTCGTCCGGGTCGTCGAGATAGGCGGACACGGCGTCCCGTTCGCCGTCGCCACCCACGTTGCCTGCCGCCACCAGCGCATTGAGCCGGAGCCGGCGGCCGTCGTTCTTAGGGACATACAGTCGCGCGAAGCGGCTCCGCAGCTCTTCCGGGTCAGTTCGCAGCCAGTCCACGAGCGAGACATGCGGGGTCGCGTCTTCCGACAGCTCCTTGCCGGCGCGCCGCTTCTCGGTGCCCCGATTCCACGGACAGACGTCCTGGCAGATGTCGCAGCCGTAGACCTGCGGGCCGAGCTCGGCGCGGTACTCGGCGGCCGGCGGCGCGGGCGCCTGCGTCCAGTACGAAAGGCAGCGGGTCGAGTCGAGGGTTCCCGGCTCGTCGAGCGCTCCGGTCGGGCACGCATCGATGCAGAGCCGGCACTCGCCGCAGTCGAGGCCGAGCGGCGGTGTCGGTTCGAGCTCGACGTCGGTGACGAGCGTTCCGAGCACGACCCAGGAGCCGTGCCGGCGCGTGATCAGCAACGTGTTCTTGCCGTAGAAGCCGACCCCGCTGCGGGCAGCGGCCTCGCGGTCGACGTGCTGGTTCGCGTCGACGAGAACGCGGTAAGCACCGCCGAGCCTGCGGCCGAGCACATCGAGCTTCTCCCGCAGGTGCGCGTAGGCGTCGAACCACGTGTAGCGCGGGAGCCGGCCGTGGCCCGGCGGCCGCTCCGGCTCGGGAAGCCAGTAGCAGAGCGCGGCCGAGACGACGGTGCGCGCCCCTGGCAGGAGGGTCTCCGGGTGGCACGACTCCTCGGGCCGCGCCATCGTGAAGCGCATGTCGGCGAAAAGCCCACGCGCGCGCCGCTCGCGGATGTGACGCTCGGTGTCGGTGTAGGGCTCGGCAGGCGCGGCGCCGATCGCGTCGAGCCCGAGATCCTGGGCGAGAGCCTCGAGTTCCTCTGCGGTCACATGGATAGTCTGCCGCGGTGCGCGCGGTTCGGATCCACGAAGACGGCGGCCCCGAGGTACTCGTGCTCGAGGAGGCCCCGGAGCCGATGCCCGGGCCGGGCGAGGTACTCGTCCGCTTGCGGACGTCGGCGCTGAACCATCTCGACGTCTGGATTCGCAGGGGACTGCCGTCCGTACCGAAGCCACGCATCCTCGGCGCCGACGGCGCCGGAGTCGTCGAGGCGTTCGGCGACGAGGTGACCGGCTTCGAGACGGGCGAACGAGTAGTGATCAACCCGGGGATCGAGGCAGGCGGCGGGCGGATCCACGTCATCGGCGAGCACGGCGACGGCACGAACGCCGAGCTGATCGCCGTTCCGGCGACGAACGTCCACCCCATTCCGGAGAGTCTGAGCTTCGAGGACGCAGCGGCCTTCCCGCTCGTCTTCGAGACGGCGTACCGGATGCTCGTCACACGCGCGGCACTCCGCGAAGGCGAGTGGGTGCTCGCCTGGGGCGTCGGCGGCGGAGTCTCGACGGCCGCCCTTGCCATCGCGAAGGCGCTCGGGGGGCGCGTGCTCGTCACCTCGTCCAGCGACGCGAAGCTCGAGCGTGCGCGGGAGCTCGGCGCCGACGCGACCGTGAACCACGCGACCGGAGACGTGAAGGCGGCGGTGCAGGAGGCGACCGAAGGCCACGGCATCGACGTCGTGATCGAGAACGTGGGCGAGGCCACGTGGGCGACCTCGCTCCAGGTTGCGGCGCCCGGGGGCCGGATCACCGTCTGCGGCGCGACATCCGGGCCGAACCCGCCCGCGGCGCTGCACCGGGTCTGGTGGAAGCAGCTTTCGATCCTCGGTTCCACGATGGGCACCGGCGAGGACTTCGCAGGCGCCTACGAGCTCGTGGCGAGCGGCCGCGCGCTGCCGATCGTCGACTCGGTACTGCCGCTGGAGGAGATCCGCTCGGCCCACGAGCGGCTCGAAGCGGGCGAACAGCTCGGCAAGATCGTCCTCACGATCTAGCCCGTGCGGGAACCGCGGCGCCCCGGCCGGTGTACCGAAGCTGAAGGGTGTCGACGAAAGGAAGCCACATGCGCAGACTTCTCCTGCTCGCGACGGTGGGGACGCTCGCGGCCCTCGCGGTGACAGCGTCGGCGACGGCGAAAGGGCCTTCGACCGCCTCGCTGACGGGTCCCGGTCTCGACCACGCGCTGCCGATCAAGGGCGCGGGCGAGATGGGACCAGGCACGCCCCTGGGGTCGCTCGTCGAGCTCGGCGGGTTCTTCCCCCAGATGTTCGTCCAGGTTCCGGACTCGACGGTTCGGAAACGCCCGGCGAGTGACCTCGGCCCGCGCTACCGCGTGGTGTATCGCGTGCCAGGGCCGGGCGGAACCAGCACGGTCGCTCAGGACGTCTATCCGTACGCGAAGACGCCGGTGACGTACATGAGCCCTGGTCAGCGTTTCTGGGGTGTCAGTCACACCCACGGCGGCTGGTTCGTCTCAGGGCCGGGGCTGAAGGTTGCCCTCGTCGCGGCCGGGCTACCCAAGTCGCCACCGGCGCGCACAGGTGGATCGTTTCCCTGGGCGTGGACAAGCGCCGGGGCTGTAGCCGTCCTCCTCCTCGTCCTCGCGATCGTGTTGCGACGACGGAGCATCGTGCGGTTCCGGACAGTGAGAAGCACGGCCTGAACGATGACAATCGGCGTATGCAGATACCGGGCGAGGAGGCGCTCGTCGAGCGGGCGCGTCGCGGCGACGCGGGCGCGTTCGAAGCGCTCGTGGTCGCCTACCAGTCGGTCGCCTTCCGTACGGCGTTTGTGATCGCAGGCAACGCGGCCGACGCCGAGGAGGCGTCCCAGGACGCGTTCGTGAAGGCGCACCGCGGACTCGGCCGCTTCCGCGGCGGCGAGGCTTTTCGCCCGTGGTTGCTGACGATCGTCGCCAACGAGGCCCGAAATCGCCGCCGTGCCCGGGGCCGACGCGCCGCGTTGGCGCTGCGTGCGGCGCCGGAGCCCGGCGCGTCGGGCGAGGATCCGGAAGAGGCCGCGCTCGCGATCGACCGTCGGCAGCGGCTCCTGACCGCCGTCGAGCGCCTGCGCGACGACGACCGCGACGTACTCGCCTGCCGTTACTTCCTCGAGCTCTCGGAGGAAGAGACCGCCTCCGTGCTAGGGATCGCACGGGGAACTGTCAAGTCGAGAACGCACCGGGCGCTCGGCCGGCTGGAGGAGGAACTGCGATGAATGATCTCGAGCTCGAGCTCCGCGATCTCGCTGCACACCTCGACGTACCCCCTGCGCCGCCCCTCCTCAGCGTGGTCGTGGCGCGCCTCGCCCGCCGCCGGCGCCGCCGGCGCATGCTCGTTCTTGCGGTCGCCGTCGGCGCTACTGCGCTTGTCGTTGCATTCGCCGTGCCCGGTTCGCGCGCGACGCTGCTGCGGTTCTTCCACGTGCGCAGCGCCACTGTGACGATCATCGACAAACTCCCTCCGCTCACGAGCCACCGGTCGCTCGGCGATCCGATCTCGCCGAACCTCGCCTCGTTCCGACTGCTCCTGCCAAGCGGGCGCCGCCCTGAACAGGTGTACGCGGGCGATGGCGGCTACTGGCTCCGCTACCCCGGTCTTCTGCTGTTCGAGTTCGAGAGCGGTGAAGGGCCTCAGATCCTCAAGAAGGCCGGGCTCGGGACAGGGAACGTCGAATACGTCCGGGTCGACGGAGAGCCCGGGATCTGGATCGGCTCACGTCACGCGCTGTATCTACCGGGTGGCCCACCCGTCGCCGCCGGTCACGCGTTGGTCTGGCAACACGGTCCGCTTACCCTGCGCCTGGAAGCGGCCGTCGGGCGCGAGCAGGCACTTGCGGTTGCACGTAGCGTGCACTGATGCCGTTCCAAAACCGGGTGACGCCGTTCGGCGAGCTCATCGCAGCGCCCGAGCGCGGCCTTGTGTACGGCAACCGCGGACGGCTGCACGACGAGCGCGGGGTCATCCGCCGGCAGTGGCAAGTACAGCGGTGGATCTCCTGCCGTCTGGAGTTCCGCGGCCGGTACCGCGCGGGCGGTCCGATGGCGCCAAACCGCTACACGGGCCTCTTCTTCCTCGATGAGGCGACTGCACTCGCCGCCGGCCACCGCCCATGCGCCGAGTGCCGGAACGCCGATTACCGCAGCTTCCTTGCGGTCACGGACGCGGCAAGAGCCGACGAGCTCGACGCCAGGTTGCACGCGGAACGAGGCCGCCTGCATGAGTCGGAGCTGGAGGAACTCCCCGACGGCGCATTCGTCGAGCTCGAAAGCGAACCATGGCTCGTCCTCGGTTCGGAGCTCCTGCGCTGGACCCCGGGTGGTTACTCCGAGCGTCGGAACCGGTTCAGTGGCCGCGTCGGCCTCGTCACGCCGCCCACGAGCGTCCACGTCCTTGCGTCGGGCTGGAGCGGAAGCCTTCCGCTCGTCCACCCGAATCGACCGTTGTAGGCTCGCCCCGTGTCCGGAGGCGCTCGCCCGATCGTGACGCACGTCGATGTCGGCGACGGCTGGGAGCCGGACGAGGAGACGGGCGGGCTCGTGCGCATGGTGCGAGCCGGCCCGGTCATGGTCGGCCTCTGGAAGCCGAACGGCGTCGCCGGCACGAAGATCGAGTACGAGCTGGACGCGGAGGAAACGCTCGTCGTGCTCCGTGGTAGCGGCGAGTTGCGGGTCGACGAGGGCGAGCCGATCGAGCTGCGGCCCGGTGTGGTCGTCTCCCTGTCGCGCGGCTCCCGCCTCAGCTGGCTCGTCGACACCGAGTTCCGCGAGCTCTGGGTCTACTCGTGAAGTCCTAGCCGAAGCCGAGGATGAACTTCGCGTCGTCGGACATCCGGTCCGGCGTCCAGGGCGGGTCGAAGGTGAGCTCGAGCTCCACATCCTGGATGCCCTCGACCTGGCGGATGGCGCTGTCGATGTCCTGTGCGATGAGCGGGCCGGCCGGGCAACCCATCGACGTCAGGCTGTACGTGACCTTGGCGGTCGAGTCGGCCACCTCGACGTCGTAGAGAAGGCCGAGGTCGACGATGTCCATGCCGAGCTCCGGATCCTCGACCGTGCGGAGAACTTCCATCACTTCGTCGCGCGTTGCCACGCCCCCAGTGTAGAGCCGCCTACGATGGCGACGTGCTCGCCAACTTCAGCACGGGCGTGAGCATCCTCCTGCTGGTCGCTGCGATCGGCCCGGTAATCGCCCTGATCTGGTTCTCCTGGCGGTTCCTGCGCGCGGGAAAGCGCTACGACGAGCGCGAGCGGGCGGCAGGACGCCGCCCGCCCGGCTACTGAGTCACCGCAGCTAGGCCGCGGGCGCGATGTTCTGGTTGACGTTGAAGACGTTGTCCGGGTCGTACTGCGCCTTGATGCCCGCGAGCCGGTCGTAGTTCGCGCCGTACATGCCACGGACACGATCGGGCTCGTCCATGTGGAAGTTGACGTAACCGCCGCCCATCGCGTGCGGCTTGATCGCGTCCGAGTAGGCGCGCGACCAGTCGCGAATCGCGCCGGCGTTCGCGGGGTCTGGATCGACTCCCGCGAAGACGCCTGCCCACACGGCGTCGCGGTACGACCAGGCGGTTGCGTCGTTCGCAACGCGAGACGCCGCCCCATCGATTGCGTAGAGGTGCATCGTCGACTTCCACGTTGGCATCGCCGGGCCGAACTCGGCATGTACTGCGATCGCCTCGTCCGAGATCTCCCGAACGAACTCTCCACGCCAGTACCACTGGTCGCCCGGTGGGTACAGGCCGTCGAAAGCCGTGTTCCACGCCGGCAGCGGCACCGGCGCGATCCCGTCGAGGAGCGGCGTGCCGAATGAGCGGGCGTCGCGTAGTGCTGCGGACTCCTCCTCCCCGACCTGCGTCCACGCGATCCCGCACACCTTGCGGAGATGCAACTCCTCGGGGAACGGGGGAGCCGGCGGCACGGAGGCGAACAGGAAGAAGCCGCTCAGCTCGTCAGGCGCAGCCGGCAGGAAATCGCGGTACCACGCGAGCACCTCGGCCGCATCTCCGATGTCGTACATGACCGGCCCGGCGAGCACCGTCGTGACGGGATGGCAGCGGAACGAGAATGACGTCACGACGCCGAAGTTGCCGCCGCCGCCACGCAGCGCCCAGAAGAGGTCGGGCTCGCGCTCTGAGTCGGTCTGAACGATCGAACCGTCGGCGAGAACGACCGTCGCAGCCACCAGGTTGTCGATTGTCAGCCCAAGTCCGCGGGTGAGGTGGCCCACACCGCCGCCGAGCGTCAGTCCGCCGACGCCGGTGGTGCCGATGATCCCGACGGGGACGGTCAGACCTTCCTGATGCGTGGCCTCGAGGACGTCCTTCAGCAGTGCCCCGCCGCCGACCCGTGCCATCTTCGCCCCGGCATCGACCTCGATCGCGTTCATCTGCGAGAGGTCGATGACGAGCCCGTCGTCGACCGAGCCGAGGCCGCCGCCGTTGTGTCCGCCGCCACGCACGGCTATCCGGAGACCGTGCTCGACGCCGTAGCGCAATGCCGCAGCCACGTCCGCCTCGTCGGTGCAGTACGCGATCGCGGCGGGCCGCTTGTCGATCATCGCGTTGTAGAGGGCGCGCGACTCGTCGTAGTCCGCGCCGGCCGGGTCGACGACCCTCCCCTTGATCGCCGACGTCAGCCCTTCGACGGAAACAGCCATCTCTTGCCTCCCCGATTGGTTGCGGCCCGATGCTACGCCGCGTATGTGCGAAATGGAACTCCGGTTGACTAACTAGACGCCGGGGAGGCGCACTTCTTCCCGGCGTTCGCGGGCGAAGAAGTGGATGCCGTCGACGAACCGCACCCAGTTGCATCGCGTGCACATGAGGAGGGAATGGGTGCGCGCGCTGTCGGCGAGGAAGCGGACGCCGCGCAGTAGATCTCCGTTCGAGACGCCGGTCGCGGCGACGATCACCTCGCCCGGCGCGAGGTCCTCAGTGCGGAAGATGCGCTCGTAGTCCTGGATCCCTGCCTCCCGCAATTCGTCGATCTCCCGGCGCGATGTCGGCCAGAACTGCGCCTGCAGCTCGCCGCCGAGGCAGCGAAGCGCCGCGGCCGAGAGCACCGCCTGGCGGGTGCCGCCGATCCCGATCGCCAGATGGTCGTTCGTACCGCGGATCGCCGCCGAGATCGCGGCCGTCACGTCGCCGTCCTGAATCAGCTTGATCCGCGCACCCGAGTTGCGGATCTCCTCGATCAGGTCGTGGTGGCGCGGCCGGTCGAGCACGATGGTCGTCACGTCGTTCACGCGGCGCCCGAATGCCTCGGCGATCGCCTCGACGTTGTCCCCGACCGGGCGGAGGAGGTCGATCGCCCCGCGGGCGCGCGGGCCTACCGCCATCTTCCGCATGTAGATGTCGGGGAGTGTCGTGAAGCGGCCCGGGGCGCCGACCGCGATCATCGACATCGCGCCGTTACCGCCGCGAGCGACGACGCCGCGGCCCTCGAGCGGATCGAGCGCGAGGTCGACCTCCCGGCCTCCCCCGCCGACGATCGCTCCGGGAGTGAGGCCGCCCGAGTCGTCGAGCGAGCCGAAGACGACGCGCCCGCTGATCGGCAGGATGTCGAGCGACGCGCGCATTCCGGTCGCAGCCTCCTCCTCCGCAGCGTCCTCGTCGTCCCGCCCGAGCCAGCGCGCCGAGACGAGCGCGGCCCGCTCAGTCGCGCGCAGGTACGCCTGGCAGTGGCAGGGCCGCTCTTCCTCGGATTCGTAGTCGGCGTTCTCGCTCATCGGGTAACCGTACGACTCTGTTCGGCGGCGTCGAGGACGAGGTCGGCGACCGTCCGCGCAGCCCTATCCGCGTCCTCGTTCTCGATCACCTGAATTCCGGCACGATGCGCGCGCGCCACGATCACCTGTTGCAGCCGGCGAATGTCGGCGAAGCGCTCAAGGTAGCGCGACTCTCGCCGGTCCGAGTCCTCGTCGCGGAAGCGGAAGTGGCGAATGTGCTCGTCCTCGTCCTCGATCGATAGGACGACGAAAACCGAGACTGCGAGCTCCGGGCTCGGCACCTCGACCAGTCCGGGAACGAGGTGGACGCCCTCGAGGACGAGCGACCAACCTTCTTCGAATGCACGCTCGGACGACGCGCGGACGCCGACGTTGACGTTCCTCGCCTGCTGGAGGAAGCCGAACTCGAGCGAGTCCTCCGCGTCCGGAAAGGCGTCACCGGCCTCGAAGCTCGACTGGTGGATGGAAGGCATGAAGTCGCGCGAGAAGAACGCGCGCATCGTCTGCCGCACGAAGTCGGTCGAGGTGACGCGCGTGATCCCGAAGCGGTACGCCAGCTCCGTCGCAACCGTGGACTTGCCGGTGCCGGTCGCCCCGCCGATGAAGACCATGATCGGCAAGTCGAGCTCGCGGAGCTCCTGGAAGCGCCGCAGGCGCTGGATCGACTCGCGTCCCTCCTGCTCGCCGAGCACCTCGACCGCAAACTCCTCTAGACGCTCGAGCTCGATGCGGTCCTGACCACGCTCGCGCAGGTCGTCGTGGACGCGGCTGGCGAGCGCGTAGGCGCGGTGTCCTGCCACCCCGGCGGCCATGAGCGAGCGCGCCATCAGCCCTCGTGAGTACGGGAGCCCGAGCTCGTCACCGCCGAGCGGCAGAGGCATGATCCGGCGCGGCGCGTTCATGTGCGCACCGCCTGCTTCGCCAGAGCGAGGACCCACCCGTCGAGCTCGCCCGAGACCACGTCGTTCGCCGCGAGGACGACCGTCGCTCCGCGCGCGAGTGCCGTCTCGGCCACCACGTCCACCGCCCCCGCCTTGAGCTCGACGAGGTAGACCTCGGCGTCGACACGCTCGAGCTCTTCGCTCAGCGCTTCCCGCCGCGCGAGATTGCGGGAGACATGGACGACCTCGGCGTCGAGCTGATCGGTCGGCGCGGGACCGGTCGTGAACACCGCGGTGCGGCGACCCTGGAGTGGCTCGGAGGGCCGCAGGCGAAGCTCGGCGGCGGCGACCGGGACGTCCGAGATCGACCGGATTGCCTCTCGGTCCGCCCCGCCGGTGTCGACGACCAGGTCGGAGACGAGCACGCGATACGCGTTGAGGCCGGCCCGCGGGTCGTGAGCTCCGTTCGTGACCAGGATCCGAGCGTCGACCTCGACCGGCGGTATCGCGGCGCCACTGCCGTCGAAGATCAGAAGCTCCGGGTCGAGTTGGGCGGCAAGCTGCGCCCCCTCAAGGACGTTCGAGCGGAATGGAGCGCCCGCGAGCCCTCCCCCAGCCCGGCGGCAGCCGATCGTCGGCACACCGACGAGGGCCGCCGTCTCGAGATGGTCGGACGCTGCATGCCTGCCGGACCGCGAGAGCGCGAGCAGATCGTCGAGCGTAGGCGGCCCCTCGATGAGCTCCGGCGCCGCCGGTCCGCCTCGTCCCATCGCCACGACGACGACGCGCCGGTCGTGGCCGAGGACGCGCGCGACGTGTCCTGCCACGGCGGTCTTCCCGATGCGCTTGCCGAGACCGATCACGGCGAGCGAAGGGGTCTGGACGGGATCGAGCGGCGGCGGGTCGAAGCGGAAGTCGGCACCGACGTACGGCAAGCCGAGAGCGAGCGCCCGCGACGCCCACAGCATCCGCTCCCGCGGCCCGAGGACCGGCTCGTCGGAGAGATCGACCACGAGATCGGCCTCCACGGCGTCGAGCGCATCCACGCGCAGGGTGCCGTAGTCGTCGTCGCCGCGCAGCTTCTCCGTCCCGCCGACGAGCAGCGCGCCCACGACGTCGTACGGAAGCGCCTCGAGCGCCTCGCGGACGACCGGCGCGTAGTGCTCGCCGTCGATCAGGACGATCGCGCGCTCGCTCACGTCGAGCGCACCTCGTCCTCGATCCGCGCCGTGTACTTCTCGTACGTCTTCGTGTCGGTCGAGAACTGGATGATCCGCTCCTGCCCGTGGAACGGATAGCGGCGCCAGACGTTGACGTGCGTCCCCTCGACCTCGACGACGTTGTAACAGGGTCGCCCCTTGCCGCGGAGCCGGGAAGACGAGACCGTGCCGGCGTTGACGACGAAGAGATCCTCGAGCCGCCACGCGTACGGAACGTGCTTGTGGCCGGCGAGGACGAGATCGACTCCGGCGCGCTGGAGGCACTCGAGCGTGTCGCCCGCGTCGTTGACGATGTTGCGTTCGCGGCCCGTTCCCGGCACCGGCAGCAGGTGGTGGTGCAGCACGAACACCTTCAGATCCGCTGCGCCCGCGAACGCCTCCTCGATCAGGCGGTAACGGCCGCGACCGACCTGGCCGTTGTCGAGGTCGGGCTCGCTCGAGTCGACCGCGACGATGGTCGCACGTCCGACGTTGAGCACCGAGTTCCGCTCGCCGAAGAGGTCCTCGAAGTGGACGTAGCCGACATTGCGCGAGTCGTGGTTCCCGGGGATCACGACCATCGACTTGCACTCGATCCGGTTCAGGTAGTCGCGCGCGAGCGCGTACTCGTCCTTGAAGCCGTTCGTGGTGAGGTCGCCGGAGATCACGACGACGTCGGGGGCCATCTCGTTCACCTCGGCGATTGCGCGCTCGAGGTGCTGCGGGAGGAAGAACTGCTGCCCGCAGTGCAAGTCCGACAGCTGCACGATCCGGAACATCGCGCGGAAGGCTAGATGGTTGGCGGATCAGAGCGAAATTGCGAGGAAGCGCTCGATCATCGCGTTCGCATGTTCAGGCGCCTCGAGCGAGTAGCCGGATATCCGAAAACGTCGTCCGTTTGTGCGAATTGTTTCGGCGTCCGATTGCGCCGCTACCGTGACCTGCGATGGAGCTTGAGCTCCCGGTCTTTCGGGCGTATCGTGGTACCGACCCGCCGCGGTTCGCGAGTCCCGCAGAGCTCGAGTGCGCGAAAGTGCTCGATTACTACGACGTTGCCTGGGAATACGAGCCCCGGACGTTCGTGCTCGAGGAGGACGCCGACGGTCGCGTGAAGGAGGCCTTCACGCCCGACTTCTATCTCCCCGATCAGAACCTCTACGTCGAGATCACCGCCATGAAGCAATCGCTCGTCACCCGCAAGAACCGGAAGCTCCGTAAGTTGCGCGAGCGGTATCCTGACGTCCGGATCAAGCTCTTCTACCGGCGCGACCTCGAGCGCCTTGCCCAGCATTTCCACCTCGACCTCGCCAGCTGAGTCCGGCCGATTGCCGGGCGACAACCGGATCGGAGAGATCCATTTCTCCGCCACGGAGATCGCCGCCCGGGTCCGCGAGCTCGGAGCGGAGATCGCGGGAGACTACGCGGACCGCGAGCCGGTGCTCGTCGCGTCGCTCAAAGCGAGTCTCGTCTTCGCCGCCGACCTCTCGCGCGCGATCCCGATCCTCCACGCGATCGACTTCGTCGAGCTCGCCGGCTACGGCAGCGCAGTCATGGGCGGACACCAGCAGATCCGCGTGCTCAAGGACCTCGATCTCGACGTGCGCGGTCGCGACGTGCTGATCGTCGAGGACGTCGTCGACACGGGCCTGACGCTCAACTACCTCGTGCGGACGTTCGAGCTGCGCGGCCCGGCGTCCGTCGCCGCCGTGACCCTGCTCGACCGGCCCTATCGCCGGCTCGTCGATGACCTTCCCGTTCGCTACGTCGGCTTCGTCGTCCCCGACGAGCTCTACGTCGGCTACGGCTTTGACCTCGAGGAGCGCTACCGCGAGCTGCCGGACCTGCACCTCCTCCACCTGGGTTGACGCCCGTATCCGCCGCGCGCTCCGCAGCGTTTCTCACTTGCAAGTTGGAAAGACTCGAGGCTCGGGGGACGCTCCACCGGGGTCCGGCACAAGGTCGTCTCCCGACGACGCCGGCCGCCTCCTCGCGGGGCGGCCGGTCGCTTTCCCGGAGGAGCACCGCTCAGGATCGGTCCGCGCAACTAGGCTCCGCAGGTGGTCTCCGAGGGCGAGCCGGCACCTGACTTCACCGCGACGACCGATGCCGGCGAGAGCGTTAGCCTCTCCGACTTCCGCGGCAAGCCGGTTGTCCTCTACTTCTACCCCAGGGACGACACGCCCGGGTGCACAACCCAGGCCCGCGGGATCCGCGACGCGTATGAGGACTTCGAGCGCGTGGGCGCCGTGGTACTCGGCATCTCACCCGACAGCGAGAAGAAGCACGTCAAGTTCAAGGAGAAGTACGACCTCCCGTTCACGCTCCTCGCCGACCCGGAGCACGAGGTCGCCGAGCGCTATGGCGTCTGGGGAGAGAGGCGCTTCGCCGGCAAGAAGTACTGGGGTGTAAGTCGGACGACGTTCCTTGTGGCGCCGGACGGGACGGTTGCGAAAGTCATGCACGACGTGAAGCCCGACACGCACGCCGACGACGTGCTCGCGGCGCTCGCGTCCGCCTGAGCCTCGACAAATCCCCCGGCGGGGGGTATCCAGGCACCGGACTGACCGGTGAAGATCGGAGGGCGGCCCATGCAGCTCTTCCTGCGCGATCCTTCGTACACCGACCGGCTTGCGGCGTTCCTGACGAGCGTCGGCCGGCGTGCCGTCGTGAGCGCGCCGGATCGCGTCGACATCGACGAGACCACCGACGACTCGCAGCACGTCGAGCTCGAGCTCTACCTCCGCGTCTGGCGTGTCCTCTACCCGGACGCGGACGTCGAGTTCGCGCTGAATTAGGCGCCGTCCCGCCTTTCTGCGACGCTAGTCGCGTGTTTCGGTGGTTCTTCTCGCTCTTCGGCCGTGGGCGGAAGGCCGAGGCCGACCCGATTCGCGAGTCGGAGGCCTACGCTCGCAGCTACGGCGAGCGGAGCGGCGAGATCGTGAGCGTCGTCCGCCAGGAGCCGAAGCCGATTCCCCGCCGAACCGGCGACATGACCGGCGAACTGCTGCGCCGCGCCTTCGAGGTGAAACTCGATTCGCGCGGCAGGGCCAAAACGTGAGGAAGCGCGCTCAAGAATCGCGGCGACTAGCCGATCCTCTCTGTGTCAGGGGGTCGGAGTCTCCTCGGGCGCGCGTCGCCGCAAACGCGCGAGCGGGTCAGGATTCTCCCTTGGCCCCCTGACGGTTCGATTTCTGCGGGTCGGGCAAACGGCGGCCATGGGTTTCATGGTCGGATTGATCGTCACCGTCGTCGGCTTCATCCTCGCGCTCGCGGTACATCCGACACATCCAGGCTCGGTCAACGTCAACACGGTCGGCTGGATCATGGTCGTCGTCGGGCTCATTGCTTCTTCGCCGACCTCGTGTTCTGGTCGTCGTGGGGACCGGGTTCAGGGCTAGCCGCGCCGTCGCGTGATCGAGGAGGAAGAGGGCGGCCCACGGGGCCTGGGTTACTAGACCCCCGCCTCGACTAGCGGCCCGAACAAGCTAGCCGTACGGGTGTGTGTGCTCGACCGTCGCCGACCTACGTAAGAGCCATGGTTACGGCAGCGGCACGCCCGCACATCTTCTGGGTGGGGAACGATCAGGAACGCGTTCGCGGCTGGCCGATCGGCCCCGCATTGCTGGCGATGCTGGGCGACAGCAACGGGGACGTGCACGATGCGCTTGCAGACGAGCGGGCACGCCTGACCCGGCAGGGCTACGCATCGGATCTCCCGTTACCTGCTCTGTGGTGGAACCCCGAGCGCGGCGCGTAGCCTGCGACGGAGAACCTGAACCTCGCAGCAGCCCTCGCCTGAGGCACGCTACTGGCCGGCCGCCTGGCGCTCGAGCTGCGCAATCCTGCGTTTGAGGCGAGCGATCTGCATCTGATCGCCCATGCGATTCCAGCTGAACGGTCGCGTCGCGGCGAACCGGCGATAGCGCTCCTGAAGCTCGCGGCGCGCAGCCTCGAGCTCTGCGTTGGTTCCCTGTTCCACAGACGCTCACTCTACGCGGGGGTGCGAGGACGACCGGACGTCCTGCCAGAATCCGCGCATGGCGCCCTACACCTGGACTGTCCGCGAAGGATCGCTCGATGGAGCTGTCGTTATGAGGGAGTACGTCTACGACGTTCCCGACAAGGAACCGGTGGAAGGCCAGGAGCTCTATCTCTCGAACGGATCCGGCCCGTGGCGCGTCACTCTGATGGAGAAGGTGCCGGAGGTGCATCGCTCGCCGTACAACATCATCGTCGTGGAACGCGCCTACTAGCCGAGCAGACCCGAAACGGCTCGATTCGGCTTGCGTCACGGCCGACCCCGACGGCATGATCGCGGCATGGTCGATGCGGCGACCGTCCTTGTCCAGTTGTGCGTTGGCGCTCAGAGGAGCCGGCAGTGACCGCTCCCGAGTTCAACGATCGGATCTCGCGACTCGAGGGGCTCCTCGACGCGCCGACCGCTGAGGACGCACTGCGAGACGCGGAGAAGTGGCTCGCACAAGGGGAAGTCGGCTTCGCGCGACTCGCACTGATACGGGCGAAGTCGATTCAGGCCCGGACGATGCTCAACGCCGAGATCGGCGATGCCGGATGAGAGGACTTCTACCTCCACGAGGTCATCAGCGGGGTGTCGGCCGGTGTTGGCGACTGTCCCGAACTGGCCTCT